>WBZO01000496.1_pt1 | contig 82791 bp, 74 predicted proteins | sample 5204261 | NCBI WGS metagenome assembly WBZO01 (sample SAMN12412400, study PRJNA552823) | activated sludge metagenome | isolation source: activated sludge from anammox sidestream of wastewater treatment plant... | place: USA: North Carolina | collected 2017-09 | reverse complement strand
TGGCTGTCCGGGGCGACCATCGCCAGGTTGACGAAGATGCGCGGCAGGTAGAAGAGCCCTGCGAACCAGGCGGCGATGAAGACGATGTGAAACGCCTTCAGCCAGAGGTAGGTGCTGCCCATCGGCACATTATGGGTCGCGCCCCGGCGACACACCGCGCCGTGCGTGCGCCCAAAAAAGTGGCCCCGGCTTCAGCCGGGGCCGGCAAGCCTTGCCGCTGTCATCACGCCAAGGCACCTGCTCAGGGAGGAAAAGCAGGGGATGCCAGCCTCGCGACTATCATCCGGCGGCGACTGTATCAGAGCGGTAACGGAGATGCATCCCTTTGCGCCCTATCCGGCCAACCGGCCGCGCCGGCTGCGCCGCGACGCCTTCACGCGTGCGCTCGTGCGTGAGGCGGCGCTGGCCGCCGACGACCTCATCCTGCCGGTCTTCCTGCTCGACGGCGAGCGTCGGCAGCAGGACGTGGCCAGCATGCCCGGCGTGCAGCGCCGCAGCGTCGACCTGCTCTTCGCGGTCGCCGAGGACTGCGCGCGTCTGGGCATCCCGGTGATGGCGCTGTTCCCGGTGATCGACAAGGACGCGAAGACGCCCGACGGCCGCGAGGCGGTGAACCCCGAAGGCCTGGTGCCGCGCGCCGTGCGCGCGCTGAAGGCGCGCTTCCCGGAACTGGGGCTGCTCACCGACGTCGCGCTCGACCCCTACACCACGCACGGCCAGGACGGCCTCATCGACGACGCCGGCTACATCCTCAACGACGAGACCGTGGCGGTGCTGCAGCAGCAGGCGCTGGTGCAGACCGAGGCCGGCGTCGACATCGTGGCGCCGAGCGACATGATGGACGGCCGCATCGGCGCCATCCGCCGCGTGCTGGAGGAGCGGCGCTTCATCCACACGCGTATCATGGCCTACAGCGCCAAGTACGCCAGCGCCTTCTACGGCCCCTTCCGCGAGGCGGTGGGTTCGGCCGGCAACCTCGGCAAGGGTGACAAGAAGGTCTACCAGATGGACCCCGGCAACAGCGACGAGGCGCTTCGCGAGGTGGCGCTCGACCTTGCCGAAGGGGCCGACATGGTGATGGTCAAGCCCGGCATGCCCTACCTCGACATCGTGCGCCGCGTGAAGGACGAATTCCGCGTGCCGACCTTTGCCTACCAGGTCAGCGGCGAGTACGCGATGCTGCAGGCCGCGGCGAACAACGGCTGGCTGGACCGCGAGGCGGCGATGATGGAATCGCTGCTGGCCTTTCGCCGCGCCGGTGCCGACGGCGTGCTGAGCTACTTCGCGCTCGACGCGGCGTCCCGGCTGCAGCGGGGGTGAGCTGCGGCCGCGCCGATGCGCTGCTATCACGTCGCGCCCGAAGGCTTCGCCGAATTGCGCGGCGTGCCCGAGGCGCTGCCGCCCGGCGGCTTCCTGTGGGCCAGCATCGAGCGCGAGACGCTGCTGCACGATCACGCCGGCGTGCAGGCCGCGCTGCTGCGCTGGACCGGTGCGACGCTGGTCGACCTGCACCTCTCGGATCTCGTCAACGCGCAGCTGCCCAGCCACTTCGACGACACCTCGGCGTACGAGCTGATGATCGTCCGCCGCCTGGCCCCGGCCGCAGCCCGCGACGACGCCGCGCCGCTGGCGCTCGAGACGCAAGCGCTGGGCATGGCCGTCTTCGACCGCGTGCTTCTCACCGTGCATGCCGGCGACGCGGCGGTGCATGCGCACTTCGTGCAGCGCCTCTCGAGCCAGCCCGAGGGACCGGACCTGCGCGGCAGCGCGCGGCGCCCGACCTCGCCATCGGACCTGATGCTGCGCATGGTCAACCACGTCATCGACGGCTACCTCGACCTGCGCCGGCTGCTCTCGCGCCAACTTGGCGCACTGCAGGATGAACTGCTCGATCCGCGGCGGCGCTTTCACGATTGGTCGCGCCTGCTGCAGGTGCGCAACACGCTGCACGCGGTCGAGGATTTGTGCGAGGACCAGCAGGCCGCGGTGCAGGAGTGGCTCGACGCCCTGACCGAGTGGCCGGCCTCGGCCGACGCGGCCGAGCAGCGCGAGCGCGAACTGCTGCGCGTGCGCACGCGCGACGTGCTCGAGCACGTCGAGCGCGTGCTGGCCCACGTGCAGCGCCTCGAGCGCTCGGTCGAGAACGCGGTGCAGATGCACTTCTCGGCCCTCGGGCAGCGCACCAACGACATCATGCGCACGCTCACCGTGCTGACCGCCGTGTTCCTGCCGCTGAACCTCATCACCGGCTTCTTCGGCATGAACTTCGACGCGCTGCCGCTGATCCACTCCTCGCTGGGGATCTGGGTCGCCGTGGCGCTGATGGTCGCGGTCTTCCTCGCCGGCCTCGCGTTCTTCTGGCGCAAGCGCTACCTCGGGTCGGCAGGGCGATGAACTTCACGCGGCGGCAGTTCGCGCTGCTTGCGGTGCTGACGCTGATCTGGGGCCTGAACTGGCCGATCATGAAGCTGGGCATCAGCGGCTGGCCGCAAGCCCCGGCGCGCTATCCGCCGCTGACCTTCCGTGCGCTCTCGATCGGCCTCGCGCTGCCGGTCCTGTGGCTGGGTCTGCGCGCGATGCGCGTGCCGCTGGGGGTTCCGCGCGCGCACTGGGGGGAGCTGCTGCGCCTGACGACGAGCAACATGCTGGTCTGGCACCTGGTAATGATCGTCGCGCTGCAGTCGCTGAGCTCGGGGCGCGCCGCCATACTCGGTTACACCATGCCGGTGTTCTCGGCGCTGTGGGGCGCAGCGGTGTTCGGCGACCGTCTCCGGCCGCGCCAATGGGCCGGCGTCGCGGCCTGCGCGCTGGGGGTGCTGCTGCTGCTGGCGCACGAGTTCGGACGCCTCGCCGGCGCGCCCTGGGCGGCGCTGGCCATCGTCGCCTCGGCCTGCGTCTGGGCCTACGGCACGCACCGGCTGCGCCGCAGCACGCTGCCGGTGGCGACACTCACCGTCGCCTTCTGGATGACGACGATCACCGGTGCAGCCGTGGCGCTTGCGGCCTGGTCCTTCGAGCGCGCGCAGTGGCAATGGCCTTCGCCGACGGTGCAGGCCGCGATCGCCTTCAACGCCTTCGCCGTGTTCGCCGTCGCGCAGCTGATCTGGATCGTGCTCGCGCGCAGCCTGCCGCCGCTGGCGAGCACGATCAGCGTGATGATGATCCCGGTGCTCGGCGTCTTCAGCGGCGCCTGGGCCCTGGGCGAGCGCCTGCACTGGCAGGACTTCGTCGCCGTCGCGCTGCTGGTGGCGGCGATCGCGGCGGTGCTGATGCCGCGGCGGCGCTGACGCGCCAGGCACCCGGGATGGGTGCGGCCGCGTGCGGCCGCGTGCGGCCAGGTGCGGCCGAGCGGATCGACCGGCGCCGGCACAGTGCGTCTTCGTTCACGCCCGTTCGTCGGCGCAGTGCCGGAGAGCGGTGCAATGCCGCCTAGCATCCGCGTTGCCTCAACGCGAAGGATCCCTGCCCATGTGTGGAATCGTCGGCGCCGTCAGCTCGCGCAACATCGTCCCGGTGCTGATCGAGGGGCTGAAGCGCCTCGAGTACCGCGGCTACGACTCCTGCGGCGTCGCCGTGCACCAGGGCGGCGAATTGCGGCGGGCGCGCAGCACCGCGCGCGTGGCCGAACTCGAGGCCGGCGTGCGCGCCGAGGGCATCGCCGCGGGCACGGGCATCGCGCACACGCGCTGGGCGACACACGGCGCACCCGCGGTCCACAACGCGCACCCGCATTTTTCCGCCGGCCCGGGAATCGATGCCGCGCACACCGGCTTCGGCACGCTCGACGCCGCGCACGGCGGCGCCGACGATCCGCGCATCGGCCTCGTGCACAACGGCATCATCGAGAACCACGACGAGCTGCGCGCCGAGCTGCAAGGGCACGGCTACGTCTTCGCCAGCCAGACCGACACCGAGGTCATCGCCCACCTCGTCGACCACCTCTACGACGGCGATCTGCTGCAGGCCGTGCAGCATGCGCTGCCGCGGCTGCGCGGCGCCTACGCCATCGCCGTCTTCTGCCGCGAGGAGCCCGCGCGCATCGTCGGCGCGCGTCAGGGCTCGCCGCTGGTGCTGGGCATCGGTGTCGGCGAGCGCGCCGGCGAGCATTTCCTCGCCAGCGACGCCATGGCGCTGGCCGGTGTCACCGACCGCATCGTCTATCTCGAGGAGGGCGACGTCGTCGACCTGCAGCTGGGGCGCTGCGTCATCAGTGCTGCCGACGGCGGTGGGCGCTACGGTGCCGTCGAGCGCCCGGTGCGCGTCGTTCAGGCACACAGCGGTGCTGCCGAGCTCGGGCCCTACCGGCACTACATGCAGAAGGAGATCTTCGAGCAGCCGCGCGCCATCGCCGACACGCTGGAGGGCATCTCGGCCATCGGCCCGCAGCTCTTCGGCGAGGGCGCGCACGAGGTCTTCAAGTCGGTCGACCGCGTGCTCATCCTCGCTTGCGGCACCAGTTACTACAGCGGCAGCACGGCGCGCTACTGGCTGGAGGGCATCGCCGGCATCCCGACCACGGTGGAGATCGCGAGCGAGTACCGCTACCGCGACAGCGTGCCCGATCCGCGCACGCTGGTGGTGACGATCAGCCAGAGCGGCGAGACCGCGGATACGCTGGCCGCGCTCAAGCACGCGCGCGCGCAGGGCATGGCGCACACGCTCACCATCTGCAACGTCGCCACCTCGGCGATGGTGCGCGAGTGCCGCCTGGCCTACATCACGCGCGCCGGAGTCGAGATCGGTGTGGCCAGCACCAAGGCCTTCACGACGCAGCTCGTCGGCCTGTACCTGCTGACGCTGGCGCTGGCGCTGGTGCGCGGGCGCCTCACCGAGGCGCAGGAGGCCGCTCAGCTCAAGGCGCTGCGCCACCTGCCGCTGGCGGTGCAGGCGGTGCTGGCGCTCGAGCCGCAGGTCATCGCCTGGAGCGAGGAGTTCGCCAGGCGCGAGCACGCGCTCTTCCTCGGCCGGGGCCTGCACTATCCGATCGCGCTCGAAGGCGCGCTCAAGCTCAAGGAGATCAGCTACATCCACGCCGAGGCCTACCCGGCCGGCGAGCTCAAGCACGGCCCGCTGGCGCTGGTCACCGAGCAGATGCCGGTGGTCACCGTGGCGCCGCACGATGCGCTGCTGGAGAAGCTCAAGAGCAACATGCAGGAGGTGCGCGCGCGCGGCGGGCAGCTCTACGTCTTTGCCGACGCCGACACGCGAATCGACAGCGGCCCGGGCGTGCACGTGATCCGCATGCCCGAGCACTACGGGGCGCTCAGCCCCATCCTGCACGTCGTGCCGCTGCAGCTGCTGGCCTACCACACGGCCTGCGCGCGCGGGACCGATGTGGACAAGCCCAGGAACCTGGCGAAGTCGGTCACCGTGGAGTGAGTGCGGGGGCGCCAGCCCCGCGGCGACTCAGAGCGGCCGGATGCGCGAGGCCTGCGGGCCCTTCTGGCCTTGCACCACTTCGAACTCGACGCGCTGGTTCTCGGTCAGGGTCTTGAAGCCCGTGCCCTGGATCTCCTTGAAGTGCGCGAAGAGGTCCTTGCCGCCGTTGTCGGGTGCAATGAAGCCGAAGCCCTTGCTCTCGTTGAACCATTTCACGGTTCCGGTCTCGGTCGTCATGTCGTCTTTTCCTTGCAGGATGCGATGAGGAATGGCTCCGGCGCCTGCCGGTGCGGGTGGGCGGCCTCGAATGAGGCCGGATGCGGCGTGCGTGGCGGCGGCTGCGCGCTCAGCGGCGAGGGCCCGGGGATTACGTGCTCGGGCCGCGCCGCTCGAGGTGGCGGAAGGTGATGCGGCCCTTGCTCAGGTCGTAGGGCGAGAGCTCGAGCGAGACGTTGTCGCCGGCGAGCACGCGGATGTGGTTCTTGCGCATCTTGCCGCCGGCGTAGGCGACGAGCTCGTGGCCGTTGTCCAGCGTGACGCGAAAGCGCGAGTCGGGCAGCACTTCGTTGACGACGCCGCGCATCTCGATGAGTTCTTCTTTGGCCATGGCATTCGCTCCGGATTCGGGTGGGTCGGTGAGGCTCGGGCGCCGGTGCACGGCCTCGTCGTGCGTGCACGCAAGCCCGCATGCGGCGGATGAACGCCGCGCGGCAAGCGCTGCCGGCAGACGCGCTCGCCGCACGCGGGAGTCGACCGGATCGCGTGGGGCTGTCTGCCGGGCGGCCAGGGGAGCCTGGCCAGGAGGGGAGATCGACCGACGATTTCGGTGTATGGCCCGAGCGACGGGAGCAGATGCAGGCCGCGGTTCGATCAGGATCAAGCTGGACATTCTAGCATCCGCGACACTGGGTGGAGGCGGGCATGGGCATGCTTGCTCATCGCACGGGCGGCGCCAGAGAATGCGCCCGTGCGTCGAACGAATGCAACCAAGGAGAAACCGAGATGAGGCAAGCCTACTTCCTGACCGGGACCGACCTCGAGGTCGGCAAGTCGCTGGTCGCCACCGGCTTCCTGTACACCGCGGCGCAGTCGTGGGACATGAAGGTCCTGGGCATGAAGCCGGTGGTCGCCGGCAGCGGCAACGACATCGAGCGCCTGATCGCCGCCAGCAACGTCGAGGCGCCTCGGCACTACATCAATCCGTACAAGTTCGACGAACCGGTCGCCCCCAACATCGCCGCCAAGGGGGTGGAGCAGACGATCGACCTCGGCCACATCAAGTACTGCTTCGACGAGGTGCGCGGCAAGGCCGATCTGGTCATCGTCGAGGGCATCGGCGGCTTCTGCGCGCCGCTCAACGACACCCAGACCGGCGCCGACATGGCCAAGTTGCTGGCGCTGCCGGTGATCATCGTCGTCGGCTTGCGCCAGGGCTGCCTCAGCCACACGCTGCTGACGGTCGAGGCCGTCAGGGCGCGCGGGCTGCCGATCGCGGGCTGGGTGGCCAACGAGATGGAGCGCGACATGATGTGCATCTCCGAGACCGTGGGCACGCTCAAGGATTACATCGCCGACATCCCGTTGCTGGGCTTCATCCGCTACCAGGACAAGCCCGACGGACGCGCGCTGGTGAAGCAACTCTCGATGCCCGATTGACGCCGACCGCGCAAGCGCAGGCAGCGCGGTCGCGCGGCCGTTGCGGCTACAGGTGCAGCCGGCGCAGTTCCTCGGCGCTCTGGCGTGAGAGCAGGCCGGGCGGCACGTCGAAGACGGTCTTGGCGCCGTGCTGCCCCATGCCGTGCAGCCGATGCACCGCGCGCGCGTAGGCGACGAGGACGCTGGCGGTGAACTCGGGGTTGCTCGCGAGTTGCAGGCGGTATTCGATCACCTGCGGCGCGTCCTTCGAAGTGATGCCGCTGCGGATGACGAAGCCGCCGTGCGGCATGCCGGAATGCTCGCGCGCCAGCGTCCGGGCGTCGACGAAGTGCACCGTCGTGTCGTAGTCGGCGAAGTAGTCGGGCATGGTGACGATCGCCTCGCGCACGGCCGCGCCGTCGGCGTCCGCGGCGAGAACGACGAAGCATTCGCGGCGATGCTTCTCGCGCGTGGCCAGCGGCGTGCGGGCGCCGCTGCGCGCATGCTCGACCGCGGCCTCGAGCGGGATCGTGTACTGCACGGCCGCGGCGACGCCGGGAACGCGGCGCAGCGCGTCGGAGTGACCCTGGCTGACGCCCTTGCCCCAGAAGGTCCAGGTGGCGCCGTCGGCGAGCATGGCCTCGCTCATCACGCGGTTCACCGAGAACAGGCCGGGGTCCCAGCCGGCGGAGATCAGCGCCGTGGTGGCGCCTGCGCGCGCGGCGGCGTCGACGGCGGCGAAATGCTCGGGGATGCGCGCGTGGGTGTCGAAGCTGTCGACGATGTTGAAGCGCGCGGCGAGTTCCGGCGACTGCCGCGGCAGGTCGGACTTGGAACCGCCGCAGAGCACGAGCACGTCGACCCGCCCGACGTGAGCGGCCAGCGCCTGCATGTCGTGCACCGGCGTGCCGTCGAACTGCGGCCGCACCTGCGCCGGATCGCGCCGCGTGTAGATGCCGACCGTGCGCAGGTCCGGGTTGCGGGCCACGGCGAGTTCGACGCCGCGGCCGAGGTTGCCGTATCCGACGATGCCGAGGCGGATCGGCGGACTGGACGAATCGCTCATGCGGTCTGATCTCCTGGAAGTCGGAGCGGATTATTGGGCCAGGCGTCGCCGACCGGCTCCCGCCCCCTGGCGGCGCGCGGCCGCAACGGCGTAGCGAAGGGAGTTCGAGGACATGTCATCGCAATCGAGCCTTGCCGCCGCACCGACGGCATCGCGCCTGCGCGGCGGGGTGATGCTGCTGGCGCTGGCCTCGTACCTGATGTCGATGTTCCACCGCGTCGCTCCGGCGGCGATCGCCGGCGATCTGGCCGCGGCGTTCGATGCCAGCGCGGCCTCGCTCGGTGTGCTGGCGGCGACTTACTTCTACGTCTACACGCTGCTGCAAATCCCCGTCGGTGTGCTCGCCGACACCCTCGGGCCGAGGCGCATCCTGACCCTGGGCGGTCTCGTCGCCGGCGCGGGCTCGCTGCTCTTCGGTCTGGCGCCGGGTTTCGGCTGGGCGCTGGCGGGGCGCACCCTCGTCGGCCTGGGCGTCTCGGTGGCGTTCATTGCGATGCTCAAGCTGATCGCCGTGTGGTACGAGGAGAACCGATTCGCGTCGCTCGTGGGCGGGCTGATGTTCCTCGGCAACGTCGGCACCATGACCGCCGGCACCCCGCTGGCCTGGGCGGCGCAGGGCATCGGCTGGCGCGCGGTGTTCGTCGTCATCGGCATCATGTCGCTGCTGATCGGCGCGCTGTCGTGGTTCCTCGTCCAGGACCGGCCGGGGCAGGCGCGTCAGCTGCGGGCCGTGCGGTCCGCGGCGCCGGCTGCGCGCGATCGCGGCGCCTGGATCGGCGGCTTGCGCACGGTGTTGCGCAACCGCGCGACCTGGCCGGGCTTCTTCGTCAACGTCGGCATCGCCGGCAGCTTCTTCGCCTTCGCCGGTTTGTGGGCGATGCCCTATTTCATGCAGGTGCATGGCATGACGCGCGCCGCGGCTTCGCATCACCTGACGGTGTACTTCGGCGGCTTCGCGCTCGGCTGCCTGGTCATCGGCCCGCTCTCCGACCGCCTGCGGCGGCGGCGCCCGCTGATGATCGGCGGCGCGACCCTGCACGCGCTCGGCTGGTGGATCTGGCTCGCCAACGGGGCCTTGCCGCCTGCGGCGACCTTTGCCTTGTGCCTGGCGATGGGCGTGGCCACGGCCAGCCTGTCTCTGTCCTGGGCCTGCGCCAAGGAGGTCAATCCGCCGGCACTCTCGGGCATGGCGACGAGCGTCGTCAACGTCGGCGTCTTTCTCGGGCCCTCCATCCTGCAGCCGCTCGTCGGCTGGGTGATGGACCGGAGCTGGCAGGGCGGGATGGACGGGGGCGTGCGGCTCTACTCCGCCGCGGACTTCCGCAGCGGTCTGCTGCTGATGGCCGGCTGCGCGGCGTTCGGGGCCCTCTGCACGCTCTTCGTGCGCGAGACCGGCGCGCGCAACGTCTGGCGCGGCTGAACCCCGGGACGTGCGTGCGATCCGCCATGGTCGGACCGCGGTCGGCTGCGCTCGCAGGCCCAAGGCGCCGCTAGACTGGGTCTTCGTCGCCGTTCGCGGGCGTGTGCCCGACCTCCTCCGATTCCTGCCCCGCCATGAGCATGCGCGCCCTCACGTTCGTCCTGCTCGCGCTGCTTCTTCTCGGCGCCGGCGCCTGGCTGTTGCGCGACTCGCCGCTGCTGCAGCGCGTCTTGCCGGCGCTGCGGCCCGCGGAGGGCAGCGCCACGGATGCGCATGTGCTGCGCAAATGCCGCGGCGCGAGCGGCATCACGTACACCGATGACGCCTGCCCGCCCGGAACGCGCGCCGAAGCGGTCGGCGGCGGCACGCTGAGCGTGCTGCCGGCTGCGCCCGCGGCGGCCGTGCCGTCGGCGGCTGCGGCGAGCGCACAGTCGCCGCTGCGGCGACTGGCCGGCCCGGACGAGAGCGCGGCGCAGCGCGAGCGCGTGCTCGAGCAGGCGCTGTCACGATGAGGAGCGAGACGCAGGGGGCGATCGCGCCGCTGCCGCGCGTGCTGGCGCTGCTGATCGACGCCGCCTGGCTGTTGGGCGTCGCGCTGCCCTGGCTGTGGTGGACCAGCGTCCCGGGCCGATGGGCGCCGACCCCGGCAGGGTCGATCGGCGTGCTGCTGCTCTCCCTGCTCGCCGTGCCCTGCTGGCTTGGCCTGGGCGGCACCCTGGGCCAGCGGCTTCTCGGCCAGCAGCTCGTCGACGATCGGGGTGCGCCGCGCCTGCTGCTGCGCCAGTCGCTGCTGCGCTGGCTCGCGGCCTGGCTGACCTTGTGCAGCCTGCTCTACCTGCCGCTGTGGCGCGACGGCGGCGCGCGCACGCAGACCTGGCACGGCCGCCTTTCGGGCACGAAGGTCGTCGAGCGCGATCCCGACGATGCGCGCAGCGTGCCCCTGCGCCACTGGCTCGGCGAGTTGCCCTTGGCTGAAAGCCTGTGGCTGTACGCGCTGGCACTGCCCCTGCCGCTGCTGCTGCTGCTGGGCGCGGTGCAGGCGCTGACGCCGCTGAGCCTGCCGGCGCTGCGCTTCGCGGCATTGCCACTGCTGCCGGGCTGGGTCTTGCTGCTCGCCGTGCTCGTCTGGGGTGCCGTCGGCTGCTGGCGCGCGGCAGCGCGACCCTTGCGCGATCGGCAGCGCAGCCCCGCGCCGGCCTGGCGGATCTGGGGCGCGCGTGCGCTGGCGGTCCTGATCGCGGCGACCGGCCTGAGCCTGTTCGCGCTCAACGTCGTCCCGCGCCTGCCCGAGCAACTGTCCTTGCTGTTCGGCCACGATCCGCTCGGCGCGGCGAGCGTGAACGTCTCCGCCGATGGGCGACGGTTGTACGTGAAGGGGGCGCTCGGCCTGGGCAGTGCGGCGCGCGCGCAGGCGGCACTGCAGGCCTCGCCCCAGGTGCGCTGGGCGGTGTTCGACGTTGCCGGCGGCCGTCTGCCGGAGGCCGAGCGCATCGCCACCATGCTGCGCGAGCGCGACCTGGCGGTGAGGGTGAGTGGCGAGTGCAGCGGTGCCTGCGTGTTCGCCTTCGTCGGCGGCGCGCGCCGTCAGCTCCTGCCCGGCGCGCGGCTGGCGCTGCAGCGTCTTTCGGCAGGCGCCTTCAACCCGCCGTACCAGGGCTTGCTCAACCGTTCGCTGGCGCAGCGTCTGGCGGCTCTGGGCCTGTCGCCGCACCTGGCACGCAAGACGCTGGCCACGCCGCCGACGCATGCCTGGGTTCTGGAGCCCGACGAACTGGCGGCGTCGGGACTGGTCAGCGTACCCGAGCGTCCGCTCGACGTGGAACTGCCCGATCCACAGGGCGCCGTGGTGGCCGACTACGCCGAGTCCCTGAGCGCGAGCCGGCTCTGGCAGGCGCTCGAGCGGCGCTTCCCGGGCATGCAGGCGCTCGCTGCCGAGCAGATGGCGGCGGCCAGCGTGCGCGGTGCCGAGGCGGTGCAGGAGGCGGGCCAGCAAGTCGTCCTGGCCTTGCTGCCGCCGCTGCTCGCGCGAGCCAGCGCCGAGACGCGCTGGCTGTATGTCGAGGTGTTGCTGGCGCAGATGAAGGCGCTGGCCGACGACGATGCGAGCTGCCGTGCCCTGCTGCTGGGCGATCCGGCGGCCTACCGGAACCTGCCGCGGGAACTGGCATGGCGCGAAGCCGAGTGGCTGCACGGCGCGCTGCTCGAGGCGCCGCGCAACGAGGCGCTGCGCCGGCCCAAGGCGATCGAGTTCGAGGTCATCCGTCGCACCCTCGGTCAGCGCGCGCCGGAATACCTCGCCGGGATCTGGCGCCCGCTGACCGCGCCCGCGTCGGGCGAGCCCAGTTGCGCGCGCGGGCGTGCGCTGCTCGAGGAACTCGGCACCCTCGCCGCGCCGCAGCGGCGCCTCGCGCTGCGGCTGATGTTCGAGCGCAGCTAGCTCGTTTCCCAGCGCGTGGTTCCGGTCCGCGGCGCGCACGGCGCCGAAGACGCGGAAGCTGCCGGCACGCCGGTGCGGCGCAAGCTGCCGCCTTCGGTGAGCGGCCGTCGTCGCCCCGGGAAAAGGGCGCCCGCTCGTGCGATGGACATGGCGGCGGTGAGCCGCTATCTTGCGCATCGGGAGAGAATGCACGATGGGTATCGCGCTGCAGGTGCTTTTGCTGGTGGTTGCCATCGTCGTCGCGATCGCCGGACTGGCCGCCGCGGTCGCGCTGCGCTTGTCGTCGCGCGAGCGCGTGCGGCAGCGGCGCGCGGCGGTGGCGCGCAGCCTGGCGGCGGCCAAGTCCAATATGGCGGCCGAGGCCGCTGCGCGTGCCGCGCCGGCGAGCGGCGCGCCCGCCCCGCCGCGAACGCCCGAAGAGGCGCACCAGGCGCGGTTGCAGGCGCTGCAGGCCTTGCTCGCACTCGGCGACGCCAAGGCCGAAGAGGCCGCCGCGTCCGGCCACGGCGGCTTTGCCGACACCCAGCCGCTGGAGGATATCTACCCCGCGACCCAGTTCATCGAGCGCGGCGACGCGGCGCAGGCGATCGTGGCGCGGCGGCCCGACGAGCGGCCGCCACGCGGATCCTGAGGCAGCGTCACGCGCGGCCAGCGGCGCTCAGCGCGACCGGCGCGCGTCCGGGCGCGCTGCCGCGACCCTCGAGCCAGGCGCGCAGCGCCTGCAGCGCCGGCGGCGCGAAACCCCAGGTGACGACGGCCGGGGCGGCGACGTCCAGCACCTGGAAGGGGTTCCACAGCGGCAGGTGCAGGTCGGCCGCGAGTCGTCCACCATGCACGTAGCGCGCACGCGTGTTGCCGACGAGCACGACGCGGCGATCGTCGGTGGCGAGTTCCCCGGGCGTGATCGCGGCGAGATCCGCAAGCTCGACGAAGCACAGGTCCGTAAAGCCGGCAAAGAGCGCACGCACGGCCGCAGCGTCGACGCCGGCTTCGCTCACCCCGTTGCCCGGGACGCGGCCCTGCGTGATGACGCGCAGCCGGGCGTCGCGTGGAGGCGGCGCGGGCGTGCCGATGGCCGTGAGGGCGCGTGCGTGTGCGCGGTCCATCAGCGCCTCGTCCGCGGCACGCTGGGCGGCGTCGAGTTCGAGCGGCAGGCCCGGATGGCGTGCGGCCAGCGCATCCAGGCGCGCCGCCGAACGCGCCAGCCGCGCGGGCGCGAGCTCACCGTCGCGCTGCGCCGCGGCGATCGCCGCCAGCAGCGCGCGCTGCTCGTCGCGGCTGCCCTGCGCCAACGCCATGTCGGCGCCCGCGGCCAGCGCCATCACGGCCGCGCGCGCCGGTCCCCAGCGGTCGTGCACGGCCTTCATCATCAGCGCGTCGGTGATGACGACGCCGTCGTAGCCGAGTTCGTCGCGCAGCACGCCCTGCAGCAGCACCGGGCTCAGGGTGGCGGGGTGCTCGCGGTCGATCTGCGGATAGACGATGTGCGCCGTCATCACCGCGGGCGCGGTCGACGCGAGCGCGGCGAAGGGAACGAGTTCGAGCGCGCGCAGCGCCGCCAGCGACTTGTCGACGTGCGGCAGCGCATGGTGCGAGTCGACATGCGTATCGCCATGACCGGGAAAGTGCTTGATGCAGCAGGCCACGCCCGCACTCGCGGCGCCGCGCATCCAGGCGCCGGCAAGGCGCGTCACCGCCTGCGGGTCGCTGCCGAAGCTGCGCTCGGCGATGACGGGGTTGGCGGGATTGTTGTTGACATCGACCACCGGCGCGAAATTCCAGTTCACGCCCAGGTGGCGCAGTCCGCGTGCGACCGCCGCGCCGACTCGTTCCGCGAGTCGCTCGTCTCCGACCGCCCCCAGCGCCATCGCCCCCGGGGCCGCCGGCAGGCACAGGGCGCGTGCCACCGAGCCGCCCTCCTGGTCCATCGCGATCAGCGCGCCTGCGCCCATGACTTCGCGCAGCCCGGTGGTGAGGCGGCGGATCTCGGCCTCGCTGCCGAGGTTCCTGCGAAACAGGCAGACCGCACGGATGTGCTCGCGGCGCAGGAAGGCGGCGGTGGCGGCATCGAGGCGCGTGCCCTCGATGTCGACCATCACGAGGCGGCCGGGCTCGACGGGTTCGGTCGTCATGCGCAGCCGGTTCCCGTCGCCGGGTGATGCGCGCGATGCCGATCGCGTCGCTGCGCCCGGGGAGGGACCCTGCACGTCACAGCGCCTCCCCCTCGACGATCACCTGCTGCAGTTGCAGCGAGCTCGCATCGAGCACGACGAGGTCGGCGTGCGCGCCGACCTCGAGCGCACCGCGGTCGTGCTCGCCGAGGTAGCGCGCCGCCAGCGTCGAGACGCGCGCCGAGGCCTCGGCGAGCGACAGCCCCAGATGCAGCACGAGGTTGCGCAGCGCCTGATCCATCGTCAGCGTGCTGCCCGCGAGCGTGCCGTCGGCCAGGCGCACCGCATCCCGGCACTTGCGCACCGCCTGCCGCCCGAGCCGATAGTCGCCGTCGGGCATGCCGGTGGCCGCGGTGGCGTCGGTGACGCAGTAGAGGCCGGGCAGTGCGCGCAGTGCGGCGCGGATCGCCGCCGGATGCACGTGCAGCAGGTCGGGGATGATCTCGGCGCGCTCGCCATGTGCCAGCGCCGCGCCGACGACTCCCGGAGCGCGATGGTGCAGCGCGCCCATCGCGTTGAAGAGATGGGTGAAGCCGCTGGCGCCGCAGGCCAGCGCCTGCCGCGCCTGTTCGTAGTCGGCAGCGCTGTGGCCGATTTGCACGCGCACGCCGGCGTCGACGAGCGCGGGGATGAGTGCCAGCGCGCCATCCGCCTCGGGCGCGAGCGTGAGCACGCGGATCGGTGCGATCGCGTGCAGCGCCAGGATCTCGGCCAGCGTCGGCGCGCGCACGAAGTCGGGTTGCGCGCCCAGGTGCCGCGCGCTGATGTAGGGGCCTTCGAGGTGCACGCCGAGCACGCGCGCGCCGCCGGCCGGGCGCCGCTCGCAGTGCGGGCGCAGGGCGTGCAACGCGGCCTCGATGTCGGCCAGCGGCGCCGTCATCGTGGTCGCCAGCAGCGCCGTCGTGCCGTGGCGCGCGTGCGTGCGCGCGAGCTGCGTCGCGGCGGCGCCGGCATCCATGGTGTCGGCGCCGCCGCCGCCGTGCACGTGCAGGTCGACGAAACCCGGCAGCACGATCGGCCGCGTCGCGTCGGCACGCACCTCGGCCTCGGTCACGGGCTCGCCGTCGATGGTGTCGATGCGGCCGTCGGTTGCGCGCAGCCGACCGCGCAGGAAGCCCGCCGGCGTCAGCAGATGGCCATCGATCTCGTGTCGCGTCATGGCGCCGTGCGCGGTGCAACGGCCTGTCATCGGCACTCGGCCCCCGCCTGGGCCAGGGCCTGGCACAGCAGCGCCAGGGCACCTTCGGCGCTGTCGCCCCGCGGCGGCACGCAGCGGCGGCGCAGGGTATCGGGCCAGCGCGCCTGCAGGCGTTCGCCGACGCTGCCGACGAGCGCGATCGGCAGTTCGCCGGCGTTCTTCAGGCGCGCGCTCAGGGCGTGCACGTGGCGCTCGAGCTCGGCGGCGGCGGCGTCGAGCAGGGTCTGCGCCTGGGCGTCGCCTTCGAGCGCGGCGTCGAAGACGCACGGCGCCAGGCTGGCGTACTGATGCTGGCGCGCGGAGCCGCACCACTGCAGCAGCGCACCGGGCTCGGCGCCCAGCACGCGAAAGACGGCCTGCGCCAGTGGTCCGGCGGCGCCGCGGCCATCCAAGGCCCGCTGCGCGGCACGCATCGCGCGCAGTCCGAGCCAGGCACCGCTGCCTTCGTCGCCGGCCGGAAAGCCCCAACCTCCGGTGCGGTGCTGCACGCCGTCGTCGCCTTGCGCCAGGCCGATGCTGCCGGTGCCGGCGGTGACGACGATTCCCGGCCCGCCGCCGAAGGCGCCGTGCAGCGCCGTCTGCGCATCGTTGAAGACGATCGCGATCGCGAAACCGGGGTCGGCGGCAAGAAAGGCTTCGCGCTGGCGCGGCACCTCGACGCCCGCGAGGCCCAGGCCGAGCGCGATCTCGCGCCTTGGGGCCGGCGCCTGACCGGCGGCGGCGAAAGCGGCTTCGAGGGCCGTGCCGATGTTCCGCCAGGCTTGTTCGATGCCTTGGGAGAGTCCGGATGGTCCCGCGCTCGCGTAGCCGAGCGCACGCCGATCGTGTGCCGCATGCAGGCGCAGCCGCGTGCCGCTGCCGCCGCCGTCGACGCCGGCAAGATAGCGCACCGCAACACCCGTTGCTGACGGCGGGGAGGAGCTCAAGGCGTCATCGAAAGTCCATCGGGTCCCGTACGGTACCCGATGTATCGCGGGCACCGGCGTTTGGACCGTGCCGCGCAGACCCGGGACGCTCAGTTGTCGCCGCCCCGCGCCTTCAGTTCCTTGCGCAGCGCCTCCAAAGCCTGCGGGCCGTCGTGGCCGCTCTTCTTCGCCGCGCTGAACCACTGGTCGTACACCGGCTGTACGGCTTGCCTCCATTGGTTCATCTGTTGCGGCGAGACCGCAACGATGGTGTGCCCGGCGGCCTTGGCGAGCACGGCTTCGCCGCTGTCCTCGTAGTCGCCCCAGTCGGCGCCGACGCGGGCGGCCCAGGCGTTGTTGCAATGGTCGTCGATCACCTTCTTCTGCATCGGCGAGAGCCGGGCGTACCAGTCCTTGTTGATCACCCAGGCGAAGTTCGAGCTGTAAAGGCGCATGTCGGCGTGGAACCGGGCAACCTTGTCGATGGCGAAGTCGAGGATCGAGTGCCAGGGGAAGGTGATCGCGTCGGCGACGCCCTTCTCCAGGGCATCGCGCGCTTCGGGAGCCGATACGCGCACGTTGGTGGCGCCGAGTGCGACCATCATGGCGGCCACGGTGCCGTTGGCCGAGCGCACCTTCAGGCCCTTGAGCTGGGTCGGCTCGCTGATCGCCGTGCGCGAGTGCAGCGTGCCCACGTGCAGGTGCGCGAAGCAGAAGTGCACATCCTTCATCTCGGTGACGGCATAGCTGCGGTACCAGGCGTCGAACGCCGCCGAAGCCGGCCCCGGCTTGCCGTTCAGGAACGGCAATTCGCCAGCCGCGAACATCGGGAAGCGGCCGGCCTGGTAGCCCGGATTCACGAAGCCGGCGTCGGCAATGCCGTCGCGCGTCATGTCGTAGTGGTCGTCGGCCTTGCCCAACTGCTGGGCCGGGTAGTAGACGATCTTGATGCTGCCTTTGGAGGCCTCCTCGATCGACTTCGCCCAGGGTTGCCAGCCGGTGCGCGTCAAGGCGTGCGACGGCGGCAGCCAGTGCGCGTAGCGCATCTCCACGGGCCTGTCCTGCGCGGGCGCCGGCAGTGCACAGGCGCCCAGCGCGGCGAATGCCGCCAGTCGAGGCCGGGTCGGCTTGCGGGTGTGCGTGGGCTTCATCGAACCTCCTGCTGGAGCGCCGGCTGATGTGGCGCACCATACGGGATTGCCGCCGCGGGCAACACGCGAGGAATCCCGCGCTTCGCCCCGGCGGGGGGGCGCGCCGCTTGCGCGCGCTGCGGATCGTGCGCCGACAATCGGGGCTCCGACGCTGCCCTGCGACCGCCATGCGCCTCACCTCCGACGCCCAGGGCGTCTATCCGATCGCACCGACGCCGTTTCACGCCGACGGGCGCATCGACCACGGCTCGATCGACCGCCTGGTCGACTTCTACCTCGCGGTCGGTGCCAGCGGGCTCACCGTGCTCGGACAGCTCGGCGAGGCGTCCAAGCTCGAGCATGCCGAGAGTCTGGACGTCGCCACGCGCATGATCCGGCGCGCCGCGTCGCTGCCGGTCGTCGTCGGCGTCTCGGCGCCGGGCTTTGCCGCGATGCGCGCGCTCACGCGCGAGGTGATGGATCGCGGCGCCGCGGGCGTGATGATCGCGCCGCCGAACACGCTGCGCACCGACGAGCAGATCGTCGGCTACTACCGGCAGGCGGTGCAGGCCATCGGCGCGGACGTTCCCTTCGTGTTGCAGGACTACCCGCTGACCTTTTCCGTGCAGATGACGCCGGACGTGATCCGCCGCATCCATACCGAACTGCCGAGCTGCGCCATGCTCAAGCACGAAGACTGGCCCGGGCTCGAGAAGATCAGCACGCTGAAGTCATGGGTGGCCGAGGGCGCGATGCGCGCGCTGCCGATCCTCGTCGGCAACAACGCGCTCTTCCTCGACTACGAGATGGAGCGTGGCGCCGACGGCGCCAACACCGGCTACGCCTTCCCCGACATGCTGGTGGATGTGGTGCGCATGTCGCGGGCAGGCCAGCGCGAGGACGCGCACGACCTCTTCGACGCCCATCTGCCGCTGCTGCGCTACGAGCAGCAGCCCGGTGTGGGCCTGTCGGTGCGCAAGTACCTGCTGCATCGGCGCGGGCTGCTCGCCAGCCCCGCCCTGCGCGTACCGGCCACGCCGATGAGTGCGGCTGCGCGCGCCGAGGTCGAGCATCTGCTGGCGCGTCTGGCGCGCCACGACGCGCGCGCTCAGGTGGCGTAGTCGCCGCTGGCCTCGGGCTGGAAGTGCAGCGCGACGATCCCGGCGCGGTGCTCGCGCCCGTCGGGCGTGGTCCAGCTCACCGTATCGCCGACGCGGCAGCCCAGCAGCGCCGAACCCACGGGCGAGAGCGCCGAGACGAATCCGGTCTCGGCGTTGGCATCGGCCGGATAGCAGACGACGAGCTTGCGGCGCTCGCCGCTGCCGGCGTCGAGCAGCTCCACCTGCGAGTACATGGTGACGATGTCGGCGTCGACCTCGCGCGAGGGCACGAGGTCGGCGCTGTCCAGCAGTTCGGAGAGCGGCGCGCTGGCAGGACGCTGGTCGCGACGCAGCAGGGCGGCCAGGCGGACGTGATCGAGTTCGGTGAGGGTGCGGTCACCGGTGGAGTCGGCGTTCATGGACGTTCCTTTCGCAGGATCGGGGCGCGCGAGAGCGCGGCCAGCAGCGCTTGTTGCTGGGCCCGGCGATCAGGAGTGCGCGAATCAGGGAGGGGAGGGGGATCGCCGGGCCGAGAACTGGGCGGCGGGCGATCGGCCGACAGCCGCGAGCCCAACCCGCCGCGTTGCGGCGGGTTGTTGCAGGGCGATCGGTCGGAAGAGGTCCACGGTGCGATTGTAGCCGCGGTCGGGGCGGCCGGCGAGTGACCGGCCGGCCGCCGCGGGCGTTCAGCGACGCGTGGCCGACGACGCCCCTGCGCCGGTGTCGAAGAGGAAGGCGCGCGTGGCGTCGATCACCGCTTCTGGCTGGTCGCGGTGCGGCGAGTGGCCGCAGGCGGGCAGCACGAGAACCCGCGTGCCGGGCACGCGGTGCTCGATGCCGCGCACCTGGGCGAGCGTGCCGTACTCGTCGTCCTCGCCCTGGATCGCCAGCAGCGGGCAGCGGATGGCGGCAAGCTCGTCCTCGATCGACCAGCTTCGGAACGCCGGCAGCAGCCAGACATCGTTCCAGCCGCCGAAGGCCGAATCCGGGTCCTCGTGATGGCGCGCCAGGCGCTGGCGCAAGTCGGTCTCGCGGTAGGCATCGCGCGCCTTGGCGATGCTCGCCACCGAGATGTCCTCGACGAGGATGTGCGGCGCCAGCAGGACCGCGCCGGCGAGCGCATGCGGGAAGCGGGCCGCGTACAGCAGCGCGATCGAGCCGCCGTCGCTGTGGCCGAAGAGCCAGGGCGGCGCGTGTTCGGCATCGACTTCGAGCGCGCGCAGCAGCGCGGGGAGGACTTCGTGCGCCTGCCGGTGCATGAAGTCGGGCTGCCAGGCCTCGTCCGGTGCGCGCGGCGTGCTTCGCCCGTAGCCCGGGCGCGAGTAGACGAGGCCGCGCACGTCGAGCGCCTGGCAAAGCCGCGCCGGGAAATCGCGCCACATCGACACCGAACCCAGGCCCTCGTGCAGGAAGACGACGAGCGGGCGCTGCGCGCGCTCGCGCCGCAGCCAGGCGTACTCGATGCGGACGCGGCGTCCGCGCCAGCCGATGTCGACGAACAGCGTGCCCACGCGTGCGGTTCAGCCGGTCGTGCCTTCGCGCTCGCGCAGCCTGAAGCGCTGGATCTTGCCGGTCGCCGTCTTCGGCAGCTCACTGACGAACTCGATCAGGCGCGGGTACTTGTAGGGCGCGAGCTTGTCCTTGACGAAGGCCTTGAGTTCGTCCTCGCTGGCGTGAACTCCGGCCTTGAGGACGACGAAGGCCTTGGTCTTCACCAGGCCGTCGGCGTCGCTGATGCCGATCACCGCGGCCTCGAGCACCGCCGGATGCTGCACGAGCGTGGCCTCGACCTCGAAGGGGCTGACGTAGATGCCGCTGACCTTGAGCATGTCGTCGCTGCGGCCGCCGTAGGTGTAGCTGCCGTCGGCGTTCCTCACGTACTTGTCGCCGCTCTTCGTCCAGCCGCCCTGGAAGGTCTCGCGCGATTTGCTGCGGTTGCCCCAGTACATGATGGCCGCGCTCGGTCCCTGGATGTAGAGGTCGCCGATCTCGCCGTCGGCCACGGGCCGCCCGTCCTCGCCGCGCAGCTCGACCTCGTAGCCGGGCACCACCCAGCCGGTGCTGCCGTAGCGCACGCGCCCAGGCAGGTTGCTGATGAAGATGTGCAGCATCTCGGTGGAGCCGATGCCGTCGATGATGTCGATGCCGAAGTGCGCCTTGAAGCGCTCGCCGAGCTCGGCCGGCAGCGCCTCGCCGGCCGAGGACACGAGTCGCAGCTCGACCTCGCTGCGCGCGGGCAGGGCAGGCGAGGCGAGCATGCCGGCAAAGCCCGTGGGCGCGCCGAAAAAGACGGTTGGCTTGGGGCAGTTGCCGCCGGCGGTCTGCCCCTGCCAGCGCTTGAAGGTCGCCTCGGGCGTGGGGCGCTCGGCCATCAGCACGGTGCAGGCGCCGGCACTCATGGGGAAGGTCAACCCATTGCCCAGGCCGTAGGCGAAGAAGAGCTTGGCCGCCGAGAAGCAGACGTCGGCCTCGGTCAGGCGCAGGATGCCCAGGCCGTAGAGCTCGCTCGTCCAGTAGGGGTTGCCGTGGGTGTGAACCGCGCCCTTGGGACGGCCGGTGGATCCGCTCGAGTAGAGCCAGAAGCCGGGGTCGTCGGGCGCGGTCGCCGCCGGCCTGGATGCCGGACCGTGCTCGGCGAGAAAGGCCTCGAACTCCACTTCATTGGGCTGCAGCGGCGCTGCCGGACGGGCGACGATGACCTTGCCGACCTCGTGGTCGCTCTTCACCAGCGCCGCGGCCAGCGTCGGCTGCAGTGCCCCCGAGACCAGCACCGCCTGCGCGCGGCTGTGTTCGAGCATGTAGGCGTAGTCGTCGGCGGTGAGCAGCGTGTTCACCGCGACCGGCACGATGCCCGCGTACATTGCGCCGAGGAAGGCCACCGGCCATTCGCAGCTGTCCTGCATCAGCAGCAGGACGCGCTCCTCGCGCTTGAGGCCCAGGCTCTTCAGCCCGGCGGCCAGGCGGCGCACGCGTTCGTCCAGCGCGCCATAGGAGAGGCTGCCGTGGTCGTCGATGAAGGCGAGCCGGGTTGCACGCCCGGCATTGCGCTGCAGCAGGTGCTGCGCGAAATTGAAGCGTTCAGGCGGCGGCGGGACTTGGCTGGACGGCATGGGGAGTCTCCGAGTGCAGGACGTGGAATTGCGCTGGAATGCACTATGTTGCGCATTGTCAGCGCAGACGACGGCCGTGGTGATCGGTTGACTATAAATCCGTCTCAGTGTCGAAGAAAACTCGATCGCCGAGACATGCATGAAAATGCCTTGTGCCCAAAGCAAATATGCAGTATGATGCGTGTCACTCGCGGATCAGACCGCGTAGCCATCCAACCCGAGCAGCCGAGCTCACGGCCGCTTCATGACAGGAGACCTTGATGAGTACACCTGCCCCCCGCGTCGACTACCAGACCCATCCGGAGCGCTACCACCACTGGAAGCTCAGCTTCGACGGCGCCATCGCCCGCCTGGCGATGGACGTCGACGCCGACGCCGGCCTGCGCGAGGGCTACAAGCTCAAGCTCAACAGCTACGACCTGGGCGTGGACATCGAGTTGTCGGACGCGCTCAACCGCATCCGCTTCGAGCACCCCGAGGTGCGCAGCGTCGTCGTCACCAGCCTGAAGGACAAGGTCTTCTGCTCGGGCGCCAACATCTTCATGCTCGGCGTCTCGAGCCATGCCTGGAAGGTCAACTTCTGCAAGTTCACGAACGAGACGCGCAACGGCATCGAGGACGCCTCCAGGCACTCGGGCCTGAAGTTCGTCGCCGCGGTCAACGGCTCCTGCGCCGGTGGCGGCTACGAACTCGCGCTGGCCTGTGACGAGATCATCCTCGTCGACGACCGCAACAGCGCCGTCAGCCTTCCCGAGGTACCGCTGCTGGGCGTGCTGCCCGGCACCGGCGGCCTCACGCGTGTGACCGACAAGCGCCACGTGCGCCACGACCTGGCCGACATCTTCTGCACCACCAACGAAGGCGTGCGTGGCCAGAAGGCCAAGGACTGGCGTCTCGTCGACGAGATCGCGAGGCCGGCGCAGTTCGCCGCGGTCGTGCAGCAGCGCGCGCAGGAACTGGCCACCGGCAGCGACCGCCCCGTTGGCGCCAAGGGCGTGACCCTGACACCGCTGACGAAGACGATCGAGGCCGACGCGCTGCGCTACCGCCACGTGCAGGTCGAGATCGACCGCGCGCGCCGCGTCGCCACGCTGACCGTGAAGGGCCCGGGCGGCACGCAGCCGAAGTCGTCGGCGGAAATCGAGGCCCTGGGTGCCGACTGGTACGCGCTGGCGATGGCGCGCGAACTCGACGACGCCATCCTCGAGCTGCGCACGAACGAACTCGACATCGGCCTGTGGCTCGTGAAGACCGAAGGCGACGCCGCCGCGGTGCTGGCGCTGGACGCGCTGCTGCAGGCCCACGCCGATCACTGGCTGGTGCGCGAAACCGTGGGCCTGCTGCGCCGCACCTTCAGTCGCCTGGACGTCTCCAGCCGCAGCCTCTTCGCGCTCGTCGAGCCCGGCTCCTGCTTCGTGGGCAGCCTGCTCGAGCTGGCGCTGGCCTGCGACCGCATCTACATGCTCTCCCATCCCGGCGACGCCAAGGCGCCGACGATCACGGTGGGCGAGGCCAATTTCGGCCTCTACCCGATGGCCACCGGGCAGTCGCGCCTGGCGCGCCGCTTCTACGAGGAGCAGGCGGCACTGGAAGCGGTGCGCGCCAAGGTCGGCCAGGCTCTGGACGGCGGGGCCGCGCTCGCCCTCGGCCTCGTGACCAGCGCGCCCGACGACATCGACTGGGCCGACGAGACGCGCATCGCAATCGAGGAGCGCGTGGCCATGAGCCCCGATGCCCTCACGGGCATGGAGGCCAACCTGCGCTTCAACGGGCAGGAAAACATGTTCACGCGCATCTTCGGCCGTCTGACGGCTTGGCAGAACTGGATCTTCCAGCGCCCCAACGCGGTCGGCGAGAAGGGCGCGCTCAAGGTCTACGGCAAGGGCGAGAAGGCCGCCTTCGACTGGAACCGCGTCTGAAGTCGGACGCGTACCGCAAGCATCAGCAGCGCACACCCAAGGCACAAGGAGCACGCGATGAGCAGCATCGACTACAGCCAGAAGATCCCCAACAACGTCAACCTGAGCGAGGACCGCACGCTGCAGCGTGCGCTCGAGCAGTGGCAGCCCAACTACCTGAGCTGGTGGAACGAGACCGGCCCCGAGGGCAGCACGAACTTCGACGTCTACCTGCGCACCGCCGTCAGCGTCGATCCGCAGGGCTGGGCGCAGTTCGGTTACGTGAAGATGCCCGACTACCGCTGGGGCATCTTCCTCAACCCCGCCGAGCAGGACCGCAAGATCCACTTCGGCGACCATCTGGGCGAGCCGGCCTGGCAGGAGGTTCCCGGCGAACACCGCGCCAACCTGCGCCGCATCATCGTCACGCAGGGTGACACCGAGCCTGCCAGCGTCGAGCAGCAGAAGCACCTGGGCCATACCGCGCCCAGCCTCTACGACCTGCGCAACCTCTTCCAGGTCAACGTCGAGGAAGGCCGGCACCTGTGGGCCATGGTCTACCTGCTGCACAAGTACTTCGGCCGGGACGGGCGCGAGGAAGGCGAGGCCCTGCTCGAGCGCCGCAGCGGCGACCAGGACAACCCGCGCATCCTGGGTGCCTTCAACGAGAAGACGCCCGACTGGCTGTCCTTCTTCATGTTCACCTACTTCACCGACCGCGACGGCAAGTTCCAGCTCTGCGCCCTGGCCGAGAGCGGCTTCGACCCGCTGGCCCGCACCACGCGCTTCATGCTCACGGAAGAGGCGCACCACATGTTCGTCGGCGAGTCCGGGGTGAGCCGCATCGTGCAGCGCACCTGCCAGGTCATGAACGAACTCAAGACCGACGACCCGGCCAAGCTGCGCGCCGCCGGGGTCATCGACCTGCCGACGATCCAGCGCTACCTGAACTTCCACTTCTCGGTGACGATCGACCTCTTCGGTGCTGACCAGAGCAGCAACGCCGCCACCTTCTACAGCGCGGGCCTGAAGGGCCGCTTCGACGAAGGCAAGCGCGACGACGACCACGTGCTCAAGGGCGACGTCTACAAGGTGCTCGAGGTGCAGGGCGGCAAGCTCGTCGAGAAGGAGGTGCCCATGCTCAACGCGCTCAACGAGGTGCTGCGTGACGACTACATCAAGGATTCGGTGAGCGGCGTCAACCGCTGGAACAAGGTGATCGAGAAGGCCGGAATCCCCTTCCGCCTGAAGGTGCCGCACAAGGCCTTCAACCGCCAGATCGGCGCCCTCGCCGGCGTGCGCATCTCGCCCGACGGCCGCCCGGTGAGCGATGCCGAATGGGATGCCAACGTCGCCCAGTGGCTGCCCACCGCCGAGGATCGCGCCTTCGTCGCCAGCCTCATGGGCCGCGTCGTCGAGCCCGGCAAGTTCGCCAACTGGATCGCCCCGCCGGCGATCGGCATCAACCGCCAGCCGGTGGACTTCGAATACGTGCGTTTCGGCTAAGCGCGAAGGCGGTCGCCGCGCGCCTCACTCCAGCGTCATCAGGCTCGCGTTGCCGCCCGCGGCGGCGGTGTTGATCGACAGCGAGCGTTCGACGACGAGGCGCTCGAGTTCGATCTCGGCGTCGCCGGGGTCGAACGCGCTCAGGCCGACGATGGGCCCAGGGCGCGAAGCCAGTTGCGCCAGCACCTGCAGCCGCGCCGCGCGCGGGCCGTGCAGCAGCACGGCGTCGATGCGCAGGCCAGGGCGTGTCCAGTCCTGCGCCAGGGTGATGTGCTCGCGCAGCGCCGGCGGCAGGCGATCGGCCAGCGCCTGCGCGTCGGCGGGCCACAGCGCCTGCGCGCCGACGGCGAGGATGGCGGCGAGCTGCAGCAGGCGGTCGCCGTCGCCCTCGGCCCCGGCCGCGGCCAGGCCGAGCACCAAGGGGCGCGGCTGCACGGCATAGAGGTTGGCCTCGCCGGTCGGCCCGGGCAGCGTCAGCCAGGGGCCTACGGGTGATTCGGCGGCGGCCTGGTCGCAGCGTGCGGCGAGCTCGGCCTGCCCGCGCGCCAGCGCCCAGTCGCGCAGCAGCGTCAGCGCCGTGCGCTCGTGCTCGGCGGCGTGGCGGCGCAGCGGCAGCGCGGTCGTGGTCACGGCCACGGCGTTGCGCGCCACCGCCAGCCGCGCGGCCTGCGGCGGTGCCTGGCGCAGCAGGCGCAGCAGGTACAGCGGCCCGCCGGCCTTGGGGCCCGTGCCCGACAGGCCCTGGCCGCCGAAGGGCTGCACGCCGACGACGGCGCCGACCGTGGTGCGGTTGACGTAGACGTTGCCAGCGACGCTGGCCTCCAGCACCTGCGCCACCGTCTCGTCGATGCGCGTGTGCACGCCCTGCGTGAGCCCGTAGCCGGTGGCGGCGATCGCCTCCAGCAGCTGCGGCAAGTCCTCGCGCCGGTAGCGCAGCAGGTGCAGCACCGGGCCGAAGACCTCGCGCTGCAGCTCGAGGACGCGCTCGATCTCGATCAGCGTCGGCGCGACGAAGTGGCCTTGCGCGTCCGCAGGCAGCGTGCCGCGCCAGACGCGGCGGCCGGCCTCGGCCATGGCCTGCACGTGCGCCTCGATGCCCGCGCGCGCCTGGGCGTCGATGACCGGGCCGAGGTCGGTGGCAAGCTGCCGCGGATCGCCCACGCGCAACTCGGCTGCCGCGCCGTGCAGCATCTGCAGCAGGCGCGGTGCCACGTCCTCCTGCACGCACAGCAGGCGCAGCGCGCTGCAGCGCTGGCCGGCGCTGTCGAAGGCCGAGGCGAGGGCATCGGCCACCGCCTGCTCGGCCAGCGCCGAGCTGTCGACGATGAGCGCGTTCTGGCCGCCGGTCTCGGCGATGAGCGGCACCGGGCGCCCGTCCTCGTTCAGGCGCGCGGACAAGCTGCGCTGCAGCAGCCGCGCGACTTCGGTCGAGCCGGTGAAGAGCACGCCTTGCACGCGCGCATCGGCCACCAGCGTCGCGCCCACGGTCTCGCCGCGCCCGGGCAGGAGCTGCAGGGCGCCGCGCGGCACCCCGGCCTCGTGCAAGGCCTGCACCGCCACCGCGGCGATGAGCGGCGTCTGCTCGGCGGGCTTGGCGAGCACCACGTTGCCGGCGGCCAGCGCCGCCGCCACCTGACCGGTGAAGATCGCGAGCGGGAAGTTCCAGGGGCTGATGCAGACCACCGGCCCGAGCGGCCGGTGCGTGGCGTTGTCGAAGTCGCGCTGCACCTCGGCGGCGTAGTAGCGCAGGAAGTCGACCGCCTCGCGCAGCTCGGCGACGGCGTTGGCGCAGGTCTTGCCGGCCTCGCGCACGATCAGCGGCAGCAGCGCGGGCATGCGCGCTTCGAGGCCGTCGGCCGCGCGCTGCAGCATGCGCGCGCGCTCGGCCGTCGGGGTCGCGGCCCAGCCCGCGGCCGCCGCGCTGGCGGCGGCGAGCGCGGCCAGCACCTCGGCGGCCGAGGTCTCGCGCACCTGGCCGACGAGGTCGCGCGCGTCGGCCGGGTTGAGGACCGGCGTCCACGGGTTCAGCGCGTCCGCCTGCATCTCGACGGCGAGCATGGGCGCACAGCGCCAGCTCTGCGCGGCGTCGTCGGCAAAGCGCGCCGCCAGCGCCTGCAGCACGTCCGCGGCGGCCAGATCCATGCCGGCCGAATTCGCGCGCCGCGTGCCGTGCAGGGCGCGCGGCAGGGCGATCGCCGGGTGCGGCAGGCCGGTCCTGCCTTCACGCGCCGCGGCCTCGCGCACCGTGCGCACGGGGTCTTGCACCAGGGACTCGAGACTCAGGCCCTCGTCGGCAATGCGGTTGACGAAGGAGGTGTTGGCGCCGTTCTCGAGCAGCCGCCGCACCAGGTAGGCGAGCAGGGTGTCGTGGCTGCCCACCGGCGCGTAGACGCGGCAAGGGCGGCGCGCCGCCGCCGGCAACGCCGCGTCGCCCTGGGCGCCGGGGACGATCTGCTCGTAGAGCGGCTCGCCCATGCCGTGCAGGCACTGGAACTCGTACTGCCGCGCCTGCCACTGCCCCGCGTCGGCCAGGGTGTGGATGGCCGCCAGCGTGTGCGCGTTGTGCGTCGCGAACTGCGCAAAGATGGCATCCGGTGCGGCGAGCAGCTTGCGCGCGCAGGCCAGGTAGGCGACGTCGGTGTGCGGCTTGCGCGTGTAGACCGGGTAGTCGGCAAGCCCGCCTTCCTGCGCACGCTTGATCTCGCTGTCCCAGTAGGCGCCCTTGACCAGGCGCACCATCAGCCGCCGGCCGCTCCGCCGCGCCAGCTCGATGAGCCAGTCGACGACCGCCGGGCAGCGCTTCTGGTAGGCCTGGATGACGAAGCCCAGGCCCGCCCAGCCGGCGAGGTCGGGCTCCAGGCACAGGCGCTCGAGCAGGTCCAGCGAGAGCTCGAGGCGCTCGCTCTCCTCGGCGTCGATGTTGAGGCCGATGTCGTAGTCCTTGGCCAGCCGCGCCAGCGCGTGCAGCGTCGGGTAGAGCTCGGCCATGACGCGTTCGAACTGCGCGCGCGCATAGCGCGGGTGCAGGGCGGAGAGCTTGATCGAGATGCCCGGCCCCTCGATCGGGCCGCGCCCGGCCGCGGCGCGGCCGATGGCGTGGATCGCCGCCTCGTAGGCGCTGCGGTAGCGCTCGGCGTCGGCAGCGGTGAGCGCGGCCTCGCCCAGCATGTCGTAGCTGTAGCGAAAGCCCATGGCCTCGCGCCGCGTGGCGTTGGCCAGCGCCTCGGCGATCGTCTGCCCGGTCACGAATTGCTCGCCCATGAGGCGCATCGCCATGTCGACGCCGCGGCGGATGAGCGGTTCGCCGCCGCGCGCCACGGCGCGGCGCAGCGTCGCCGCCAGGCCCTGGTCGCTGTGCGTGGCGACGAGCTTGCCGGTGATGAGCAGGCCCCAGGCGGCGGCGTTGACGAACATCGAGGGGCTTTGTCCGAGGTGGCGCTGCCAGTCCACGCCCTGGCCGTCGCCGATCTTGTCGCGGATGAGCGCGTCGCGCGTGGCCAGGTCGGGGATGCGCAGCAGCGCCTCGGCCAGGCACATCAGCGCCACGCCCTCACTCGAGCTGAGCGCGAACTCCTGCAGCAAGGCCTGCACGAGGCCGGCGCGCCCGCCTTCGCGGCTGCGCTCGCGCACGCCGCGCGCCAGGCGCAGCGCCAGCGCCTGCGTCGCTTCCTGCTGCGCGGGATCGAGCGTGGCCAGCGCCAGCAGCGGGGGCAGGCACTCGGGCTCCGGCGCGCGGGTGAGGGCGCTGATCGTCGCGCGCAGCGGCGTTGCCGTGGTCAGCCGGGTGAGGATCGGTTCGCGCTCGGGCATGGACGCGCTCCTGGAACGACGGCCTGCAGTGTGCGATCGATGCCGCCGAGGGATTCACCGTTCCGCGGCATCGTGGCCGAGGATCCTGCGGCGCGCTGTCCCCGGGCGGTCGCGCCCGAGAGGATTTGCGCGGTTACGATGCGCCCATGAACGCCCCAAGGCTTGCCGACGCCGCCCGCGAGGTGCTGGACTTCTGGTTCGGGGCCAACGATGCGGCGCGGCCCGAGTGGTTCCGCAAGGACCCCGCCTTCGACGACGCCATCCGCCGACGCTTCGGCGCGCAGGTGGAGCTGGCGCTGGCCGGCGGGCTCGCCGAGTGGCAGGAGACGCCGCAGGGGGCGCTCGCGTTCATCGTGCTGCTGGACCAGTTCACGCGCAACATCTTCCGCGACACGCCGCGCGCCTTCGCGGGCGACGCGCTGGCGCTGGCGGCAGCAAGGGCGCTGGTGCGCGATGGGGGCGACCGCGCTCTTTCGCCGCGGCAGCGCGCCTTCGCCTACCTGCCTTTCGAGCACGCCGAGGATCGCGCGCTGCAGGCCGAGTCCATGCGCCTCTTCGGCGCACTCGCCGCGGCGCATCCGCAGATGGCGACCTCGCTCGAGTGGGCGGCCAGGCACCAGGTGATCATCGAGCGCTTCGGGCGCTTTCCGCACCGCAACCTGCAGCTCGGGCGCGTGAGCTCCGAGGAAGAGCGCGTCTTCCTCCAGGGGCCGGATTCCAGTTTCTGAGCGCCGTCGAGTGCGCGCCGCGGCGCGTGCGTCAGCCGACGAGCCGCACCGCAAGGCGCTGCCAAAGCGGCCGGCGGCGCCACGCCATGCAGGCGCGATCGGCGAACTCGCGCCCGCGTTCGCTCAAGCGGTAGTAGCGCGCCTGCGCGAAGCCGTGCGGATTGTCGAATTCGTGGATCAGGCCGTAGCGCGCCAGCGGGTCATAGGAGTGGTAGACCGGGCTGCCGTCGAGCACGCAGCCGCCCGCGGCTTCGCTCACCCGGACCAGGACGTGCCCCTTGCGCAGCAGGCGCAGCGCGTCGACGAATTCGCCGCGGTGGGCGATGATGGCGCGCTCGGAGCGCGGCGCGCGCGCGGGCTGGGGCATCGTCATGGGCAGGGCCGGTTCGTGTCGGTGGACACCCGCTCTATCGGCCGCAAGCGATGCCGACCTGAGGGCGCGCGGCGCCGATCTGCAGGCCGATGACCCGCCAATTCCGTCCGCAGGGGCACGGCATCCGCGATCATCGGACCTGTTCCCCGCAGGACACCGACCCAGGAGATCGCCCGATGCATCCGTCGTTCCCTCTGAAGCAGCCCGCGCTCGGCGCCGAGCCGGCGGCGGCCGTCTCCCTGCAGTGGCGTTTGCGGGGCGACGCGCTGGCGCTGTGGGGCACGCTGCAGGCGCTGCACGCGCCCGGCGCGGTGATCGGCATCGGCGCTTCGCTGGCGGCCGCCGTCGGCGCGCAGGTGCCGGGCCTGCGCGCCTTCGCCCGTCTGCAGCGCGGGCGCTACACGATGCCGGCCACGCCGCTGGACGTCTTCGCGCTCGTTCCCGCGCACGACCCGGGCCAGGCCTTCGACAGCGCCGACGCGCTCGTGCAGGCGCTGGACGCGCATGCCGAACTGGTGGAATCGCTGCCGCTTTTCCGCTACCGCCGCGGGCACGACCTGACGGGCTACCTCGACGGCATCGAGAACCCCAAGGACGACGAAGCCTGGGCGACGGCGCTGGCCGCCGACGGCAGCAGCTTCGTCCTCGTGCAACGCTGGCTGCACCTGCGCGACCGCTTCGCGGCGCAGCCGCCGCAGGCGCGCGACGAGGTCTTCGGCCGGCGCGCGTCCGACGACGAGGAGATTCCCGAGGCGCCCGAGAGCGCGCACGTCAAGCGCACCGCGCAGGAGGATTTCGAGCCGCCGGCCTTCCTGCTGCGCCGCTCCATGCCCTGGGGCGATGCGCGCCGCCACGGCCTGCAGTTCATCTCCTATGCGGCCTCGCTCGACCCGATCCAGCGCCAGCTCGAGCGCATGATGGGCCTCGACGACGGTCTGCAGGACGCCTTGCTCGCGCACAGCCAGGCCGAGACCGGCGCCTATTACTGGTGCCCGCCCTGGGACGGCAAGCGCCTCGTGCTGCCGGCGGTTTCCGCTTCGGTCGTGCCCGCGGCTCCCTTGCCGCCCGCGGCCCCCTGCCGGGTGCGCGTGTGCAGCGACGGTCCGCTCGAGATCAGCGGCGCGCTGATGATCGCAGGCACGCCGGCCACGGGCGCACGCCTGTGTCGCTGCGGCCGCTCGGACGACAAGCCCTTCTGCGACGACAGCCACGCGCGCAGCGGCTTTCGCGCCAGCGGCGAGGTGCCGCCGATCGACGAGCCGCAGGTCGAGGTGACGCCCGGCCGTACACGCGTGCAGCCGATCGCCGACGGCCCGCTGGCGCTGTGGGGGCCGGTGCGCCTCGTCGGCGACAGCGGCAAGCCCATCACCTGCTGCAACGGTCCGACGCTGTGCCGTTGCGGGCACTCGGCGAACAAACCCTTCTGCGACGGCACGCACGCCGCCGTGGGCTTTCGCGCGCCGGCCTGAGCCTCGCCGTGCCTGCCGTGTCGACGGTGACGCATCTCGGGCTCTCGCTCGCGCAACTGGCGATCGAGACCGCCGGCATCCTTGCCTTCGCGCTTTCGGGCCTGATCGAGGCGGCACGCAAGCGCCTGGATGCCGTCGGCGTCGTCGTCGTCGCCGGGCTGACCGCCTTCGGCGGCGGCACGCTGCGCGACGTGCTGCTCGATCGCCGGCCCTTCTTCTGGGTGCAGCACGCCAACTGGGTATGGGCGCTGCTGGCCCTGTGCATCGCGGCCATGCTTTTCCTGCGCGCGAAGGACCTGCCGATCACCGCGCGCGCGATGCAGTGGCCGGACGCGCTGGGCATGGGCCTGTTCGCCGCCAGCGGCACCCAGCTGGCGCTGCAGCTGCAACTCCCGGCGATCATCGCCGTACTGATGGGGGTGGTGACGGCGGTCTGCGGCGGCGTGCTGCGCGACATCGTCTGCAACGAGATCCCGAGCGCCTTCAGCGACCACCGCCCCTACGCCTTGTGCGCCTTCGCCGGCGGCTGGGTGCTGGTGGGGATGACGGCGCTGGGCTGGCCCGAAGAGCTCAGCCTGCTGCTCGCGGCGACGCTGGCCGCGGCGCTGCGCGTGGCGGTGCTGCTCAGCGGCTACAGCCTGCCGGCGTGGACGATCGCCGCGCCGCGGGACCGCGCGCCATGAGCGCGATGCGGTCGAGCGCGCCGACTGCAGCGCCCGGGCCGGGCGCCTACCCGCTGCTGCTGGCCGACATCGGCGGCACCAACGCGCGCTTTGCCTGGGTGGCCCAGGCGGGCGCGCCCGTCGAGCAGGTGCGCACGCTGCCGGTCGCCGCCCATCCCGGGCCGGCCGCAGCCGTGCGCGCCTATCTGGACGCGCTGCGCGAGCCGGATGGGCGGCGCGGGTCGCCACCGGCATGCGCGGCCTTCGCCGTGGCCACGCCGGTGACGGGTGACGAGGTCCGCTTCACCAACAGCGCGTGGACCTTCTCGATCGATGCGCTGCGGCGCGAACTGGGGCTCGCGCGGCTGGCCGTCGTCAACGACTTCGAAGCGCTGGCACGGGCGCTGCCGGGTCTTGCACCGGCGCAGTGGCAGCGGCTGGGCGGGCCGCTGCCGCGGCCGTTCGCCGACGCGCCGCACGGCAGCGTGCTCGCGGTGCTCGGCCCGGGGACCGGCCTGGGCGTGGGCGCGGTGCTGCGCACGGGCTGCGGCTGGCAGGCGCTGCCGGCCGAGGGCGGGCATGCGACGCTGGCTGCGGCGGATTCACTGCAGGCCGAAGTGATCGCACACCTGCGACGCGAGTACGCCCATGTTTCGGCCGAGCGTGTGCTCTCCGGGCCCGGTCTGCCGCGGCTGCAGACCGCGCTGGCGGCGGCGCTCGGGCGGCCCGCGCCGCCGGCGATGACGCCGGCGGAGGTCGTCGCGGCCGCGCTTCGGCACGGCGACGCGCTCGCCGGACGGACGCTCGATCTCTTCGCCGCCTTCCTCGGCGGCTTCGCCGGCGACCTTGCGCTGACGCTGGGCGCGCGCGGCGGTGTCTTCGTGGGCGGTGGCGTCGTGCCGCGCTTTGCCGAACGCGTCGTCGCCGCGGGCTTTCGCGCCCACTTCGAAGCCAAGGGGCGATTCGCCGCCTACCTGGCCGAGATCCCGACGCTGCTTGTCACCGACACGCTGGCGGCGCTCGGCGGTGCGCGCCTCGCGGCCGAGGAGGACGGCCGGTTGCACGCGGCGCTCGCGCCGGACATCCATCCGGCGCCCTGACGCCGCTGGCCTCAGGACTGCCGTGGCGCCCAGCCGAGAACGGCGCGCACTTCGAGGAATTCGCCGAAGGCGTGCTCGCCCCATTCGCGGCCGTTGCCGCTTTGCTTGAAGCCGCCGAAGGGCGCCATCAGGTCCGGCGGGCCGCCGTTGAGCGTGACCTGGCCCGCACGCAGCTGCGAGGCCACGCGGCGCACCTCGTCGAGGTCGCCACCCGAGACGTAGGCCGAGAGCCCGTAGGGCGTGTCGTTGGCGATGGCGATGGCTTCGTCCACGCTGTCGTAGCCGATGACGACCAGCACCGGACCGAAGATCTCCTCGCGCGCGATCGTCATGTCGTTCTTCACGCCGCCGAACACGGTGGGCCTCACGTACCAGCCCTTCTCCAGCCCCTCGGGGCGCCCCGGGCCGCCCGCCACCAGCGTCGCGCCTTCGGCGATGCCGCGCTTGATCAGCGTCTGGATCTTGTCCCACTGCGCGCCCGAGACCACGGGGCCGATGACGGCGCCGCTGTCCGGTGCGCCCACCGTCGTCGCTTCGGCGGCGGTCTTGGCGATCGCCAGTGCCTCGTCCATGCGCGCCTGGGGCACGAGCATGCGCGTCGGCGCGTTGCAGCTCTGGCCGCTGTTGGTCATGACCGCGCGCACGCCGCCGGTGACGGCGCGTTGCAGGTCGGCGTCGGGCAGGATGATGTTCGGGCTCTTGCCGCCGAGCTCCTGGTGCACGCGCTTGACGGTGGGGGCGGCCGTGCGCGCGACCTCGATGCCCGCGCGCGTGCTGCCGGTGAACGAGACCATGTCGACCTCCGGGTGCGCCGAGATCGCCGCGCCCACGCCCGGGCCGTCGCCGTTGACGAGGTTGAAGACGCCCGCAGGCACGCCCGCGGCGTGCAGGATCTCGGCGAAGATGAGGGCCGAGAAGGGCGAGATCTCGCTGGGCTTGAGGATCATCGTGCAGCCGGTGGCCAGCGCCGGTGCCACCTTGCAGGCGATCTGGTTCATCGGCCAGTTCCAGGGCGTGATGAGGCCGCAGACGCCGATCGGCGTCTTCTGCAGCATCGTCGTGCCGCGCAGTTCCTCGAAGGCGTAGGAGCGCAGGACCGTCAGCGCCGCCTGCAGGTGGCCGATGCCGATCGGCGCCTGCGCCTTCTGCGAGAGCACGGCCGGGGCGCCCATCTCCTCGCTGATCGCCGCAGCCAGGTCGGCGTGACGGCGCTTGTACTCGGCGATGATCGCCTCCAGCAGCGCCACGCGCTCGGCCACCGTCGTGCGCGAGTAGGAGGCGAAGGCGCGGCGCGCGGCCTGCGCCGCGCGGTCGACGTCGGCGGCGTCGCCGATCGCGATGCGGCCCATCGCGTCCTCGGTGGCGGGGTTGATCACGTCCAGCGTGCGCTGCGCGGCCGGGGCGACCCACTGGCCGTCGATGTAGAAGTTCAGTTGCTCGCGCATGGCGGGGCTCCACCGGGTTCGTCTGGGAAACCGGTCATTCTAGGGAGATGCCTCCAGCGCAGGGTTCTTCCGCTCACAAACCCCCCGGGGCGGCGATACTGTGCGCGCCACCGGCGCCCGCGCCCCGGAATCCCCGCATCGCAGAACCTCAAGGAGCTGAAGGACCGACCATGAGCGACAAGGCCTCGAACCGCAAACTGATTCTCGACCTCGTCTACGAACACGAAACCCAGCGTGCCAATCAGGTCTACCTGACGCAGCCGATCGGCGGCGGGGAGGTCACCGACTACACCTGGGCGCAGGTGATGGACCAGGCGCGCCGCATGGCCGCGCATCTGCAGAGCCGGGGCTTTCCGCGCGGCGCACGCGTGGCCATCCTCTCGAAGAACTGCGCGCACTTCTTCATGACCGACCTGGCCATCTGGATGGCCGGCTACACGACGGTGGCGATCTTCCCGGCCGAGACCGCCGAGACCATCCGCTACGTGCTCGAGCACAGCGAGGCGAGCCTCCTCTTCGTCGGCAAGCTCGACACCTGGGAGCACCAGAAGCCCGGCGTGCCGGACGGCATGCCCTGCATCGCCTACCCGCTGGCGCCCGAGAGCGCGCTGAAGGAATACGAGACCTGGGACGCGATCGCCGCGCGCACGCAGCCGGTCTCGGGCAGGCCCGAGCGCAGCGGCGATGAGCTGGCGATGCTGATCTACACCTCGGGCAGCACCGGCACGCCCAAGGGCGTGATGCAGAGCTTCGACGCGGTCACCGCTGCGGCGACCGGCTTCGCCGCCTTCACACGCAAGCAGATCGGCCCCGGCACCGAGGGGCGCGTGCTGTCCTACCTGCCGCTGGCGCATACCTTCGAGCGCAGCTGCGTCGAGATGTCGTCGATGGTCTCGGGCGACCTGCACGTCTTCTTCGCGGAGGCGCTCGAAACCTTCGTGCAGGACCTGCAGCGCGCGCGGCCCACGCTCTTCATCAGCGTGCCGCGCCTCTACACCAAGTTCCAGCAGGGCGTGCTGGCCAAGATGCCGGCGAAGAAGCTGCAGCGCCTGCTTTCGCTGCCCATCATCGGCGGCATCGTCGGCAGGAAGGTGCGCAAGGGGCTGGGCCTGGACCATGTCATCTACGCCGCCAGCGGTTCGGCGCCGCTCACGCCCGAGATCATCCGCTGGTACCGCAGCATCGGCCTCAAGCTCTACGAGGGCTACGGCATGACCGAGGACAACTCCTATTCGCACGCCTCCTGGGGCGAGTTCAGCGAGCCGGGCTACGTCGGGCCGCCGATGGTGGGCGTGCAGGTGCGGCTCTCCGAGGACGGCGAGGTGCTGATCAAGTCCCCGGCGGCCTGCAGCGGCTACTTCAAGCAGCCGGAACTGACCAAGGAGTCGTTCACCGAAGACGGCTTCTTCCGCACCGGCGACCTCGGCGAGCGCAAGCCCAACGGCATGCTCAAGATCACCGGCCGGGCCAAGGAGCTGTTCAAGACCGCCAAGGGCAAGTACGTGGCGCCGGCGCCGATCGAGAACCTGCTCAATGCACACCCGATGGTCGAGATGTCGATGGTCTCGGGCGTGGGCCAGGTCTCGGCCTATGCGATCGTCGTGCTCGCCGAGGGCCTGCGCCCGCGGCAATCCGATCCCGCGCTGCGGGCCGATGTCGAGTCGGAACTGTCGGTGCTGCTGAAGGCGGTGAACGACGAGCTCGCCGACTACGAGCAGCTGCGCATGATCGTCGTCGCGCACGAGGCCTGGTCGATCGAGAACGGCATGCTCACGCCGACGATGAAGATCCGCCGTGCGCGCATCGAGAAGGCGGTGGGCAGCGAGGTCGCGCGCTGGTTCGGCGCGCGGGGGGCGGTGATCTGGGCGTGAGCGCGAGGCGCCGCCGCGGCGGCCCGGGCCGCGTTCAGGCCGGGTTCGACGCCGGCGTCGGGTCCTGCCGCAGGTCCGCCGTCAGCTCGCGCAGCGCGGTCTCGTCCAGCGTCTCGCGCGTGAGCAGCTCGCGCGCGCTGCGATCCAGCACCGCGCGGTTGCGCTGCAGCAGCGCCGTCGTGCGCGCGAAGCAGTCCATCACGATGCCGCGCACGGTGGTGTCGATGTGCTGCTGCGTCTGCGGACTGCGCGGGCAGCCGCCGCTTTCGAAACCGGGCAGGTCCATCATCGCGTGGCGCTGCGGCTCCCACGAGACATAGCCGATGGCCTCGTCCATGCCGTAGCGCGTGACCATGTCGCGCGCGATGTCGGTGACCTTGGCGAGGTCGTCCGCGGCGCCGGTGGAGAGGTGGCCGAAGACGAGCTTCTCGGCCGCGCGCCCGCCCAGCAGCACCATGATCTTGTGCTCGAGCTCCTCGCGCGTCATCAGGAAGCGGTCCTCGGTGGGGCGCTGGATGGTGTATCCCAGCGCGCCGATGCCGCGCGGGATGATCGAGACCTTGTGCACCGCGTCGCTGCCGGGCAGGGACAGCGCCACCAGCGCGTGCCCCATCTCGTGGAAGGCGACGACCTCGCGCTCGCGCGGATTGAGCACGCGGTTGCGGCGCTCGAGCCCGGCGACGATGCGCTCGACCGCGACGGTGAAGTCGGCCAGCGTCACCTCCTGCGCGCCGCGCCGCGTGGCGGCCAGCGCGGCCTCGTTGCACAGGTTGGCGAGGTCGGCGCCGGAGAAGCCGGTGGTGAGCTGCGCCACCTGCTCGAGTTCGGTGCCCGCGGCCAGGCGGATCTTCTTCACGTGCACCTGCAGGATCTGCACGCGTCCGGTGCGGTCGGGGCGGTCGACCAGCACCTGACGGTCGAAGCGCCCGGCGCGCAGCAGCGCCGGGTCCAGGATCTCCGGCCGGTTCGTCGCCGCCAGCAGCACGAGGCCGCTGGAGCTGTCGAAGCCGTCGAGCTCGACGAGGAGCTGCTGCAGCGTCTGTTCGCGCTCGTCGTGGCCGCCGACGGGGCCGGCAGCGCCGCGCGCGCGGCCCAGGGCGTCGATCTCGTCGATGAAGATGATCGCCGGCGCCTTCGCGCGCGCCTGCTCGAAGAGGTCGCGCACGCGCGCGGCGCCGACGCCGACGAACATCTCGACGAACTCGCTGCCGCTGATGCTGAAGAAGGGCACGCCGGCCTCGCCGGCCACCGCCTTGGCCAGCAGCGTCTTGCCCGTGCCCGGCGGACCCACGAGCAGCACGCCGCGGGGCATGCGCGCGCCCAGCCGCCCGTAGGCCTGCGGGTCCTTGAGGAAGGAGACCATCTCCTGGAGCTCGGCCTTGGCCTCGTCGACCCCGGCCACGTCGGCGAAGTCGACGCCGGTGTTCTTCTCGACGTAGACCTTGGCGCGGCTCTTGCCGATGCTCATGAAGCCGCCCAGGCCGCCGCCCTGCTTCTCGAGCGCGCGACGGATGACGAAGAACCACAGTGCGAAGAAGATCGCCGCCGGCGCGATCCACGAAAGCATGTCGCGCAGGAAGGTGCTCTCGATGATGCGCGTGTAGGGCACGTCGTACTTCGATAGCCGCTCGGCCAGCGCCGGTTCGACGCGGTTGGCGACGATCACCGTCTTGCCGCCGGGGTCGGGGCTCTTCAGCTTGCCGGTGACGGTGGTCTCGCCGACGATGATCTCCTGCACGTGGCCGGCAGCCAGTTCCTTCTCGAACTGCGAGTAGGGCACGGGCTCGACGGTGCGCGCGGCCTGCCAGGCCGACTGGATCCAGATGAGCGCGAAGATCGCCAGCAGCCAGTAGCCGACGTTCCAGGTGGCGGTGCGCGGGTCGGGCTTCATCGCGGCTCGTCCCAGCCCAGGCCCGCGAGCGCTTCCAGGCGGCGGCGCAGGCGCTCGATCTCGGTTTCCATGTCGGCGACGAGTGCCGCGAGTTCGGGTACGGCGTCGAAGTCGCGCTCGAGCCGGGACATCCGGCGTACGCGGCGCAGCAGCGTGGCGTCGAAGCGGCATTCGTCGCGGGCGCCCAGCGGCGGCGCCGGCAACAGCCCTTCGGCGGTGCGCGCACGCACCCAGCCGGCGTCGACGCCGGCGGCGCGGCAGAGCGCGTCCATGTCCAGCCAGAGGTCGTCGAGCATCGCCTCGACGTGCTGGGTGGTGGGGGTGGGGCGGATCATCGGTCTTCCTCCGTGCCGGCGGCACGCTCGTTCTCGGCGGCGGCGACGCGGCGCGCGTCGAAATCGGTCAATTCGGCCGCCATGCGCTCGTAGAGAGAGCGCGCGCGCGGATCCCAGGCGCTGGGCAGCACGACGCGCACGATCAGCTCGAGGTCGCCGCGCGGCGTGCCGGGCCAGCCCTTGCCGGGTACGCGCAGCATGCGTCCGCCCTGGGCGTCCGCGGGAACGCGCACCTTCAGCGTGCTGCCGTCGGGCAATTGAAGCGGCAGCACGGCTCCCAGCGCCGCCTCCCAGGGCGCCACCGGCAGTTCGGCGACGAGCGTGCGGCCGTCGAAACGCCAGCGCGGATGCGGGCGCAACTGCACCTCGAGGAAGAGGTCGCCTGCAGGCGCGCCGCCCAGACCGGGGCCGCCCTGACCGGCGAGACGGATCATCTGCCCGGGCTTGACGCCCGCGGGAATGCGGACCTCCAGCGTGCGCTCGACCAGGCGCGCGCGGCCGTCGGGCTGCAGTTGCGGCACGCGCAGGTCGATCTGGCGCGTGGCGCCGCGCCAGGCGTCTTCCAGCTCGAGCAGCACGCGTGCGTGGTGGTCCTCGCCGCGCAGCGCGCCGTGTTCGCGCGCCGCGCCGCGCCCGCGCGCCCGCGCGCCGCGCGTGGCCCGGCCGAAGAGCTCGGAGAAGAATTCGCTGAAGTCCTGGCCGCCTTCGTCGAAGCCGCGGCCGCTGAATTCGAAGCCCGCGTCCCAGCCCGGCGGCGGCGTGAAGGACTCGCCCTGGCGCCGGCCCTGACCGATGGCGTCGTAGGCGGCACGCTTCTCCGGGTCGGAGAGCACGGCGTGCGCCTCGTTGACCTCGCTCATGCGCGCCGCGGCGTCGGGCTCCTTGCTCACGTCCGGGTGGTACTTGCGCGCCAGGCTGCGGTAGGCCTTCTTGATCTGCTCGGGCTTGGCCTCGCGCGGTACGCCCAGTATCTGATAGTAGTCCTTGAACTCCACGGCGATCGCTTCCCCTCGACTCAGTATGCACCCGGCGCATGCCGAGCCCCGCCCGCAGCATGCCGGCCGCCCGGGTAGATGCCGCCGCCGCGCCGGCGTTTCAAGGCGCGCGCTCCCTTGCGGCCGGACGCCCGCCGAGCTGGGCGGTCAGCTCGGCGGCCACCTGCTGCAGGCGCCGTGCGGCCGCACCGTCCGCGCGCGTGTCCAGTGTCGCACCGGGGCCGATCACCGTCAGCCCGAGGACCAGCGCGCCTTCGGCGTCGAACACCGGCGCGGCGAGCGCACCGACGCCTGCCAGCACGGAGTCGACCGCGTGCGCCAGGCCGCTGCGTCGCGTGGCCTCGACCTCGCGCCGGAACGCGTCGTCCGCGGCTGCGTCCGCCGGCTCGGCGGCCAGCGCCTCCTGCACGCGCGGCGGCGGCAGGAAGGCGGCGAACAGGCGCCCGGTGGCCGTGCCGCGCAAGCTCATCACGCTGCCGTGGCGCATGTCGACGTAGAGCGGCACCGGCGGCGCCTCGGTGCGCACGATCGTCGGGCCGTGATTGCCCCAGACGGCGATCGCCACCAGGTGCCCGAACTGGCGCGCGAGTTCGGGCAGCCGCGCCGTCGCCAGGCGAAGCGGTTCGTACTGCTGCAGGCTGATGAGGCCGATCTGCATCGCCAGCGGCCCCAGGGCATAGCGACCGCTGCCGCCCTCCTGTGCGATGAGGCCGAGCTTGCCGAAGCTCACCAGGTAGGGGTGCGCCTTGGGCGGTGTCATCCCCGCGGCCTGCGCGAGTTCCTTGAGTGCCATCGGCCGGCCCGCGGCGGCCAGCGCCAGCAGCAGCCGGCCGCCGACTTCGATGCTCTGGATGCCGCGCTGCTGGCGTGCGTCTTCGACCTCGCCGCGGGAGGAAGGGATCAACATGCGTAATTCTACTTAGTCGAATCAGTTAGACATTAACAAACATTCTGACTAGAATCAACTTCTCGTCAAAAATCGGCGAACGTCGCGAACGTTGCGATTGCCGAACGCCACCACCCCGACCCCGAGGCCCTCACCGTGAACACCCCGACCAAAGCCTTTGCCAGCCAGGCCGACCTCGAAGAGAAGAAGGTCAGCTTCACCCGGCTCTCCGAACATGCCTATGCCTACACGGCCGAAGGCGACCCCAACACCGGCATCGTCGTCGGCGACGACGCCGTGATGGTGATCGACACCCAGGCCACGCCGGTGATGGCGCAGGACGTGATCCGCCGCATCCGCGAAGTCACCGACAAGCCGATCCGCTACGTCGTCCTCAGCCACTACCACGCGGTGCGCGTGCTCGGCGCCTCGGCCTACGGTGCCGACCACGTCATCGCCAGCGAAGACACGCTCTCGATGATCCGGGAGCGCGGCGAGCAGGACAAGGCCAGCGAGATCGGTCGCTTCCCGCGGCTCTTCCGCAACGTCGAGAGCGTGCCGGCGGGGTTGACCTGGCCGACGCTCACCTTCACCGGCAAGATGACGCTGTGGCTGGGCGCGCTCGAGGTGCAGATCCTGCAGCTCGGCCGCGGCCACACCAAGGGCGACACCGTCGTCTGGCTGCCCCAGGAGCGCATCCTCTTCAGCGGCGACCTCGTCGAGTACGGCGCCACGCCCTACGCCGGCGACGCCTACTTCGGCGACTGGCCGCAGACGCTCGACAACATCGCCGCGCTGAAGCCTGCCAAGCTCGTCCCGGGCCGTGGCGCGGCGCTGCAGACCGAGGCCGAGGTTGCCGCCGGCCTTGGCGGAACGCGTGCCTTCATCGCCGACGTCTTCGGCGCCGTGAAGGCGGGTGCTGCCGCCGGCAAGGACCTGAAGACCGTCTACCGCGAAACCGTCGACACGGTGCGCCCGAAGTACGGCCACTGGGTGATCTTCGACCACTGCATGCCCTTCGACGTCACGCGCGCCTACGACGAGGCGACGCAATATGCCGACCCGCGCATCTGGACCGCCGAGCGCGACGTCGAGATGTGGAAGGCCCTCGAAGGGTGAGCCGGCCATGAGCGAGACCGCCAACCGGGACATCGACTACCAGAAGCTCGAGTTCGACTACCACAAGAGCCCGGACCAGTCGCGCGCGCAGCCGGCGCACCACCCGGTCGTCGTCGTCGGCGCCGGGCCGGTCGGGCTGACGCTGGCGATCGATCTCGCGCAGCGCGGGCAGCGCGTGCTGCTGCTCGACGACGACCACAGGCTCTCCACCGGCTCGCGCGCGATCTGCTTCGCCAAGCGCACGCTCGAGATCTGGGACCGCGTCGGCGTCGGCCAGCGCATGGTCGACAAGGGCGTGTCGTGGAATGTCGGCCGCGTCTTCTTCCGCGACCAGGAGGTCTACCGCTTCGACCTGCTGCCCGAGCCCGGCCACGAGCGGCCGGCCTTCATCAACCTGCAGCAGTACTACGCCGAGGGCTATCTCGCCGAGCGCGCGGCGGAGTTGCCGAACCTCGAGATCCGCTGGAAGAACAAGGTCACGGCGCTGACGCAGGACGGCGACCGCGTCACCCTCACCGTCGACACCCCCGATGGGCCGTACGAGATCAGCGCCTCCTACGTCGCGGCCTGCGACGGCTCGCGCTCGCCGCTGCGCGGCCTGCTCGGGCAGGAAAGCAAGGGCCGCATCTTCCGCGACCGCTTCCTCATCGCCGACCTGCAGCTTGCCGAGCCGCTGTTCCCGAACGACGCCACCGAACGCTGGTACTGGTTCGACCCGCCGTTCCACCGCGGCCAGTCGGTGCTGCTGCACAAGCAGGCCGACCACGTCTGGCGCATCGACTTCCAGCTCGGCTGGGACGCCGATCCGGACGAGGAGCGCAAGCCCGAGCGCATCCTCCCGCGCGTGCAGGCGCTGCTGCGCCAGGGCTTCGAGCGCGACGTTCCCTTCACGCTCGCGTGGGCGAGCATCTACACCTTCGCCTGCCTGCGCATGGATCGCTTCCGCCATGGCCGCGTCCTCTTCGCCGGCGACTCGGCGCACGGCGTTTCGCCCTTCGGCGCGCGCGGCGCCAACTCCGGCGTGCAGGACGCCGAGAACCTGGCCTGGAAGATCGACGCCGTGCTTCGCGGCCGCGCGCCCGATGCGCTGCTCGACAGCTACGCGGGTGAACGCGAGTACGCCGCCGACGAGAACATCCTCAACAGCACGCGCGCCACCGACTTCATCACGCCCAAGAGTGAGGTCAGCCGCATCTTCCGCGATGCGGTGCTGGGCCTTGCGCGCGAGTACGCGTTCGCGCGCAGCATCGTCAACAGCGGTCGGCTTTCGGTGCCGGCCACGCTCGACGGCTCGGTGCTGAACACCGCGGACGTCGACGGCTTCACGACGCTGCTGCGCCCAGGCGCGGTCGCGGCCGATGCGCCCCTGTCGCGGGAGGGCCGGGCGACCTGGCTGCTGCGCGAACTGGGGCCGGACTTCACGCTGCTGGTCTTCGGCGCGGCACCGGCGTGGGCGGCGGAGCTCGGCGTGCAGGTGCTGGCGTTCGACGGCAACGCCTTGCACGACGCGCAAGGCCTGGCCGCGCAGCGCTACGACGCCGCGCCCGGCACCGCCTACCTGATCCGTCCCGACCATCACATCGCCGCGCGCTGGCGCGCGCCCACCGCCGCGGCCGTGCGCGCCGCCCTCGACCACGCCCTTGCCAAGGCCTGAGCATGCTCAATACCGAACCCTGCATCGAACGCCCGGACGACTTCTACGAGGCGCTGCTGACGGCCCACCAGGGCCTGACCACCGAACAAAGCCATGAACTGAACGCGCGCCTGGTGCTGATCCTCGCCAACCAGATCGGCCGCTACGACGTGCTGCAGGAGGCGCTCGCCGCCGCGCGCGGCAACCTCGAGCGGACGACGGAAGGAGCACCCCGGTGAGCGAACTGCGCTACCAGGGCGGCTTCGGCAACGAGTTCGCCAGCGAAGCCGTTCCCGGCACGCTGCCGATCGGCCGCAACAGCCCGCAGAAGGTCGCCAAGGGCCTCTACGCCGAACTGCTCTCGGGAACGGCCTTCACCGCGCCGCGCGCGGCCAACCGCCGTACCTGGATGTACCGCCGCCAGCCCGGCGTGGTCGTCGCCGGCATCGCCCACGAACCCCTCGTGCACCCGACCTGGAAGACGGGCGCGGCGATGGGCGTGCCGACGCCGCCGGATCCGCTGCGCTGGCGCGCGAGCCCCGTGCCGAGCGACCGCGCGCTGGATTTCGTCGACGGCATGCACACCATCGCCGTCAACGGCGACGAGCAGGCGCAGAGCGGCATCGGCGCGCAGCTGCTGCTGGCCAACAAGAGCATGGAGCGCGCCTTCGTCAACGCCGACGGCGAGATGCTGATCGTGCCGCAACAGGGTGCGCTGACGATCAAGACCGAACTGGGCGTGCTCGCCGTGCGCCCGGGCGAGATCGCGCTGCTGCCGCGCGGCCTGGTCTTCCAGGTGCTGCTCGAGGGCCCCACGCGCGCCTACGTCTGCGAGAACTATGGCGCGCACTTCCGCCTGCCCGAGCTCGGCCCCATCGGCAGCAACGGCCTGGCCAACGCGCGCGACTTCCTGGCGCCGGTGGCGGCCTTCGACGCCGACCCGCAGCCGATGGAGATCGTGCGCAAGTCCGGCGGCGCCTTCTGGCGCACGCGCGTGGCCGCCAGCCCCTTCAACGTCGTCGCCTGGCATGGCAACCTGGTGCCTATGAAGTACGACACTGCGCACTTCATGACGATCGGATCGATCAGCATCGACCATCCGGACCCGTCGATCTTCACCGTGCTCACGAGCCCCAGCGACACGCCGGGCGTGGCCAACTGCGACTTCGTCATCTTTCCGCCGCGCTGGATGGTGGCCGAGGACACCTTCCGTCCGCCCTGGTACCACCGCAACGTGATGAGCGAGTTCATGGGGCTGGTGCACGGCCAGTACGACGCCAAGCCCGAGGGCTTCAAGCCCGGCGGCATGAGCCTGCACAACGCCATGGTGCCGCACGGTCCCGACGCGGAAGCCTTCGAGAAGGCATCGAGCGCAGCGCTCGTGCCGCACAAGCTGGACGACACGCTGGCCTTCATGTTCGAGAGCCGCTGGCCTTTTCGCTGCACCGAGTTCGCGCTCGCGGGTGGCGCGCTCGATGCCGACTACGCGGCCTGCTGGGCCCCCCTGGCCGACCGCTTCCGGCCCTGAACCGCGAGGTGCGGGAGACGATCACGATGAGAACGCTCACCAATGCCACCCACGATCCGGCGCTGCGCAGCTGGGTGGGAAGCGCCAACGACGGCACAAGCGACTTCCCCATCCAGAACCTGCCCTACGGACGCTTTCGCCGCGCCGGCAGCGACGAGCCCTGGCGCATCGGCGTGGCCATCGGCGACCAGGTCCTGGACCTGCGCCTGGCCAGTGAACAGGCGCCCTGGGCCGATGACCTGCAACCCCTGCTCGCGCCGCTGGCCGCAGGGGACCTGAACGCGTTCATGGCGCTCGGCAGCGCGGCCTGGAGTCGCATGCGCGCGGCGCTGTCGACGGCGTTTGCCGAAGACAGCGTGCAGGCGCCCTTCCTCGAGCTGTGCCTGTTGCCGCAAGCGGCCTGCGAGATGGCGCTGCCCTGCCGCATCGGCGACTACACCGACTTCTACAGCGGCATCCACCACGCCACTACCATCGGCAAGCTCTTCCGCCCCGACAACCCGCTGCTGCCCAACTACAAGTGGGTGCCCATCGGCTACCACGGCCGCAGTTCGAGCATCGGCCTTTCGGGCGTGGTGAAGCGCCCGCGGGGGCAGACGTTGGCGCCGGGCGCGCAGGCGCCGGCCTTCGGCCCCTCGGCCAAGCTCGACTACGAGCTCGAGGTCGGTGCCTTCGTCGGTCGCGCCAATGCGCTGGGCGAGCCGGTGGCGATGGATGCGGCGGAAGAAGCGCTCTTCGGCCTCGTGCTGCTCAACGACTGGTCGGCGCGCGACCTCCAGGCCTGGGAGTACCAGCCGCTGGGCCCCTTCCTGGCGAAGAACTTCGCCAGTTCGATCTCGCCGTGGATCGTGACGATGGAGGCGCTCGCGCCCTTCCGCCGTCCCTTCACACGACCCGAGGGCGACCCGCAGCCGCTGCCCTACCTGGATGGCGCGTTCAACCGGCAGGCCGGTGCGATCGACATCGTGCTCGAGGCCTGGCTGCAGAGTGCGGCGATGCGCGCTGCCGGGCAGCCGGCGCTGCGCTTGTCGCGATCGAACATGAGCGACGCCTACTGGACCTGGGCGCAGATGCTGACGCACCATGCCAGCAACGGCTGCAACCTGCAGCCCGGCGACCTGCTGGGCAGCGGCACCCTCTCGGGCGCGGACGACGACGGACGCGGCTCGCTGATGGAGCTCTCCGCCAACGGGCGCACCCCGATCGCGCTGCCGGGCGGCGAGTCGCGCAGCTTTCTTCAGGATGGCGACACGCTGACCCTGCGCGCCTACTGCCGTCAGCCCGGTGCGGTGCGCATCGGGTTCGGCGAGGTGAGCGGAACGATCGTCGGCTGAGCACCGAGGGTGGCTCAGTGGGGAGGCCCCGACGCCGCGTCGTCGGCGACCGGGCCGTCGGGCGGTGACTGGGCCGGCACGCGATAGGCCTCGCTGGCCCAGGCGCCGAGGTCCAGGCTGCGGCAGCGCTCGCTGCAAAAGGGGCGCCAGGGGTTGTCGGCGCCGAAGCGGCTGGGCTGGCGGCAACTCGGGCAGGGGACGACGATCGGCTTCAGGGCCACGGTGCGGCGCGCATGCGGACGCTTCGAGGCCGGACCCAGGAAGCGCTCAGTTGCACAGAGTGAGTTCGAATGGTACGTCGACCGCGGCCGGGCGCAATCGTCCTTCGGCGTCGGCGCGCATCATGCGCACCGAGACGAGCAGCCGGTGGCCGCTGATCTCCGGAACGAGGCCGTCCTCCCCGTCCATGCGCAGGCGCAGCAGCTGATAGGTCTTGTTCTGCGGCAGCGTTTGCTGGTACTGGCCGGCAGCGGCCATCATGCGTTGCGGCGTCCCGCTCTCGCGCAGCAGGCTCAGCAGCGTGTAGAGCGCCGAGGCCAGCGGCATCAGCGTCGAGGTCCAGCCGGCGAGGTCGGCGCGGCGTTGCTCGGGCGCGCGCTGTTGCCAGGCGTAGTAGGAGGGGAGGTCGAAGCCGCAGGTGCCGCCGGGGATGTTGATGCGGCTGCGGATGCTCATCAGCCACTCGTTGCCCGCCAGCGCCTGGCCGGCCTTGCCTTGCACGCGGTTGAGGCCGTCGTGGGCGCGTTCGACGCGGCCGACGACCTCGTCGAGCATGGCTTCCGAGATCGCCGGGTTGCCGCGATAGCCCACCAGCTGACCGCGGTGGCGCTCCAGTTCCTTCAGCAAGTCGGCCTTGAGGTCGGCGCGCGCGGCGACGTCCATGATCTCGAAGATCGTCGCCAAGGCGAAATGATGGTCCACCGGCGCGTCGCGCGGCATGAGCTGCGCCAGGCGGTCGAACAAGTGCTCGAGCCGCAGCATCGTGCGGATGCCTTCGTGGAACGGGTATTCGTAGAGGATCACGGGCGCGCGCGGCAAGCTGCGCGGCATTGTTCCACAGCGTCGGCGCCTTCCTCGTTCGCCGCGCGGCGCGCAGCCTGTGCCGGCGATGGACCCCGCGCCGCTAGCACGCCCAGCGCTCCCACAGCGCGCGCACCTCGTGCGCCAGTTCGGGAGGCGACAAGCCGTCGTTGTAGATCACGGCGTCGGCGATCGCGCGGCGCGCGGCACGTCCGGCCTGCTGCGCGATCACCGCGCGCACCGCCGCGTCGCTCCAGCCCGAGCGCTGCATCACGCGGCGGCGTTGCGTGTCCTCCTCGCAGTCGACGACGAGGATGCGGTCGACGCGCGCGCGCCAGCGTGTCGATTCGGCCAGCAGCGGCACGTCGAAGACGACGATGCGAGCGCCCGCAGCTTCCGCTTCGCGCTCGGCCTGCGCGGCGATCAGCGGGTGCAGGATGGCCTCCAGCCGCGCCTTGGCCGCAGGGTCGGCAAACACCTGCTGGCGCATGCGCTCGCGGTCCAGCGCACCGTCGGCGCCGATCATCGCCGCACCGAAGGTGTCGGCGATGGCGGCGATCGCGGCGCCGCCGGGCAGGGTCAGCGCGCGTGCGATGGCGTCGGTGTCGACGAGCGCCGCACCGTGCCTGACGAGCAGCGCCGCAACCGTGCTCTTGCCGCTGCCGATGCCACCGGTCAGACCGATGCTGCGCACGCGCCCGGGATTCATCGCACTGGGGCGGTCGACGCGCAGGTCGGGTTCAGGACCAGCCGATCCAGCCCAGCACGGTGGGCAGGCCGAGCAGCAGCACCGCCAGCCCGCCGCCGGCCAGAAAGGGCCCGAAGGGGACGAAGCGGCCTTCACGCAGGGTGCCGAGCATCTTCATCAGCAGCCCGACGACGGCGCCGATGACCGAGGCCATGAGAACGATCGGCAGGATGGCCTGCCACCCCAGCCAGGCACCCAGGGCCGCGAGCAGCTTGAAGTCGCCGAAACCCATCCCTTCCTTGCCGGTGGTGAGCTTGAAGAGCCAGTAGACCGACCACAGCGAGAGATAGCCGGCGACGGCGCCCCAGAGCGCGGCCGAGGGCGTCACCGTGGGTAGCCAGCCCAGCACCGCGGCGACCAGGCCGGTCCACAGCAGCGGCAGCGTGATGGCGTCGGGCAGCACGGTGGTGTCCCAGTCGATCATCGCCAGCGCGATCAGGCCGGCGACGAGAACGCAGTACAGCAGCGCCACCGGCTCGCCGCCGCTGCGCCAGGCGACGGCAGCGAAGAGCAGTCCGGTGGCGAGTTCCACCAGCGGGTAGCGCATCGCGATGCGGACACCGCAGGCCGAGCAGCGCCCGCGCAGGCGCAACCAGGACAGCAGCGGGATGTTCTCGTGCCAACGGATGCGGTGGCTGCACGAGGGGCAGCGCGATCCCGGCCGTGTCAGCGACAGCGGGCCGAGTGCCGCCAGCGTGCGCCGCAAGGCGCCGGCGGCCTGGTCGAGCCCTGGCGGTGCTTCGGCTGCGAAGGTGCGGCGAAAGGAGTCGCGGTCGCGCAACTGGGCGACGACGTCGGACCACCACTGCCGCTCGAGCATGAGCGGCAGGCGGTGGATGACGACGTTGAGGAAACTGCCGACGAGCAGGCCCAGGATGCCGAGGGCCCAGGGCGAGAGGAGCAGTTCGGTGAGCGCCGGGTCGATCACGGGCGGTCCGGTTCAGACCACCGCGCCGAGCTTGAAGATCGGCAGGTACATCGAAACTACGATGCCGCCGATCACCACGCCCAGGATGACGATGATGAAGGGCTCCATCAGGCTGGAGAGGCCCTTCACCATCTCGTCGACCTCGTCCTCGTAGAACTCGGCCGCCTTGGCCAGCATGTGGTCCAGCGAGCCCGACTCCTCGCCGATCGACGCCATCTGCAGCACCATCACCGGGAACACGCCGGTGGAGGTCATCGCGGTGGTGAGCGCGGTGCCGGTGGCGACGTCCTTCTGGATCTTCTCGGTCGCGATCTGGTAGACCGCGTTGCCCGCGGCGCCGCCGACCGAATCCAGCGCTTCCACCAGCGGCACGCCGGCTGCGAACATGGTCGAGAGCGTGCGCGTCCAGCGCGCGATCACCGACTTGTTGATGAGGTCGCCGAACACCGGCACCTTCAGCAGCAGCCGGTCCATCGCGATCTGCATCTTCTCCGAGCGCTTCCAGGATTCGAAGAAGAAGTACAGGCCGCCGAAGAGGAAGCCGAAGATCGCCCACCAGTAGGCGACGAAGAACTCGGACATCGCGATCACGAACTGCGTCGGCGCCGGCAGCTCGCCGCCGAAGGAGGTGAAGACCTCCTTGAAGGCCGGAATGACGAAGATCATGATGACGGTGACGACGACGAAGGCCACCACCAGCACGGCGACCGGGTACATCAGCGCCGACTTGATCTTGGCCTTGATGGCGAGCGTCTTCTCCTGGTAGATCGCCAGGCGGTCCAGCAGCGCCTCCAGGATGCCGCCGGCCTCGCCGGCCTCGACCAGGTTGCAGTAGAGGCTGTCGAATTGCAGCGGGTGCTTGCGGAATGCCGCCGAGAGGCTGGTGCCGGTCTCCACATCCGAGCGGATGTCGTTGAGCAGCTTGGTCAGGCGCGGGTTGGTGCTGCCGCGGCCGACGATGTCGAAGGCCTGCAGCAGCGGCACGCCGGCCTTCATCATCGTCGCCAGCTGGCGCGTGAAGATGGCGATGTCCTTCTGCTTGATCGCACGCCCGCCGGTGGTGCGGCGCTTCTTTACCTTGGTGAGGAGGATGCCCTGGCGGCGCAGGCTGGCGTTGACCTGCGCCTCGCCGCCGGCGCGCAGTTCGCCGCGCACGACCTTGCCGTTGCGGTCCTTGCCCTCCCACTCGAAGACGAAATCCTTCGCGTTCTTCGCCACTGCTGCAGTTGCCATGGGATCTCCGGCCCCTATTCGTTGGTCACGGTGATGACTTCCTCGAGCGTCGTCACGCCGGCGCGCACCTTGACGAGACCGGACTGCCGCAGGTCGCGCACGCCGTCCTTCTGCGCCTGCGAGGCGATGTCGAGCGCCGTCCCCTCGGCGAGGATGATGCGCTGGATCGCCTCGCTCATCGGCATCACCTGATAGAGCCCGACGCGCCCCTTGTAACCGTTGGTGCAGGCCGAGCAGCCGACGGCGCGGTACGGCTTCCAGCTGCCGTCGATATCGGTCTCCGCGAAGCCGGCCTTGAGCAGTGCTTCGCGCGGGTACTCGGCGGTCGTCTTGCAGTTCTCGCACAGGCGCCGCGCCAGCCGCTGCGCGGTGATCAGCAGCACGCTGGAGGCGATGTTGAACGGGGGCACGCCCATGTTCAGCAGCCGCGTGAGCGTCGTCGGTGCGTCGTTGGTGTGCAGCGTCGACATCACCATGTGCCCGGTCTGCGCGGCCTTGATGGCGATGTCGGCGGTCTCCAGGTCACGGATCTCGCCGACCATGATGATGTCCGGGTCCTGGCGCAGGAAGGACTTCAGCGCCGCGGCGAAGGTCAGTCCGGCCTTGTCGTTGACGTTCACCTGGTTGATTCCCGGCAGGTTGATTTCGGCCGGATCCTCGACCGTCGAGATGTTCACGCCGGGCTGGTTGAGGAGGTTCAGGCAGGTGTAGAGCGAGACCGTCTTGCCGCTGCCGGTGGGCCCGGTGACGAGGATCATGCCGTAGGGCCGGTGGATGGCGTGCAGCAGGCGTTCCTTCTCGGCCTTCTCGTAGCCCAGGGCATCGATGCCGAGCTTGGCGCTGGAGGGGTCGAGGATGCGGATCACGACCTTCTCGCCGAAGAGCGTGGGCAGCGTGCTGACGCGGAAGTCGATCGCCTTGGAGCCGAACTTCAGCTTCATGCGCCCGTCCTGCGGCACGCGCTTCTCGGCGATGTCCATGCGCGAGATGACCTTGATGCGCGACGCCAGCTTCTCCTTGATGGCGATGGGCGGCTGCGTGATCTCGCGCAGCTCGCCGTCGACGCGAAAGCGCACGCGGTAGGTGTACTCGTAGGGCTCGAAGTGCAGGTCCGAGGCGCGCATGTTGATGGCGTCGATCAGCATCTTCTGCAGGAAGCGCACCACCGGCGCGTCCTCGACCTCGCTGGCGATGTCCTGCGACTCCGACTGCGGCCCTTCGTCCTCCGTGACGTCGAAATCGAACTCGCTGCTGGCGATCGCCTCGAGCTGCTCGGCCGCACTCACGCCCTGCGCCTCGATCAGCTTGGCCAGCTTGTCCTGCTCGACGATCACCCATTCCGGGCTGAGCTGGGTGGCGAACTTGACGCGCTCCGCGGCTTCCTGGTGCGTCGGGTCGGCGGTCGCCACGATGAGGCGGCTGCCGCGCTTGCCGAGCACCAGCAACTGGTATTGCGTCGCTGTCTTGGCGTCGAGGATGTTCTTCGGAACCTTCTGCAGGTCGATCGCATTCAGGTCCAGCAGCGGCAGCGCCAGCGCCTGAGACAAGGTGTGGGCCAGGTCCGCCGCCGAGACCGCGCCGGCGGCCACTGCCGCGGAGGAGAAGCTCGTGCGGCGATCACGCGCCGACTTCAGCAGATCCTCGGCCGATTTGGTGCTGATGCGTCCGGCGTTGACGAGTACGCGGGCAACGCCCGAGAGGGCGTTCGCTGGGGTCTCGGTCGTCGGATCCGCGGCCATCTGCGTGCTTCGTGCGGCGTGGTGCAATGGAAGATGATCGCCGATCCACCGGGGGCTGTAAACGCTGCATAAGCACGACTCGTGCCCATTGCACAAGCGCTTACAAAACCGCGGACCGGCCTGGCGGGCAGGCCGGCGCATCCGCAAGGCCATATCCTTCGGCGTGGCCGGGTCGAATGCGCCGGAGGTACCGGACGATCTGGATTATCGCTTGATGAATCAACGGCTTGGCGCCGATTTCTCGTGTTCTTTCCCGCGCTGCGCCAGCGCTGCGAGGAGATCCTAAGGGACGAGTGCGAGCAGATCACCCAACGCGTGGACCCAGTAGTCGGGCGGCAGATCGACGAAGGCGGCCTCGTCGCACTCGCCGCCGCGGATGACGGCCACCGGCACGCCCGCGGCGCGCGCAGTGTGCACGTCGGTGCGGCTGTCGCCGACGAACAGCGCTTCGTGCGGCGCGATGCCGAGTGCGTCGAGGGCGCGCTTCGTGCCCTCCGGATGCGGCTTCATGAAGTGCACGTCGCCGCGGCAGATCACCGGCTGCAGGTGGGCGTCCAGCCCGAAGCGCGAGAGCACGGCCGTCACCGCGCTGCGACCGCAGTTGCTGACCAGTGCGGTCGCGATGTTGCGCGCGGCCAGTTCGGCGAGCAGGGCCTCGGCACCCGGGCGAGGTGCCCAGCGTGTGGCGGCATCGGCGTCGAAGCGGTCGTAGATCGGCTGCAGGGTGCGCTGCACGTCCTCCAGCCTGCCCGCGGGCCGGGACGCGGCCACGGCCGCGTTCCATAGCTCGGCGTAGCTGCCCTGCGTCGGGCAGCCGAGCGCGGCGCAGGCCTGCCGTAGCTCGTCCTCGGCCGGCGCCAGCTTCCACTGGAAATCGACCAGCGTGCCTTCGTAGTCGAAGATGATCGCCTTGAAGCCTGAACGCATCGCTGCTCCGTCGTTGCCGTATCGACCCTGCAGCCGATTCCGTCGGTATTCTCCACCGCGCGGCATCCGGACGAGACCCAGGCCGACCCCGCGCGAAGCGGTGGGCCCGCGTCGGGTTCGGATGGCCGCCAGCCCTCTGCGCCGACCGATCACGATGCGCCACGACGAATACCTGCGTCACGACGCCACCGCGCTGGCCGCGCTCGTGCGTGCCGGCGAAGTCGGTGCGAGCGAATTGCTCGATCTGGCCCTGGCGCAGGCGCAGGCCGTGCAGCCGCGCATCAATGCACTGGTGCGTGTGATGGACGAGCAGGCGCGGCAGCAGATCGAATCCGGGCTCCAGGGGCCACTGGCCGGGGTGCCCTTCCTGCTCAAGGACAGCCTGCACGACTACGCGGGCGTCGCCACGACGCATGGCAGCCGCGCGCTGCGCGACAACGTGCCGGCGCGGCACTCGGCGACGACGCGCCGTTTCCTCGATGCCGGGCTGGTCGTCTTCGGCAAGACCAACCTGCCCGAATTCGGGCTCAAGGGCGTGAGCGACAGCGCGTTCCTCGGGCCGGTCAGCAATCCCTGGGACCTCTCGCGCAATGCCGGTGGATCCAGCGGCGGCAGCGCCGCGGTGGTGGCGGCCGGCGTGCTGCCGATGGCGGCCGGAACCGATGGTGGCGGATCGCTGCGCATCCCGGCTGCATGCTGCGGCCTGTTCGCGCTGAAGCCGTCGCGGGGGCGGATCTCGGACGCACCTGCATTCGGCGAGGTCTGGTTCGGCGCCTGCACCCACGGGGTGCTCTCACGCAGCGTGCGCGACACCGCGCTCGCGCTGGATCTGCTCTGCGGTCGCGAACCCGGCGATCCCTTCGCGCTGGGCATGCCGGATTCCCCCTTCGTGCAGGCGATCGGCAAGCCCTTGCGGCGGCTGCGCATCGGCTTTGCGACCGCATCGCCGATCGGGACCGCGGTTTCGCCCGATGCGGTCTCCGCGGTCGAGCGGACCGCCGGGCTGCTGCGCAGCCTCGGTCATGAGGTCGAATCGGCGCAGCCGACGATCGACGGGCACGCCCTGGCGCGCGCGTACCTGACGATGTATCTGGGACAGACGGCTGCCGACGTCGAGGCTGCGCGGCAGCTTGGCGCCGGCGCGCGCGAGTTCGAGCTGCTGACCCGGGCACTCGCGGTGCTCGGGCATGGCGTCTCGGCCGCGACGCTGTGCGCTTCGCTGCTGCGTTGGAACGAGTTCGCGCGCGCACTTGGGGCATTCTTCGAGCGCTACGACCTCTTTCTCACGCCAACCATGGCCGCCACCGCGCCGCCGCACGGACATGGAGAGCTTTCGAGGGGATTGACGCTGGCGCTCGAACTGCTCGTCGGCAGCGGCATGCTGCGCCTGATCGCGCGCACGCGCGTCGTGGCGCGGCTGGTCGATGCGATCGCCACCGACAACATGGCGCCGGTGCCGTTCACGCAGCTGGCCAACCTCACCGGAACGCCGGCGATGAGCGTGCCGCTTTGCACCGGCGCCGACGGCCTGCCGATGGGCGTGCACTTCACCGCGCGCATCGGCGACGAGGCGACGCTGCTGCAGCTCGCGGCGCAACTCGAGCAGGCCGCACCCTGGTTCGACCGCCTGCCGGAACTGGCCCGGCTGCCAAAGGAGGCCCCCGGCCCTGACGAGGATGGCTAGCTGACGAGGGGATCGGGGTGGTACGAGGCAAAGTCGAGATCCAGGTCGTCATCACTGCCATGGCGGTGCATGAAGGTGTAGCCCAACGCCATGGAGGAATCGGCGCCGCGCGCCGATTGCGGCCCGGCGCGACCCTCAAGGGCGGTCGCCGAAGTAGCTCAGCCGCAGCTGCTCGACCCGACCCGACTCCACCGCCCTCAGGACGTCCAGCGTGACCGGACGCGCCAGCGGGCTGCCCAACGGCAGAGCAAAGCCGTAGCGGTCGCGGTTGAACAGCCGTCCGACCACCTTCACCGGAACGTCCGGATGCGTATGGGCGTAGTACTCCAGCATCGGCGCATCGGCCATGACGGCCCGTACCTGGCCCGCCACCAGCGCGGCGCTGGCCTGCTCGATGTCGTCGTAGCTCTGCAGCGTGAGGCCAAGCGCGCGGCCGTGGTCCTCTTCGACGGTGCCGGCGAGCACGCCCACGGGTTGGTCGCGCACGTCCCGCAGGCTGTCGATCTGCTGCTGCAGCGACTGCATCGTCAGCACGCTGGTGATCGACGAGGTGACGAAGGCGACGATGACGATGGCGGGCAGCAGCCATAGACCCTGCCAGAGGCGCCCCAGCCAGCCCAGGCGGTTGACCCGGCCGGGGACCTGGCCGGCGGTGGCGATCTTGACTGCGGCGTAGAAGCTCTCGGCCAGCCCGTCGCGCCAGCGGCGTGGAAACTGCGGGTCGAAGTGCCGGTCGAACAGCGTCAGCAGCACCGTGACCAGCAGAATGGCCAGCCCGATCCAGCCGTAGGCCGACAGATAGCCTGCGTTGCGCAGACCGTCGAGCAGGGCGCGGACGCTGGACTGGTGCTGGCGCCTGACCAGCAGGCGCATGCCACCCTCGAACCAGGGCTGCGAAAAATCCATGCGGCGCGCGCGCTGCTCGTTGATGGTCAGGCTGCCGACGGCCAGATCCACCTGCCCTGCCTGAACGGCGTCGAGCAGGGCGCGCATGCTCGGATACGGCCGGTAGCGGTAGGCCCTCTGCTCGCGCGCGGCGATCTCCTCCCACAACTCGATCGCCACGCCCGTGGGCCGATCGCGCGCGTTCATCACGAAAGGCGGTGACTCGAAAATGCCGACCACCAGGGGCATGGCGGGCGCGCTGGGCTGGTCAGCAGCCCATCCCGGCGTGACCAGCAGCGACCAGCACAGGATGGCCGGCAGCGCGTGCAGGCTGGGCCACGGGGAGCGTTTGGTGGGCGGCATGGCGAGGGTGCGCGGATGCAGGGGCCGGTCGGCGCAGGAAGCGCCTATTGCAGCGTGTCGAACAGCCGGAAGATCCAGGAAAACTGGTAGATCAGTACGGCGGCGACGAAGCCGACGTGAAAGCGCCGGCTGTCCGTACGCGCCGCCACGATGCACAAGACCAGCAGGATGGGCGTGCGGATCAGGTATTCGCGCGCAAAGCGGGCGAAATGCGCCTCGCCCTTGAGCAGGGTGTCGACGATGTCGAGCATGTAGGTGGCGGCCAGCACGCCGAAGAACCAGGCGCGACGGGCCAGAAAGTAGTCGACGTAGCCTTCGTAGCCCGCCATGCTGTCCGGAAACAGCAGCGCCGCAAGCAGAAACAGGGCGATGGCGTAGCCGATCACGAACAGGTAGGTGCCGAAGGTCCAGGCCTCGATCTGGTACAGCCCGAACTGCCACCACCAGAAATGCACCAGCGCCAGCAGGGTGGAGGCGACCCAGGCCAGGTGAACCCCGTCCATGCGGTGCTGGCCCGGGTGCTGCACCAGCCGCGCCAGGCCCGACAGCAGGCGCGTCACGCCCAGGCCGATGACCATGCCCATCACGACCCGGATGTGGGGATAGATGTCGTGGCTCTGGATCGTGGTGGCGAGCATCCGTCTCGTGGGGCGGGGCGTGGGCAGGCTTGATGCGGCGGGGCCCCAGGCCTGCGTCAGCGGTGGGCATCGGAACTCGAGATCATTCTGTCAGATGCCCGGCGGTTGCCGAAGCGCGGTACCCGCCGAGGCGGCGCGCCGCGCCCTACGGCTTTCCTTGCGGCTCAGGAATGTCCCGTAGAATGCCCCCGCTGGTGGAATCGGCGTCCGCAGGTCCGGGGTTCGAGTCCTGAAGTTTCTTCCCCACAGCCCCTGGATCCACACCATGATTCGCTGTGCTGCAATGAGTCTGGCCATGCTGCTGGGGGTGGGCGCCGCCGCCGCCCAGGTTCCGCGCCTCTTCCCGCCGACGGCACTGCGCGGTGAACTTGCCGGCGTCGCACCGCCCGACGTGCTGATCGACGGCAAGCCGGCGCGGCTGGCGCCCGGGGCGCGCATCCGCAACGAGGAAAACCGCTTCGAGGTGACGGGCCAGCTCGCCGGGCGCAGGCTGCTCGTTCATTACACGCTGGACGCCGGCGGCCAGCTGCTCGACGTCTGGATCCTGCGGCCCAGCGAGATCGCCAACCAGCCCTGGCCGAAGACGCGCGAGGAGGCGTCGAGCTGGCAGTTCGATCCGATCGCGCAGACCTGGAGCCGGCCATGAGCGGCGCGCCCAAGGTCTTCGTGCGCACCTTCGGGTGCCAGATGAACGAGTACGACTCGGAGAAGATGGTCGACGTGCTGCGCCAGGCCGAAGGCTACGAGACCACCGACGACCCTGAGCACGCCGACCTCGTGCTCTTCAACACCTGTTCGGTACGCGAGAAGGCGCAGGAGAAGGTCTTCAGCGACCTCGGCCGCGTCAGGCACCTGAAGAGCAAGGGCGTGCTGATCGGTGTCGGCGGCTGCGTCGCGAGCCAGGAGGGGCAGGCGATCATCGCGCGTGCGCCCTTCGTCGACCTCGTCTTCGGCCCGCAGACGTTGCACCGCCTGCCGCAGATGCTGCAGGCGCGTCGCCGCGAGGGGCGTGCGCAGGTCGACGTGAGCTTCCCGGAGATCGAGAAGTTCGACCACCTGCCGCCGGCGCGCGTCGAGGGCGCCACGGCCTTCGTCTCGATCATGGAAGGCTGCAGCAAGTACTGCAGCTACTGCGTCGTGCCCTACACGCGCGGCGAGGAGGTCAGTCGCCCCTTCGAAGACGTGCTCACCGAGGTCGCCGGCCTGGCCGACCAGGGCGTGAAGGAAGTGACGCTGCTCGGACAGAACGTCAACGCCTACCGGGGCAGCATGGGCGACACCGCGGAACTGGCCGATTTCGCGCTGCTGCTCGAGTACGTCGCCGAGATCCCCGGCCTCGAGCGCCTGCGCTACACCACCAGCCACCCGAAGGAGTTCACCGCGCGGCTCATCGAGGCCTACGCGCGCATCCCCAAGCTCGTCGATCACCTGCACCTGCCGGTGCAGCACGGCAGCGACCGCATCCTCGGCGCGATGAAGCGGGGCTACACCGTGCTCGAATACAAGAGCACGATCCGCAAGCTGCGCGCGGTGCGGCCGGGCCTGAGTCTGTCCAGCGACTTCATCGTCGGCTTCCCCGGCGAGACCGAGGACGACTTCGCGCGCACGATGGCGCTGATCGACGAGATCGGCTTCGACACGTCCTTCAGCTTCATCTACAGCCCCCGCCCCGGAACGCCGGCGGCCAACCTGCACGACGCCACGCCGCACGAGACCCGGTTGCGCCGGCTGCACGACTTGCAGGCGGCGATCGAGCGCAACGTCGAGCGCATCAGCGCCAGCCGCGTGGGTACGGTGCAGCGCGTGCTCGTGGAGGGGCCGTCGCGCAAGAATCCGGCCGAGCTCATGGGCCGCACGGCGTGCAACCGCATCGTCAACTTCGACGGCGGGCCGCACGCGCGCCGACTGATCGGGCAGATGCTGGACCTGCGCATCACGGCGGCGCTGCCGCACTCGCTGCGCGGCAGCGCCGTGCTCGCCGACGCACCGGCCTGAGCGCGAAGGCGCGAAGGCGCTCAGCGGCTCCCGTGCCGGCCGAGCCAGGCCAGCGTCAGCGCCACACCGAGCGCCATCGAGAGGTAGGTCGCCATGCGGCCGTCGCGTTCGAAGACGAGGAATCCGGCCAGCATCACCGCCGCTGCGCTGCCGCAGGCAGCCAGCAACAGGCGCGGCCAGGTCTGCGCGGCGTAACGTCGGCGCCAGAACAGCTTGGCGCCGACGGCCGCAAGCACGCCGAAGTCGATCGCCAGTGCGAACAGGCCGAGCCAATGCCAGAGGAGGTCCAGCGCGCCCATCTGCCGCCCGGCGTGGTTGTGGTTGCTTGATGTCCGTCAATCGAACGGCGCTGCGAAACAGGTGGCCGAGTTTCCCCGGGCGTACGCTTCGCAAGTCCCGGATCCTACAATCCGCCGCGTGTCAGTCTTTGCCCTCGGCCTGAACCACCAGACCGCGCCCCTGGATCTGCGCGGCCGTGTCGCGTTCGCGCCCGAGTCCACGGCCACGGCCCTGCAGGGGCTGCGCGCGCAACTGGCGCGTGCGGCACCGGAGGCCGCGCTCGTCTCCACCTGCAACCGCACCGAGCTCTACCTGGCCGCGGGGCAGGCCGCGCCCGGCGAGCTGGTGACGCCGGTGATGGGTTGGCTGGCCGACCAGGGCGGCGTCAGCGCCGACCGACTGCGCAGTCACGCCTATGTGCTCGAAGACCAGGCGGCCGCACGCCACGCCTTTCGCGTCGCCTCGGGGCTGGATTCGATGGTGCTGGGCGAGCCGCAGATCCTCGGGCAGCTGAAGCAGGCGGTGCGCCACGCCGACGCGGCGGGAACGCTGGGGACGACGCTGCACCAGCTCTTCCAGCGCTCCTTCTCGGTGGCCAAGGAGGTGCGCACGGCGACCGAGATCGGCGCGCACTCGATCAGCATGGCCGCCGCTGCGGTGCGCCTGGCCGGCGAGCTGTTCGAGCGCCTGGACGAAGTCAACGTGCTCTTCATCGGCGCCGGCGAGATGATCGAGCTCGTCGCCACCCACTTCGCGGCGCGCACGCCCAAGAGCATGGCGGTGGCCAACCGCACCCTCGAGCGCGGCGAACGACTGGCGGCGCGCTTCGGCGCGCAGGCGATGCGCCTGTCGGAACTGCCGGCGCGCCTGCACGAATTCGACGCGGTGATCTCGTGCACCGCGAGCTCCCTGCCCATCATCGGCCTGGGCGCCGTCGAACGCGCGCTGCGCCAGCGCCGGCACCGCCCGATCTTCATGGTCGACCTCGCCGTGCCGCGTGACGTCGAGCCCGAGGTGGCGTCCTTGTCCGACGTCTATCTCTACACCGTCGACGACCTCTCGGATCTGGTGCAGAGCGCGGGCGAGAAGCGTCAGGCGGCGGTGCAGCAGGCCGAGGCGATCATCGACGCCGGCGTGCAGAGCTTCGCGCACTGGCTCGACCAGCGCGCCACGGTGCCGCTGATCCAGGCGCTGGGCCAGCAGGCCGAGGACTGGAGCGAGGTCGTCGTCGCGCGCGCGCGGCGCCAGCTGGCGCGCGGAACGCCGGCCGAGGTGGTGCTCGACGCCATGGCGCGCAGCCTGGCCAGGAAGATGCTCCACGGCACGCTGGCCGAACTGCACGCTGCCGACGGCGTCAGGCGCGACGAGCTCGCGCAGACGATCTCGCGCCTGTTCCTGCGCGGCAGCAGTCGCGGCCCCGGCAGGCAGGAGCAGTAGCCTTGCGGCGTGCCCTGCCGCAGCGGCCGCGCCGCTGCCGGTCCGCCGTGCCCATGCCATGACGCACTCGCTGCAAGACCGAATCGAACGCCTGGCGATGCGCCTGTCGGAGCTCGACGCGCTGCTCGCCGATCCGCAGGTGGCCGCCGACGGGCGCCGCTACCGCAGCCTCGCGCGCGAGCAGGCCGAAGCCGCCGAGGTCGTGGCCCTCTACCGGCGCCGCCAGGCGCGCAGCGGCGACCTCGCTGCGGCGCGCGAGATCCTCGCCGACGCCACCGCAGACGCGGAGATGAAGGCAATGGCGCAGGAGGAGATCGAGGGCGCCGAGGACGAGTTGCAGCGCCTGGACGGGGAACTGCAGCAGGCGCTCCTGCCCAGGGACCCGGACGACGCGCGCAACGCCTTCCTCGAGATCCGCGCCGGCACCGGCGGCGACGAGTCGGCGCTCTTCGCCGGCGACCTCGCGCGCATGTACCAGCGCTACTGCGAGCGTCGCGGCTTTCGCACCGAGATCCTGAGCGAGAGCGCCGCCGAGCTCGGCGGCTACAAGGAACTGGTGCTGCGCATCGAGGGCGACGCCGCCTACGGCCGGCTGCGCTTCGAGTCCGGCGGCCACCGGGTGCAGCGCGTGCCGGCCACCGAGTCGCAGGGCCGCATCCACACCAGCGCCTGCACCGTCGCCGTGCTGCCCGAGCCGGACGAGGAGGAGGAACTGCAGCTCAACCCGGCGGAGCTGCGCATCGACACCTACCGCGCCAGCGGCGCCGGCGGCCAGCACGTGAACCGCACGGACAGCGCGATCCGCATCACGCACCTGCCCAGCGGCATCGTCGCCGAGTGCCAGGACGACCGCAGTCAGCACCGCAACAAGGCCAAGGCGATGGCCGTGCTCGTGGCGCGCCTGCGCGAGCGCGAGCAAGGCCAGCGCCAGGCGCAGGAAGCCGCGACGCGCAAGGCGCTCATCGGCAGCGGCGACCGCTCCGACCGCATCCGCACCTACAACTTCCCGCAGGGCCGCGTCACCGACCACCGCATCAACCTCACGCTCTACAAGCTGGGCATGGTGATGGACGGCGACCTCGACGAACTGGTCGCCGCGCTGCAGGCCGAACGCGCCCTACAGCAGCTTGCCCAGCTCGAAACGGGCGTGGCCTGATGCGCGTGGCCGAGGCGCTGGCGCTCGCACACGCGCACGGTCTGGCGCGGCTGGACGCGCAGTTGCTGCTGGCGCTGCGCCTGGACAGGCCGCGCAGCTGGCTGATCGCCCACGACGAAGCCGAGCTGTCGGCGGCGACCGAAGCGCTCTTTCGCGCCGACCTCGCGCAGCGCCTGGCCGGCGTGCCGCTGGCCTACCTGAGCGGCGAACGCGAGTTCCGAGGCCTGTCCCTGGCGGTCAGCCCGGCGGTGCTGGTGCCGCGGCCGGACACCGAAACGCTGGTCGACTGGGCGCTCGAATGCCTAGCCGGGCTCGACCGCCCGCGCGTGCTCGATCTCGGCACCGGCAGCGGCGCCATCGCCATCGCCATCGCGCACGCCCGGCCCGACGCGCGCGTCACCGCCACCGACATCGACCCCGCCGCACTGGCGCTCGCGCAGGCCAACGCGCGCCGCCACGGCGCCGCACTCGAAGCCCTGCAGGGCAGCTGGTGGCAGCCGCTGGCCGGGCGGCGCTTCGAACTCATCGTCTCCAATCCGCCCTACATCGCCGCGGGTGACCTTCACCTGCCCGCGCTGCGGCACGAGCCGCAGCACGCGCTCGTCTCCGGCGCCGACGGCTTGGACGCCTTGCGCCGCATCGCCGCGGAGGCGGCCGCGCACCTCGCGCCCGGCGGGCGCTTGCTCGTCGAGCACGGTGCCGAGCAGGGCGCCGCGGTGCGCGCGCTCGTTGCCGCCGGCGGGCTGCAAGACCTGGGCACGCGTGCCGACCTCGGCGAGCGCCCACGCTGCAGTGGCGGCGCGCTCGCCGGCGAGTGAATCCGCCCGAACCCGCCCGAACCCCGATTCCCCGAGGAAATCACGCCCCGGGGCCTCGTCCCGAAGCGGGGCGCGCGGATTGGGCGCATCATGCGGGGCCGTCCTCGAGGATCCGCGACATGGCTGCAACTCGACGCCCTGGGTGCCGGCCCGGCGCTCCACGACTCACGACCCTGGCCTTGGGTGTGGCTTGGGCCCTCGGGCTCGTGCCGGGCCTGCTCGTGTCGGCGCAGGCCGGGCAAGGGCTGAGCGTGCGCGCCGACGACGACGCCGCCTGGCCGCGCTGGCAGGCGCGCCTGCAGTGGCTGGATGCGCCCGCGACGCGCTGGTCCCTGTTCGAGGGCAAGCTGTTGGCACCGGCTCGCCGCGCCGCGCTGCTGGGTGATGTCGATCTCGGCAGCTTCGGCCTGCAGCTGCCTTTCGCCCAGGGGCGGTTCCGCGCCACCAGCGGGCTGCTGCTGGGCCTGCGCGAGGGGGTCTTGCTCGATCGCTCGCTGTCCACCTCGGCCTACCTGGGCTTGGGTTGGAGCGGCTGGGTTCCCGGGACCGGCCTGAGCTTCAGCGCCGACCTCGGGCTCACACACGCCGGGCGCGGTGCGCCCTGGGAACTCGAGGGCTTGCGGCTGGGTCCGCAGGCGGCCGATGCCGCAGGGCGCGACGCGCGGCTGCAGCCGCGGCTGCAACTGGGCGTGCAGTACCGCTACTGATCGCCCGCCGTGCACCCGGGACCGCGAGGCCTGCCGGCCGAAGGCGGTATTGCCTTTGCCGTATAACCGCGGCTTCGTTTCCTCCCCTACGCATTCTTCATTTCGAGAGGCTTCGCCATGAGCGACGTTCGCCAGCGCATCGACGACCTGGTCAAGGGCAACCACGTGATGCTCTTCATGAAGGGCACGGCCCAGTTCCCGATGTGCGGCTTCTCCGGCCGCGCGGTCCAGGTGCTGCAGGCCTGTGGCGTCGGCGAGTTCAAGACCTGCAACGTCCTCGAGGACGAGGAGATCCGCCAGGGCATCAAGGACTACTCGCAGTGGCCGACGATCCCGCAGCTCTATGTCGGCGGCGAGTTCGTCGGCGGCGCGGACATCATGACCGAGATGTACCAGTCCGGCGAGCTGCAGCAGATTCTCGGCCGGCGCTGAACGCAACGCGCCCGGCGCAGGCCGGCCCGCGGGAGGTGCTCAGACGCGGATGTCCCACTGCCGCCGCGCGCCGAATACCATGTTCGGGTACTCGGAGCGGCCGCGGCTGCCGTTGTAGCGGCCGAGCGCGAGGAAGAGGTCGCCGCGCTCGATGCCGAGGTAGTGGCGCAGGATGACGCAGCCGAAGCGCAGGTTCGTCTGCAGGTGAAAGAGCCGCGAGGCGTCGCCGTCGCCGATCGTTCGCGCCCAGAAGGGCATGACCTGCATGTAGCCGCGGGCGCCGGCGCGGCTGATGGCGTACTTGCGAAAGCCGCTCTCGACCTGGATCAGCCCGAGCACGAGCGAGGTCTCGAGCCCCGCGCGCCGGCTTTCGTACCAGACCGTCTCGAGGAACTCGAGCCGGGTCTGGCGCTCGGCCTTGCGGGGGCGCAGGCGCTGGCTGGCCTCGCCCAGCCAGCGCAGGTAGGCCACGCGTTCGTCGATGTGCTCGAAGCGCGGCCTGGGTGGCGCGAGTTCGGCAACCGCGGCCGACAGTGCCGAACGCACGGCGTCGGCCAGCGGCTCCTCGAGCTGCGTGCCGGCGCGCGCGGCCGGCGCAGCCGCGAACGCAAGCGCCGGAGCACCGAGCACCAGAGCCCGGCGGCGCAGGGCGCCGGCCGTCGCCATCACACCCCCGCCACCCCCAACACCCCCGTCACGCCGCCAGCCGCTCCCGGATCGCCGTCAGCGTCTGTTCAGAGGCCACCACGGTGGCGGCGGCCTCACGCCGGCCCTGCACCTCGACGGTGCCGGCCTTCAGGCCGCGCTCGGAGATGACCACGCGCAGCGGCACGCCGATCAGCTCCCAGTCGGCGAACATCGCCCCCGGACGCTCGCCGCGGTCGTCCAGCACGACGTCGATTCCGGCGGCCTGCAACTGCGCGTGCAGGGCTTCCGCCGCGGCGCGCACCTCGGTGCTGCGGTCGTAGCCGATGGGGCAGACGACGACCGCGAAGGGCGCGATCGCCGGCGGCCAGATGATGCCGCGCTCGTCGTGGTTCTGCTCGATCGCCGCCGCGGGCAGGCGCGTCACGCCGATCCCGTAGCAGCCCATCTCGAAGAACTGCGGTTTGCCGTTCTCGTCGAGGAACGTCGCACCCATGGGCTCGCTGTACTTCTTCGTGCCGAGGTAGAACACGTGGCCCACCTCGATGCCGCGCTGGATGGCGAGCGTGCCCCGTCCGTCGGGCGAACGGTCACCGGCGACGACGTTGCGGATGTCGGCCACCAGGTCGGGCTCGGGCAGATCGCGGCCCCAATTGACCCCGGTGTAGTGGAAGTCCGCCTCGTTGGCGCCGCAGATGAAGTCGGCCATGTTCGCCACCGTGCGATCGGCAACGACCTTCACCGGCATTTTCGTCGCCACCGGGCCGAGGTAGCCGGGCTTGCAGCCGAAGTGCGCCTCGATCTCCGCCGCGCTGGCGAAGCGAAAGCCCTGGTTCAGGCCCGGCAGCTTGCTCGCCTTGACTTCGTTGAGCGCATGGTCGCCGCGCACCAGCAGCAGCCACAGCGTCGTCTTCGTCACCGTGCCCGCCTCGTCCCTGGCGTCGGTCGCCAGCACCAGCGACTTCACGGTTCGCGCCAGCGGCAGGCTGAGCAGCGCCGCCACGTCCTCACAGGTGGCCTTGCCCGGTGTCGGCGTCTTGATGCGGTCCTCGGCGGGCGCGGCACGCTCGGACAGCAGCGGCAGCGCCTCGGCGAGTTCGACGTTGGCCGCGTAGTCGCTCTCGGGGCAGTAGGCGATCGCGTCCTCACCGGTGTCGGCGATGACCTGGAACTCGTGCGAGGCGTCGCCGCCGATGGCGCCGGTGTCCGCCGCGACGGCGCGGTACTGCAGGCCGAAGCGGTCGAAGATGCGCTTGTAGGCCTCGAACATGCCCTGGTAGCTGCGCAGCGCCGAGTCCTTGTCGCGGTCGAAGGAGTAGGCGTCCTTCATCGTGAACTCGCGCCCGCGCATGACGCCGAAGCGCGGCCGGCGCTCGTCGCGGAACTTGGTCTGGATGTGATAGAAGTTGCGCGGCAGCTGGCGGTAGCTGCGCAGTTCCTGGCGCGCGATGTCGGTGATGACCTCTTCGCTCGTGGGCTGGATCACGAAGTCGCGCTGGTGGCGATCCTTCACGCGCAGGAGCTCCGGGCCGTAGGCCTGGAAACGCCCGGTCTCCTGCCACAGCTCGGCCGGCTGCACGACCGGCATCAGCAGCTCGACGGCACCGGCGCGATTCATCTCCTCACGGATGATGGCCTCGATCTTGCGGATCACGCGCAGGCCCAGCGGCATGTAGCTGTAGATGCCGGCCGAGAGGCGCTTGACGAGACCGGCGCGCATCATCAGCTTGTGGCTGACGATCTCCGCGTCGGCGGGGGCTTCCTTGAGGGTGGAAACGAAGGTCTGCGAGGCTTTCATGGCGGATGGATGTGCCCCGGTGTCGCCCACGCAGCCGGGGCCTGGGCCGCGGCCTGCAGCCGATGCGGGTTTGCGGGAATCGCGGACCGCCGTGCGCCGGTGCAATAATGACTTCAATCACGAAAATCTGGGGTTAGATTATGCTCGACCGGGACGGCTTCAGGCCCAACGTCGGCATTGTCCTGCTCAATGCGCGCAACCAGGTCTTCTGGGGCAAACGGTTGCGCACCCACTCCTGGCAGTTTCCGCAAGGCGGCATCAAGCACGGAGAGTCGCCAGAGCAGGCCATGTTCCGCGAGTTGCACGAGGAGGTGGGGTTGCGCCCGGAGCACGTGCAGATCATCGGGCGTACGCGCGACTGGCTGCGCTACGAAGTGCCGGACCACTTCATCCGCCGCGAGGCGCGCGGCCACTACCGCGGCCAGAAGCAGATCTGGTTCCTGCTGCGCATGCTGGGCCGCGACAGCGACATGAACCTGCGCGCCACCGACCACCCCGAGTTCGACGCCTGGCGCTGGAACGAGTACTGGGTGCCGCTGGACGTGGTGATCGAGTTCAAGCGCGGCGTCTACGAGATGGCGCTCACCGAGCTCGCGCGCTACCTGCCGCGCCCGCAGCACCACAACCGCTACCTGCGCGCGGGCATGCGCCAGCACCGCCACGAGAGCCCGCCTTCGCGCCGCGGAACGCCGGAATTCCTGCCCTCCGACAGCGAGGAGCCCAAGACCGGAACCTGACGCGCACGCGTCAGCCGAGCACCAGGTTGTCGCGGTGGATCATCTCCGGCTCGTGGGCATAGCCCAGCAGCGACTCGATCCGCGACGACGCGTGCCGCGCGATGAGCCGCGCTTCGGCCGCGGAGTAGTTGGCTAGGCCGCGCGCGATTTCCTCCCCGGCGGCGTCGCGCACCGCAATCACGTCACCGCGCACGAAGTCGCCTTGCACCTCGGTGACGCCGATGGGCAGCAGGCTCTTGCCGTGCTCCCGCAGCTTGGCCGCGGCGCCGTCGTCGATGCGGACCGCGCCTCGCAACTGCAGATGGTCGGCCATCCACTGCTTGCGCGCCGTGCGCTTGGCCGTGCCGGCGAGGAGCGCGGTGCCGATCGCCTCGCCTGCGGCCAGGCGCAGCAGGACGTCGGGCTCGCGGCCCCAGGCGATCACCGTGCTCGCGCCGCTGCGGGCAGCGCGCTTGGCCGCGAGGATCTTGGTGATCATGCCGCCGCGTCCGATCGACGAACCGACGCCGCCGGCCATGCGCTCGAGCTGCGCATCGCCGGCGCGCGCCTCGTCGATGAGGCGCGCATGCGGGTCCTTGCGCGGATCGGCCGAGTAGAGGCCGCGCTGGTCGGTGAGGATGACGAGCGCGTCGGCCTCGATCAGGTTGGCCACCAGCGCGCCCAGGGTGTCGTTGTCGCCGAACTTGATCTCGTCGGTGACGACGGTGTCGTTCTCGTTGATGACCGGGATCACCGACAGCGACAGCAACGTGAGCAGCGTCGAGCGCGCGTTGAGGTAGCGCTCGCGGTCGGCCAGGTCGGCGTGCGTGAGCAGCACCTGCGCGCTGCCCATGCCGTGCTCGCGCAGCTGCGTCTCGTAGATCTGCGCCAGCCCCATCTGTCCCACTGCGGCGGCGGCCTGCAGTTCGTGGATCTGCCGCGGGCGGCTCTTCCAGCCCAGGCGCTTCATGCCCTCGGCGATGGCGCCGCTCGACACCATCACCACCTCGCGGCCCTGGCGCGCCAGCGTCGCGAGCTGACGCGCCCAGTTGCCGATCGCCTCGGCGTCGATGCCGCGGCCCTCGTCGGTCACCAGGCTGGAACCCACCTTGACGACGATGCGGTGGGCCTTCTCGAGCACGCGGCTAGTCATGATCGGTCAACTCTGCGGGGCGGTCGAAGCGCGGGTCGGTCAAGCGGGCGGCAGGCTGCTGCGCCGACAGGTGCTGCTGGATCTCCTCGACCAGGTGCTGCAGGCCCTCGCGCGCCAGCGCCGAGATCTCGAACACCGGCCCCTTCCAGCGCAGCCGGCGTACGAAGTCCTTCACGCGTGCGCCGCGTTCCTCGGGCGGCAGCAGGTCCAGCTTGTTGAGCACCAGCCAGCGCGGTTTGGCGTGCAGCGCCGGGTCGTGCTTCTTCAGCTCGGCGACGATGGCCCGAGCCTGCGCCACCGGGTCGACGCCTTCGTCGAAGGGAACGAGGTCGACGACGTGCAGCAGCAGCCGCGTGCGCTGCAGGTGGCGCAGGAACTGGTGACCCAGCCCCGCACCCTCCGATGCGCCTTCGATCAGGCCGGGAACGTCGGCGACGACGAAGCTCTGCTCGGGCCCGACGCGTACCACGCCCAGGTGCGGGTGCAGCGTCGTGAACGGGTAGTCGGCGACCTTCGGCCGCGCGTTGGAGACGGCGGCGATCAGCGTCGACTTGCCGGCGTTGGGCATGCCCAGCAGGCCGACGTCGGCGAGCACGCGCAGCTCCAGTGCGAGCTTCCTCTTCTCGCCGGGCCATCCCGGCGTCTTCTGCCGCGGCGCGCGGTTGGTGCTGCTCTTGAAATGCAGGTTGCCGAAGCCGCCGTCGCCGCCCTTGGCCAGCAGCACCTTCTGGCCGTGCTCGAGCAGTTCGGCAATGAGCGCCCCGCTCTCGGCGTCGCGCACGATCGTGCCCACCGGCATGCGCAGCACGACGTCCGCACCGGCGGCACCGAACTGGTCCGAGCCGCGCCCGGCCTCGCCGTTCCTCGCTTCGTGGCGGCGCGCGTAGCGGTAGTCGATGAGCGTGTTGAGGTTGCGGTCGGCGAGCGCGTAGACGCTGCCGCCACGGCCGCCGTCGCCGCCGTTGGGCCCCCCGAAGGGGATGAACTTCTCGCGGCGAAAGCTCACGCAGCCGCTGCCGCCGTCGCCGGCGGCGACGTCGATCGTCGCTTCATCGATGAACTTCATGCCTTCCTCTTTCGGCGATCGCTCCAAACGACGAAGCCCCGGCGGGCCGGGGCTTCGTGTCGGCTGCGCGCGCTGGGCCGTCAGTGCGCCGCCACGAACACCGTCTGCTGGTTGAGCGGGCCCTTGACCTCGAAGGACACGGTGCCGTCGACGAGCGCGAACAGCGTGTGGTCGCGACCCATGCCGACGTTGGTCCCGGCGTGGAACTTGGTGCCGCGCTGGCGCACGATGATCGAGCCGGCCGAGACGACCTGGCCGCCGAACACCTTCACGCCCAGCATCTTGGGTTGCGAATCACGGCCGTTCCGCGTGGAACCGCCGCCTTTTTTCTGTGCCATGGTTCAATGCTCCTTCAGGCGTTGACCGAGGCGATCTGCAGCTCGGTATAGGTCTGGCGGTGCCCGCCGTGGCGCTGGTAGTGCTTGCGGCGGCGCATCTTGAAGATGCGCACCTTGTCGTGCTTGCCGTGCGCGAGCACGGTGGCTGTGACCTTGGCGCCCGCGACCCAGGGCGTGCCCACCTGGAGCTCGGCGCCGTTGCCGACGGCGAGCACCTGGTCGATCACGATCTCCTGGCCCACGTCCGCAGCAATCTGTTCTACCTTGATCTTCTCGCCGGCCGCAACCTTGTATTGCTTGCCACCGGTTCTTATGACCGCGTACATGTGTGCCCTTTCCACTTCCACTCTCTCTGGGCGCCGGGAAAGGCGCCCCGCCTGCACGCCCGGGCTCAAGAGCCCACCCGCGCGCGAAAAGCCGACTATTCTAGCACGGAGCATCCATCGCGCGGCCTCTTGCCCTCCCAAGGCTGCAGGCCGCAGGCGGAACCCGTCTGCACCGCAGGCTCCGCTCGCTTCACCGGCGTCCAGAGCCCCCCTGCGTGCGGCCCCACGCGCTTCCTATAATCAACGGCTCACTTCCGTGTCCGCCTTGCCCTCCCCCCGCGAAGCCGTACCGGCGCCTTCGGCCGATCCGATGGCCTCCGAGATGCGTCAGGTCGATGCCGTCATCCACGAGCGGCTGTCGTCGCAGGTGGCGCTGATCGACCGGATTTCGACCTACATCGTCAGCGCCGGCGGCAAGCGCATCCGGCCGCGCCTGGTGCTCCTCTTTGCCCGGGCGCTGGGCTTTCACGGGCCCGAGCGCTTCGAGCTCGCGGCCACCGTCGAGGTCATCCACACCGCCACGCTGCTGCACGACGACGTCGTCGACGAGTCCTCGCTGCGCCGCGGCCGCGCGACCGCCAACGCCTTGTTCGGCAACGCGGCCAGCGTGCTGGTGGGCGACTTCCTCTACTCGCGCGCCTTCCAGATGATGGTCTCGGTGGGTCGCATGCGCGTGCTCGAGGTGCTTGCCGACGCGACCAACGTCATCGCCGAAGGCGAGGTGCTGCAGCTCATCAACATGCACGATGCCGACATCACGGTCGACGACTACCTGCGCGTGATCCGCTACAAGACGGCCAAGCTCTTCGAAGCCAGTGCGCGGCTGGGCGCCGTGCTCGGCGGCGCGGACCGCGCGCTCGAGGATCGCTGCGCCGACTACGGGCGCGCCCTGGGCACGGCCTTCCAGCTCGTCGACGATCTGCTCGACTACGAAGGCAAGAGCGAAGACCTGGGCAAGAACATCGGCGACGATCTGCGCGAAGGCAAACCCACGCTGCCGCTGCTGCTGGCGATGCAGCGCGGCACCGAGGACGAGCGGCAACTGGTGCGCAGTGCGATCGAGCACGGCGAAGTCGAGCGGCTGCCGGAGATCGTCGCACTGGTGCAACGCACCGGTGCCCTGCAGGCCACGCGCGCCGCCGCCGAGGCCGAGGCCGACCGTGCACGCGCGTGCCTGGCCACGTTGCCGGAATCGGAAGCGCGCCGCGCCCTGCTAGAATTATGTGTTCGGGCCGTTCACCGGTCGTCGTGACGCGATGGCGGTTGCGGCAGCGCGCGTGAAGCGGTCCTCGGGAGCGCACCGTCCGGTCGCGCGGCCCGCATCGGGGTGTAGCTTAGCCTGGTAGAGCGCTACGTTCGGGACGTAGAGGCCGGAGGTTCGAATCCTCTCACCCCGACCAGGAAACCCCCTGTAGATCAACGACTTCCACAAATCGCTGATCTCCGGGAAGAGCCCGAAGTGGCTGTTCCGTGGCTGTGGGGCGGCACCACGCGTTGGGCACGATCGGAATACCGGGAGGCCCTTCCCGCACGCTCGCTTGCCGCGGGACGCTATAGCAGCCAGTCGATCGGCAGCCACGCCAACAGGCGCAGCATGGCACGACTCCACCACGTGCTGTTCGGCTCGACGCGATGCGCCAGGGGCGGTTCGTGGGCCGTGTCCAGCCATTCGATCTCGTCGCGTCCGGACAGGCGCAGCGTGTAGGAGCGCCTGGGCACTTCGGTATCGAACACGCGCTCGACGAGCTGCGCGAACTCCGGGCTGTGAATGACGAAGCCCAGTTCGGTGTTCAACAGGGCCGAACGCGGGTCGAAGTTGTACGAACCGACGAAGACGCGCTCGCCATCCACCGCGAAGGTCTTGGCGTGCAGGCTGGATCCCGAACTGCCCAGCCGATTCGGGCGCGGGCCACGCTCCGCGCCCGGCGACAGCGCCGAGCGCCGCATCTCGTACAAGTCCACGCCACCCCGCAACAAGGCCTTGCGATGCTTGGCGTAGCCGGCATGCACCAGCGGCACGTCGGTCGCCTCGTAGGCGTTGGTCATCACGCGCACCGTGATGTCGCGTTCGCGCAGGCGCAACAGCGCGTCGGTGCCCGCCGACGTCGGCACGAAGTACGGCGACACCAGCATGATGGAGCGCTGCGGCGTACCGACGGCGCGGTGCAGCTGATCGATCAGCAAGCCTTTCGGCTCGGCCTGACCCAAGGCCTTGGCCGGATCGTCGCTGACCATTTCCACGCGGCTCCAGTGCAGGCTCAGGCGCTGCGCGAGCAAGTCCTGGATGAAGGCCGTGTCGCGCACGGCGCGGACGTAGGCCTGCGCCGAATCGGAATGGGTGAGGGCGGACGCGCGCGCGGACAGTTCCTGCAGCGCGGCGGGATCGGGAGCGGGCAGGATCGCCTGCGCCGGCCAGGCCGACAGGCTGGCCCAGTAGCGATCGAATTCGGTCGACACCTCTTCGACGACCGAACCGACCGCCAGCACGTCGAGATCCGCAAACACGACGCCGTCGCTGGCGCCGAAGTATTCGTCGCCCACGTTGCGCCCGCCGACGATGCTGACGCGGTTGTCGGCCGTGAACGACTTGCTGTGCATGCGCCGGTTGGTGCGCGCGAAGTCGGTCAGGTAGCCCAGCGGCTTGGGCCAGCGCAGCGCGAAGGGGTTGAACAGACGGACCTCGATGTGCGGGTGCTGCGCCAGCGTTGCCAGTTCGCGATCGAGTCCGGACGTCCCGCCGTCATCGAGCAACAGCCGTACGCGTACGCCGCGATCGGCGGCGTTGAGCAGCGCGTGCAGCAACAAGGTGCCGGTCTGGTCGCCGCGCCAGATGTAGTACTGCACGTCGAGGCTGCGCTGCGCTGCATGTGCCAGCAGCATGCGCGCGGCGAATGCCTCCAGCGGATCGCCCAGCAGGTGCAAGCCGCTTCGATCCGGATGCCGCTGCAGGCGCGGCGCCAGTGCCCTGCCAAGCGCGGTTTGCGCGGCCGCGTCGGCATCGAGCGCACGTGAGTCAGGCCGCTGCGGCATGGACGGCAGTGCGCAGCTGGCGAGCAGCGCGATGCCCAGAAAGAGAAGCAGCGCGAGGACGCGAACAATGCCGCCGGCGGATGAGTTCATGCGTCGAAGGTGGCGAGCCCACGGCTGGCGTCCATGGATCGTGTCCCGGCGCGTGGTGTCACTCCACCGCCCGGACGGGAGATGTACGCGGTGCTCAGCGCTGCCCTGCCGGCAGGCGAGCCGGGGCAGTATCGCCGAGGGTCTGCACGCCTTCAAGCTGCATGTATCGGCGCTGCAGAACCCGCTCGTCGCTCTGCTCCAGCAGCGTGGCGCCCACCAGCCTCGCCATGGCGCGGACGAAGGGCAAGCGGGAAGCGAAGAAAGGACGCAGCCGTGGAACGATGGCCGTCACCTCGCCTCGAGAAGGGGCCGGTCGTCGTGACGCGCGGGACCGATCACGAACTCGCGTCGCCAGGCTCTGGATGGTGGTGGCGCTTCAGGGACTCGAACCCCGGACCTGCGGATTATGATTCCGTCGCTCTAACCAACTGAGCTAAAGCGCCTGAACCAAAAAGTATACCGAGCGTGCGCCTGATCGATCAAGATGTTCAGTTTTTTCAAGAAGAAGGCCCCACCCGCGTCCCCGCCGCCGCCGTCTTCGCTCCCGGTTCCGGCCGCGCCTGAGGCAACGCAGGCGCCGCCTGCAGAGGCCACCCCGCAGGACGCGAGTCCGCAGCCGGCAGCGACTGCGGAGGCGGCGCCAAAGGCCGGCTGGCTCACGCGGCTCAGGCAGGGACTGCGCAAGACCGGCGGCAGCATCGCCCAGGTCTTCACCGGCACGCGCATCGACGAGGCGCTCTACGAGGATCTCGAGTCCGCGCTGCTCATGGCCGACGCCGGCGTCGGCGCCACGCAGGCGCTGCTCGCCGACCTCAAGCGCCGCGTGAAGGAGAACAAGGCGACCGACGTCGCGACGGTCAAGGCCTTGCTCGCCGACGCCATCACCGAACTGCTGCGGCCGCTCGAGCGCGGCCTCGTCGTCGGCCAGCACACGCCGACGGTGATCATGGTCGCCGGCGTCAACGGCGCCGGCAAGACGACGACGATCGGCAAGCTCACGCGCCACCTGGCGGCTGCCGACCAGCGCGTGCTGCTGGCCGCCGCCGACACCTTTCGCGCCGCCGCGCGCGAGCAGCTCGCGGCGTGGGCCGACCGCAACCGCGTGGAGATCGTCAGCCAGGAGGGCGGCGACCCGGCAGCGGTGAGCTTCGATGCCGTGAATGCCGGCCGTGCGCGCGGCTGCGATGTGGTCATCGCCGACACCGCAGGGCGGCTGCCGACGCAACTGCACCTGATGGAGGAGCTGAAGAAGATCAAGCGCGTGATCGCCAAGGCCCAGCCGGATGCGCCGCACGAAGTGCTGCTCGTCGTGGACGGCAATACGGGCCAGAACGCGCTTGCCCAGGTACAGGCCTTCGACGCCGCGCTCGGGCTCACCGGGCTCGTCGTCACCAAGCTCGACGGCACCGCCAAGGGCGGCGTGCTGGCGGCGATCGCGCGCTGGTGCAGCGAGGCGAAGCGCCCGCTGGCGGTCTACTTCATCGGCGTGGGCGAGGCGCTGGAGGACTTGCAGCCGTTCAATGCGCGCGAGTTTGCGCGCGCGCTGCTGGACTGAGCGTCGCCGCGCAGCCGTGCCCGCGGGCGCCTGGGCGCATGCCGCACGCCTTCAGCCGGCGGGTGCCGGGCGCGAGTCCGCGAAGTCGTCGAGGAAGCCCGAGGGCACCGGCTCGTTGCCGGCATCGCGTACGGCAGCGTCGCCCTCGGCGAGCAGCGCATCGAGCTCCTGCGTCTCCGGGATGGGGATCAGGGGCATCGGCCGCGAACTGCTGGGCACAGGCTGCATCGGCCCGCTGCCGCGCACGAGATCGTGCGCGAGCGCCGTGCGCACTTCGGCGGGGGAGGGCAGGTGTCCTTCGCGCCAGACGTGCACGCGGATGCCGGCGGCGCGCAGCACGCGCCCCAGTCGTTCGTGGCGACGCCGGCTGCGTGCACTCTCGTCCTCGGGGCGCACGTCGATCACCGCCAGCACGCGCGAGCCGGTGTCGCAAACGAGCAGGTCGGCGCTGTAGGAACCCACGCGCTGCAGCCAGTCGGCGTAGGAGTGCCGCGTGGGCACGCGCAGAAAGCGCGACAGCGGCACCTGCGCCAGCACCATGTAGCCCGGCAGCGCGCGCCGCAACAGGTCGTGGCATTGACGCTCCTGCACCGTCATCACGCGCGCGGGCTCGGGCGGCCAGTCCTGCACCGTGTCCAGCGCCTCGCGCACGCTGCGCCGGCCCTGCTGCCGGCCGCGCAGGCGTGCCACCAGCAGCATGATCAAGAGGGCCAGTGTGGCCGCAAGCACCATCGTCGAGGTGGAGTCGAGCAGGTTCATGGATCGGACCCGGCGCACCGCCCAGGGGCGCGTTCAACGTGCAAGGGGGTGCAAGCTTCGCGGCGCGGGCGGGTGCGGTCAACCGCTTGCGGACTGCGGACGTATCGAATCGTTTCCGTAGCCGGCTTTTCGGGTCAGTTCTTGCCATCACCCGGGTATCGACCCGGGATCGATGCGCACGGGCGCCAGCGTGCGGCGAGCCGCTCAACGCGGCGGCATTCCCGGAAAGCCGCCCCCGCCCAGGCCGCCGAGGCCGCCCATGCGGCGCATCATCTTCATCAGCCCGCCGCCCTTCATCTTCTTCATCATCCCCTGCATCTGGCCGAACTGGTTGAGCAGGCGGTTCACCTCCTGCACCTGCACGCCGGCGCCGGCGGCGATGCGGCGCTTGCGCGAGGCCTTGATGAGTTCGGGCTTGCGCCGCTCGAGCGGCGTCATCGCGCGGATGATGCCTTCCATGCGGCGCACGTCACGCTCGGCGCGGTCCATGTCGGCGCCCTGCGCCTTGGAGGCGAGCTGCGAGGGCAGCTTGTCGACGAGGCTGGAGAGGCCGCCCATCTTCTTCATCTGCGTGATCTGCAGCAGGAAGTCCTCGAGGTCGAAGCCGCCGCTCTTCACCTTCTCGGCGAGTTGCTGTGCGGCCTTCAGGTCGACGCCCTTCTGCACCTCCTCGACGAGGGCGACGATGTCGCCCATGCCGAGCACGCGCCCGGCATGGCGCTCGGCATCGAAGACCTCGAGGCCGTCGATCTTCTCGGACACGCCGGCGAACTTGATCGGCGCACCGGTGACCTGGCGTACCGACAGCGCCGCGCCGCCGCGCGAGTCGCCGTCGAGCTTGGTGAGCACGATGCCGGTGAGCGGCAGCGCCTCCTTGAAGGCGCGCGCGGTGTTGATGGCGTCCTGGCCTTGCATGGCGTCGACGACGAACAGCGTCTCCACGGGCGAGAGCAGCGCGTGCAGCTCGCGGATCTCGGTCATCAGCGCTTCGTCGATGCCCAGTCGCCCGGCGGTGTCGACGATGAGCACGTCGACGTAGTGACGGCGCGCGTGGTCGAGCGCGGCGAGCGCGATCTCGCGCGGCTTCTGCTCCGGCGTCGAGGGAAACCACTGCGCGCCGGCCTGCGCGCTCACGGTCTTCAGCTGCTCGATCGCCGCCGGCCGGTAGACGTCGGCGGAGACGGTGAGCACCTTCTTCTTGCGCTTCTCGATCAGGTGGCGCGCGAGCTTGGCCGTCGAGGTCGTCTTGCCCGATCCCTGCAGGCCGGCCATCAGGATCACCGCCGGCGGCTGCGTGGCGAGGTCGAGGTCGGAAACGCCCTCGCCCATGGTCGCGGCGAGTTCCTTGTGCACGATGCCCACCAGCGCCTGGCCCGGGTTGAGCGAGCCCGTGACCTCCTGACCGAGCGCCTTGTCCTTGACGCGGGCGATGAAGTCGCGCACCACGGGCAGGGCGACGTCGGCCTCCAGCAAGGCCATGCGCACCTCGCGCAGCATGTCCTGGATGTTGCTTTCGGTGATGCGCGCCTGCCCGCGCATCGTCTTGACCAGCCGCGAGAGGCGGTCGGAAAGGGTCGAGGCCATCGCGCGGCGACGTGCCGGCGCACGCCGCATCAGTACACTGGAGCCATGATTCTATCGTCGGGCTCCGCCACCGCCCTGGCCAGCGGCTGGGTTGGCGCGGCGGCCGGCGTGCTCTACGCGATGGCGGCCGTGCGCGGCCCGGGCTTCGAGCGCGTGGCCGCGCGCGCCTTGCCTGCCGCCTGGCTCGTGCACCTGCTGGCACTGCTGCTGGATCTCGGCGGCACGGTGGCCAGCGGGCAGGGCACGCGACTGGGCTTCGCGCCGGTGCTGTCGCTCACCGTCTGGATCGTCATCGGGCTGCACGGCGTCGAGAGCCGCTTCGTGCCCTTGCCCGCGGTGCGCGGCTGGCTGGCGCCGGTGGGCCTGCTGGTCGTCCTGCTCGCGGCCTTTTTCCCGGGCGAGCCCTACCACCTCGGCACGCCGGCGGCGGCGCTGCACTTCGTGCTCGGCATCGGCGCCTACGGGCTCTTCGGCGCCGCGGTGCTGCACGGTGTCCTGCTCGATGCCGCCGAGCGCCGATTGCGGCTCAAGCGCCCGCTGCCGGGTCGCGGCGCCGGTGCGGACGGCACGGCCAGCAGCGGTGGCGGCAACGGCAGCCGCTCCATGCCGCTGTTGCAGCTCGAACGGCTCACCTTTCGCTTCGTCGAGGTCGGCTTCGTCGTGCTGTCCGCGACGGAGCTGATCGGGCTCCTCGACACCGTGCACTGGCGCTGGGACCACAAGACCGTGTTCTCGGTGCTGAGCTGGGTGGTCTTCGCCGCGCTCGTCGCCGGCCGAAGGCTCTACGGCTGGCGCGGGCGCCGTGCCACGCGCTGGCTCTACGTCGGCACGGTGCTGCTGCTGCTGGCCTACGTTGGATCGCGCTTCGTGCTGGAAGTCCTGCTCGGGCGCGCGCCCGGCTGAAGCCGTCGTCTCCGGCGCCCGCTTGCCATCACACTCGCCTCCCGATGAAGTACCTCCTGATCGTGCTCGTCGTGGCCGTCGTCTTCTGGGCGATGGCGTCGCGCCGCCGCTCCTCCGACGGGCGGGATGCGCAGGCGAAGCGGTCACGGCCACGCGGCGACCAGGCCGCGCCGATGCTGGCCTGCGTGCACTGCGGCGTGCACCTGCCGCGCGAGGACGCGGTGATGGACGCCGCGGGGCGCGCCTACTGCAGCCGGGAGCACCGCCTGGCCGGGCCGCGTTGACGGCGTCCCGGATTCGCGCCGTGATCGTGGCCGAGGACCGCGACCCGCCGTCCGCGACGCCGCCGGAGCGGCGCGCCGGCGAACGCCGCACCGGCGACCGTCGGCAGAGCGACCGGCGCAAGCGCGATCGCCGCGGCGCCGGCGCAAGCCGGCCCGACGAGTCCTGGTTCGGCGCCATCGGCGTCGACGGCGAGCGCCACGCGGAAGCGCCGGAGTCGTTCTTCGACCCGGGCCTGGCGGCCGGTGGCGAGGCCGCGGCCGACAGCCGCTTCATGACGCGCGAGGCGCGGCGCGTGGCGACGGCGCAGGAGACCGCGCTCGTGCGCGTGCATCGCACCTACGCGGCCGCTCGTGCGGTTGTCGGTCTCGTGCTCGTGGCGGTGCAGGCGGCGGGCGGGCTGCTGGGCATGCGCCCATCGGTGGCGTCGGGAATCCTGTGCCTGGCCTACGCGGCGCAGGCGATCAGCTTCTGGCTGCTGCCGCGGCGCTGGCAGCTCGGCACGGGCCGGCCTTCGCGCGGCCGCGCGCGCCTGCAGTGGGCGGTGACGATCGGCGTCGACCTCGCGGCCTTCGGTGGCCTGCGCCTGCTCGAGCCCGCGTCCAGCTTCAACTACGCCGCGCTGCTGGTGCTCCCGGTGCTCATGGCCGGCGTGCTCACGCGGCGCCTGCTGGCGCTGGCCACGGCGGCTGCGGTGACGCTGTTGCTGCTGTTCACCGCCTGGCGCGCGTCGCTGCAGGGCGGCGACCTCAGCGCACTGATGATGCAGGCCGGGCTTTCGGGCCTGGGGCTGTTCCTCATCACGCTGCTCTCCGGCGAACTGGCGGGACGCCTGGTGCGCGAGGAACTGGCTGCACGCGGCAGCCTCGAGCTGGCGCGCCAGCAGGCGCAGCTCAATCGGCTGATGATCGAGGAGATGGTCGACGGCGTGCTCGTCGTCGACCACCGCCTGCGCGTGCGCGCGGCCAATCCGGCGGCACGCGGCCTGCTCGCCGAGCAGGGCCTGGCGCCCAGCGCGCCCTTCCTGCTCGCGACTCGGCAGGCCTGGGCGCCGCTGGCCGAAGCGGTGCGCGCGGCGCTGGCCGACCCCGCGACCTGGCCGGAGGAGGGGCGCGACCTCACGCTCGAGTTCGAGGGCGGATTCCGACGCGGCCTGCGCGTGCGCATGCGCTTCCTGCGCCGGCGCGACATCGACCAGGGCGTGGATGCCGGAGACGCCTTCGGCGTGCTGCTGCTGGAGGACGTGCGCACCGCGCAGGCGCGCCTGCAGCAGGAGAAGCTGGCGGCGATGGGGCGCGTGTCGGCGGGCATCGCGCACGAGATCCGCAACCCGCTGGCGGCGATCTCGCAGGCCAACGCGCTGCTGTCGGAGGACGGCCTCGAGCCGACGCAGCAGCAGTTGACGCGCATCGTCGCCGACAACGTCGAGCGGCTCAAGCGCATCGTCGACGAAGTGATGGAGGCGGCGCCGGGCACGCCGCCGCTGGTGCGCGTGATCGATGCCGCCGCCGAGGTGGCGGCCGTGGCCTCGGAGTGGGCGCGCACGGTCGGGCTCGCGCTGGGGACGCAGAGCCGTCTGAGCGTCGAACTGCCGACCGAGCCGCTGGGTGTCAGCTTCGACCCCGAACACCTGCGCCGCGTGCTCGTCAACCTGCTCGACAACGCGCACCGTCACGCCAGCCCGGCCCGTGGGGCGATCGTGCTGCATCTGGCGGCGCTGGATGCGCAGCGTGCGCAGCTCGTCGTCGCCAGCGACAGCCCGCCCATTCCGCCGGAGGTCGAACGCCATCTCTTCGAACCCTTCTTTTCCACGCGCAGTCGAGGATCGGGGCTGGGCCTGTACATTTGCCGCGAGCTGTGCGAGCGCAATCGCGCCAGCATCGAGTACCGGGCCCGGCCAGGCGCGGCGCGGCTGCGCAACGAGTTCCGCGTGCTGCTGCTGCGCGGTGCGCTCGACCCGACCCCTGCCACCCTGGGGCTCGTCCCCCGATCCGAGCCGTGAACGAAGCCGTCAACCAGCGCCTGCTCGTCGTCGACGACGAGCCCGACCTGCGCACGCTGTACGAACTGACGCTGGTGCGCGAAGGCTTCGACGTGGAGAGCGCGGGCTCCGTCGAGGAGGCCTGGGAGGCGCTGCAGCGGCAGCGCTTCGCCGTCGTCATCACCGACATGCGGCTGCCCGACGGCACCGGACTGGATCTGCTGCGGCGCATGGACGAACACGGTCGGCGCGAGACGGGAATCGTCATCACCGCCTACGGTTCGGCCGAGAACGCCGTCGAGGCGCTCAAGGCCGGCGCCTACGACTACCTCACGAAGCCGGTCGACCTGCGGCAATTCCGCTCGGTGGTGGCGACGGCGCTGGGCCGCGCTCCGGCGCCGGTGGGCGAAATGCGCGCCATCACCGCGGGCGCGCACGATGTGCCGGCGCGCGCGCAGCGCGCGCCGGCGGCGCGGCGCGCGGGCGCGACGGCGGCCATGCAGCGTTTGGTCGGCGACTCGGCGCCGATGCAGCAGGTGCGCTCCCTGATCGAGAAGGTCGCGCGCAGCATGGCGCCCGTGCTCGTGCACGGGGAGTCGGGTACCGGCAAGGAACTCGTCGCGCGGGCGATTCACGAGGTCTCGCCGCGCGCCGTGCAGGCCTTCGTCGCCGTCAACTGCGGCGCCATTCCCGAGGCGCTGCTGGAGGCCGAGTTCTTCGGCTATCGCAAGGGCGCCTTCACCGGTGCGCAGGAAGACCGGGAGGGCTTCTTCCAGGCCGCGCACGGCGGCACGCTCTTCCTCGACGAGATCGGCGAACTGCCGTTGTCGATGCAGAGCAAGCTGTTGCGCGTGATCCAGGAGCGCGCGGTGCGGCCGCTGGGCAGCACGGCCGAGCTCACGGTCAACGTGCGCATCGTCAGCGCCACGCACAAGGACTTGACCGCCGAAGTCGCGGCGAGCCGCTTCCGCCAGGATTTGTACTACCGCCTCAACGTCATCCGCATCGCCGTGCCGCCGCTGCGCGAGCGCCTGGATGACCTGCCGCGCATCTGCGCCGCGCTCGTCGAGCGCGTGGCCGCGGACGCCGGTGTCGAGCCGGCGCCCGAGTTGAGCGAGGGGGCGCTGGCGCAGTTGCGTCGCTACGCCTTCCCGGGCAACGTGCGCGAACTCGAGAACCTGCTGCACCGGGCGCTGGCGCTGTCCGGGGGCGCCCGCATCGAGTGCGAGGACCTGGGGCTTCCCGACGCCGCACTGGAAGCGCTCGAGCACGAGAGCGGCGCGCGTTCGGCGGATGCGGATGCGGACGCGACCGCGTCCGTGCGGGCGACGCCGGGCCTGCTGCCGACGGCAGCGGCGCCGCTGCCCGCCGATCTTGCCGCCCATCTCGATCAGGTGGAGCGCGAAATCCTCGAGCGTGCGCTCGAGCGCCATCGCTACAACCGCACCGCGGCGGGCGCGAGTCTGGGGCTGTCGCTGCGACAGATGCGCTATCGCATGGCGCGCCTGGGCATCGGTGGTCAGGACAGCGCAACGGAGCCGCGCGGAGACGGCGCTTGATGCGCGTCGCGCGCGCGCACCCGACGGCAATGAAGGCGCGACGACGCGAACCGCGCTGGCACGACGGGTGGTGGACGGGCGCACGTGCATACGCGTCGCCGAACCGGGAGCCGCGGTCCGAGCCGCCGCGCCTGGTGGTGCTGCATTCGATCAGCCTGCCTCCGGGAGTGCTGCGCGGTGACGCGGTGCGGCGCCTGTTCCTGAACACGCTCGATCCGGCCCGACATGCGAGCTTCGAGAGTCTGCGCGGCGTGCGCGTGTCGGCGCACTTCTTCGTGCGGCGCGACGGTCTCGTGCTGCAGTTCGTTGCCGGCGACGAGTGTGCCTGGCATGCCGGCGTCTCGAGCTGGCGTGGACGCGAGCGCTGCAACGACTGGTCGATCGGCATCGAGATCGAAGGGCTCGAAGGCCGCAGCTTCGCCGCCGCGCAGTACCGCGCGCTGGCGCGGCTGCTGCGTGCGATCGTGAAGCAGTACCCGATCGCCGAGATCGTCGGACACGAGCACGTGGCGCCGGGGCGCAAGCGCGATCCCGGGGCCGGCTTTCGCTGGTCGCGATTGGCGCGCGCGCTGAGCGCGTCGAACGTCGGCGTGTGGCCGCGCATGCAGCGCTCGCGTTGACACGACTTCAGGCGCAGCCGCGCGTCGAAGTCATCCTGCGTCGCGCGTCGTGCATCGCTTCGATGCACACCCGCAACATCACGCGCGCATCACTGTCAACAAGTGCTTGGTGTTGCTGCGCAACACTCGGATAATTGCGCCGCACGGGACGCACGACACATGCTTGTCTTGGACGAAGACACCAAGCCCTCATCGACGATTGCCCATGCAGCGCAGGCCGGGCCCACGCTGCGTGATCGACGACCCGCCTTCAACCTTCACCGGCCGAGCGACGTTCACCGCTTCACGCAAGGTGGAGCGCGCGCTGCACGAACCCGCTGCCGCTTCGCCGCACCCGGCGATCACTCGAGATCCGCGAACGCGAACCAGCGCACGTCAGATGCCGCGGTCCGATTCGCTTCCCCGTTCACCGTATCGCGGCAAGTCCGGGGCCTTTTCCCGGTCGAAGACCGGCGGACGGTGAATCGTCGTGCTGTATGCAGCAGCACGGTGCTCTTTGCAACTTGATCAAGGAGATTCGAAATGGCAACTGCGAAGAAGGCGCCGGCCAAGAAGGCGGCAGCGAAGAAGGCGGCCCCGGCGAAGAAGGCCCCGGCGAAGAAGGCGGCCCCGGCGAAGAAGGCCCCGGCGAAGAAGGCGGCCCCGGCGAAGAAGGTCGCTGCCAAGAAGGCCCCCGCGAAGAAGGTCGCGGCCAAGAAGGCACCCGCGAAGAAGGCGGCGGCGAAGAAGGTCGCCGTGAAGAAGGTCGCCGTGAAGAAGGTTGCGGCGAAGAAGGCCGCACCGGCGAAGAAGGCGGCGGCGAAGAAGCCTGCGGCGCGCAAGGCCGCGAAGAAGGCTGCCCCTGCCCCTGCGGCCCCTGCTGCGAAGACGGCCCTGAGTCCCGCCGCCGCTTGGCCTTTCCCGACCGGCAACAAACCCTGACGGGCGCCGCGGAACCGCGTTTTCTTCGGGGGTGTCGCCCATCCCCAGGGTTCCGGAACCTCGTGGCAGAACCCGGCTGTGGCCGGGTTCTTTTTCGTCCCGCAGTCTCGTCGTTCCGAAGTCCTCGTTGAAGTCTGCTGCAGACGCCTTCCCCTGCCTCGTGCGCATGCAAGCCGGCCAGGCTTGCGAGTTGCTCGTGCAGGTGGTTCCGAATGCCGGCCGCACCGCGGTGGCCGGCCTGCACGATGGCGCGCTGCGGCTGCGCCTTGGTGCTCCTGCGATCGAGGGACGCGCCAATGCCGAACTGCAGCAGTGGCTGGCGCGGTCGCTGGGCCTGCCGCG
>WBZO01000495.1_pt1 | contig 83162 bp, 70 predicted proteins | sample 5204261 | NCBI WGS metagenome assembly WBZO01 (sample SAMN12412400, study PRJNA552823) | activated sludge metagenome | isolation source: activated sludge from anammox sidestream of wastewater treatment plant... | place: USA: North Carolina | collected 2017-09 | reverse complement strand
GGGAATTATCTCGGTTGGCACAGAATGATTGACCGTCTCGGCCAAAATATTACGCCAACGCTTTGTTTCCTCGCATCTCTTGGGAAAACAAGGCAGTTTCAACAATTAATTACAACATAGCCTTTTTCTTTCGTTCTAGTATCACGAAGTGGTATTCCATGCCGCTTTCCACATCGTGTTGAGTTTCACGCGATTTTTCAAGCCATTCATTCCGGTCATATTCCGGAAAGAAAGTGTCTCCATCGAAATCACCCTGAATCTCGGTCAGGTATAAACGCTGGCAAAGTGGCAATGTTTCCTGGAACAAGGCTTCTCCACCAATAATAAAAATCTGTCTGTCATCACTGGAAAAACGATCCAGTATAGCTCGAATTGAATCGGCCATAAGGACACCGGGTAAATCCAGGTTATGTTGCCGGGTAAGTACGACATTGGTACGGCCGGGTAATGGCTTCCCTATCGAATCGAATGTGCGACGCCCCATTACGACGATCTGGCCAAGAGTCAGTTGCTTGAAGCGCCTGAGATCGGCTGGAAGGTGCCAGGGTAGAGCGTTATCACGTCCAATAACGCGATTGGCTGCAACAGCAGCCAGAATGGCGAGCTGCGGTGTGCTCATATGGCAACTGGCGCCTTGATCGGCGGATAGGGGTCGTAATGGTGCAAGGTGAAATCCTCGTACTGAAAATTGAAAATATCTTTGATTTCTGAATTTAGTTGCATAACCGGTAATGTTCTGGGTTTGCGTTCCAGTTGTAACCGAGTTTGTTCAAGATGATTTAGGTATAAATGCGCATCACCAAAGGTGTGGATAAATTCACCAGGCTTCAGGCCGCAGCACTGGGCAATCATTAGCGTCAGCAGGGAATAGGAGGCAATGTTGAATGGAACGCCCAGAAAAATATCCGCACTGCGCTGATAAAGCTGGCAGGAAAGTCTGCCATCGGCCACGTAAAACTGGAACAGCACATGGCAGGGAGCCAGTTTCATCCGATCAAGATCACCCACATTCCACGCAGAAACAATCATCCGGCGTGAATCCGGCGTTTGTCTGATCTGCTGAATGACCTGGTCGATCTGATCAATGGACTGACCATCCGGAACAGTCCAGGAGCGCCACTGATGGCCGTAAACCGGCCCCAGATCACCATTTTCATCAGCCCATTCATCCCAGATGGAAACACCATTCTTTCTCAGATAGTCGATGTTGGTATCGCCGCGCAGGAACCAGAGCAGTTCATGAATGATCGATTTGAGATGACATTTCTTGGTGGTGACCAATGGGAAGCCAGCCTGCAAGTCAAAACGCATCTGGTAACCGAAAACGGAAAGTGTTCCGGTGCCGGTGCGATCGTTCTTTTGATGACCGTGTTGCAGTACGTGCCGCATCAGATCAAGGTACTGATACATGAATAATCCTGAAAGAATGGAGCAAGCAGATATAATACAACGTTATTTTGACAAGAATATGCTGGAAGCTTGCTTGTAAGACCAGCCCACTCCAATAAAAACAATGCTCGCCACACTTATACAAAACGATCATGCTTTTGACGAATCGGTCCGGGCTGCTCATTTACTGATCATTCTGCCCAAGGCAGACAAAATGGCCGCGAAATATCAGCTACCTGCTGAACAGGTGCTAAATGACTTACTGCAACGCCAGGGTACTTCAGTCAGCAAGCTTGCTGAAACACCCCTATCTGCCAATCTGCAGAACGGCTCACTTTATACCTGGGTGATGGTGGATTCCAGCAAGTCACTGTTCGAGCAGCAGACCAGTCTGCGCAAGGCCGTGCAGTTGCTGCTGGACGAACATCCTGCAGAAATTCATCTGGCTGTCTATGGTGAAGATGTGCAAAAGCGCCATTTGGCTGAACTTGCGGTTTATATCACATGGGTGAACGGAGCCATCTTGCCGATACGCAAGCAACGCAAACCGGATGTCAAACCACTGGAGCGGATTTTTCTGCATGGTGTTACTGATGCTACCGGGTTTGCAGCACAACGTGCGCAGGCCGAGGGAAATTTCCTTGCCCGGGGGTTGACGATTCTTCCTCCCAACGAGCTGACACCCAAAACTTATCGCGAACAAATCAGAAAACTGGCTGCCAGTGAAAATTGGCAGTACGAAGAATATGAACTTCCCCGCTTGCGTGAACTGGGAGCTGGCGCATTTGGTGCTGTTGCCCAAGGCAGCTTCGCAGAAGATGCGGCAATTGTACATTTGCGCCGAACAGCGGAGCATGGCGAATCCGGAAGATCAATTGCACTGGTAGGGAAAGGGATTTGTTTTGATACCGGTGGGCACAATCTGAAATCGGCGCGCCACATGTATGGTATGCATGAAGACATGAATGGTTCTGCAGTGGCCTTGGGAGTGCTTCTGGCTGCAACCCGGGCCGATCTGCCCATAAATATAGATTGCTGGCTTGCAATTGCGCAGAATCAGATTGGTCCCAATGCATTCAAGCAGAATGACGTGATCACCTCCCTGAACGGTATGACCATAGAAATCGTTCATACCGATGCCGAAGGCCGCCTGGTACTGGCTGATACACTGACTCTTGCTGCCAGGGAAAAACCGGATCTGATTATCGATTACGCTACGCTGACAGGCAGCCTGATTACTGCGCTGGGGTCGCGTTACAGTGGTGTTTTTACCAACCGGGATTATCTGGCACAGAATGCAGTGGCGGTTGGCCGCTCAAGTGGTGAGCGGGTTTGTGTGTTTCCAATGGACAGTGATTACGAAGCTGATCTCGAAAGCAAGATTGCCGATATCAAGCAGTGCACTATGGAGAGCGAGGCAGATCATATTCTTGCCGCCTGTTTTTTGCGGCATTTTGTGAATGACGTCCCCTGGCTGCACATGGACCTCTCTGCTGTCCGTCATCGGGATGGATTGGGTGCAGTGGGTACAGAAGTGACGGGGTTCGGGGTTACCTGGTCGATGCATTTTTTGCAGGAGATACTGAAAATCCTGCAAAAAAGGACGAGCAAGCCTCGCGCTGACTAATATCCTGGGTGGGATGAATTAATCAATCTGTTTTCAAGGTGTTTTTTCAATGGATGATGAAGTAAAACAACGATTGCAAAGTACTGAAACCTGGAAACAGGCATTCCTGATGTTCCTGTTTATATTTGTCCAGGGCTGGGTCAAATTTCTGATTGTGCTGCTGGCCATGTTTCAGTTCGGATCCACCATCTTGGCGGGACAAGTCAATTCCCGCGTGCTGAAATTGGGCCGTCAGCTAGCCATGTATGATTATCAGATCAATCTATTTCTGACATTCAACAGTGAAGACCGGCCATTTCCATTTTCTTCCTGGCCTGCCGAAACAAGGAATCCCGGCCCGGCAGAAAAACAGGAGCCGGTTGATAAACAGGATTCACAAGGCTGGTTCCAGTAACCGAACTGGGCGATCACCTGTCCATCCTGTTTGGAACCTCTGAGAAACTACCTGCGTTGTCATTTTTGCGTTAAAAATCGGCTCAAAATACTCATTTATTACGTATAAACTCCGCTTTTCCGCCGATTTTTGCCTTGAAATGATTGCCTCGCTGACACTTTTCAGAGATTCCTTTTACACACACAGTTTTTAGTGTATCAATCCGTCAGGAGCTTGATCTGGAAACAGATCCAGCCTACGGGGTCTGATGAAAACCTGATCTCCCCTGGCCAGTTGTAATTCGCGAAAGCGCTCCTTACTGATCTCGGCATGAATGCTGTCCGAACTTTCCTTGTCTTTTCCTGCCAGTTCCAGTCGCACTACCGGTCCGATGGCAAGAATATGCACGACGCGGGCAGCCAGGGCAGGCTCACCGTTTGAAATCCGATTCACTTCAATATCATGCGGACGGACATAGGCAATGGCGTTGAGATCCTCGGCACCAGCATGTTCGGGGACATCAATTTTTAGACCGTTGATCCATGCATGGCCCTGATGCACGCGGCCGTGGAACAGATTGACATGACCCAGAAATTCATACACGAACGGGTTGGCCGGTTTTTCATAAACCTCGCCAGGTGTGCCAACCTGCTCGATGCATCCCCGGTTCATGATGACCACGCGATCGGCCACTTCCAGAGCTTCATCCTGATCGTGCGTTACGAAAATGCTGGTCATGTGCATATCCTCGTGCAGTTTGCGCAACCAAGCACGCAGTTCCTTGCGGACCTTGGCATCCAGTGCGCCAAAAGGTTCATCCAGTAACAAAATGCCGGGCTCAACTGCCAGTGCTCGTGCCAGTGCAATGCGCTGGCGCTGTCCTCCGGAGAGCTGGTGCGGATAGCGGTCTGCCAGCCAGTCGAGCTGCACCAGCTGCAGCAATCCGGTGACGCGACGGTTGATTTCCCGCGAATCTGGGCGTTGTTTCTTCGGACGAACGCGCAAACCAAAGGCTACGTTCTCGAAAATAGTCATATTGCGGAACAGGGCATAATGCTGGAACACAAACCCGACCTGCCGGTCACGAATAGGTTTATCGGTCGAATCTTCCCGGTTGAACAGCACTTGCCCGGAATCCGCCTTCTCAAGCCCGGCAATGACTCGCAGTAATGTGGTTTTTCCGGAACCGGAGGGGCCAAGCAAAGCGAGTAGTTCTCCGGGATTGATTTTCAGATTGATGTTATTCAGTGCAGAGAAGGAGCCAAATTGCTTGGAGAGATGGCATATTTCGATACTCATGAGTGATTTCCTCTGATCTGTTGTGCCACTTTTGCTTCAACCAGCGTTTTCAGTGCCAGTGTAAGCAGTGCAAGTAACGCCAGCAGAGAGGCCACCGCGAAAGCAGCAACAAAATTGTATTCGTTATAAAGAATTTCGACGTGCAGGGAGAGTGTGTTGGTCAGACCGCGAATATGGCCGGAAACAACAGAGACCGCACCAAATTCCCCCATTGCCCTTGCGTTGCAGAGAATGGTGCCGTACAGCAATCCCCATTTGATATTGGGAAGAGTGACATACCGCAGTGTTTGCCAGCCGTTTGCTCCCAGAGCGATGGCAGCTTCTTCTTCCTCGGTGCCCTGTGCCTGCATCAGCGGGATCAGCTCGCGCGCAATAAATGGTACGGTGACGAAAATGGTTGCCAGAACGATACCAGGCACTGCAAAAATCACGGCGAGATCATGCTCCTTCAACCATGGGCCTGCCCAACCCTGTAACCCGAATATCAGCACGTAGATCAATCCAGTGACAACGGGAGAAACTGAAAATGGCAGATCAATTAGGGAAATAAGGATGCTTTTGCCGTAAAACTCGAATTTGGCAATAGCCCAGGCTGCAGCGATGCCGAAAACCAGATTGAGCGGTATGGCAATGGCAGCAGCTGTCAGTGTGAGCCGGATGGCAGCCAGCGCATCCGGTTCGGTGATGGCATCGATATAAACATCCCATCCTTTTTTCAGTGCCTCGAAGAACACGCCCATCAGCGGCAGTAACAGGAAAAGAGACAGGAAGGAGAGTGCCAGCAGCGTGAGTGTCCAGCGTATCCATGGCTGCTCCTGCGTTACTGGAGCGGCATGTTGTACCGGGAAAGTTTGGGATGATGAAGAGGTGGCCATGGTTGCTTATGCCTTTGTGTTATGGCGGCGGGCTTGCCACTGCAGCAGATTGATGAACAGCAGGAGCGTGAATGAGATCACCAGCATCACGGTGGCAATGGCTGTGGCGCCGGCGTAGTCGTATTGTTCAAGTTTGGTAATGATGAGTAACGGGGTGATTTCCGAGACCATCGGGATGTTGCCGGCAATAAAAATCACAGAGCCATATTCTCCGATGGCACGGGCAAAGGCCAGTGCAAAACCGGTGGCCAGTGCGGGTAGCACAGCTGGAAAAATAATGCGCCGGAAGGTTTGCCAGCGGGTGGCGCCCAGCATGGCCGCAGCTTCTTCCAGTTCTTGTTCAATCTCTTCCAGCACTGGCTGAACAGTGCGAACGACAAACGGCAGGCCGATGAAGGTCAGCGCAACAAAAACACCGACGGGGGTGAATGCAATCCTGATTCCCATCGGCTCCAGATACTGGCCGATCCAGCCATTCCCCGTATAAATCGCAGTGAGCGTAATGCCGGCAACGGAAGTAGGGAGTGCAAACGGCAGATCAATCAAGGCATCGACCAGACGCTTTCCCGGAAACGGGTAACGTACCAGTACCCAGGCAACCAGTAATCCAAAAAAGGCATTAACCGTTGCCGCCGCCAATGAGGCACCAAATGTCAGCCGGTAGGATGCAATCACTCTAGGCGCAGTGACGGTGTTCCAGAATTCCGGCCAGCTCAGTTTTGCGGTGTGGATGAATGCTGCCGATAGCGGAATCAGCACAATCAGGCTCAGATAGAGCAGCGTGAAGCCAAGCGCCAGATTAAACCCTGGTAATACGCTGTGTTGTTTGAACGTGCTCAAAATTCAGATTCCTGTTGCAAATAGATTGTGTCAAACAGACCACCATCGCTGAAATGGGTGTTTTGTACTTCCTGCCAGCTACCAAATATTTTATTTACTGTGAACAGGTGAATTTCCGGAAATTGATGTGCATATTTTTTGGCTATATCCGGGTCGATCGGCCGGTAAAAATTGTGTGCTGCAATTTCCTGTCCTTCCCTGCTGTACAGATATTCGAGATAAGCCTGTGCAATATCGCGTGTGCCGTGTCTGTCTGCATTTTTATCAATGACGGTCACTGGCGGCTCGGCCAGAATGCTGATGGAAGGGATGATGATTTCAAATTTGTCCGGGCCATATTCCTTGAGCGCCAGAAAAGCTTCGTTTTCCCAGGAAACCAGTACATCCCCAATTCCGCGCTGGATGAAGTTAATGGCTGACCCGCGTGCGCCAGAATCAAGTATCGGAACATTCCTGTACAGCCGGGTGAGAAATTCCAGTGCTTTCGTTTCATCGCCATCATACTTTTTGAGCGCGAATCCCCACGCTGCCAGATAATTCCAACGTGCTCCCCCTGATGTTTTCGGATTGGGGGTCATGACGGCCACTCCCGGCTTGATCAGATCATCCCAGTCGCTGATTTCTTTCGGATTGCCTTTGCGCACCAGCAGGACGATCGTCGAGGTATAGGGTGCGCTGTTGCCGGGCAGGCGTTTCTGCCATTCTGCCGCGATCAGTCCGGATTGCTGGCTGATCGCATCAATGTCATAGGCCAGCGCCAGAGTGGCCACATCGGCCGGCACTCCGTCGATAACGGCTCGCGCCTGTTTGCCGGAGCCGCCATGAGATTGCCTGATAGAAATTTTTTCTCCGGTTTTTTCCTGCCAATGATGAATGAATGCGCGGTTATATTCCTGATACAGTTCGCGAGTTGGATCATAGGAAACGTTGAGAATGATCCGGTCTGCAAATGCCTGGCCGGAACTTGCCAGAACAAATGCCAGTGATCCGACTGACAACCATGCATTGAATTTCATTGGATTTCCTTTTGCAGATAAATTGATGTTATTTGAATGCGCTGACAGCGACTTCTATATAGAAAAAATCTGTACCAGCAGTTGTTTCTCCCAGGGCGGCCAGTTGTCGGTTTTTTACAAATCCGCCGTTGAACCAGTGTGAATAGCCCAGTGTGGTACTGATATGCGGAGTCAGCTTGTAGCGGGCACGAATGTCGGCCGAATGTCCGAGAAAACTCCCGCTGTTGCCGCTTCGATCACGGTTATTTCCACTACCATTGAGAAGATTGTTGAAACGATCGGTTTTACTGGCGAGCCAGAAGCCGTTATAGCCTCCATCAATTTGTAAATCCGGGTGTGGCTGGAGCTCTATTCTGATTTTGGGTGTGCGGATGTTTTCCATGACGATGTAATCATCGGCCGACCACGGACGCGCAAAACCAAAGAATCTTTCAAAGCGGTTATTGGTGTGATCATCAGGGTTGCGGTCGCCGCTAATCTCGCTGTAAAAGGTACTTATACGAGGTTCCCAGGCAATCTGACGGAAGGTATAGCCGAATTCGAGCAGGTAGGCATAGGCCGATTTTTTTTGCTCGCCGTCACGGCCAAACTGATAAATGGCGCCAAGATCAAAATCTACTTCAGTATCGGGCACAATCCCGTAGGCTCGTATGGCGGGAGAGTGGATTTCGCGTTTGATTCGTGTTCCACCATCGCCGTCCTGCATTAACCCCATATAGTAAGGCTGGATAGTGATGATTTTCGACCATTGACGAAAATGTCCGATTGCGCCATAGAACCACTGGCCTTTATCACGCCGGTCAAATTTATCTACCAGTCTTGTGACCGGTTGCACGCCCCATGTGTCAAATTCCCAGTCATTGGATTGCTGGCCAAATGTAATGCGGAAACCTTCGAAGTTGTTGGTGGTATTGCGCCACTGGTTGGTGCCCAGCATACGGCGATCCAGCGCTTCCCAGGCCATACGGCCCCCCCGGATTCTAATGGGGCGATGATTGCCCAGGCTATCCTGCCCCAGTGCATCTTTGAAATAGAGTTCACCATAGGTTTGAATCAGTTCGAATTCATTCCAATCCCGCGTATCCCTGGGAAATTTGCCGTTGTAGCGGCGCGCATCTTCAAATTCGACGACAAAGCGCAGCGGATCCAGAATTTCCCTGATGCCTAGGTAAGCTCGTGTCCGGAGTAGCACAGGATCATCTGTAGTAATGCGTGAACGCCGGATATCATTGTGGCGGTGTTCATAACGTACACGGTAATCCAGTCCGGCATCCAGCCAGTAAAGATCCTTGAAAGCATCAATACCGGTCTGGGACAGATTGCGAACATAACGCGGCGGATCTGATTCGGGTTGGGTGCTATAACTGCGGGAAGGCTGCTGAAAGTTGGAGAGAGCTGTGCCAGGAGTGAGCGTTTGCCTGTCTGCCCTGGCTTGCCGGCTTGTCAAATTGTCCCTGATCTTTGAGAAATCTTCTTGCGCGTAAACCATGTTTGTCAGCGACAGAAAAGCAATCAGATAAAGCCACAGCCACCCTCGTGAATTCATTTATGCCTCTGTTATAGTTGTGGACTATGGCGCTTGGTATCGTTCGAGCGAGAAAGATAGCAGCAATCTTTTATTGTTAAAAATACTAAATAATAATTTCTTTATCCTTATTTGATATATGCAGGATTATTTTGATCGTGCATAGGTGAAGGAGAGAGGTATTAGAGATTTCCTAATAGATACAGAAGAACATTAATTGAAGCTATTAACCAATCTGCCTGTGAGGATCATTCAATGAATAAACCAAAGACGAGCTCAACTGATGATCAAATTCCAAATACCGTGAATCATGCGTGTCCGGCTGGTACCAATCACAACTGTGAAATCCCGGAGATCGATCTGCTCAGCCCGCTAACAATCCGGGGAATCACGCTTCGCAACCGGATCGTGATGTCCCCTATGTGTCAGTATTCCGCAGAAGAGGGGTTGGCCAATGACTGGCATCTAGTCCACTTGGGCAGTCGGGCCGTCGGTGGGGTAGCACTGGTGATGGTGGAAGCTACGGCTGTCAGTCGTGATGGCCGAATTACTCCTGGTGATCTGGGTATCTGGGGCGAACAGCATATTGAGCCGCTGGCGCGCATCACCCGGTTTATTCATTCCCAAGGGGCCGTTGCCGGTATTCAGTTAGCGCACGCTGGCCGGAAGGCAAGTTGTGAACCACCCTGGATTGGGGGAGCCAGCCTCAAGACACCAGAGGAGGGTGGCTGGCCAGTTATATGTCCCAGCCCGATCCCATTCAACGAAGACGACCCAATGCCGATCCCGCTTAATGAAGCAGGTATCGATGAGATTGTATTTAATTTTGAGACTGCCGCCCGCCGGGCTCTGGCAGCCGGATTCCAGGTAATAGAAATCCATGCAGCCCACGGTTACCTGCTGCACGAATTCCTTTCACCCTTAAGTAACTATCGGACGGATTGCTACGGTGGGGGTCTGGAGAATCGAATGCGTCTTCTGCTGCGGGTTGCCGAGCATCTGCGCCAGTTACTGCCCAGGGAATTTCCGCTATTTGTGCGCATTTCAGCGACTGACTGGGTAGAAGGAGGTTGGGATATCGAACAATCGGTAGTTCTTTGCCGACATTTAAAAGATATTGGTGTGGATCTAATTGACGTTTCCTCCGGTGCGCTGGTGCCGAAGGCGCACATCCCGGTGAGCAAAGGTTACCAAGTTCCATTTGCGCGCAGAATCCGTGATGAAGTTGACATTATGACAGGCGCAGTGGGGCTGATCACTGAATCCAGCCATGCCAACGAGATCATAACCAGCGGAGATGCCAATCTGGTATTCATCGGGCGCGAGCTGCTTCGGGAGCCGTACTGGGCACTCAAGGCAGAGCACGAACTTGGCGCGAAATCTTCCTGGCCAACACCGTATGGCTATGCTGTCAGTCGATGAGTGAAATATGCTGTGGTCTAATTTATCCGGACACTTCGATAGGTAGAAAATCCACCAGTTGAGGGGCATTACATGGCAAGACAGCATAGGGCGTTCGATATCAGACTGCAATTCATTCATCTGGCATTCCTGACCCTGCTGCTCAAAAGATTTTGAATAGGTTTTTTTGGGATACTCTTAAAATTAGCACTCGTGAACTATGAGTGCTAGGATATGTCTACTTGCTTCGAATCATGCGAGGTTCATTTTTAGGATCAAAGGGAGAAAATCATGAATGAAATGATGACTTTACCAGTAATCTCTGGCGGTGATCTGGACAGCTATATTCGCGCAACCAGCAGCTTTCCTATGTTGTCCCGGGAGGATGAAGTTTCTTTGGCCAAACGCATGCGTGAAGAAGGAGATGTCAATGCGGCACACCAATTGGTGCTTTCCCATTTGCGCGTGGTGGTGACCATTGCCCGTGGCTATCTGGGATACGGACTGCCGCATGCCGATCTGATACAGGAGGGTAATATCGGCCTGATGAAGGCTGTCAGGCGCTTTGATCCGGAGCGGGGTGTCCGGCTGATTTCCTTTGCAGTTCACTGGATCAAGGCGGAAATTCATGAATTCATTATGCGCAACTGGCGGCTGGTCAAAATTGCCACCACAAAACAGCAAAGAAAACTTTTCTTCAACCTGCGCAGTATGAAGACAGGGCTGGACACGATGAGCCAGGCGGAAGTGGCTTCGATGGCGGAGCAGCTGGGTGTCAAGCCTGAAGAAGTTGTCGAGATGGAAACGCGCTTCAGTGGCCGGGATATTTCACTGGAGCCGCTGACAGATAGTGACGAAGAAGATTTCAGCCCGATCGCATGGCTGACAGATGGATCCGATCCTTCCAGGGAACTGGAAAAAGAACAGCTGGAACAGCTGACACATACCAGGCTGAAAGATTCATTGGATGGGCTGGATGAGCGTAGCCGCCGTATCATCGAGGCCCGCTGGTTGGGGGAAGACAAGGCTGCAACCCTGCATGAGCTGGCGGATGAGCTGGGCGTTTCTGCTGAACGAGTTCGTCAGATTGAGGCCAAGGCAATGAAGAAAATGCGGGCAGAAATTGCTTTTTAACAATCTGGCTGTGATTTTGTTTTCTTTCTATGGGTGGCCGTGCAATTCGCGGCCATTCCTGTTTTATCACGCAACCAGCGCCGTGATCCATTGGGTATATAGACGGTCTGCAACCAGTTGCAATGCAGCAATACGAGCATCAAGGTTTGTCTGAATTTCTGCGCTACTGGTAACAGCGGGGCTTTCCCGGTTTTGTTCCAGCTCGGCAGCATTGGTTTCACACCAGGTTTCTACCATTTCAGCAGTCAATTCGATGTGGCATTGCAAGCCAAGGTGAATGCCCACGGCAAAAGCCTGGTTGGGACAATAGCTACTGGATAGCAAGCGTGTGGTGTTTGCCGGGATGCTGAAGGTTTCTCCATGCCAGTGAAAAGCATCAAATTCAGTGAGATTTCCACCAAACCATTCGCGTGCGACAGAGTTGTCCGCTACCTCTACCTTTCCCCAACCCAGCTCCTTCACAGGATTGTTTGTAACCACGCCCCCCAGGGCCGTTGCCAGCAATTGCCCTCCCAGGCAATGGCCCAGAACCGGAATATTCATGGCTATTGCCTGCTTGATGAGTGAGAGCACTTGCTCAATCCAGGGTAAATCATCACGCACACTCATTGGCCCGCCCATCAGCACCAGACCACTGAAGGCTTTTGGATTTTCCGGCAGAGGATCTCCCTGATCCAGGCTGATGAGCTGCCAGGGAATATGATGATGATCAAGAAATGTGGCAAAATAGCCGGGCCCTTCAATCGGAAAAAACCTGAGAATTGCGACGGGTTTCATTGATTACATCCTTCCAGGAATAAATGCGTGGACTTTACTATCCCCAATCCGGGTATCCGTTTTGTTCAATAGAGCGTGGATTGTACGGTTTTCCGTGTTTCTGCGGGAATAAGGTTGTATTACGATATTCCGGAGTGAAATAACCGTTCTTCGCTATCGTTTGTTCGTTTGTGCTGTCTGACCTGCCGGTGGGCATCGTGCTTTCCGGGGCGTCATCCGGTTTTTATTTCTCCTGCTTTAATATCGAATGTGATGGCTTTAAAAAACCACGATTTCAATGATCTGGTTCGTTTGGAACAGTTGCGCCATATTGAAACTGGCCAGCCCCAGATACTTTCTTATGCCGGTATCGCAAGCATGGAAGCGTATCCTGCATCTGGTTTCAGTTATACCGCCTTGCTCGAAAGATTGCTTGATCGTGCCCATCACTTGATTCACGACAATCACCTGGATGAAGTTCTGCAGCATCCGAAGAGGCTGTTTATCCGTACAAGCCAGATTATCTTGCTGTTGGCAGCCATTCTCGGAGGAGTAGCTGCAATCAATGCCACGGGCGAATCCTCGACACTGAATATTTACTGGCTGCTGGTTGTACTGCTGGGCTTCAATTTTCTATCGATGCTGCTGTGGGGAGCCGGTATTTTGTTCAATGTGCATGGCCTGAATTCGGGGATTGCTGCACAACTGGCCTGCTGGCTGCCAGCCCAGCTCAGGAAAAGGGAAGGAGAATCCATAAGTACACTGGCTGCGCATGCCTGGTGGGACACTTGCCTATCGGGAAAAGTGGGCAAATGGCGCGTCAGCATACTAACCCACCAGTTCTGGCTGGTTTATCTGTTTGCTGGTATGGGAGTGCTGATTTTACTGATGCTGGCAAAACAGTATGATTTTGTCTGGGGGACGACATTGTTGCCCGACAACAGCCTGCCCGAGCTGACTCGCCTGCTGGGTGCGCCCATGCAGCATATCGGTCTGGTGGTGCCTGATCATCAACAGATTACAGCCAGCCGGATTGGAGCGGGAGAGCAGGATGCGGCCATTCGAAGTGCCTGGGCCGGATTTCTGGTTGGAGCGCTGCTGGTATATGGCTTGCTGCCCCGATTGTTACTGTTGCTGCTGTCCTGCATTTTTCTGAAGCTAGCCGAATATCGTTACAAACTGGATTTGTACCTGCCTTACTACGTTACGCTGCGGCAAAGCCTGATTGCCAAGGAATTTGTCACCCATGTGATCGATCGGGATCCGGGATTGGCAAAAGAGCAACAATCCGTTCAATTTCCACGAAGTGGGCATGTTGGCCAATACCCATCGGATGCTTTGGTGATCGGTATTGAGCTGGATAATCATGCTATTTGGCCGCAAGGCGTGGTTTGTCAGGAAAATGTGGCGGATCAGAAAACCTTTATGCGTGTTCTGGAGATGTTGAAAAAATCCAGAAACACATTACTTATTGGCGTGGCGGCTCACCGTTTGCCTGATCGCGGTGTACAACGGATGATCAACAATCTGGCAGCATTGGCACCAGATCAGGTCTGGTTGATGTTGTTGCAAAGTAGTCCGGCAATTCAGGTGACAGAATCACGTAAACAGGCCTGGTACCGGCTGGCACAGGCCAGTGGCATCCCGGCCGAACAAATCTTGTCCTGATCACGATGCATGCTGATATGAAATCAACCAGTGCCACTTCGGCACAAGAAACACCACTGCTGGAAATTGCTGTCGTCGGCCACACTAATACCGGAAAGACCTCGCTGATCCGCACACTGCTACGCAGTACCCGGTTTGGCCAAGTCGAAGATGCAGCGGGCACAACCCGCCACGTTGAGCGGGCTACCCTTTTTGCCGGCGATGAATCCGTGCTCAATTTGCATGACACGCCCGGCATTGAAGATGTTTACGCATTGCAAGACAGATTGCATCTGATTGCAACCAGAAACAAACGCAGTACACCCAGCGAGCTGCTGGAAAAATTCGTGGCGTCAACACCGCTCAATGATCCTCTGGAGCAGGAGGCCAAGGTGATCCGGCAGGTGTTACGCAGCGATGTCCTGCTGTATGTCATTGATGTACGCGAGCCGGTATTGGAAAAATATCTCATTGAAATCGAGATACTGGGCAAGGCAATGAAACCCATGATCCCGATTTTCAATTTCACGGCAGCGCATCGGGCCGAACTTGATCTGTGGAGAAAGAAGCTGGCGGCGTTCAACATCTATGCCTCACTGGAACTGGATACCGTAGCATTTGCATTCGAAGCGGAAAAACGTCTCTACCAAAAAATACAAAGTCTGCTGGAAGTGCACTATAACCGGCTGCAACGCCTGATTGATCACCGTGCAGGTGTGTGGAACCAGCTCTGCAAATCGGCAGCCAGACGTATTGCCGGATTGATAGTGACAGCGGCCTGTTACCGGGTAGATGCCGGTGAAATACAAAGCGAAACAGATACTTCACCCGCTGCAACCAAACTGCAGAATTTCATCCGGCAGACAGAGCAGCGTTGTCTGACTGATTTGCTGAAGATGTTCAATTTCACGGACAAGGATATCGAACTGCAAAACATACCGGTGCAAAACGGCTATTGGCAGCTTGATCTGTTCGCTCCGGGGGTGCTGAAAGCCTATGGGCTGGATATCGGCAGCGCCGCACTCAAGGGAGCAGCCGCCGGAGCGGGAATCGATCTGATGGTAGGGGGCCTTAGCCTGGGAGCAGCCAGCATACTGGGGGCCATTGCCGGTACCGGCTGGTCTACTTACAAACGCTATGGCAGAGAAATTCAGGCCAAACTGCGGGGTACGCGGTGGCTATGCGCAGACGACAGCACCTTGCAATTGTTATACCTGCGCCAGCATGAGCTGCTGGACAAGTTGATGAACCGGGGACATGCCGCCTGCCATACCGAACAGGTGGGCGGACAACCGGAACGTGACAGGCTTCCGGAGGATTGGCAGCAGATCATTGACGTGCTCAGACAAAACCCGGCCTGGGGTAGCTTGTCTGGAGAGCATCTCAATGATGCTCAGTATGGAGGCATCGAAAAAAGATTGGTTAATACTCTGTTGAAGATCCAATCCCACTAGGGAGCCTCTGAAAAACGACCTGCGTTGTCATTTCTGCACTAAACATCGGCTCAAAATGCTCATTTATTACGTATAAACTCCGCTTTTTCTCCGATATTTGCCTTGAACTGACTGCCCCGCTGACGTTTTTCAGAGGTTCCCTAGTAGCCTGTCGAAATTCGCAAACCTACCCAGTGTTCCGCATGTGTTCGCAGAGTCTGGCGGGAGTACATAAATGAGTACTAACACGGATTGTTGCGGCAATGCGCTCACGAACTCTCGATTACCCGTGCCACGTCGCCGTGACACTTTGCACATTTGCCTTCCAGCAGCAAGCTGCCACCCTTGATGGTTCCGGTGAAACTGGTAATCGTTACTTCGTGCCGACACTGCCCGCACCAGACGTTGGCCAGCAAGCGCTGGCGGATATCGGCCGGAATGGTTTTCCATCGCTGGCGGGCAGGTCGGGTGAAGTTGGGAAGTGCCTCAACGGTCATTTTTCCCTCTGGTCGCCACTTTGCATTGCTCGCGCTCCCACCCGCTCGAAATTGAATTACACAGAGAGACATTGCCAATTATCACCGCATGGCATCGCTGACGTAAGTCGAAATTTTCGATGGCCACACACTGGCCGCGATTATTAGTTTGCAACGCCGACAATAGGCACGTTGACCTGCATCCTCTATCGTTTGGCACGTTGTCGCCTCGGCGATAGTATAAAACACAGTAATCCAATCAACATAAAAACAATTTTCATTGAACCCTCTCGTGCTGATCTAGTAATCCGCAGCATCAAACGCAAAGGCATGCCTTTCACTTCCTTCGCATACTGATTCGGTTGGCGGCACCTCAAGAGCCCAGTGCTTCTTGAGCACGCCGACGAGGCGTTTTTGCCGATCAATCAGCATCGCCGGTGTCCACTCGTTCTCTGATCTGGCTTCCTGCGTCAGGATGAAGGGTGACGCTGTGCCCTTGCCCTTGAAGTACACGCTCTTTTTCTTGGCGAAGTCGTAGTTGCTGGCGGAAGAGTTCTTGTTCCGGTCGAGCGGAACCAAGTTGGCCAAGCGGTGTGTCCACGCTTCCCGTTCGTTCTCATCGGGGAACCACTGGAGCCAGTCCGAACCATCTGGCGGTGTTTGCGGCAGCACGTGCTCCAACGACACGGCATTCTGCAGTTGCACTCCGGGTGCGCGCACCAAGGACTCAAGGCGCAAGACCAGCGCCATCCTTGCCTTGGGCAAATCTTCGTAAACGTCTCCATCGAGTGCCGCGACGAACTTGCGCTTTTGCGCGTCTGTCAGGGCGAGCGTGGTGAGCGCGGCCAGATCCCCCTTGAAGGTCTCCGGCTCGATTTCCTTGGTGAGCGCAGCGTAGGTTTCGATGCGCTCGTTGATGCCCACCTTGGTGACCAGCAGGAAATAGGTAAGGCGTTCCAGTGACTGGAAAAACTCCGCGAGCAGTTTGGGTTGCTGCCGGAAGCGCTTGAAGTAGACCAGTGCCGGGGGCTCCCAGTCCTTGAAGTCCACGCGATTGAGCCAAGACAAGTGCTCGTTGATAGTCTCGGCGTGCTCGGTGGCCTCGAAGTCGGCATCCCGAATGAAGTCCCACACGTCAGCGTATGGCTTGATCACCTTGTCGACGAGGTCGATAGGGGTCTTGTACTCGGTGACGTGCTCCTGGAACTCCTTGACCAGGATGTACTTCTGCTTCTTCTTGGCGTAGATGCTGCGGATGTGGCCAAACAGGTCACCGAAGGCATCACGGCCCAGCGAGCTTTCGATCCGACTCCACTCTTTGGCGTAGGCACGGCTCTTGACCTCGCCTGCCGTGGTGCGGATCAGGCCCAGCACCTGCGCCTTGATGATGTCGATAGGCGCGAGGTCGAGCCCCCGGTTGTTGAGCACGGAGAAGATGCGGTATGCGGCTTCAAGATCGGGCGTGGAGATGACAACCAGCGAGCAGTCGTTGGCGAGGAACTTCCACAGGGCGTTCAAATCGGCAGGCGACAGGGCTTTGGCCTTTTCAAGCAACAGTGTGGCGTTTTCGCGGTAACGCAGGCGGCTGTCTTTCAGCTTGTCCGCGCTGGAAACCAGACGCTCCAACCCGCCTTGTTCCTGGACGTAGGTACGGAAAAAATCGGCATCCTCTTCGCGGGCCTTCAGCCGATACTCGTTGCTCTCGCCCCACTCAGGATTTCCCTCCTTGTATAGGTATTTAGTGAGAAAAGAGGCCGAGTTCGGCATTAGCACGCGCAAAACTGCAAGTAGTATCGTGAGCGTGGACAGGCGTTGCTGGCCATCAACCACAAACGACTTTGGATCTCGATCTGCCTTGATCAGAACGATGCTGCTGAGGAAGTATTGACTGCTGGCTCCGGAGACTCGCGCGTCCTGCATCGCCGAGATCAGATCGTCGAACAACTCACCCGCCTGCTCAGTCGTCCAGGCGTAGGGACGTTGATAGTCCGGAATCTCGAACTGGTATCTGCCCTCGAAAATCTCGCGGATCAGCTTGTCGTGGGCTTCAAGTGTCTTGGCCATTGCGTTTGTTCTTTCCTATCGTTTCTTGGGGCTGCTCGGGGCTTGATAGCCCGGAGCCAGCTTGGCGTTCTCAACGCCACACAGCATCAGCGGGTCGCTGAGCCACAGGCGGTACTGTTCTTCCTTGAGGCGGTGGTCGCTTGAGCAGTCTACGCTCCGGAGGAGTAACGTTTGACCAGTTACAGCCGCACGAGCATGCATTCATGTCAATCACCCCCCACTTTTTCCAAACAAACTTTTATTCAATCAAAGTTAACCTTGATGGCCTTTCTGGTAAGCGGCAAATAAAGCCATGTTTCTGCAACAGCTCTGCGGGTTGCCGCCTCTATGGCAGTAACCTGTATTACAAATAACTTTGCATCGTAACGATCTGTCAGTTCTGCAGCCCATTAAACAGTCCGATCGGCGATCTCGGAACGATCGGTGTCTGCCATCACACGCCGTATGACATTATTTTCCAGAGAATTTTTCACAGATGTAATAACCATAAATAAGAGCGATACCGTTATTGCAGAACGAGCTATTGTAGTTGTGTAAAAGGCCATTATGGTCAAAGAGCTTCTGCAAAACCATCCTCGTTACCATTTCTGCGCTGGAAGCCGGCATAAAATGCTCATTTATTACGTATAAACTCCGCTTTTTTGCCGGTTTTTGCCTTGAACTGACTGCCTCGCTGATATTTTTCAGAGGCTCCTGTAACGGTAAAGTTTCAGCCCATATATTCCGGAGTCGTTTCTCGGTCTTGTGAAATATCCGGAGTAACCGGGTAGAACAGGTTAACCATTTCGAGCGGTTGTTTGGCTCCCGGTGGGGCGTAAATACCGTAATCCGACAATGTAGACGGTGAAATATACCCAACGACGGGTTCAAGATCAGACAGCCGTATGCCTTGTCTCACCAAATAGAGGATATAGGTCTGGCGCAATAATTCGGCTGTAATCCGATCCGGTGCGGGCAAGCCGGCATCTATTTGCAGGCAGGTCAACAAGGCTGCCAGATCGCCCTCATTCATGCGATTTCCGGCAGGGTCAGTCAGACAATAGCCGTGTGTGCCATAAATCACGGTCAGGGCAGGGTGGAGCGGAATGGTTCTGGAAGATACATTCCTGATAGTGAACGCATGATTTTTGAGATCAACATCAGTATCCTGCAAATTGGCAATTTCACTCAATGTCAAACCACTGAGTAACAGAATCAACAGTTGTTTTTCCTTGATGTTGGCTGCCTGAAACAGGCTGGCAACTTGTTGCGGACTAAGTTCATCAATGCTGGCGTGCTCAATGGCCCGCGCAGTTTCCTGTGGAAGATTGACCGGCGTGGCAGGCAAAATGTTAATGGTGCTGTGGGGCTGGTTATCCTGATTATGCAAATGAATGCCGGACAGATGGATCGCCAGTTTTTCCTGTTCCTTATTCATCAAAAATTCATAGATCCAGATTGCTGCCAAACCCAGCAACAAAGAGGTCAGAGCAGCAATCATGGCGTTCCACGGATAATCAGGTTTGATTGGGTGAGCGGGCAGGAAGGCGCGTTCGATGACATCAACGTAGGGATACTTCCCGGTATGTTGCGCCTCAACTTGGGCCAATCTTGCCTGTGTTTCGCGGTAGAGCAGTTCCAGTTCTTCCAGATCGGATTTCAGTGCTTCATGTTCGGTAAAACGGGTAGTGAATTCTGTTGCCTTTTTTCTATGCTGGTCGAGCTGTTCCTGTATCGAGCGGGTGGCTTGCCGGGCGGCGGCATATTCCTGTTCTGCTTCACTGACAACAATCGCCTGGCCTTTCTGACGGAAATGCTGGATTTCATCATCCAGAGCATGCAATTTTTCCGGGATTACCTTGAGATCGGGAGATAGAGCCATGTATTCACGTGTATATTGCCGATCCAGTTCTTCCAGCTGCTCGCGTAGTTCCTGAGCCCGTTTTTCAAGAACACTCAGGGTGCGTGTGTCTTCAGTTGGTACAACTGCCTGGCCTCTTTCAATGGATTTCCGGATCGAATCGAGCCGTGATTTGGCCTTCACTTCTTCTTCGCTGGCCTTGTTCAGCGAATCGGTCAGTCCTTTCAGACGAGCTGGTGCCTCGTTATCCTGCCGCTCGGCCGAGATGATGGCGTTATGTTGCCTGAATTGATCCAATTCAAATCTTTTCAGCTCGATTTTGTGTGCCAGTCCGGTTAATTCTTCCTGCACCATGGCGATGGTTGAACCTTTGGAGCGAGCGACTTCGGCTGAGCGCGCATCCAGATAAACATCAATCCAGGTATTGATGATATGCGGCAATAATTCGGGATCATCCCCTTCGGCCACCATTTCAACCAGGTTGGTTTCGGTTACTGGGCGAACATCAAGCATATTGCGGATATCAGCCGGGGATAGTTTTATCCCCGGAGTATCCTTTCTCAGGCGATGTGCTGTTTCAGTCAATAATTCCGATCCAAGGAGAACCTGTTTCTGGATGGCAACATGCTGAATATCAGCTTCCGCGCTAGCCTGATCGATGGCAGTTTTGGCAACAGTCAGTAGCGTGGCATAGCTTTGGTAAATTGCCGGTTGTAAAAAAACAAAACCGAGGGAGGGGAGCAAACAGGTCAAAAAAACAAAGCTGAAAATGACCAGTCGAGTGGGCTTTAACCGGGTAAACCGGTTGAGTAGCGCGTGAATTCCTTTTTCAGAAGGTACGGTGTTTTCCAGACGCGGAGGCTCTTTCTGCATGTGTTCTCCCGGTAGTGATGATGCCCGATTCAGGAAAAGAGCCAGTTGCCGGCGCCGGTATCAGATTTTAGTGCTTCCCGGCGATATTTCCTGGTGATCTGGCTTTAATGTAAACAAAATGTAAAGCATGCATACAGACGCGATCAGGCTGAGTATGACCACCAGCCTATTCTCATTTTTAATTATATTTACTGCTGTTCCGGGCTGCGGTTATTTTACGCACAAGGCACAACAAACCCGGTAAAACAGTTTCTGGGGAACCTCTGAAACACTATCTGCGTTGTTATTTCTGCGTTAAAAATCGGCTCAAAATGCTCATTTATTACATATAAACTCCGCTTTTTCTCCGATTTTTGCTTTGAACAGACTCCTCGCTGACGTTTTTCAGAGGTCCCCTGGAAGCAAGCAAGCTATCAACCGCTATTCCTGAGTCCGGTAGCCACGCCGTTGATTGTCAGATGAATTGCCCGGCGGACAGTATCTTCATCATCTCCGGAGCGATAGCGGCGGAGTAGTTCTATCTGCAAATGGTTTAACGGATCAATATAGGGTGTCCGGATACGAATGCTGCGCGCCAGGGTTGGATTATCCTGAAGCAATTCGGTATGCCCGGTAATTGCGAATAGCCATTTCACGCATAGCTCCCACTCAATACGAATCTGATTGAAGACGTGTTGACGTAATTCGGGATCAGTTACCAGTTCTGCGTAGCGCGAGGCAATGCCCAGGTCGCTTTTCGATAGCACCATATCCATATTGGAAAGCAGAGTTTGCATGAAAGGCCAGGTACGATACATTTCCTGCAGTTGCTTCAATGCATCCTGCTCGTTTCCGGCCTGCTGCACAAAATTTTCCACGGCCGTACCAAAACCATACCAGCCCGGAATCATCGTGCGATTCAAGCTCCAGCTGAATACCCATGGGATTGCCCGCAGATCCTCGATTTTGTCGGATGGCTTGCGTGAAGTAGGGCGGCTGCCAATATGCAGGCCGGCAATTTCACGGATCGGTGTGGATTCCTGGAAAAATTGCTTGAATCCAGGGGTTTCGTACACCAGCTTGCGATAGGCTGCGAAAGCACCGGATGATAATTCTTCCATAATCTGGGGAAACTGGGGTGCGTGATAATGAATAGCATCCCGGTCAAGCAAGGTGGATTCTATAGTGGCGGCAACCAGTGTTTCGAGATTGCGGCGCCCGATTTCGGGATCCGTATATTTGCTGGCAATGACTTCACCTTGTTCGGTCAGGCGGATTTGGCCACTGACACTACCTGGTGGTTGTGCCAGTATGCCCTGATAGCTGGGGCCGCCACCGCGACCCACCGTGCCACCGCGACCATGGAACAGGCGTAACCTGATGTTATGTTGATTGAACACCCTGGTCAGCTCGATTTCAGCTTTATAAATTTCCCAGTTTGAAGTGACGAATCCACCATCTTTGTTGCTATCAGAGTAACCCAGCATGACTTCCTGCAGGTTGTCCCGTGAAAGTAGCAGCTTGCGGTAATCAGGTAGAGAAAACAATTCATCCATGACAGCTGCACAGCCGCGCAGATCATCAATTGTCTCGAACAGGGGGATGATATTTACGGTTGATCGCGGATCATCGCTAAACTGTAATAATCCGGCTTCTTTCAGCAATAGCGCCACTTCCAGAATATGCACTACCCCGGTTGCCATTGAGATGATGTAATTGGGCAGGGCAGCCTGACCATAGCGACGCTGAATTTCAGCAGCCATTTTCAGAATGCGCAGCTCACCCTGGGTAACATCAGAAAAATCGGAAAAAGAAGAAATCAGTGAGCGCGAACGCTTGAGTTCGGCCAATAGCCATTCTGCTCGTTCCGTTCGTGGTAGATCAAGATAGCTCCGGGTATCCTGAGCGTTTTTTTCATATAACTCGGATATGACCTGTTCATGAACTCTGCTGTGCTGGCGCATATCCAGTGGTGCCAGGTGAAAACCGAATACATCGGCAGCCCGCCTCAGGTCACGCAGCGCACCTTGCGCCAGCCTGTCCGACCGATGCTGTTTCAATGAGCGGATAACAATATCCAGATCATGCACAAATTCGGCGCTGTCAGCATAGGGTTCGGCATTGCCGTTCAGGTTACGTTCGCCAACAGACGGTCCCAGATGTCTGCTGGTTGCAATCAGCCGGGCATGAATACCGAGAAATACGCGCCGGTATGGTTCGTCGATCCGGCTGGCTGGCAGACCAGGGGCGGTAGAGGCGAGCCCTTCAAGTTCGCTGGTAACCTTGATCAGGCGTTCGGACAGACTCATGGTCTGGCCAATCTTTTCTACTTCATTGATGTAAAAATCCAGTATCAGACCCGAGTGCCGTTCGGCAGCATGCAGCATGATCTGATGGGTAACAAAAGGATTGCCGTCCCGATCTCCGCCTATCCAGCTGCCGATCCGCAGGAATGAGGCGATACGCGGTGCTGCCTTGTCCATGTGGCGTTCCAGGATATCTTCGATCTTGGCGTAGACGTAGGGAATCTGTCTCAGAAAGGTGTAATGGTAGTAAATCAGGCCATTTTCGATTTCATCCTGCACAGTCAGCCTGACAGAACGCAACACACGGGTTTGCCAGAGTGTCTGGATGGCGGAACGCAAGCCTTCCTCGTTATGGCGCATTTCGTTGGGGGTGAGCTGGGTGCGATCCCGTTCCTTGAGCAGGCGCTGAATCTTCAGCTGATAATCCAGAATGCTGCGTCGCTGGACTTCGGTTGGATGAGCGGTCAATACTGGAGAGATCAGTGCGCCGGCAAAGAAATTCTGTAATTGCCCGGCATCAATGCCCTTGGCCACCACACGCTGCAACGCTAGTGTGACACTACCGTCCTGTGGTGGTGAGCCAGCACGCAGGTGGGCACGGCGGCGGCGATTGTGGTGCAGATCTTCGGCAATGTTGGAAAGCAATGAGAAATAGCTGAATGCCCTGACAACAGCGATGGTTTCCTTGTGGCTGAGATGATTGAGAATGGTATCAAGCTCGTGTCTGGCTGCTTCATCCTGATCCCGCCGGAAACGAACGGATGTCTTGCGAATGGTTTCAACCAGGTTGAACATGCCTTCCCCTTCAATCTCGCGTATGGTGTCACCCAGCATGCGCCCCAGCAAACGAATATCTTCCCTTAACGGATAATCCTTTTCATTGGGTGTATTTTTTTCGGGGATGACGTTTGCTTGGGTATTCAGACTCATTATGGCGTGTCTCCTGTAATCGTGGATTCGAGTGTGACCGGGATGAAGTTGTTGTTATTGGCTAGCGTTTGTATCTGTACCGGGCGTGTTAAAATGGCGCCGTTGTCACAAATTCGGATTTTTTGTTATGTCCAGCCCTAAAAAAATTGTTATTGCATCACGAGAAAGCCAGCTCGCTCTATGGCAGGCAAATTTTATTCGCAACCGTTTGCTTGAATTATACCCACAAACTGATATCACCATACTTGGCATGACAACCAAGGGAGATCAGATTCTTGATGTTTCCTTGTCTAAAATTGGCGGAAAGGGACTTTTCATCAAGGAGCTTGAACTGGCTCTGGAAGATGGTCGCGCCGATATTGCCGTACATTCCATGAAAGATGTGCCAATGGTTGTCCCTGATGGTTTCAGGCTGGCCGCTATTACCGAACGGGAAGATCCACGCGATGCTTTTGTTTCAAATGATTTTCACAGCCTGGAAGAATTGCCGGCGGAGAGTGTGGTAGGTACCTCCAGCCTGCGGCGGGAATCCCAGCTGCGTGCCCGCTTTCCTCATTTGCAAGTACATCCATTACGCGGCAATGTTCAGACACGACTGCGAAAACTGGATGAAGGAGAATATAGCGCGATAATTCTGGCCGCAGCCGGACTGAAGCGCCTGGAGCTAGGTTATCGCATCAGTATGCTGTTGCCGCCCGAGCTGAGTCTTCCGGCGGTAGGGCAGGGAGCGCTGGGTATCGAGTGTCGTGATAATGACCCCGATATGGTGGAATGGATGAAGCCGTTGCATCATGCTACTACGGCTTACTGTGTGGAAGCAGAGCGAGCCATGAGCCGGATGCTGGGAGGCAGTTGTCAGGTGCCGCTGGGTGGTTTTGCCGAGATTTTTGATGATGTACTGACGTTGCGTGGTTTTGTAGCTACTCCTGATGGATCAAGAATGATCGCGGATAAACTTTACGGCAAGCCGGACTCTTGTGAACAGGTGGGGCAGCAACTGGCACAAAATCTGAAGGCTCACGGCGCAGAGGAAATCCTTGCGACCTTGGCATGAGCTGTGGTTGAGACTGATGCAAATTTGTTCCCTGGCCAATTAACCGGTAAAGGTATTCTGATTACTCGTCCATTGCATCAGGCGGGTAATTTGGCAACACGAATCAGGGAACTGGGCGGAGATCCATGGCTGTTTCCCGTGCTGGAAATTGCTGATAGTGAAAACAAGCGGCCCTTGCTTGATCTGTTGCCCCGGCTTGACGAGGTCGATCTAGCTATATTTGTGAGCCCAAATGCGGTGGAGAAAGCCATGCCACTGATCCTGAACAACCGTAGATGGCCTCAACATATGCAAGTCGCAACCGTAGGCAGGGGGAGTGCCCAGGCGCTTGAATCTTACGGCATCACCAACATCATTTTTCCAGAAGAGGGTTCAGATAGCGAGGCATTACTGCGTATGCCCTGGTTGCTGTCGGTGCAGAACAAGTATGTGGTGATTTTTCGTGGTAATGATGGGCGAAAATTGCTTGGGGATACACTGCGTGATCGCGGAGCCAGAGTTGAATATATTGAATGCTATCTTCGCCGCAAACCGGAAGTGGATCCGCAGCCATTATTGGAGCGCTGGCACGAAAACGGCATTCAGGCGGTAGTCATCAGCAGCAGTGAAGGTCTGGATAATTTATTTGACATGATTGGCGAAACGGGCCAACAATTGCTCAAAGTTACGCCTTTATTCACGGCACACGAACGAATCGCCCGCAAGGCGGCAGAGCGCGGTATCAAAAAAATATATTGCACCTCGCTTGGAGATGAAGGAACGGTACAAGGCTTGCTGGAGTATTTCAAAGAAATGTAGTAGCACTGATCGCGTCCAATCATATGAATAAGCATACGCAGACAACGACTTCCGGATCAGCCCGTCGCCTGGCTTTTTTCATACTGATTATTCTGATTCTTGCGATGGCTGCCATGTTGTGGAATTGGGCAGGCAAGCAAGGGTACATCGATGCAGCAAAACATAGCCTGACAAAATATTTGATTGATGCAGATATTTTCAGCAATCGTTCACGCCAGATGCTGGATGAGCTGGGAGCAACAAAGTCTGAAATCGAGCAACGATTGAATTATCTGGAAGATTCCCGGCAGGTTGCTCAGAATTTCCTCCAGGGGATTGAAAAATCAGCTCTGAATAAAGAGATCAACACTCAATCTGATACCTGGATTCTGAGTACGGTTGAACACCTAACTCTTTTATCCGATCGTCAACTGCAACTTGCCGGTGATGTGCATTCTGCACTCATTTTGCTAAAACACGCACAAAAATTGCTTCAATCCAGTACTGTCCCTGATACTTCAAATCTCAATACGCTACTGGATGGAATCATTGAGCAACTGGAAATACAATCTGCTGTGGAAGTTCACGAAATATCCCGGGGTATTGAAAGAATCGCGGCGCAAATAGACAATTTCCCGCTGGCTGCAGAGGCTCACATGAAAAGTATCGATATATTCGAAAAACATGATGATATATCCATATCCGGTGGGTGGTCCCCTTTTCTGCAAGAAATTGGTCATGATCTTGGCCAGTTGATCAAGGTGGAGAAAGTGACAAACCCTGTAGCAGAGTTGCTATCCCCCACACAGGCTCTCTTTCTGAAAGAAAATATCCGCCTGCAACTCATGTTGGCACGCCTTGCTTTGCTGGTACGAGATGAAGAGAGTTTTGATTCCGCAATAACATTGGCATCTGGCTGGATACAGCGATACTTCAATACTGAGGTTCAGTTGCTCAGGGATACTTTGACAGAGCTGGAAAGGTTTTCTGGAACCGATATCGCACTGCGGCTACCGGCTGCCGGAGTATTTCTGGATGCCATACATCACAATCAACGCACTATTAAAGGAGAGGGAGAATGAAGCTGGTGTTATGGATGCTGGCACTATTTGCAGCAGCAGCGGCCGTTGTGCTGACTGCATACTACAATACAGGCTCGGTGTTGTTTACGGTGCCGCCTTACAAGGTGGAACTGGCATTTAATACGTTCATTCTGGTGTTATTGTCTATTTTCATTTTGTTTTACATATTGCTGCGAACACTGGCCGGGTTATCCGGTATGCGCAATAAAAAAGCCGAGCAATTGGCCTGGTCGGGCCTGAAAGCTTTTTTTGAAACTCAATATGATCAGGCTGCAACCATCGCGGAAAAAGCTTTCCGATTGGCTGACAAGCCGGTTTCCAAGGCGTTGAATGCTGTTTTGGCCGCACGATCTGCTCATCAACTGGGGAATTATGTCCAGCGTGATCATTTGTTGGCGTCCGCCAAAGAGCAAGCTCCAGCCGGGAGAGCGCTCCTTCTGATTACCGAGGTGGAGCTATCGCTGGATGAAGGGCGCCATGCTGCGGCACTCGCTGCTTTGCAGTCACTATATTCAACTGGTGGTCTGCAAAGTACAGCAATACTATTGCTGGAACTTAAGGCACGCCAGATGGCAGGGCACTGGGATTCTGTGCTGGAGCTGACGGAAGTGCTGGAAAATCGCTCCCTGGTTGACAGGGCATATATAAATAAATTGAAACACCGTGCTCATCTAGAAAATATCCGGAGCGATGCCAGGGATATTGCTTTGTTACGGAAATACTGGAGCAATTTGTCCAGCCAGGAAAAGCTGGATGGAGGGCTTGCAGTAGCAGCTGCCCGTGCAATGATTGCACAGGGAGATAATGCTTCAGCTCAAAAAATTATTGAAAACAGTCTGGATGTCCGGCCTTATCCGGAGCTCGTGGCGTTATATGCCGATTGTAGAAGTAGTGTGGTGAGCTGGCAGATACAGCGAGCAGAAAGTTGGCTGGTAAAGCATCCCAATAATGCCGGTTTGTTATTGACGCTGGGGAAACTTTGCACTTATGGAGAGTTGTGGGGGAAGGCACAAAGTTATCTTGAAGCCAGTTTGTCAATTGAATCTGGATACCCGGTACACCTTGCTTTGGCGCAATTATTCGAAAAATTGAAAAAACCGGAGGTGGCTAGCGAGCATTACCGCAAAGGGCTTGATTTCGCGTTAAAACAGATTGGCACAGCCTGATTTCAGGCTGTTGCTGGTTTGGAAGGAATAAATGCGTCGGAGAAAAAATTCTCACTTTGTAAACCGCGTTGTTGCGTGAAATCATCAAAGGCTGCTTTTACCATGGCGGGGGCACCGCAAGCGTAAATCTGGCAATCAGTCAGCGTTGCCATCTCATCTATTACGACTTGATGTACCAGGCCTGTTTTTCCTTGCCAGTTATCGGTCGCGAGGGGTTCAGATAATACCGGGATATAGCTGAAATTTTTGTTACCGGCTTCCCATTTTTCGGCCAAATCATTCAAATAGAGTCCTTCTTTGGTTCGTGCTCCCCAGTACAATCTGATTTTATTATGTGCAAAACGTGTATTTTCTGAATGGAGCATATGTTCCAGCATGCTTTTTACGGGAGCAAAGCCGGTACCACCAGCCAGAAAAATAATGGAGGTATCCTTTTTGGGAGCATCATGAAGAAAAAATGATCCAAGTGGACCTTCGAACCGGAGAATATCTTTTTCCTTCATGTGTGAGAAAACATACTCGGAAAATACTCCACCTGCATAATTACGCGTATGTAACTGCAAAAATTCGTCATCCCCAGGAGCATTCGCCAGAGAAAAACTGCGACGCTGACCGTCTTTCATCAAGATATCAATATACTGTCCGGGCAAAAATTGTAGACGCTCGTTTGCTGGCAGTTTCAGATAGATGATCATAACGTCTGATGCGACATGCTCGAGTTTGTGCACACGACAGGGCATGTTGCGAACCTTGATATCCTTGATCGCCTCGATTTCCTGGCACTCTATTTCCAGATCAGAGAGTGGCCGGGCACAGCAAAAAAGCGCCAATTGCTGACTTTTTTCCTGCTCTGTCAAGGCCTCTTCGCTGTAAGTACCGTAGTCAACAATCCCTTGTATAATTTTTCCTTTGCATGTGCCACATGAACCGTTACGACAACCATAGGGCAGGGATAATCCATGGCGTATTGCTGCTTCCAGAATGGTTTCGGATGGTTCGATAATAATGACGCGGCCGCTTGGCCTGAAGGTAATTTGAAAAGACCCCATTGAAAAATATAGTGTGCGAGTACGAATTATGAAAAATAGGTTATTGATTGTGGGGTGCGGTGATATTGCTGCAAGGGCAGCCGCCCTGCTTGGAAAGCACTACCAGCTGTTTGGTCTAAGTCGCAAAGCTGAAAATTACCGGAATTTGCGAGCTTTGGGCGTCACGCCTATAGCGGGTGACCTTGATCAGCCCGCCAGTCTCAGGAAAATTTCCGGGCTTGCTCCCCACACCGTATTGCATCTTGCTCCGCCCCCAGGCGATGGCGAACGTGACACACGCACCTTGCATCTTCTGTCAGCACTTTCCCAGCATGCTGCAAAAGTACAAAAAAGCATACTACCACAACAACTGGCCTATATCAGCACCAGCGGGGTTTATGGGGATTGCAACGGTAACAGGGTCAGTGAAAATTATCCGGTTAGCCCGAAGAATGCGCGTGCATTCAGACGACTGGATGCAGAGCGCCAAATCAGAAGCTGGGGTATTCGTAACGGGGTGCGAGTATCTATTTTGCGAGTGCCGGGTATCTATGCACAGGATCGACTTCCAATCGAGCGTTTGAAACAGGGAACTCCAGCTCTATTGCCAGCTGAAGATAGTTACACCAACCATATCCACGCCGATGATCTGGCTCGCATTATCGAGGCAGTACTGCGTTTTGGCAGATCAGGCAGGATTTATAATGCCAGCGATGATTCTTGTCTGAAAATGGGAGAGTATTTTGATCTGGTAGCGGATCATTTCAACTTGCCACATCCAAAAAGAATTACCCGTCAGGAAGCCAGGGAAATGATTTCACCCAGCCTCCTGTCTTTCATGCTCGAATCAAGACAGCTGACCAATGAACGCATCAAACGAGAGTTGCGGGTCCGGTTACGTTATCCGACCGTTACTGATTGTCTCGTCAACATGAACAGGGATATTGATTAAATTATCCTGAAATTTTTGCCGTAATAGCCATGATCCAGGTTAAAAAATCAAAAGGAAACGGATATGGCAACAATTGCTGCGGCAGAAAAGAAAATCAAGGAATTCAATTTTCTGTGGGAAGGAAAAGATAAGGCAGGCAAGGCTGTCAAAGGCGAAATGCGTGCGGCAGGTACCGTTGTGGTGACTTCCACGCTGCGTCGTCAGGGCATCAGGGTGACCAAAATCGCCAAAGCCAAAGCCGGTGGAAAAATTACAGATAAGGATATAACACTGTTTACCCGTCAACTGGCGACGATGATGAAATCTGGAGTGCCATTGCTGCAAGCTTTTGATATTGTGGGTAAAGGGCATAGTAATCGTGCCGTTGGAAAACTGCTGATGGATATTAAATCCGAGGTGGAAACAGGTAGCAGCCTGGCCAATGCCTTCAAGAAACATCCACTTTATTTTGATTCTCTGTTTTGCAATCTGGTCGCGGCTGGAGAAGCAGCCGGTATTCTTGACAGCCTGCTGGACAGACTGGCTACGTACAAGGAAAAAATCCAGGCGATCAAGGGGAAAATCAAATCAGCTCTGTTTTATCCTGTTTCAATTATTGTGGTTGCGTTTGTCATTACTGCTGTAATCATGATATTCGTCATCCCCGCTTTTAAAGAATTGTTCCAGGGTTTTGGTGCGGATTTGCCAGCACCAACTTTACTGGTAATGACCATCTCCGATTTTTTTGTGGATTACTGGTGGGCAATCTTCGGGAGTGTTGGTGGTGGGCTTTATGCATTCTTCTACGTATGGAAACGTTCTATCACAATGCAGCGTGTCATGGACCGCATGGTGCTGCGATTGCCGGTTTTTGGCGAAGTGATTCGCAAGGCAACGATTGCGCGCTGGGCACGCACACTTTCAACCATGTTTGCTGCCGGTGTTCCTTTGGTTGAAGCGCTCAATTCAGTGGCTGGTGCGGCCGGGAACCAGGTATATTTCGAAGCCACCAAAAACATACAGAACGAAGTCAGTACCGGTAGCAGTCTGGTGGATGCAATGACGGCCACCAATGTATTTCCCTCCATGGTGTTGCAAATGGTATCCATCGGCGAGGAATCTGGTTCGCTTGATGCCATGCTCAGTAAAATCGCAGATTTTTTTGAAGCAGAAGTGGACGATGCCGTGGAGGCGCTTTCTAGCCTGATGGAGCCGATGATCATGGTGGTGCTGGGAACATTGATTGGCGGGATGGTCGTCGCCATGTATCTGCCGATCTTCAAAATGGGTCAGGTTGTTGGTTAATAGACAGCGGCCATTTCCAAAACTGAACCCGAGCCGGAACAGATAACATATGAACCTTATTAATACCCTGCACACTTCTCCTGCCTTTTTTGTTTCATTTGTAACAGTAATAGGGTTGGTCCTAGGCAGTTTTTTAAATGTTGTGATTCACCGGTTACCCGAGATGTTGAAGCGCGAATGGCAAGCGCAATGCGCGGAACTACATGGGGAATCGGCAAAGACACTTCCGGCATATAATCTGGCCGTGCCACGTTCCGGTTGTCCGCAGTGTGGCCATAAAATTTCTGCAATCGAAAATATCCCGATTCTCAGTTATCTGTTTCTGCGTGGGCAGTGTTCTGGCTGTCATTCGCGTATTCCATTGACCTATCCCCTGGTTGAAGCATTAACAGCTACACTGAGCGGACTGGCTGCCTGGTATTTTGGATCTGGCGGAATCCTGTTTGTCGTTCTGATCTTTATCTGGGCAATGATAGCTCTGACTTTTATTGATCTGAACACCCAGCTGTTACCGGATAGTATTACCCAGCCATTATTGTGGGCAGGATTGATCGTGAATCTGCATCACGGTTTTACTGACATCCATTCGGCAGTAATTGGCGCAATCGCGGGTTATCTCACGCTCTGGAGTGTGTACTGGTTGTTCAAATTGCTGACTGGCAAGGAAGGTATGGGGTATGGCGATTTCAAACTGTTGGCTGCAATCGGAGCTTGGCTGGGCTGGCAATTGCTGCCACTGGTTATTCTGTTTTCTTCCGTAGTGGGAGCTGTCATAGGTACTGCATTGATTGTGACGGCGAATCACTCCAAAAATATGACCCTTCCTTTTGGGCCTTATCTGGCCGGTGGCGGTCTGATTGCCCTGTTTTGGGGTAATCAGATCAACCAGGCTTATCTGACCATGTTCTGATCCATGACACTCATTATCGGATTAACTGGTGGAATCGGCAGCGGTAAAACCAAAGCGGCTGATATATTCAAGCAATTGGGAGCCGGGATTATCGATGCCGATCAGATTGCCCATGAATTGACTCGCCCTGATGGGAAAGCGATTGATCCAATTCGCAAGATGTTTGGTGACAGTGTCATCGGCGAAGATGGTTCGATGAATCGGGTCGCCATGCGCAAACTGGCATTTTCCGATACAACCGCCAGACACAAACTCGAATCCATTCTTCATCCGCTGATTTACCAGGAAACCCAGCGACAACTATCGCTTATCCAGTCCGAATATGCGGTTCTGGTCGTTCCCTTATTGCTGGAAACAGGCAATTATCTCCAATTGATCAATCGGATACTGGTGATTGATTGTCCTGAATCCTTGCAAATTTCTCGCGCCATGCAGCGCAGCAAGCTGAGTGAGCAAGCTGTGCGTGATGTGATGGCCATACAATGCGCGCGGGATGAACGCCTGGCACAAGCAAATGATGTCATTGTGAACGATTCCAGCGAAGAACACCTGCAACAACAGGTACAAAAACTGCACCAGATCTACCTTGATTTTGCCCGCAAACCCGATTTCTGAGTGATTCTGGTAAGATACTTGCATATTGGTTTCTATACTGTGCATCAAAACATCAATGTTATCTTGCCTACCGTGATCTGCTACGAATTACCGCTGAATGAACGAATCCGCATGCTGTTAAGGCTGGAGGATCTCTTTGACAAGATTGATTTTTTCTCGTCCAGGGATACCTCCTTCGAGCACAATACTGTCCTGGTGGCGCTATTTGAAATTCTCGACGTTACCAGCCGTTCTGATCTTAAATCGGATCTTCTGCAAGAGCTGGATAAACAACGGACCATGCTGGAAGGTTTGCGTAGTAACCCGGAAGTATCGGAAAAAGCACTCAACCACTTGTTGCAGGATATCCGGGCAGCATTTCGTGGTTTGTTGGATATACCGGGCCGGATAGGCGGGCATTTGCGTGATGATGAATGGCTGATGAGCGTCAAACAGCGCATGAACATTCCCGGTGCCGCATGTGAATTTGATTTGCCAGCCTATCATTATTGGTTGAACCTGACGCCTGAAGAACGCAGAGAGGATCTCAACGGCTGGATTACTCCCTTTGCCCCGATTCGCAGCGGGATCAATATCGTGCTGAACATATTGCGGAATAGTGGTAGGAATTGTGGTTATACGGCAGTTCAGGGCGTGTTTCAGCAAGCTGGTTCGGAGCATCAGGCGCATCTTTTGAGATTACATATCAGCTGTGAATTTCCCTGTATTCCCGAAATCAGCGCCAACAAATATGCATTGAATATCCGTTTTGTTCCCTGGCGCTCAGAAAACAAAACAGAAATCTATGAAGAGGATATTCCTTTTGAGTTGACCTTCTGCAGTTTATAAATGCTGGTGCAAATGATTGGTGGTGGAATTGAGTAAAGCTACGGTAGTAAATTGTCCTCAATGTGGAGAAGTAATTGTTTGGAGTCAATCCAGCAAATTTCGTCCCTTTTGTTCCGAACGGTGCAAGTTGCTTGATCTTGGACAGTGGGCAAATGATACTTACCGGATACCGGAAGAAGAGCCATCATCTCTGGATGAACACCAGGAAGATTGAGCGGGATACTGATTGCTGTAGCACAAGCGCGGCTTTTAACCCGGAAATTCATTTGGGGCAGATTTTAATATTGCGCAACCGCATTCTGCCTGAAATTAGATTTGCCGTTTCTGTGTGCCAATCAAATGTAGTGAATCCTGTTTGCTCTGATTATTTATATGCCATTTCCGAACCATAATCATGGTGGTGGATACGAACAGCCCAAACAGAACTATTACAGTGTAAATATGCACGTCACACCAGATCAGTAGCGCATACAGTGACAGCATGGTAAGAATGCCCAGATTTTCATTGAAATTCTGAACGGCAATGGAATGTCCGGCACCCATTAAAATATGCCCGCGATGTTGTAGCAACGCATTCATAGGTACCACGAAGAAACCGGCCAACCCCCCAATAATGATCAACAGCACCACTGCAATCCATAGATCCTGAGCAGTAATCATAAGCATGACCACAATACCCATGGCAATGCCGAGCGGAATGACTTCCAGTGATCGCCGGAGAGAAACCAGCCTCGCTGCCAGTACAGCCCCTATTGCGATGCCGACGGCAACAACTCCCTGGAGCATCGCTGCTTTGTTTAATGTATAACCAAGAGCTGTTTCTGCCCATTTCAATACAATGAATTGCAGTGTGGCGCCAGCACCCCAGAATAGCGTGGTGACAGCCAATGAAATCTGGCCCAGTTTATCGAACCACAACAGCTTTACGCAGCGAACAAAATCATGAAACAGGAAAACCGGGTTTTTGTTGAGTATCCGGTGATCAATGCCGGTATCGGGGATAAACAGATTGGTCACAGCAGCGATACCATAAAACAGCATGATGATGATGATGCTGGCATCTACAGCTGTTTGAGCCAGGGGGAGATCCAGCGAGAGCATAACCGTAGCAACTGACGGTGTAATGAGTAAACCGCCGATGACCGTGCCTAGAACAATTGAGGCGACAGTCAATCCTTCCATCCAGCCATTGGCAATCACCAGTTTTTCAGGGGGCAGCAATTCTGTAAGGATGCCGTATTTCGCCGGAGAATAAGCCGCTGCCCCCAGCCCGACAACTGCGTAAGCTCCCAGCGCAGAAAGCTGATGTGCCGCAAAGAATAAAAGCAGGCAGCCAACAATCTTGATTGTATTGCTGATAAGCATGACCCTGCCTTTGGCCATGGAATCGGCGAAAGCGCCAACCAGGGGAGCAAGCAATACATAAAACAGTACAAACACAAATTTAAGCATGGGAGTAAGGTACGCTGGCGCATGCAGGTCAATCAGCAGAGCAATGGCCACGACAAGTAGCGCGTTGTCTGCCAGCGATGAAAAAAATTGTGCCCCCATGATGGTATAAAACCCGCGTCCCAAATTGTTCTCCTAATCTATTGATTGATACCTTGTAAAACCGGCCTCAGTTTTTTATCAGGGGCCATTTCAACTTTGCAGCGTTATATCATGAAAATCAGGCGAGACGAATTCCAGTTTCTTAAAAAACGACTTTCTATTCCGGAAGATTGAATGACTCAAAAATCAAATTCGATTAATTCAAATCAATCTTTGACGGCAATGGAAAACGTACAAACTGCGATGGTGGTCTTGCCAGCAAGACAACCGGCACCTTCTTTCCGGCAGGCGATTGTTTGTTTTTCAGGAATACTGTTTCTAATGGCCTTTGGTTTGTTTGTATATCAAATCAGCCTGCACGTGCTGATTTTTCTTGTTTTGGTTTGGGTTGGCCTGCAAGCCCGTGTTTTGGGTTATTCGTTTGTTGCGATCCGCAACATGATGGACGAGGGCATCATCAAAGCCTTGCCGGCAATTTATATTTTCATGCTCATTGGCATGATCATTGCCAGTTTCATGCAAAGCGGCACGATTGCAAGCCTGCTGTATTTTGGCCTTGATTGGCTTGATCCCTCATTGTTCTTAGCCGCTGGATTCGTGGTGTGCAGCCTGATGTCGGTTGCAACTGGTACTTCTTGGGGTACTGCCGGTACCATCGGGGTGGTGCTGATTGGCTTGGGTGAATCCATGGGAATTCCATTGCCTTTGGTCGCCGGAATGATCGTCTCTGGAGCTACCTTTGGTGACAAATTGTCACCTGTCTCTGATACCACGAACCTAGCTGCAATGAGTGCCGGCACACATCTTTACCGGCACATCGGTTCGATGCTGTATACCACGCTTCCCACATTCACGATTGTTCTGCTCATTTTTGTCATTTGGGGTTTGCAATATGGGAATGATCACTTGCCGCAAGCGCATTTGGCAGAAATCCGTCAGGCTTTGGCCAGCTCCTATCGTTTGGAAGGTGAAATAACCCTATTGCCACTACTTGTCATGTTGGGCATGAGTATGAAGCGTTATGCTGCTGAAGTCAGCATGACATGCAGTATTTTGCTGGCGGTATTGATTGCGGTGGTTTATCAGGGCAGGGATGGCGCCGATGTGATCAACGCATTATGGCTAAACGTACCCGGAAATACTGGCATTGCCAGTGTTGATGAATTACTTGGGCGTGGCGGGTTATACAGCATGGCCTGGACCTTGCTGCTCTCCATCATGGCCTTGGCGTTAGGTGGTATTTTGCATCGGGCTGGTTTTTTGCAAGAGTTGCTGATGCGGTTGATTACACCGATTCGCCGAACTGGCACGCTGATCGCGGCTACCATAGCATCCGGCCTGGCAGGCAATCTGGTTATGGGCGAGGCCTATATCTCCATCATTCTGTGTTGTCAGGTATTCAAACCAGTTTTTCAGGAAAAGAATCTGGATCTGTCGGTATTGTCACGCTCAGTTGAAGAAGGTTCGACTTTGACAACCGGCCTGATTCCGTGGACAACTGCCGGCATTTTTTACGCCGCAACACTGGGTGTGCCGGTGCTCGACTACGCCCCATATGCTTTGTTGAATGTGCTGAACCCCGTTATCTCGATCAGCATGGCGGTGTTGGGTATCGGTCTGTTGCAATCAAAAAGCAGATAGATTGTCTGTGGGATGGAGCCTGGTGCATAACAAACACTACAGCTTGTAAAGCTGGATGTTGATATTTTTTATTTTGGAGGGTAGTTATGGCGGGATATGTAGGTGATGTTGCTGTTGCTTATGATCGTGATCTGGGGCGGGTACTTTTCGAGCAATATGCCTTCGATATCGCAAGGCGCACAGCAGAAAATCCAGTGAATGATGTGCTGGAAGTGGCATCAGGTACCGGTATTGTCACCAGGCAGTTGCGTAATGTGCTTCCCGAGAATGCAAAATTGACCGCTATCGATATCAGTGATTCCATGATGGATGTTGCACGCACGAAATTTCTACCGCATGAGCAGATTACTCTCCAGATAGCAAACGCAGTTGCATTGCCCTTTAATAATCAGGCATTCGATGCGGTAGTTTGTCAGTTTGGACTGATGTTTTTCGACAAGGATGCTGCATTTCGTGAAACTTACCGGGTATTGCGCCATGGGGGGCGATATCTGTTCAGCGTATGGGATTCACGGGATTACAACCCCTATGCCAGTCTGACTTTTGAGGTGATGCAGCAGTTTTTTCCGATTGATCCTCCCCGGTTTCTTGAGAGCACGGTGGCATCCTTCGAAATTGATCCTATCAAGGAAAAATTGATTCGTGCCGGTTTTGAACGAATCAATATCTCGGTTCAGCGGCGGGAATACGATATTGATGATATCGGTGCCTTTGCACGCGGATTGATATTCAGCCCGATCATCAATGAAATCAGGGAGCGCAGCGAGGTGGATCCTGATGTGATTGCCGATGAACTGGCAAACCGGTTTTCCAGAAAATACGGCTTGAATCCTACCCGTTTTCCGATGCAGGCAATTTTGTTTGAAGTGGAAAAACTGTGAGTTTTGGCTGCAAATCCTTTTGCATCAAAAACATCTATCTTGGCGAACTAATGAAAATCAGTTTATTGGAAAACCTTAAGCGAATCTCGCAGCACTTTATTCTGATTTTTTTACCAGGCTTTTGTCAGTTGTTTCATAATGATCCGGCTATTCATTCTGCATTTGGGTGAATGGCATATGCAGACTGACAAAAAGGAAGGAGAAGATGCGTAATGAGTTTTTCTTGGCGATAGTGCTAAGTTTGAGTGTTCCCTGTTTTGCTGAATCGAAGGAAGATCCATCCGGATCGTTAATAGAGGTCGGCCAGGCTGAAAATAGCCAGGCCCAGGCCAGACAACCGGCTCAGATTGAAACGGCAGATAAAGAAAACGAATCACAATCCTCGCAAGAATCAGGCTTAGATAAACAATCTTTGATGATCGACTATTGCAGAACGCATACTTGTTAATTCGATAATAAACATATTGCAATCGGAGGATTTAGGTTCATGAAAACTAAAATAATCACAGGTCTGGTTTCCGTTATCTTTACAAGCTATGTATCCATTGCGGTTTCCGCGCCACCGCACTGGTCTTATGAGGAAGAGCAGCATTGGGGCGCTATTGAAGAAGCCGGGAAACCGGTGCCACAACTCTACCCCTATGCGGAATGTGGTATTGGCAAGCATCAATCCCCGGTCGATCTGGCGGATGCGAAGATCGTCAATGCCAAGCCACTCAATAAACTTTCCACACAATACGGTACAGACAAACCCGCTTTCTTCAACACTGGGCATGCCATACAAGTCAATACCTCCAAAAATTTTTCTGGCGGACTGAAAGTCGGAAAGGAATTGCTGCCATTGGTTCAATTGCATTTCCATGAACCCAGTGAACATTTATTCAGAGGAAAAAAACTCCCCGCAGAAATGCATTTCGTTCATATCAATAAGGATGGAAGAATCGCGGTGTTGGGAGTGGCTATCAATATTGGCGAGAATAATGCTGCATTCCAGACCATTCTTGACAATATGCCTCGCAATGAAGGCGAAGCAAATTCAACTTCGGGAATCAAGCTGAATTTAGATAAATTGCTACCAGCAGGTTCGAATTTCGCCAACCTGAAATATCTGACACTGGCTGGCTCATTAACCACTCCGCCTTGCAGCGAGGGCGTGCAATGGTACATTTTGACGCAATCAATGACAATTTCTGCTGATCAATTGGAACAGCTGAAATCCTTCTATAGTGATAACGCCAGATCAGCACAAAATCTGAATGAAAGATCGATCCTTACAAATCGCTAATTTTTCTGCGATAAATGTATTTTCCCCGGTGCTGCTCCGCAGCCCGGGGAATTTTTGTTTATATAGCCTTCCCGATTTTTCTGAATGGTTTGCTAACAAACGTCACACCCTGGATCAGACGTGACTTTTTTACGTTTTTCCCAGTTTTGCTTTGCCTTGTCTTACCATCCCCAGCTAAGGTATAGTTCCGTTTGCTAAATTCTATCCAGGCAGGAGAGTGCGCTGTACAGTACACAGCGTCACCGAAGGCGTAACCCCCCGGAATCGCTCAGGTGTGGCCATAAGGCTTGAATAACTGCTTGTGATTGGCAATCTGGAGAGCGCTGAAATAATTTCAGCCACCGAAGGGGCATGCGGAACGCAAACCGTAAAACTCTCAGGTAAAAGGACAGAGGGGGTAGATTGGTGTCTGTCAGCAGTTTTGTTATTAATGGCTTTGGCTCAATCGCTGCAGGGCAGATACAAAACTCCTTTTTACCTTTTCAGAGAGAATAAATGCTTAAGACCACGCCTTTAAATGCGGCACACCGGGCCATGAATGCCAAGATGGTGGATTTTGGTGGTTGGGATATGCCCCTTCATTATGGGTCGCAACTGGAAGAACACCATCAGATCAGGCGCGATGCCGGCATGTTCGATGTATCTCATATGCTGACAGTTGATATTCGTGGTGAAAATGTTCGCCAGTTCCTGCGTGGGCTGGTAGCCAATAATGTCGATAAACTGACCATCCCGGGCAAGGCTCTCTACACCTGCATGCTGAACCCCGCTGGTGGAATCATTGATGACCTGATTATTTATTATCTGTCCGAATCCTGGTTTCGTCTGGTAGTGAATGCTGGTACAGCGGATAAGGATATTGACTGGATTACTTCGCAATCTCGTCAGCTTGCACCGGATCTGACAATTACCCCTCGCCGTGATCTTGCCATGATCGCAGTACAGGGACCTAATGCGCGTTCGAAAGTCTGGAGTGTGATTACTGATTCCCAGGCCGCTTCAGAAAATCTGAAACCTTTTCAATCAATTGTCGTAGGTGACTATTTCATCGCCCGCACCGGTTACACCGGAGAAGATGGCTTTGAAATCACTTTGCCTGCTGATCAGGCGGCTGATTTCTGGCAAAAATTGCATACAGCCGGAGTGGCTCCGGCCGGATTGGGTGCGCGTGATACTTTGCGTCTGGAAGCGGGCATGAATCTTTACGGTCAGGATATGGATGAGAATATCAATCCTCTTGAATCCGGATTGGCCTGGACAGTGGATTTGAAAAGCGAACGTGATTTTATCGGCAAGCAGGCGTTACTGGTACAACCAATAAACCGACAGCTGGCAGGGCTGGTTTTGCTGGATAAAGGTGTGTTGCGCAGCCACCAAAAAGTTGTCACACAACAAAATAGTGAAGGAGAGATTACCAGCGGCGGATTTTCACCTACGCTGAATCAGTCAATCGCTTTGGCACGTATACCTGCAGAAGTGGCTGTAGGCGAACAGGTGCATGTCGTTGTCCGTGATAAACAGCTTGCGGCAAAAGTCGTCAAATATCCGTTTGTCCGCAATGGTCAGGTATTGGTTTGATTTCCTTGAATTAGCAAGGAATACAGAGTAACAGCATTTTTTAAACTTTAAGTTTGGGGAGTAGATAAATGAGCGTACCGGCTGAATTGAAATATACCGAATCACATGAATGGGTTAAGGTAGAAGCAGATGGTAGTGTAATGGTGGGCATTACCCAGCATGCTCAGGAGTTACTGGGAGATATGGTATTTGTTCAGTTGCCCGATGTTGGCCGTACTTTGGCGCAACGGGAAGATTGTGCCGTAGTGGAATCTGTGAAGGCAGCATCGGATATTTATGCTCCGCTTGGTGGAGAGGTCATCGCAGTCAACACTGAAGTGGAAGCCTCCCCGGAAAAAATAAATGAGGATTGTTATGCTGCTTGGCTATTCAGGCTTAAACCGGCCAACGCAGGTGAAATCAGTGGTTTGCTCGATGCCAGCGGATATCAGAAACTGCTGGATAGCGAGGCACATTAAGGATATTGGCGGCATAGCTGCCGCGATCATTATTTTTACGAGTTTTTCTGGATAGACATAGCCCAACCATGCCATTTATTCCCCATACAGAAGAAGATGTAGCCGAGATGCTTGCCAGCATTGGTGCCAAATCGATCGATGAATTATTTGATGAAATTCCCGCTGAACTTAAAACCGGGAAACTGACACAGGTTCCAGCCGGCCTGAGCGAGATGGAAATTTCACGCCTGATGCACGGACGCGCACAGAAAGATGGGTTTTATCTCAGCTTTATCGGTGCAGGTGCGTATGAACATCATATTCCGGCTGCCGTTTGGCAGATAACAACCCGGGGAGAATTTTATTCTTCCTATACGCCTTATCAGGCAGAGGCTAGCCAGGGCACATTGCAGCTATTGTATGAATATCAGACCATGATGGCCTCGCTGAACGGAATGGACGTTTCCAATGCCAGCCTGTACGACGGTGCATCTGCTCTTGCCGAAGCTGCCTTGATGGCAGTACGCCAGCACAGAACCTCCAGGCGCATTCTGATTCCGCAGACGGTGCATCCGATTTACCGTAGTGTGACACGCACTATCGTCAGGAATCAGAATATCGAAGTCGTAGAGATTCCATTTGATCCTGCAACCGGGCAGGTAGCCATTGATAAACTGGATCAATTCGCACAGGAAGAATTTGCGGCATTGGTTATTCCACAACCTAATTTTTTTGGTGTACTTGAACAGGTTGACGCGCTGACAGACTGGGCGCACGGCAAACAATCCCTGGCGATTGCAGTCGTTAACCCAACTTCGCTTGCCATGTTGAAACCGCCAGGGGAATGGGGGCAGCGGGGAGCAGATATTGCTGTCGGTGAGGGTCAACCTCTTGGAATTCCACTTTCCAGCGGCGGGCCATACTTCGGATTCATGGCTTGCAAACAGGAACTGGTAAGGCAAATGCCGGGACGCATTATCGGGCGAACCACTGACCTGGAAGGCAAGGAAGGATTTGCTTTGACCTTGCAGGCGAGGGAGCAGCACATCCGCCGCTCGAAAGCGACTTCCAATATTTGTACCAATCAGGGATTGATGGTAACCGCTGCCACGATTTATATGTCTTTAATCGGACCAGAAGGGTTGTATCGGGTGGCCGCCCAATCACATGCAAACACACTGGCATTAGTGGAACAGCTGGAAAAACTTCCTGGTGTGAAGAAAGTGTTTGGCAGTCCGTTTTTCCATGAAGCTGCACTGCAATTATCCGTGCCGGCCGATAAAGTTCTGAACAGCCTCAAAGCGCAAGGGGTGTTAGGCGGTATGCTACTGGAAAATTATTATCCGGATTTGAAAAATACATTACTCGTCTGTGCAACGGAAACCAAAACAGCAGAAGATATTGGCAAATATGTCGAAATGCTGCGCCTGGCACTTGCAGCTAGCGCCTAAGCCAGATTCCGGGTACTTATATTGCATCGATCAATCTCACCAACACAAGATAAAACATGCTGATTTTCGAACATTCTCGTAAAAATCGCCGGAATTATTCCCAGGCTCCATCTACTCGGCCCGCAAAAAATAATATTCCGGATAATCTGAAACGCAAAACGGCACCCTTGCTTCCAGAAGTTTCCGAAATGGATACGGTGCGCCACTATACCCGTCTGTCCCAGAAAAACTTCTCGATTGATACAGAGTTTTATCCATTGGGTTCCTGCACCATGAAGTACAACCCACGTGCCTGTAATTCGCTGGCAATGTTGCCACAATTCTTGTCGCGCCACCCGCTGGCACCCGAAGATACCGGCCAGGGTTTCCTGGCATGCATGTACGAACTGCAGGAAATTTTGAAGGATGTAACAGGCATGTCGGCTGTCAGCCTGACCTCGATGGCGGGAGCACAGGGTGAGCTAATCGGTATCACAATGATTCGCGCATATCATGAAGCGCGTGGAGATACCGAACGTACCGAAATTATCATTCCGGATGCCGCTCACGGTACCAATCCGGCTACTGCAGTCATGTGTGGCTACAAGGTGATTGAAATCCCTACGGATCGTGATGGTGACGTAGATATGGAAGCCTTGAAAGCAGCTGTTGGACCCAGAACAGCAGGTTTGATGCTGACCAATCCCTCCACTTTAGGCGTATTTGAGAAGAAAGTGGCAGAAATGAGCCGGATTGTGCACGAAGCTGGCGGTTTGTTGTATTACGATGGCGCGAACCTCAATGCTGTTCTGGGAAAAGTGAAGCCAGGCGATATGGGATTTGACGTGATCCATATGAATCTGCATAAAACGTTCTCAACACCGCATGGTGGTGGCGGGCCAGGTGCTGCTCCGGTAGGCGTAGCGGACTGCTTGTTGCCTTATTTGCCTATACCGATCGTGGCCTATGAACAAGGGGTTTATCGCTGGTTAACCGAGAAAGACCGCCCGCAATCCATCGGACGTTTGTCTGCACACATGGGTAATGCGGGAGTGCTATTGCGTGCCTATATTTACGTCAGATTGCTGGGAGCAGAGGGAATGTTCCGGATTTCGGAATATGCAACGCTCAATGCCAACTATCTGATGGCTGAATTGCGCAAACTTGGTTTTGAAATAGCCTATCCCAATCGTCGTGCTAGCCACGAGTTCATTGTCACAATGAAAGAAATCAAGGACAAAACCGGTGTTACTGCCATGAATCTGGCCAAGCGTTTACTTGACAAGGGGTTTCATGCACCGACCACGTATTTCCCGTTATTGGTCCCGGAGTGTTTGCTGATTGAACCCGCCGAGACTGAATCCAAGGAAACGCTGGATCGTTTTGTCGTTGCAATGAAGGAAATTCTGGATGAAATTGCTACTCAGCCAGACATGGTCAAATCTGCGCCGCATGATATGCCTCTGCGAAAAATTGATGATGTCAAGGCAGCAAGAGAACTTGATCTGGTCTGGAATCCGGCAGGTTGATTCCAGTTTTTTGTGCAATAACTTCAGGTTGACATGCATACACTGATCTGTGGCTCCATTGCCTATGACACAATTATGGTGTTTGAAGACCGTTTCAAACGCCATATCCTTCCGGACAAAATCCATGTTCTGAACGTCGCATTTCTGGTGCCGGAAATGCGACGGGAATTTGGTGGTTGTGCGGCAAATATTGCCTACAACCTGAAAATGCTGGATGGCAAACCGTTGATCATGGCAACAGTCGGGGATGATTTTCAGCCCTATGACTATAGGCTGGAAAAACTTGATCTTGCTCAGACCCATATTCGTCGGGTGCAGGATACCTTTACAGCGCAGGCGTTCATTACCACAGACCTGGATGATAACCAGATCACAGCTTTTCATCCTGGCGCAATGAATTTTTCACATCAAAATAGTGTGAAAGATGCAATCAATGTCAGTCTTGGTATTGTTGCTCCAGATGGTCGGGAAGGAATGCTTACTCACGCGCGTGAATTTCATGAAGCAGGCATTCCCTTCATTTTCGATCCAGGTCAGGGTATGCCCATGTTCAATGGAGACGAACTACTTGATTTCATTGATAAGGCGGATTACATCGCAGTCAACGATTATGAGGCGCAGTTGTTGCAATCTGTTACAGGATACACACTGAACAAGCTGGCTACTCGGGTGAAGGCGCTTATCGAAACCAAGGGAGCAGAAGGTTCGGTAATTCATGCACAAGGCTGCCAGTTCCAGATACCTGCCGTTCGTCCTCAGAAAATTGTTGACCCAACAGGTTGCGGAGATGCCTATCGTGCTGGCTTGCTTTATGGTATTGCCAAAAATATGGATTGGCAAACGACAGGACAGCTTGCCTCGCTCATGGGGACATTAAAAATCGCTCACCGTGGCGGACAGAACCATCGCTACGAACGAGATGAAATCGACCAGCGCTACTTCGAGGCTTTTGGTAGCCGAATATTCTGATTCAAATTATCCTCAGCAATAAGCTTTTGGCAGAGTTTCCGGGAAATATCTCCTCCCACGGGATAAACAGAGATGCCTGTTCTGAAACAACACAACAGAGCAAATCTGTTTAATCCGGTTTGTTTTGGGCGCACAGCTACTATTCATGATGGCCACAACCGGGGTTAACAAATTAACCAGATACGTCCGATTCATCAGGCTGATGTTGCACATCCTCTCTGGAGTGCTGCAATCGTTCATTCTTCCGCATGTCAGCATATCCCGCCAGAATCAAATGACCTGCAACTGGGCGCAGAAATTTCTTCGAATAATCAGGGTACAGTTATCGGTTGATGGCGGGCTGCCAGCATGTGGCCCGCAGGGAGTAATTCTTGTTGCCAATCACATTTCATGGCTGGATATTCTGGTCATTCTGGCGGCCTATCCGGTACGTTTCGTTGCCAAAGCGGAAATCAGTACCTGGCCTTTACTGGGCCGGTTATGCAGAAATGCCGAAACTCTGTTTATAGAACGCGAAAAACGTAGTGATACCTTACGGATCAATCAACAGATAGATAGCGTTTTGAAATCCGGACATTCGATAGTGATATTTCCTGAGGGGACAACCGGTAACGGGGATGTCCTGCAGCATTTTCATGCTTCCTTGTTGCAATCTGCCGTAACAGCCAAAGCACTGCTTTGCCCGGTTGCTATTCGTTACAGCAATTGTGATGATTCACGTAACGCCAGTGTTGCCTATGTCAACGTAACGATACTGCAATCCCTGATGCAGATACTGGCAGAGCCGAAAATTCGTGCAGAGCTGATTTTCTGCGAATCTGTCCCAAGCGCAGACAGAAACCGGCGCGAGCTTGCGCGTCTCGCTGAGAAGGCGATAGCCCGGACATTATCGCTTAATGTTGTTCACACGGCAGCTGAAATACCTTCCGGTCTTCCAGCCGAACGGACGTAAGGCAGCCCTGCCAGACGCAGCCCGTATCCAGTGCAATCAGATTGGATGTCAGATGTAATCCCAATGCAGACCAGTGCCCGAATACAATAGTCGTATTCTGACTGGAACGCCAGGGAATCTCGAACCAAGGCAATAACCCCTGGGGAATAGCAGATAATCCGCCTTTGTAAGAAAAATTCAGCCTGCCTTCCACTGAACAGACGCGTAAGCGCGTCATGGCATTGATAATAACCCGCCAGCGATCTTCTCCCTGCAATTGATCCTGCCAGCGATCAGGTGTATTGCCGTACATCGTACGGGAAAAAGACTGAAATCGATCACTGCGAATGACCGTTTCCACTTCCTGTGCCAATTGCCCAGCCTGTTCAATATGCCAATCTGGTAACAGACCAGCATGAACCAGCGTATATTCATCTTCGTGATAAAACAGCGGTCGCTGTCTCAGCCAATCAAGCAGTATTCCGCTGTCAGGGGCTTCCAGAACCGGTTGCAGGGTGTCTCCCCGGTGTTGATGTGTGGCGCCTGCCGCTACTGCCAGGAGATGAAGATCATGATTGCCGAGTACTACCGTGACACACTTTCCCAGTGTTATCAGGGAGCGCAGCAATGCAAGGGAATCTGGCCCCCGGTTGACGATATCACCCACCAGCCATAGCCTGTCGCGGGTAGGATTGAAGCCAATCAGATCAAGTAGTTCGAGGAAATGCGAATGGCAGCCTTGCAGGTCACCGATGGCATAGGTTGCCATTACAATCAGCGCAGGCCCAGCACATCCTGCATGTCAAATAATCCGGATTTTTGGGTGGCGAGAAAACGTGCAGCATGCAATGCTCCGGCTGCAAATGTTTTGCGGCTGCTGGCCTTGTGTGTGATTTCCAGACGTTCGCCTGTTCCGGCAAACAAGGCGGTGTGATCTCCCACGATATCTCCGCCGCGTATGGTCGAGAAGCCGATGGTGTCGGCAGAACGCTCGCCGGTATTACCTTCGCGCCCATAAATGGCCACTTTCTCCAGTTCTTTTCCCAGGGTTCTGGCGATGACTTCCCCCATATGCAAAGCCGTTCCTGAAGGCGCATCCACCTTGTGGCGATGATGTGCCTCAATGATTTCGATGTCGTAGCCTTCGGGTAATGCTTTTGTGGCAACCTCGAGCAATTTGAACAATAAATTGACTCCCACACTCATATTGGGAGCAAATACAATGGCGATATCCTTCGCTGCATCGCGGATGATTTCCTTTTCTTCCGGTGTAAAACCGGTTGTGCCAATGACCATTCTGACGCCCAGTTTACGGCATACAGCAAGGTGGGATAAGGTGCCGGCAGGACGGGTAAAGTCGATTAGTACATCACTACCCGCTAGAGTAGTGGCGTAGTTACTACTGATGGTCACACCCAGGGCAGTTCCGCTCAAACTGCCTGCATCTTGCGACAGATATGGGCTGTCTGGTTGTTCAAGCGCAGCAGATAACCGCAGATCAGGTACTTCTGCAATGGTTTCCATGATTGCCCGGCCCATCCGGCCGGTACTTCCGGCAACAGCGATATTTAGCGGTGTCATTGATTATCCTTATGAAAATTTTTCTGATTTTCTTTTAGAAAATCGATAGTTCCTTGTTTATCTGATTCATCATTCATACCTTGATCTGTGCCAAGGAACGGTTGAAATGTATCGATGGAAGCAGGAGGAGTGTTTGCAGCAGGCTCGGTGAACGCTGGAGGGAGTGGAAAATCGCCTTGAATGTGCGTTAGCCGGTCATCCTTAAAAAAAACAGCCAGCCTTTTTTCCTCAGCTACACGGCCACTAGGTGCAATATGATAAATGTAATCCCATCGATCGCTGTGAAAAGCATCCATGATCAGGGGTGTGCCCAATGTGAATCTAACTTGCGAGCGCGTCATGCCAGGCTTCAGTCTGGCTACCATTTCATCAGTTACGACATTACCCTGCCGGATATCAATTTTGTAGGGTAGCGAAGGCAGGTAAGTGCAATATGTCAGGGGAAAGAACAATAATAAGAGTAAAAGTCGCGAGAGAAATGCATGCATACCAAGTCAATATTTTTCAATCTATCCGGGATAGGATACTATGGGCAGTTAGCCCCTGATTAGAGCGAGTATAAACAGGGAATTGATTTTAATACGTATTGCTGTGGCAAATCACGTGGTTTTATTGCAGTGGCGGGAAGTATTGCACTGCAGCCTGATTCCGGTGAATTGTCTCACAGATGCAGCAAATATTTCTGGATAGATAACCTATGAGCAAATCGGAAAATTTGAAAAATATTGATCTTAAAACGATGGGATTAAAAACCACTCTCCCGCGTTTGAAAATACTCAATTTATTTGAGAATAGTCCTGTTCGGCATCTTTCGGCAGAAGATGTATACAAAGAATTACTGGGAGAAGGGGAGGATATTGGTCTGGCAACGGTTTACCGTGTTCTGACCCAATTTGAACAAGCCGGTTTGCTTGAACGACATCATTTTGAGAGTGGCAAAGCCGTATTCGAGCTGGCCAGTGATAATCACCATGACCATCTGGTGTGTCTGCAATGCGGTCGTGTGGAAGAATTTTATGATTCCGAAATTGAAAAACGGCAGATTAAAATTGCCAAGGAACGGGGATTTGTGCTGCAGGAGCATTCATTGTCACTGTACGCAGATTGCATCAAAGAAAATTGCCCGCACCGCAAATAACCAATCATGCTGTTTAGATAACTCTTCAAGTGAGTGACAGCAGCAAAAGCACACAAACCATCTTCATCCGGCCAAAAATATGCTGCAGACCTTCAAAAACATTCGCGGGATATTGATTTATACGGTAGTTGTCCTGCTGATTTCCGTGGTGTATTACATTTACGCCTACACCGCGCAGACAATTCCCGAAGAACGCGAAACCTTTCTCACTGATATTGGCGAGGGGTTGGGTGAAATAGGAATGGGTCTGCTGATTTTCATTTACTGCCGTACTTTGCTCAAGCTGATACTGGGCCAGGGGAAACTGGCCCAGCGTTTACTGCCGGATTATATCCAGCCCATTGAATCTTCAGGATTAAATCGGTTATTGATCTGGCTGAATCGTACGCATATTTATTTTGGTATTGCTGCCATCGCCGTAATTTTGCTGCATATCGTCATGCTGGATTATTCACGCTATAGCCATATCCTTTTCTTTCCTGCCGTACTGGGTCTGGTGATCTGGCAGGGTGTGTTCGGATTATTTCTTACACTACGTTTCTCAACAACACAGCTCAGAAAATTTTCCTATCTGGTACATGCCCAGTTTGTCACCGGTATTGCTATCGGAATATTTTCCTGGTTTGGCCACATATTGATTGACTGATACCTTTCCTTTATCAGAATGGCCGATACAGGAATAAAACCCTTGTGTTGCAAGCGGTGCTGACAAGCCATGCAAACAGATAACCCAACCATTTATTGGCACGATTATGAAACCTCTGGCGCAAATCCGCGTTGGGATCGGCCAGTTCAGTTTGCCGGGTTAAGAACAGACGAAGCACTCAATGAAATCAGCGATCCTCTGGTCATTTACTGCAAACCGGCGCGTGACCGGCTGCCTCACCCGGAAGCTTGCCTGCTCACTGGTATTACACCGCAAACAGCAGAAGAACGTGGCTTGCCGGAACCGGATTTCATTGCCCGGATTCACGCCCAACTAGCACAGCCGGGTACCTGTGGAGCGGGCTATAACACGCTCCGGTTTGACGATGAAATTACCCGTTTTACGCTGTATCGCAATTTTTACGATCCCTATGCACGCGAGTGGCAATTCGGCAATTCGCGCTGGGATGTAATTGATCTTGCCCGTATGACTTTTGCGTTACGCCCGGATGGTATCCACTGGCCATATAACAGCGAAAACAAACCAAGTTTTCGCCTGGAAGATATCGCCGCAGCCAATAATCTGGTTCATGACCATGCCCATGACGCCCTCTCGGATGTACGTGCAACCATTGCACTAGCTCGCCTGCTGCAAAAGCAACAACCGCGCCTTTATGATTGGTTGTATCGCCTGCGAGATAAGCGCGAGGCAGCTCGCCTGTTCAATTTGGCCGCGCATACCCCGGTTCTGCATACTTCGCGCATGTATCCGTCGGAATATGGCTGTACTTCGCTGGTCGTACCTCTATCATCCGAAACCGGCAATGCCAACAGTATTTTAGTCTATGACCTGCGACACGATCCTACTGAATTTTTGCAACTGGATATTGATGAACTTGCAGAGCGTCTGTTCACGCCCCGGCAGCAGTTGGGAGAAGATCAGCAACGCCTGCCTGTTAAAGCCGTTAGGCTAAACAAGTGTCCGGCCTTAGCGCCACAAAAAATTCTGGATCAACAGGTAGCCGACCGGATCAAACTGGATACGGAGCAATGTCATAAAAATTGGCAGGTGCTGCTGCAGCATCCTGGTTTTATGCAGAAAATCAGGCAAGCGTATTCGAATGGCAAGGACTTCAAGGGAGGTGATGTTGATATTGCGCTATACGATGGATTTGTCAGCGATCATGACCGCAACCTGTTTCCACGAATACGCAGTGCAAAACCGGAAAAACTGGCTGATTTTGCTGATCAATTTCAAGACGAACGTTACATCGAACTGCTGTTTCGCTATCGCGCCCGCAATTTCCCATATTCCTTGTCAGCCCAAGAAAAATACTGCTGGCAAACTCACTGCCACCAGCAGCTGAATGAAGAAATTTATGATGGCAATCTGACGTTACATGAATACCACAATAAACTCTCACAATTACGTACCAGCTGCTCACAACAAGCTCAATTGGTGATTCTCGATGAATTGGAAGCATGGGGCAGGGCACTGATAGAGGAAAATATTTGATGCAAGAATTCTTGTAGACGATAAATTATTATTGGGGTTGTAATAAATAAGCGTAGCATCCAAGCTTATCTACTACAGCCTTTTTATTTTTACACGTATTGATCTATTGTTCCTGATGGAAAAAATTCAGTTTTTGTTGTTTCGTGTCATGGCAAGAGTTTTCCGATCACATAGCTATGTACTTTTTGAGAGGCCATGTGCCGATGCTGTTTTTCCTGAGCCGGTAGCGGACAATCTTCATCTAGTACTCCGATGTGATAATCTCAATCAAAACAAAATGGTTTGTGAGGCTTTGCTCGCGATGAATGAATCGAATAGGGAATATCTGGAGGACATTCGACGCGGGCTCATTATTGGCTTTGTGATTCTATGTAATAAGAAATTAGTGCATGCAAGTTATCTATTTCTGAAGAACAAGACAACCTGTATTTTAGGTTTGCAATCAAGAACGGGATTGATAGGGAACGATTTTACCTTGCCAGAATATCGCGGACGTGGGTATCAACCCCAGTCAGTAATGGCGCGAGCTGCACTTGCACGTGATTTTGGTTTTGAATATATAGCCGCTGAGACTAGCCCTGATAATACTGCATCGCAGAGAGGACTGCAAAAAGGTGGAATGCATTTAGTTGGGCGTTTGGATCTGGTAGTGATTTTAAATATATTGGTTCTACGGCTACGTAGACCCCGAGGTTTTGCCTTGTTTAATATATGTATCTGACTTTCTGTATGTAACTACTGTTATCTGTTAATCAAGCTCTACGGCGAATCCATAGCTTTATTTTTTGTTTAAGACTAAGTTTGTCTAGTAATTGAATAATTAGGTTGGTACTGCGGCCTATGCTGCGGTGTGAAGCTACAAGGGTCCGGTTTTTCATGGTGGGTTTCAGTAATAACCAGAGACTGCATGGTGTTTGATGGGTACTGAAAAAACGCTTGTGATCGGAATCACCTTCTGTGAAATCAAACGCTGTAAATTTTTCTTCAGCGAAAAGCTGTTCCATCGCCAGCCATTGCAACACAGTCCCTGGTGAAAATTTGCTGAAATCTGGTAAATATCCGAGGAAAGCGTAATTTAATACCTTATTTTCAACTGGGCAGTATAAATAAGAAACGGGATTTCCATTCGCAAAAAGCAGAAATGCACGAACTTCATCACGCTCGGCTGCAGCTATAGCCGCAGAAATATAATCGGGTGATCTGGGCAGGCCACAATCCAGTAATCGTTCCTGATAGCTTGCTGCAGAAACCGGCTGGGCAAGTTCAAAGAAGTGCTTGATTTCTTCCGGAGTGCGATAGCTACGAAAATCCAATCCTTGCGTTTCTTCTCCGAATTTTCTGATTTTGCGGTTGATTCCTGACCGCGATTTCCCGGAAAATTTGGCTTTGTATTGATCGAAATTCGATGTCATGTCGATATAACACCGCTGGTACGATTTGAGGCAATACTGCAGATACTGGCCTGAATCCGGAAGATTCGGCTTTCCTTCGGGTGTCGGAACATTCGCAAGCAAATAACCCTGCTGGTCACCTGTTAAAGGTGGAAACTCAGGTATATCAATATGATCGCGGATTTCTTCCAGGGTATAAACCCGGCGTTGTACGTTGATCGGAGTGCACGCAACCGTAAATTCACCAAGATGAAATTTTAGATCGTATTGGTATGGATGCCAGTAAGAAGTATTCATTGATACAGACGACGCAGGGCCTGTTCAGCATAACGCCTTGCGGTGGCAAATTTCCCGGCAGTGGGAAGAGGTGTGTTACCAGGATCAGGAAAACCTGATAAATCTGAAAAATCAACGGTTGGCATGATGGAATGGTTTGCGGCCAGAAAGCGGCAAATATGTGTGAAACGCTGCTCGACAAAAAAATCAGGAAGATTGCGCCCAGGAATCATGAGTTCAAAACTGTGAGAGAGGAGGACAAAGGTGTGCCATTGTTTACGTACGGCATCCTCCAGTGCTTGAGTAATTTCGTGAGCGCTGCAGGCTCCGATCTGGGCATGCCGGTTGTGGCCAAAACCATCGCGGAAGCTGCTCATGGGTATCAGGGTTAGCCCGTTTCGTGTAAAAACTTCATAAGGATTTGCCTTTACGGGAATGATGTCACCGGGCTGCGATTCTTCCATTTGGGGATTGATGCTGCTGTCAAATTTCAGGCCATTTTCTGTTACTGCAGCGAATGTATACTGGTTACAGGAAAAACTTCCAGCCCTGAATGCAGTTGGCGGAGTACAACCAGCTTCATCTAACAGCCTGATTCCGTGCTTAATGAGTGTTTTCTGCTCATCGGCATTGTACTGGGTAAGGTGCTGACGCTTTGAGGTAACATTTTCCAGCAATGCTTCCCGTGCTTCATCAGTCCATTCGGGGTGTAAATGCAGCTGAATTTCTTGCCCTGCGTCCTGAATCAATTTGACAATAATTGCCAGATACTCAATTCCAAAGCGGGCGGCGAACAGAGGTTCAACGAAAAACACTCCCTTCAGGTGGTACTTGTTCAGGGTGTCGAGAATTTTCGGCAGTGCGTACGCTCCCTTATCGGAGCGGCCGAATACATAGCGGTCAAAACTGGCCGGAAAATCTTCATCCAGAGTGTCCCAGCTGTTGCACCACACTTCGACATCAAAGGTAAAAAGGACATTCATCAGGATATTTCCACACCATGTAATCGTTTTTTACTCTGCCTTATTTCAATCCCAGACTTTCTAGGGCTTTTTCATGGTTCCATTTTCCGTGAAACAGGCGACCTTTATGATCCGGCGTACGGTCACTGGTCCAGGTAATGTACTGGCCATCCGGGGTAAATACCGGCAATCCGTCGAAACCATCTTCTTCCGTTACCCGCACCGGCTCCTTTTTTCCGTCTATATCGACGATATACAGCTCGAAATTACGGTGTCCCTGGACGTTGGTCGCAAAAATGATGTACTGGTTGGAAGGATGATAGAAAGGTGCCCATGACATTTTATTGAGGCGGGTGAGCTGCTTTTGATCAGATCCGTCGATGTTCATGGTGAATATTTCTGCTTCCTGACCATTTTCCGAGAAACGGCGCCAGACGATCCTTTTTCCATCCGGGCTGAAAAAAGGGCCGCCATCATAACTGTTGGTATGTGTCAGTCTTTTTACATTGGAACCATCGGCATCCATGATGTAAATGTCGATCATGGAGGAGGGATTCTGGTTGAAAAGAGCAGTTTCTTCATTCGACAGCTGCTCCAGATAGGCTCTGCGATTGGACGCAAAAGCAATCAGCCTGCCATCGGGTGACCACGAAGCCTCCGCATCGTAGCCGCGTGTGCTGGTGAGATTCCTGATATTTTTGCCTTCAAAATCGGTTTCATAAATATCATAGAACTCGTCGTAGTCCCAGGCATAGGAGCGACGCTGGCCGGATTTCCTTTGTTCGATTTCGGTAATCATTTTGGCTTTTGCTTCCGGGTCATCGTGAGTCGAGGAAAACAGTACTTTCTCTTGGTCGGGATGTACCCAGGAACAGGTTGTCTTGCCGATACCGGGTGACACTTGCTGCACTTTCCCGCTTGCAAGGTTTTTCAGATAGATCTGGTAAAAAGGATTCTCACCGGCGACTTCAGCCTGATAAACCAGCCATTTACCGTCGGCACGATAATAACCTTCGCCAGCGCGGACTTCCTGATCAGAAATTTGTCTGGCGTCGGTAATGAAACCGGTTGCACCCGCTTGAGCCATGACAAGACAGCATGCAGCTGCCAGCAGATTGCGGATAAATGGCGCAGCACCTGATTGTGTAAAGTTTTTTAATTGGTTCATAATCACCACCAGCAAATAAAAATCATTTAAGCATAGTTCCTGCGAAAAAGTAAGCGAACGCCTCCGTTACAAAGGGATCAGAACACCCGTATGAAAAGCCTGGAGCTACACAAAACAGCATCCGGTTTATTGACCCATTCCTGTTAATCAACCATGACCAAACCAGCCACATTTTTTTTCTTATGCTGCCTTGTTGTTGCCGGTCTGCTCGGTAGTAGTGCTGCTGTATCAGCAAACGACCAGATTTTTCATCATCACATGAAAGTCACCTTGTTGCCGGATACATCGGAAATCCAAGTGAAGGATGAAATACATATTCCGCAGCGATACCGTAATCCATCAGGTGAAACCTCTCTAGAATTCAGTCTGCACGCCGGTTTGTCCGTTACGGCAGGCGACGGTGTGCAACTCATCACCCGGACAGCAGAAAATGGCGATGTACTCGCCGGGCCAGTGCCTTTGAAGCGCTATACGCTGACATTGTCGGCGGGGCAAGACACCTTTGCTCTCTCTTTTGGCGGGCGCATCCACCATGGAGTACGTGATCCCAGCCTCGAATATGCGCGTAGTTTCAGTTATTCACCCGGATTGATTTCCACCGAAGGCGTATTTCTCGCCAGCTCCACCGCCTGGTATCCGCAATTTGATGAAGGATTGGTGTCGTTTCGCCTGGATGTCCAATTACCAGCCGGTTGGGATGCTGTCAGCCAGGGTGGGTTGATTCAGGAGCACAGCACGGAACGCACACGCCATGTCATCTGGGAGGAGAAAAATCCGCAGGATGACATCTATCTTGTCGCCGGACGCTACCAGCGTTACCAGCAGATGGCCGGGCCGGTACAGGCTTATGTTTACTTGCGCAACCCCGATCAGACACTGGCGCAGAAATATCTGGATGCCACCGGGCAATATATCGCCATGTACAGCAAATTGATCGGGCCTTATCCCTATCCGAAGTTTGCTCTGGTCGAAAATTTCTGGGAAACCGGCTACGGCATGCCTTCATTTACGCTGCTGGGGCCGAAAGTCGTGCGCTTTCCCTTTATTTTGCATACCTCCTACCCGCATGAAATTCTGCACAATTACTGGGGTAACGGGGTGTTTGTCGATTACAGCAAGGGTAACTGGTCAGAAGGGCTTACAGCTTACCTGGCAGATCATCTTGTCAGTGAACAGGGGGGCAAGGGAGAGGAATACCGTCGCGATGTGCTGCAAAAATATGCCGATTTTGTGAACCGGGTCAAGGATTTTCCAATTGCCCAGTTCACCTCACGCCACAGTCCCAGCTCCGAAGCGATCGGTTATGGCAAAACCATGATGATGTTCCACATGCTGCGTCAGGAGTTGGGTGACAAGGATTTCATCCGTGTATTGCGGACCTTCTACCAGCAATACCGGTTCAAACAGGCCGCTTTTGAAGATGTGCAAACCGTTTTCAGCACACAAGCCGGTAGGGATTTATCTGCATTCTTCCAGCAATGGGTGTATCAGAGCGGTGCGCCGGATCTATTGCTGGAAAGCGCACAGGCCGAACCCAAAGGAGAAGGGTATCGCCTCAAGGCTGTCATCCGGCAAACCCAGTCTGGCGCACCTTATCAGCTGATTGTGCCGGTTGCGGTACATCTGGAAGGCAAAGCGGCCGCCTGGCAAACGCAGATTAAAATGGATCAATCCGTCAATCTCATCGAGCTGGATTTGCCGGCGCGCCCGGTGCGCATCGACATTGATCCGCAGTTCGATGTCTTCAGGCGCCTGGATAGCCGCGAAATTCCATCTGCCTTGTCACAAGGCTTCGGTGCGGAAAAACCATTGCTGGTATTGCCAGCCAGTGCCAGCAAGGATGTGCTGCAGGCGTACCGGCAGCTTGCCGCCACATGGCAAAAAACCCAATCCGGTGCGCTGGAGATCATCCAGGATGACCAACTGCAAACCCTGCCAGTCGATCGTACAGTCTGGATTCTGGGTTGGCAGAATAAATTCGGCAATCAGGTGGTGGATGCCTTGTCAGAGCATGGTGTCATCAGGAAAGATGGCGAATTGCAACTGGATGGGCAGCTTTTCCAGCAAGGCAAACATGCTGTCGTGCTGACAGCGCGGCAACCATCTAATTCCGGTTCAACCCTGTTATGGGTAGCATCGGATCGGCCAGCGGGCATTGCCGATCTGGCTGGCAAGCTGCCGCACTACCGCAAGTACAGCTATCTGGTTTTTGAAGAAGAAAAGCTGGACAACATCAGTAAGGGCCAGTGGCCGGTGACGCGCTCACCGCTAATGCAACCGGTCAAACAACAGGATGCTGATTCATTCACTTCCAGCCATACCGGTGCGCTGGCGCCACGACATGCACTGGCGGAACTGCCGCCATTATTTTCAGAAAACCGCATGCTGGAGGAAATCACCCTGCTGGCCAGTGAAGCCTTCAAGGGTCGCGAATTGGGTAGTCCCGAGCTGAACAAGGCTGCGGAATATATTGCACAACAATTCCAGCAGGCAGGATTGCAACCGGGTGGCAATGGCGGTGGCTATTTCCAGGAATGGCAACAGGATGTGGGCGAACCGAAAGGGGAAATCACACTGCGCAATGTCATCGGTATCCTGCCCGGTACCAATCCACAATCGGCCGGACAGAGTCTGGTAATCGGCGCGCATTATGATCATCTCGGCATGGGTTGGCCGGATGTGCGCGCTGCCAATCGGGGCAAGATTCATTATGGCGCGGATGACAATGCCAGCGGTGTGGCGGTCATGCTGGAGCTGGCACGGCAGGTTGCCGCCCGGTGGCAGCCCCAGCGCACGATCATTTTCGTTGCTTTTACCGGCGAAGAAGCTGGCTTGCTGGGTTCAACTCATTATCTTGCCCATCCGGTGCCCGGCTATTCCACAGATCGGATCAGCGCCATGCTGAATCTGGATACGGTCGGCCGCTTGGGAAACAATCCGGTCACGATTTTTGGCACAGGATCGGCAAGCGAGCTGGTACACATCTTCCGTGGTGCCGGTTTTGTTACCGGTATCCCGGTCAATGCAGTCGCCAATGATTTTGGTTCCGGTGATCAGACGGCATTTATCCGGGCAGGTATCCCGGCGGTACAATTTTTTGGCAGTGCACACGAGGATTACCACGCACCGGGTGATACCGTCGATAAAATCGATGCAGCAGGGTTGATCAGAGTTGCCGCCATTCTCAAGGAAGGGGCGGAATATCTGGCTAATCGTGCTGAACCGCTGACGGTTACGCTCGCCAACAGCAATCAATCTTCCGACACAGCCAAGGCAACCGGACAGACCAGGGGTAAACGCAAAATCATCATTGGCACGGTGCCGGACTTTTCCTGGCAGGGGGAGGGTGTGCGTGTGGATGAAGTGCTTGCCAATTCACCGGCACAGCAGGCGCAGTTACAGCCGGGGGATATTCTAATCCGGCTGGCAGGACAACCCATCACCAGCCTGAAATCCTATGCTGACTTGCTCCGGGCATTAAAAGCGGGAGAGAAAATCGAACTGCAATTTCGTCGGGAACAAGATCTCAAGACGGTGGATATCGTGCCGGTTGAACGTTAATCTGATTCAGTACGTTTTCAGGAAGGAGGAATGATATGACCAGCAAATTAAAAACGATTACTGGATTCGGGATGGTGCTAGGACTGGTTGCTTGTGCTACCTACCAACCCGTGCTGTACCCCAATGCGTATTATCAGACAGTAGGAAGGGCTGTCGCAGAACGGGATATCAGGGAATGCAGGCAACTGGCTGAATCGGCTGGTGCCCGGGAAGGAAGCGGGAGTGCCGAAAATACGGCGAGGAGAACTGCTATTGGAGCAGGTGCCGGTGCAGCCAGCGGCGCTGTTGGCGGTGCCATTTCCGGAGTGGCTGGACAAGGTGCCCTGATCGGCGCAGCCAGTGGCGCCACCTGGGGATTGTTATCGGGCATATTCAGCTCGGGAAATGCTTCACAACCTGCTCCGGCCTATATGAATTTTGTAAATCGCTGTTTGCGCGAGAGAGGCTATGAAGTGACCGGGTGGCAATAAAGCCGGTCAGTGGGCTGATTTCACTTCATTGATCAATACTTCTCCAGCTCCGAATGTCTTGATATTGGCAAAGGTGGTGCAGGCAATTTGATCAAGCGCCTCCTGTGTAAAAAATCCCTGATGAGCGGTGATCAGTACATTGGGGAAACTCATGAGCCGCGCAATGATGTCGTCGTGAATAATTTGTTCCGACAAATTCTGAAAAAACAGATCTTCTTCCTGTTCATAAACGTCAATGCCAAGGTAACCGATGTGGCCTGATTTCAATCCGGCAATCACGGCCTTGGTATCAACCAGTCCACCCCGGCTGGTATTAATCAGCATGACCCCAGCCTTCATTTGTGCAATGGTGGTGCTGTTGATGAGATAACTTGTGCTTTCGTTGAGCGGACAGTGCAGCGAGAGAATATCGCATTGTGGTAGTAGATCGTTCAAGGAGGCGTAACGAATACCCATGTCTTTGATCTCCGGTTTTTTGACCGGATCGCAGGCAAGGATATTGCAGCCAAGGCCGTGCAAGATACGGCAGAAAACTTCACCGATATGGCCTGTACCGATTACTCCCACTGTTTTTTTATACAGATCAAACCCGAGCAAACCATGCAGCGAGAAATTCTGCTCGCGAATGCGGTTATAGGCTTTGTGGGTTTTGCGGTTCAGCGTCATGATCATGGCCAGCGCATGTTCAGCCACAGCATGCGGGGAATAGGCCGGGACACGCACGACCCTGATATTGCAAGCCTGGGCAGCCTTGAGATCGACATTGTTAAAACCGGCACAGCGCAGGGCAATGAGCTGCACATTCAGTTGCGAGAGCTGCTGGATAATCGTTTCATTGAGCGTGTCGTTGACAAAAACACAAACCGCCTGACTTCCGCTGGCAAGCGATACGGTGCGTTCGCTGAGTTTTTCTTCCAGAAAAATCAGCTCTAACTGCGTATCGGTGTGATGTTTAAGGAAGGATTCACGGTCATAAGGCTGGGTGCTGAAGAAGGTAATTTTCATGGCATATTTTCCGGCAGGAATATCAGTAACAAGGGAAAGCAAACCTGGAGCGCTTGTGTCAGGAAAACTGAACGTAGCGGGAAACATCCGGCAAGTCAAATGATGGATCATGTGCCAGGATAATTGAAATCGGGAAGAATCATGCGTTGGGATATTTTTTGCCATGTGATTGATAATTATGGCGATATAGGCATCTGTTGGCGTCTGGCATGCCAGTTGACTGCAGAATTTGGCCTGTCTGTACGATTGCTGGTAGATGATTTGGGCTCAATGCAGCGCATTTGCCCGGAAATCAATCGTGATCTGGCAGCGCAGCATGCGCATGGGGTGGAAATTGTTCGCTGGATAGAGCCATTTCCGGATCTGGAACCGGCAGATGTGGTGATCGAGGCATTCGGCTGTGAATTACCGCCCCGTTATGTAGCAGCAATGGCTACTGTTTCTCCCCGCTGTGTGTGGATCAATCTGGAGTATTTGTCAGCCGAGCAGTGGGTGGAGGGTTACCACGGACTGGCTTCACCTCATCCTGGTTTGCCGCTAATCAAATATTTCTTTTTTCCTGGTTTTTCTGCTGCAACAGGGGGGGTGATACGGGAATCCGGATTACTTGCCCGGCGGGATGTGTCACAAATCAACCGGACAGAATTATGGCAGGAACTGGGCATGACTTGCCCGGCACCGGATGAAACTGTTGTATCACTATTTTGCTATGACAGTGCTCCGATCAAGGATTTGCTGAATGCGTGGGCTGGATCAGTTTCGCCTGTACGATGCCTGTTGCCTGAAGGTGTCGCATCGGCTCAAATTGCAAAGTGGGCGGGGAAATCAGGCCTTATCGCTGGAAATGTACCTGTTCAGCACGGCAATCTAACCTTGCAGGTGATCTCTTTCTTGCCCCAGGAAAATTATGACCGCTTGTTATGGGCGTGCGATTGCAATTTTGTGCGTGGCGAGGATTCCTTTGTACGTGCGCAGTGGGCAGGGCGGCCATTGATCTGGCAGATTTATCCCCAACAGGAAAATGCACATCTACCCAAGCTGGAAGCTTTTGTGGATCTTTATTGCCAAGGGATGACCATGGAAGCAGCCGAAGTGATGCGATCGTTTCATCTGTGCTGGAATAACCAGTGCCAGTTAAATTGGGATGATTTCTGGCAACATCGCAAAGAGCTGCAACACCATGCCATGGCCTGGTCTGGGAAGCTTGCCCGCATCCCTGATCTGGCCTCCAATCTGGTGAACTTTTGCAGGAATCAGCAATAATTTTTTCGATTCAGTAATGAACTCAAAGTATAATGTTCTTTTTTTTCCTTGACTTATAGTAACCAGGTATTAGATGAAAACAGCCCAAGAACTTCGTGTAGGTAATGTGTTTATGCTCGGCAAGGATCCCATGGTCGTGCTGAAATCGGAATTTACCAAATCGGGACGCAATTCCTCTGTTGTAAAAATGAAATACAAGAATCTGTTGACCGAATCCCCCGGCGAGGCTGTATACAAGGCAGATGACAAGTTTGATGTGGTAACGCTGGACAAGAAGGAAGTGACCTATTCCTATTTTGCCAATCCGATGTACGTGTTCATGGATGCCGAATATAACCAGTATGAGGTTGAAGAGGAAACCATGAGTGACGTGCTCAGTTTTCTGGAAGATGGCATGCCCTGCGAAGTTGTGTTCTACAACGAAAAACCGATTTCAGTTGAATTGTCCAATACGGTAGTGCGCGAAATTATCTACACCGAACCTGCTGTCAAAGGCGATACATCAGGAAAAGTAATGAAACCTGCCAAAATTGCAACCGGTTTTGAATTGGCAGTACCGCTGTTTTGTGAAATCGGTGACAAAATTGAAATTGATACACGGACTCGCGAATACCGCAGCCGTGTTTTGTAATCCCATTGGAACCTGTATGGGGGCGAGCCAATCTGCAAAATCCTGCAGGTTGGCTCGTCTGCTTGCCTCAAATATGCAGCATACTGCCGTCAGCCAGAAGAACAAACTCTGCATGACCGGCAACCGGATAAATGAACGGAGTTGATTCATCACAGCGACCGGTTGAATTCACCCAATATGTTCCGATCAAATACACCGGAGCGTTCCATGAAAACCCAAAATCGCTGTAGAGTTGGAAACCCTGGAGTGAATACTCTGGTTCAACCGGCAATATTCCATCCATTGAGGTAGAACAACGCCGTTATCGGCAACTCGCAATACCCCACAAGCAAACCGTTTTATTTTGACCAGGCAGCCCACCAATTCCAATCCGATCCCCGGAGCGATTCAATATTGCTTGCTGTCATCCTGTGAGGCAAGGGCTTGTTGTGGAAAAAATCGGTTGATGATCATGCTAATCGGCCAATTGCAACGCTGAAACAGGCGGTAAGTCGAGATACGTTGTCGCAATCTTTCTGATAATTTTTCGTGATTGATATGAACAGCTTCACCATACGCCAGTCGTGCGTATTCATTATTCTTTCTGTTTTGTGCGCATTTATTGCCGGATGTAATACCGGGTCCGACGCACCAGCCGAACCATCCCCTCCGGATGTTACGGTTGCAAACGTGTTATCGCGTTCCGTTCAGGCATGGGATGAATTCAATGGCCGTGTCCGTGCGGTTCCAACAGTAGAGCTGCGCCCTCGTGTCAGCGGTTATATCAATCGGGTTGCATATCAGGAGGGCAGCGAGGTCAAACCTGGTGATCTTCTTTTTGTCATCGATCCCCGCCCTTACCGCAATGCACTTCATCATGCACAGGCACAGCTTGCACATGCGCGCGCGGCGGTGAATCTTGCCCGAAGCAAGATTGAACACGCACAGGCACTGTTCGCAGCGCATGCTATGTCACGCGAAGAATTCGACAGCAGAAAAACAGCGTTGAACCAAGCGATTGCCGATGTTCGTGCAGCGGAAGCAGCTGTCGCTACTGCCAAACTTGATCTCAGCTTCACCGAGGTGCGAGCACCGATTGCGGGCCGCGCAGGTCAGGCACTCTTGACTACAGGCAATCTTGTTCAGGCGGATCAGTCCATCCTGACGACGCTGGTTTCGCAGGATCCGATGTACGTGTATTTTGACTGCGATGAGCACAGTTTCCTGCGCTACAAGGAATTCGCCCGCAGGAACGATCACCAGCGCAACGTTTATCCGGTTCGCATCCGCTTGGCCAATGACCAGGGTTTTCCGCACCATGGAACCGTAGATTTTTTCGACAACCAGCTCAATCCCGCAACCGGGACAATTCGTGTCCGCGCCGTCGTGGCAAACGCGGATCGTATGCTGACACCCGGCCTTCACGCCCAGGTGCAGCTGCAAGGCAGCGGAGAACAGCATGCACTCCTGATCAACGAGAAAGCCATTCTGACCGATCAGGATCGTAAATATGTCTACGTAGTGGGGGAGGGCAATAAAGCATTTCGCAAGGACATCACATTGGGCCGTCAGATTGATGGCCTCCGCATCGTGCAATCCGGCCTCGATACAACAGACAGAGTCATCATCATCGGCACACAGAGAATTTTTCAGGATGGGATGACTGTCACACCGCAGTACGCCAGCATGGATACACCAGAGGCCATACCTTCCGTCAGACCTGCAACAGCAGCAGAATAAAGAATCGTCATGGATTTTTCTAAATTTTTCATTGATCGTCCGATATTTGCCATCGTTCTTTCAATCATTATCTTCGCGACAGGACTGATCACCATTCCGCTTTTGCCTGCAGGCGAATACCCGGAAGTGGTGCCGCCCAGTGTGGTGGTACGTGCCATGTACCACGGCGCCAATCCCAAAGAAATTGCGGATTCCATTGCCGTTCCACTGGAAGAAGCCATCAATGGCGTCGAAGGTATCATGTACATGAAATCCGTTGCTGGCTCCGACGGAAGCCTGCAAGTGACTGTTACCTTTATGCCTGGCATCGACCCTGATATCGCGGCTGTCCGTGTCCAGAATCGTGTTGCCCAGGCCTTGTCCCGTCTACCCGCTGATGTACGCCAGTATGGCGTCACCACACAAAAGCAGTCTCCAACGCCACTTATGTATGTGAGTCTGTTTTCACCCGATAACCGCTACGATGGCATCTATCTGCGTAACTACCTGACCTTGAATATCAAGGATCAGCTTTCACGTTTGCCGGGAGTGGGTGATGTCGGATTGTACGGGGAAGGCGATTATGCGATGCGCCTGTGGCTGAATCCGAACGAACTTGCCATACGCGGAATTACAGCCAGTGATGTGGTCAATGCCGTTCGCGAGCAGAATGTTCAGGTATCTGCGGGTCAGCTGGGTGCCGACCCATCACCCAAAAGTCCAGATTTTCTCATTCCGATCAATGTGCAGGGACGGCTTCGCAGCGAACAGGAGTTTGGCGATATCGTGCTGAAAAGTGGCGATGATGGCCAGCTGGTCCGTTTGTCGGACGTGGGGCGTGTCGAGCTTGGCTCCAGTGATTACACACTGCACACGATGATCAATAACGATAACAGCACCAGCGTGGGCATTTTTCTCATACCCAATGCGAATTCGCTGGAAGTGGCCCGCGCGGTCTATGCCAAATTTGAAGAGCTTTCAGAGAACTTCCCCGCAGGCGTAGCATATCGAATCGTGTGGGACCCCACTGTATTTGTCCGGGATTCCATTCGGGCAGTGGGGCAAACCCTGATCGAAGCAATCATCCTGGTCGTACTGGTGGTCATTCTTTTTCTGCAGACCTGGCGCGCATCAATCATTCCGCTGCTTGCGGTGCCGGTCTCGATTGTCGGGACATTTGCCGGGCTCTATCTGCTTGGATACTCCATCAATACGCTGACGCTGTTTGGGCTGGTTCTGGCAGTCGGAATCGTTGTCGATGATGCCATTGTCGTCGTGGAAAATGTGGAGCGTAACATTGAGGAAGGTCTGAGCCCGCTTGCAGCGGCACATCAGGCCATGAAAGAAGTCTCCGGCCCGATCATTGCCATCGCGCTCGTGCTGTGCGCCGTATTTGTGCCAATGGCATTCCTGAGCGGCGTCACCGGGGAATTCTACAAACAGTTTGCCGTTACTATCGCCATCTCCACCGTCATTTCCGCGATCAATTCGCTCACCTTATCACCGGCACTGGCAGCAAAACTGCTCAAACGACAGGATGCGCCGAAGGATGCGTTCACACGGCTGCTCGAACGCATGCTGGGGTGGCTGTTCCGTCCATTCAACCGTTTGTTTCTTCGCAGCTCCCACGGATATCAGCATACGATAGCCCGAACGCTGGGCCGTCGCGGTATCGTATTCACCGTTTACATAGGGCTGTTGCTCGCGACGACTGTGCTGTTCCATATCGTACCGACTGGCTTTATTCCGAATCAGGACAAGCTCTATCTCTTTGCAGGCGCCAAATTGCCGGAGGGTGCTTCGCTTGCCCGCGCCGACTCAGTGACCCGTCAACTGAACGGAATTGCCAGTAGGATCGAAGGCGTGGAAATGACCAATAGCTACGTCGGTATGAATGCCCTGCAATCCGTTAACACACCCAACCAGACCACGTCCTACATCATCCTCAAACCGTTCGACCAACGCCAGCGTTCTGCGGAATCCATCACCACCGAACTGAATACCAGGCTGGCGGAGATCAAGGATGGTCAGGCTTTTGCCTTATTGCCACCGCCCATTCAAGGGCTGGGCAACGGGTCGGGCTATTCGCTCTATCTGGTCGATCGTGGCGGCCTGGGGTATGGCGCGTTGCAAAGTGCAACGACCCGGTTCCAGAATGCAATTGCGCAAACACCGGGCATGACCTTTCCTGTCAGCTCGTATCAGGCCAACATCCCGCAACTTGAGGTCAAGGTGGACCGGGTCAAAGCCATCGCCCAGGGGGTGTTTTTGACAGATCTCTTCAGTACCCTGCAGATCTATCTTGGCTCGATCTATATCAACGATTTCAATTTGTTTGGCCGGGTCTACCGCGTGATGGCCCAGGCAGATGCAGCCTTTCGCCAGAAAACTGAAGACATTGGCAATCTATACACCCGCAATATCGAAGGAGAGATGGTTCCGCTGGGGTCAATGATGACGATTCAACATACCTTTGGCCCGGATCCGGTCATCCGCTACAACGGTTACCCTGCCGCCGACCTAATCGGGGATGCGGATCCCCGCGTGCTTTCCTCGGGACAGGTCATCGCCAAACTGTCAGAAATTGCTGCGGAGGTACTGCCTCACGGCATTACGTTGGAATGGACTGATCTCAGCTATCAGCAGGTAACGCAGGGCAACGCAGCGATCATTGTCTTTCCGTTATCGATCATGCTGGTCTTTCTGGTGCTGGCTGCCCTCTACGAGAGCTGGACGCTGCCTCTGGCGGTCATCCTGATCGTGCCGGTATGCATGTGCGCCGCGCTTTTCGGCATCTGGCTTGCGGGCGGCGACAACAACATATTCGTCCAAGTGGGGCTGGTCGTACTGATGGGCCTGGCATGCAAGAACGCCATTCTGATCGTTGAATTCGCACGGGAGCTGGAAATCCATGGCAAGAGCACCATCGACGCTGCACTGGAAGCCTGCCGTCTCCGGCTTCGCCCGATCATCATGACCTCGATCGCCTTCATCGCCGGCTCTGTTCCCCTCGTACTCAGCACCGGTGCAGGGAGCGAGGTACGCTACGCAACAGGAATCACTGTCTTTGCCGGCATGCTCGGCGTGACATTATTTGGCTTGTTTCTCACCCCTGTTTTTTACGTTGCTTTACGTAAATGGGCTCACTCCAGGCTGTAGAAACTTACAGCTGTGCATTCCAAGGCCGCGATTTATTGGTGCGATTCACAGGATGATCGGCAATCCGTACAAACACGCGCATGAGGAAAAAACAGGAGAAAACGTTGTTTTATGGTAAATCAATGTCAGACACAGATAAGATGATTGAGCTGGCGTTATGGGAAAATGTTTGTTCCGAATGACTCATAACAGGCAGTGAGCCAGAAAGAATAAACGAATGCTATCCAAAAAGGCCATTGCACACGTTGCAGAAATCATGAAAGCAATGGAAGCATCCTGTAGCAAGATCGGCCGATCAAGTTGCTAAGGAATCTCTGAAAAACTATCTGCGTTATCATTTCTGCGTTAAAAATCGGCTCAAAATACTCATTTATTACGTATAAACTCCGCTTTTTCGCTGATTCTTGCCTTGAACTGACTGCCTCGCTGACGTTTTTCAGAGGTTCCCTAAACTAACAGGTAAAACCGATGGCGACGACAAACAATAGAATGTTGCGACAAGAACAAAAAAATAAATCCGAATATATTTTTATAACCCATCTTACGAGAAGATAATTTCATGAATTTAAAATACTTTTTACCGATATTCGTATTTGTTGCTATGGACGTCGGCGCTGATAACTCCACCCTGGATGCGGCCGTTGGTGGAGCAATCGGAGGAGCTGCTGGAGCTGCACTGGGAAATGAGCTTGGTGGTCGTAGCGGCGCAATTATAGGTGGTGCATTGGGAGCGTCAGCAGGTGCTGCAATCTCTACAAAACCAGACCATCATCAACATAATAATTACCCACGGCACGCATACCCGGTTTATCCGGGTAATGTTTATCCAGGCAATATAAACCCTGGATATCATTGCCCTCCTGGTCAAGCGAAAAAAGGGCGTTGTTGATTGCTTGTGAAGATACCTGTCTACCGGGCAAAAACGCAAAAGAGAGATCGACGCGCTGGTAAAACCACACCCGCTTTATATGGCGCTGGGGTTGAATGGCGCTGGTAGACAGGCGATTTATCACAAGCTATTCCCCACATAACCTGAAATCGTGATCTGTTCCCTATTTCCTGCTGCTGCACAGTAGTTGGTCCTATCCCGGAAAACTTCTCTTTTCCATGTCATGACAAAGCAAAAATTATGGGTTGGAACAAATAAAAACAATGTAACTTGAAATCAGGGAACGAAAATGGGTTAATGATTTTTTAACCCATTTTTTATTTTTTTGATTATGTCTGCTTCAACCGCTACTCCTGTTACCCGTCTTGCAGATTATCGCGCACCTGAATTCCTGATTGAAAAAACCCATCTGACTTTTGAGCTGCACGAAGGTTACACCGATGTCAGCAGCAGGCTGACGATTGTTCGTAATCCCAAAAATACAAAAACAAATGATCTTGCCTTGCATGGCGAACAACTGGAACTGCGTTCGCTGGCGATTGATGAGCGGTCGCTTGATTCCGGTGATTATCAGGTCACACCCCAGAATCTGATCATCCATAACGTGCCGGAACGGTTTGTGCTGCATTGTTCTGTGCGCATTTATCCGGAAAAAAATACTGCACTGGAAGGGTTGTATTGTTCCAGTGGCATGTATTGCACACAGTGCGAAGCCGAGGGTTTCCGCAAGATTACGTATTATCTCGATCGCCCGGATGTCATGAGCGAGTTTGAGACCGTGATCATCGCCAGAGAAGAGGCTTTTTCAACGATGCTGTCTAACGGCAATTGTCTTTCCGATACCGTGCATGATGGCAAGCGTGTCGTGCATTGGCACGATCCTTTCAAGAAACCCAGTTATCTGTTCGCACTGGTTGCCGGCAATCTGACGTGTCTGGAAGATCATTTCACCACGCAATCCGGACGCGATGTATTGCTGCAGATTTATACCGAAGCCAAAGATCGCGAGAAATGCCATTTCGCGATGCAGTCATTGAAAAAAGCCATGCGCTGGGATGAAGAGACGTATGGCCGGGAATACGATCTGGATCGTTTCATGATCGTCGCGGTAGATGATTTCAACATGGGTGCGATGGAAAACAAGGGATTGAATATCTTCAATACGTCCTGCGTGCTGGCGCATCCGGCCAGTACCACCGATGCAGCGTTCCAGCGTGTGGAAGGCGTGATCGCCCATGAATATTTTCATAACTGGTCTGGCAACCGGGTCACTTGCCGTGACTGGTTCCAGCTGAGTCTGAAAGAAGGCTTGACGGTGTATCGGGATTCCGAATTTTCGGCAGACATGAACAGCCGTGCGGTCAAGCGGATCGAGGATGTCAATCTCTTGCGCAGTGTGCAATTTGTCGAGGATGCCGGCCCGATGGCGCACCCGGTACGGCCGGATTCCTATATGGAAATCTCCAATTTCTATACCGTCACTATTTATGAAAAAGGTGCTGAGGTGGTGCACATGCTGGCCAATATCCTGGGGCCGAAGCTGTACCGTCAGGCAACCGATCTGTATTTCAGCCGTTTCGATGGTCAGGCGGTGACTTGCGATGATTTTGTGCAATGTATGGAGGAAATATCCGGCAGGGATCTGAGCCAATTCCGCTTATGGTACTCGCAGGCGGGTACCCCGGAATTACATATCAGCGATCACTACGACGCTGATCGTCAGCAATATAGTTTGACCCTGCGTCAGCATGTCCCCGCAACGCCCGGCCAGACGGAGAAAAAGCCCATGCATATTCCCGTCAAAATGGCGCTGTATGGCAATCAGGGTACGTTGAATCTGGTAATTGATGGGCAGAATAAAGGCACGGAAATCGTGCTGGATATTTGTCAGGAGCAGCAAACAATCGTGTTTGAGCAGGTGGTAGAACAACCGGTGCCATCCCTGTTGCGAAGTTTTTCGGCGCCAGTCAGGGTGTTTTATGATTATCAGCTGGATCAACTGCAAAAACTGATTCTGCTGGATAGTGATGGTTTTTGCCGCTGGGATGCCATGCAAAGTCTGATGCGCATCGTATTGAGCAAAGCAATTGACGGCAAAGGTCATCAGGCAGAACAAATGGTGCTGATCAAGGTGCTCAGGCAATTGCTGGCGGACTACGCGGCCATGGATGCAGCGTTACTGGCGTATATGCTGGACTTGCCCAACGAACCCTATCTGGCCAGTCTTTATGAAAAAGCCAATCCGGTGACGATCAGCCGGGTAAGAACGCAGTTACAACATGAACTGGCAACGCAATTGCAGACAGAATTACTGAATTGTTATCAGTCTTTGCAAAACAGCGCGATCGGGCTATCGGCACAGGCCATGGCAGCACGCAGTTTGCGTAACCGGACGCTGGCTTATTTGCTGCAGATCGATGACGCGCGCTATCGTGGCCTGGCACAGCAGCAGTTTTCGCAGACAGAAAACATGACCGACCAGTTTGCTGCGCTAAGAGCGCTGGTTCATGCCGAACATGCCCATACGGAAGCACAAACCGCGTTGCAATCTTTTTACCAGCAATGGCAGCATGAATCACTGGTGGTCAATATGTGGTTTCAGGTGCAAGCTTCACGGCCGTGGGGCGATGTGCTGCAGGAAGTGCGGGGATTATTGCAGCATGAGGCATTTGATGCGCGCAATCCGAACAAACTGCGTGCGGTCATTGCGGCGTTTGCCAATCAGAATTTCACTCGTTTTCATGACAGTTCCGGCAATGCTTATCAGTTTCTGGTCGAACAGATTGCCGAGATTGATCAGCGCAACCCACAAATTGCATCCCGTTTGCTGACACCGCTCACACACTGGCACCGGTTTGTTGATGAACATGCCTGCCTGATGCGCAAGGCGCTGGAATCATTGTCACAACACGAGTTGAGCAAGGATGTGTATGAAGTGGTGAGCAAGAGTCTGAACAAAGCTCATTGATGATCATTCCCGGCCTTGGCCAGTATCATGTCCAGCAATGAAACCGGGAGGATACGTTTGAGAAAACCGAACAGGTGGGTAGGGAAGGTGACGTAGTAGCGTGCTTTGGGCGTACCGGCTTCCAGGGCGTGGATGACTTTTTCCAGTACCGCTTCCGGAGGCAGGGTGAAGGGAACAGCGGGCCCCGGTTTGTTGAGCCGGTTACGGGTGGCTGCATATTTTTCCCGGTGAAAACTGCGCTCGGCATCAATATCGCGTTCAAAAGCTTTCATGGCATTGGCACGGAACCGGGTTGCAATCGGCCCCGGTTCGATCAAGCTGACATGAATACCGCTTCCTCTCAGTTCCAGCCGCAGGGTATCACTCCATCCTTCCACCGCATATTTGGATGCGTTATACGCGCCACGGAACGGCATAGCAGCAAAGCCCAGTACCGAGCTGTTCTGGATGATGCGGCCATACCCCTGCCTGCGCATGATAGGCAGAAGCAGATTGGTCAACTCCACCCAGCCGAACACATTGGTTTCGAACTGTGCGCGCAATGCTTCCCGGCCAAGATCCTCAGCGGCACCAGGTAATCCATAGGCGCCGTTGTTGAACAGGGCATATAGTTCGCCGTTGCTGCGCTGCAGGGTTTCCTCGGCAGCGCGCTTGATTGAGCTGGAATCGCTTAGATCCAGCTGAAAACTCTCCAGACCTTCTGCAAGCAGCGACTCCACACTTTCCTGCCGGCGGGCAGTGGCAAACACACGATAGCCACGTTGATGCAGGCCATGCGCCACGCAATGGCCGATACCACTGGAACAGCCGGTAATCAATATGGTTTTTTTCATCGCCGGTTACAGTTCGTTCTGTATGCGTTTATACCCCTGCACCAGGGAATTGTTGGTTCTGGCCACGTCTTCCGAAAATTCGGAAGCCTTAGGGGATACTTTGGGAATGGTCGATAAATCGGTGCGTGGCCCAATTCTTTCAGTGGAAGGCACATAGAAACCTGGCGGTAGATCGCAACCATCCACAACTGCGTTGTGCCGCACAACACAGCCTTCTCCGATAGTGCAGTTGAACAGTACGCTGTTGAAGCCGATGAATACATCCGAACCGACGGTGCAGGGCCCGTGTACAATCGCCCGGTGAGCAATCGAGGTGCGCTCGCCGATCGTAACGGAAGCGCCTGATTTAGAATGGATAACCACGCCATCCTGTATGTTGGAATGTGCACCTACAATAATGGGCTCCATGTGCCCGGTGTCATCCACTTCATCCGCCCGGATGACGGCATACGGCCCGATAAACACGTTTTCATGTACAACAATGCACCCGCAGAGGATGGCGGTTGGATCGACAAAGGCGCTTTCATGGACGATCGGCTGATCACCCCTGGGATTTTTCCTGATCATGATAATTTCTGGATACGGTTATAAATAGCGATGAACATCTATGACTATGGTGTAAAAACCATTGATGGGCAGGATAAACTGCTCGGCGATTATAAAGGCAAAGTCTTGTTGATAGTGAACACCGCCAGCAAATGCGGGTTTACACCGCAATACCAGGGATTGGAAGAGCTCTATCGCAGTTATAAGGATCGGGGGCTGGTTGTGCTCGCTTTTCCCTGTAACCAGTTTGCGGGTCAGGAGCCGGGCAGCCATGATGAAATTCGTGCGTTCTGTTCCTCCCTTTACGATGTCAGCTTTCCATTGTTTGCAAAAATCGAAGTCAATGGTAAACACACCCACCCGCTTTATCAGTATCTGAAAGAGGCAAAACCCGGCGTACTGGGTACCGGGGCAATCAAATGGAATTTCACCAAATTTCTGGTGGATCGTTCTGGTCAGGTGGTCAAACGTTATGGACCGGCTGAAAAACCAGAATCCCTGGTCCGGGATATCGAAGAACTATTTTGAATTGTTTTACCCGGAATTTTTGTCATGGTTACCGCATGGCAAAAAGCTCCTGGTGAAAATGCCGCTCCACCGGAAATCCATGTGCGGCAAAATCCTTTTTCAATGCTTCGCCAAACCCGGCCGGCCCGCAAAACCAGATACTCGCCGTGCGCCATTCGGGTACGGTTGCCCTGATACGTTCGCCTGTCAGATAACCATCGCGTGCATCAATCAGCGTATGCAGTTGCACATGTGCAGAACTGGCATCCTGTGCCAGTTTATCGAGCGCTTCTTCATCAATATCTGCCGTGCTGTGAAACAGAGCAATCCTTTGTTCTGTTGACCAATTCTGTGTTTTCCCAATCGAAGCCAGATATTTCATGCGCGCAATAAAAGGTGTAATGCCGATACCGCCACCAATCCAGATCTGGCAATGGCAATCATCCTCGAAGGTGAAACAGCCGTAAGGCCCTTCGATCCGGATGAATTGCCCCAGGTGGAGTTTTGTGTGCAGCAGGGCGGTGTGATCGCCCAATTCCTTGGCGATAAAGGTAATTTCGGGATGTTCCTGCTGCCAGCTAGTGTCTAATTGCGTAAATTAGCTATTGTATTTTTTATTTGACTGCCTTTAACTTCAGGACGGCGCCACTTAAATGGCTGAGCATTCTGGTTGTGACGAGTAATAAATGCTTCGATTGCTTCTTTTAATTCTGTGACATTACTGAAGCTTGCTCCTTTTAATGTCTTACGGGATAAGATACCGAACCATATTTCAATTTGATTTAACCAGCTTGCCGAAGTGGGCGTAAAGTGAAAATGTACTCGGCCTGAATATCTGTTCAGCCACTCATCATTCCTTTTGTGTGTGCAGTAGTTATCTAAAATAACGTGCACCTCTTTGTTTTCAGGCAAATCCTGTATTACAAGATCCATAAAATTCTGAAAATCTTCTCGTGTTTTGGTTTGAGTGGTTTGAGCTTTGATGTGGCCCGTGGCCACATTTAATGCGGCAAACAGATTGAGCGTGCCATGACGCTTGTATGTGCTTTTGTAAGCACGCACAAGCTTTTGGTCGCGCGTTTCGATATAGCCGGTTTCTCGTTCCAAAGCCTGGATACTGGGTTTCTCATCAATACTTAAAACTAATTCCATTTGCAATTCATTAGTGTAATAATTTCCTCTATCAAAACTGATGGAGAGACCTATGTCACGCCCGGCCAGTGGAGACACAGATGTATTGCTCAAGGCCAGACAAGCCATTGCATCAGCAACAACGGTAGAGCAGTTGCGCCAAGCGCAGGCGGTGGTGCTGCCGCTGGACTACGCCCTGAATCTGGCCGATACAGCACAAATCATCGGCGTGTCACCTGGATGGGTATGTCAACTGCGCCGCCGCTTCATAGCCGGGCAAGTGGTTGGTACCGCCGATGCGGCCAAAGCTGGAGGACGCAGGCGGCAGAACATGACCAAGCAGGAAGAATGCGAGTTTCTGGCCCCGTTTCTGGCATCTGCTGCGGTGGGCGGTATCCTGGTGGTCAGCAAGATCAAGATGGCGCTGGATCAGGCACTGGGGCGCAAGGTGGCACTGTCTTCAGTCTACAATCTGTTGCACCGCCACGGTTGGAGGAAGCTTGCACCGGATAAACGACATCCTCAGAGCGATCCGGTAGCTCAGCAGGAGTGGAAAAAAAACTTCCTCAAACGCTCTGCCAAATCCGCCGCGACTGGGCGCAGGGTAAAGCAATCAAGCTGATGTTTCAGGACGAGGCGCGCTTTGGACGCATCTCGGATGTGCGCCGCTGCTGGGCACCCAAGCCCGTGCGGCCTTTATGTCAGGGCATGTTGACGCACGAATACACCTATGTTTTTGGTGCAGTGGATGTTTACACAGGAGAACTCGACAGTTTGATTTTGCCGTACGTCAACACAGAATGCATGCAACTGTTTCTCGATGAAGTTGCAGCCCGACATCCCGATGAAAAGATCGTGATGGTCATTGACGGGGCTGGCTGGCATCGCAGTGACGCACTCAAAGCACCGCCGAATATCTACCTGCTCACACTGCCACCCTATGCGCCAGAACTCAATCCGATAGAGCATGTCTGGGATGAACTGCGCGAAAAGTTCTTCCACAACCGGGTTTTTAAGAGCCTGAACGCTCTTGAAGACCATTTGAGCGAAGCACTCAAAGTCTGCGAGCAAGATCACACGACAATTGCATCAATTGTGTCCTGGTCGTGGATCATTACCGCATTCTTGATTGCATTAATGAATTAGAAATGGAATAACGCATTAAGAGGTGGATTCAAATATAGCCCGATAATATTTGCCGATTTCTCTGCAAACTCAGGATCAGTACTGATGCACCAGCTACGTGCTCTATGCAGATAAATCCCTTCTTTCTTTAATGCTCGCCAAACTGCATGAGTACTTGATCCCAGTTGCTTTGCCAAAGTTGGACAATCCCATCTGGCCAGGCCTTGAGGTGGTTCGCTATCCAACCTGGATAACAGTTTGTCCCTGAATGCTTTTCCATATGCCTCAGGTTTGCCGGGTCGTCGCTCATCTTTAAGTCCGGCAATACCATGCTTTGCATACCGTTTGCGCCATTTACTGACACGAAATTCTGTAGTTTCACACTCTGCAGCAACCGTCTGGTTCTGCTTGCCTGCAGCGCAGGCTAAAATGATCCCCGCTCGCTCAACCATCCTGCGCTCCGCGCTATGGCTGCGCACGATCTTCTCCAGATGGTTTCTTTGCTCTTCCGTAAGAGTGATTTCTATCGCTTTTCTAGGCATAATGCCTAGTATAAATAATAATTAACCTTATTAACGCAATTAAACACTAGATGCCAGTGTATAGGGATGCGCACCCTCGGCAACATCTGTTGTCACAAAAACAAACTGGCCCGGTTTATGGCCTGGCCAGTTATCGACTTCAGCCTCGACCTCCAGTGCTTTTACTCCCGGGAAATAATGCAACGAAGTGATTTTTCCCGGTGCCTGCCGCCCTGCGCCAATCTTGCCCAGCATGGCTATCACCGCAGCCAGGCTGCCAAAAACAAGTAATACCGTTACCAGCCAGCCGACAGGAGAGAGCCAGTAACTGTTTTTCATGAGGGTAGTGGCGTGAAATCCCAATGCAAGGTAACAAATGGCCAGCAAACGATGTGTTTTGAGAAACCAGTGATAAGGAATGCGTTTAAGAAGCGCCAGCATAATCAGCACAACCACAGCATAAAAAGCCCATTCACCGGCAGTTTCTGCAAAACAATGCTGATTGTGGAAAAAAACGGCTACACCATTATCCGGTCCAGCCTGTTCGCCGCATGTCTGGTGTTCAAGCCATCCCCATTTTTTTTCCTGGCCACGCCCATTACCAGCCGAAAACGTGATCCAGCCCCAGTCTACAGCCCATTTTGTTCCTCTGGCCCACATCCAGTGAATCACGGCGGATAGCAAAATGGTGATACCAAGCCACTTATGCAGGCGATACATTTTGTCCAGACCGCCCAACCATGCTTCCGGCCAGCGCGGGCGTAGCGCAAGCACCATGGCGACACTCATATAGCAAAGAGTGGCAATGCCTGTCAGCTGGATGATGACTTTGCGCAGGCTGAAAAAAGAGGGCGACTGAAACACAGCCGGTTCTGCCAGAAACCATAAAAAAACAGGAAGCAGAATGATCAGCCAGAACGCTTGCTTGAGATGGCGCATGCCAGTCCTTTAGCGCTGAAATTCATGATGGTGTGTAAGGAAATTTCTGTAAAACTATCTGTATTGTCACGACTGTTTGCTGTGTTTTGCTTGTGCCATTGGATTTTGCCTTGAATCGGCTACCTCGCCGAGGTTTTTTAAAGACCCCCTGGCAATCTCAAATTTGTTTACAAGTTGATCGAAATGAAACATTCGTAACCAAGCTTGCCACATAACTTGTGTGACTCACGATGTCATACGGAAGCAAATAGAGTAAAAGAAATCGAATACCGTAATAGCTTTTTTTCTGGCGGGCAGCCCTGATCAAAACATTGCATTGTCATTGCGCGTTGCTGCTGTATGGCAGGGTTTATCTTGTTTTTATCCATCTGACAGTGATAGTTCATTTCTTGTACACTACCCGCCGACAAGTCGGGAAATATAGTAACTAATTGTTTTTATTGAAGGAGGGTGCGCATGATTTTCTGGCGCGTAAAATCGCTGGACACTATTCTGGCCACAGCTGAAAAGAAAAGTCTTCACCGTTCACTGGGTGTGTGGCAGCTGACATTGCTGGGGGTGGGGGCGATTATTGGCACGGGTATTTTCGTGCTGACTGCCGAGGCGGCGCAAAAGGCCGGTCCCGGCATGATGATTGCTTTTGTCATCGCCGGGTTTGTCTGTGCAGTAGCAGCTTTGTGCTATTCGGAGCTTTCCTCGATGGTACCGGTATCCGGCTCGGCTTATACCTATTCCTACGCGGTGCTGGGTGAACTGATTGCGTGGGTGGTCGGCTGGGCGCTGATTCTGGAATATTCGGTTGCGGCAGGGGCTGTTGCCGTTGGCTGGTCGGGCTATTTTGTTGGCTTGCTGAATCATTCGGATCTGGGAATCGAGATCCCCTTTGCTCTGGCAAATGGCCCGTTTGCAGGTGGAATCATCAATTTGCCTGCGGTGGCGATTTGCATTCTGGTGACCAGTCTGCTGGTGATCGGCACACGGGAGAGCGCCGCGTTTAATGCTGTACTGGTCGCGGTCAAAATCACAGCGTTGTCAGTATTTATTGCATTGGCGTTACCGGTTTCCGACATCAACCATTTCGAGCCATTTCTGCCGCTGGGGACTTCGGGAGTGGTTGCGGCAGCAGCGTCGATATTTTTTGCCTATGTCGGCTTTGATGCTGTCTCGACTGCAGCAGAAGAAACCAAAAATCCGCAGCGTAATCTGCCGATTGCGCTGGTGGGTTCGTTGATGCTGTGTACCGTGTTTTATCTGCTGGTATCGGCCGGTGTGATTGGCGCAGTGGGTGCCCAGCCACTGATTGATGCTGCTGGCGAAGGATTGGCGCCGGGTTCAACGCTGATGGCAGAACAATGCAGCCTGCTTGCTGCTGCCGGGGAGCAGCCGGTGGTATGTTCACAGGAAGCGCTGGCGCATGTGTTGCGCCAGATTGGCTGGGAAAAGGCGGGTAATCTGATTGGTCTGGCTGCTTTTCTGGCGCTGCCTTCAGTGATTCTCATGATGCTGTTTGGCCAGACGCGTATTTTCTTCGTCATGTCGCGCGATGGCTTGTTGCCGGAGGTATTGAGTCATGTACATCCCCGCTTCAAAACACCGCATATCGTCACACTGATTACCGGTATGGTGGTGACACTGACTGCTGCTTTTTTACCGGTGGGCAAACTGGCAAATATTTCCAACTCTGGCACCCTGTTTGCTTTTCTGGTGGTGGCGTTGACTGTCATGATTCTGCGGGTCAAGGATAAAAAACGGATCAGGCCGTTCAAAACACCGGCAATCTGGCTGATCGGGCCGCTTGCGATTACGGGATGCATTATTTTGTTCCTGTTCCTGCCGCTGGATGCCAAGCTGGTGTTCCCGATCTGGACAGCAATCGGGCTGGTTTTCTACTTTTTGTATGGCTACCGGAAAAGTCACGTTTTGCTGGGTATCGATACGCCTTCGGGTGGAGAGAATCTGATCGAACCGATCCGATCTCTGGCGGATTGCGATGAGGGGAACGGAGCTAAAGAAAATAATCCCGCTCCATAATGCTGATATTCAACCGGGACATACGGCATGAAAAGCGACAGATAACATGATGAGTGATGAGGTATCAGAAATGAATTTTATAAAAGTGGTGTTTGCCGGGGTCGTTGGCTTTCTTTCCTGCCAGGCAATGGCTGATCCAGCCTGGGCGCCTGATGTGCCCAAAGCCAGGGCGGCATTTGAAAAAGAAACAGGTATCCCTCTGCGGGCAGGCCACCACATTGAGCCAACTATTTTCAAGGGATATTATGCCGTGCGGACGAGTAAGTCTGGCGGTGCTTCTGCCTATTTCCGGGAAGATATGGCATGGCTGGGAAATATCAAATCTCCAGGATGGTCGATTCAGTCACCCGCCGACAACAGCTCCGGGGGGAAGCGTGCCTGGTTGCAACAACAACTTGGACAGGTGCCGCTGGATCGTCTTGTTCTCGTTAAACGATCCACGCCTCCTGTAGCCGTTATCTGGTCTGCACCGGATTGCCCTTATTGCCGCATGCTGGAAAAAGCCCTGGAGCAGGAGGGTGCTTCGGTTTATGTAGCACCCGTTGGTGTATCGGAGAGCGGATTCGGGCAGGCTGCCAAGGTTTACTGTTCTGGTCAGCCAGCACAAACCTGGAAAGCGGTGATGCAGAATGCCGGAGCAACGGATGATTTGCCAAAGCCTGCTTGTGACTATCCGCGCGATATGCTGAGCGATATTGGTTTCTTTTTCGGCATGGGCAGGCCGGTCACGCCTATTGTGATCTTTGCCGACGGATTCACCATAACCGGATGGGGTGAGCAAGGGCAAGTCCTGCTGCGCCAGAAAATCGGTGACAAGATTTTTTTCAATGATTGAAATCTGTGCAAGGAACGCTTTTCATACGAGTAGTTGTTTGTGCAGGATGAAGGTGGAGCAGGGGAGGGTAATTGCTGCACAACACAGGGGACAGGCACCGGCTGCCTGACAAAATAACCCGGGCGTTCCGGTGATGGGCAGGGCAAGCCGGATTGAATGAAACCGTGTTCAGCGCTGGCTGAATGATGCAATACAGAAGGCAGCCGAGGCTGCCTTCTGTATTGTGAAACAGGAAATTATACGATTCCCGGTCAGGCAGCTTTACGACGGCGGGTTGCAGTCATGCCAAGCAATCCCAGTCCCAGCATGGCCAGAGTTGCGGGTTCAGGCACTGCGTTAGGGTCAGTGCCGTCACCGCCACCACCGGCAACGCTGCCAAAGCCATCCAGGTAGACATACCCCCAGTGGCCGGTAGGCTCGCAATCAGCGGCTACGAGTGACAGCATGAAATCATGACCTTTCAGCGCGTCAGTAATGTTTAGTGTCTCGACTTGCCAATCTGGAGTGTAGTAATTGCCACCAAAGTATGAAAAACGGGTATCTACGCCACCCCCGCCAGAAGCCGCGTTGTATTCCCGAGTAATAAGATCAACCTTGTCTGTAAGATCAGTTAATACCAGTTTGAAGGTGGCGGCATCAGTAATACCATGTGCGCCTTCCAGAACCGCTTTCCATACGAAATTGATGCTGGATTCCGTATAGTTAATAACGGTCTGCTTGATTGCGGAAGCATAACCACCAGTAGTGGTATCTTCAATGCGGGCGCTGTAATTACCAGCGTATACCGTGCTGCCAAGTGCGGCGCCAACATGGGGGTCAACGTAGCTGGTGTTGATAATTTGCGAGTGCATTGCATAATTATCATTGGCAAATACCCAGGTTGGCGTTAAGTTAGTGTTATTGATACTGGCACGATAAGCGGAATCTGAAACAGTCCAGCCGTTGAAGTTACCGGTTTCAAAACCGCCATTGATGAACGGGTTGGCGTGTGCTGTTGTTGCCAGCAAGGTAGAGGCCGCCAGAGCCAGAGCAAATTTTGTTTTCATATAAACCCTTTTTTTTTGATGATTTGAAATAAATGAGCAATCGTTATGCTCAAATTAGCTAAAGCATGGAATGTGCCATTTTTGGATTTCAATCGTATTTGATTGATATTGCTGCATTTTCTTTGGATGGGATTGTGAGGTAGATCCGGAATTGATCGATCCGGTGTAAATTTTCCCGACAGTTTTTTCATGTTTGCTTAAGAAATTTGCAGATTCTTGTCAGAATTGCTCTTTTTCGTACCCCGGCTGTATTGCCAGCAGGATTTTTTGATCTTTCTACGAGAAAGGCAAAAGCCGGATGTAAAGGATTCCGACAAAATGATTCGATCTCCGGGGCAATAACTGAAATTCAGTGCCATCAGCTGGCGGAGTGTGAGGGGGTCATGTCAGCTAATTTGAAATAAAGTGATCCGGGGAGAGATGTCTGCTTTCTTTTTCAAACGCTCGCCATGCTTGCCAAACCAGTATAATTAGCGTTTTTTTCAATTTCTCAAGAGGAAGACTGATGCATACCGGCACTACCCTTACCCAGTTCATCATTGAAGAGCAGCGCCACATTGCAGGCGCAAGCGGTGATTTCACTGCGTTGTTGAACGATATCGTGACTGCCATCAAAACCATTTCCAATGCTGTGAACAAGGGCGCGCTGATTGGCGTGATGGGGGCGCTGGATACGGAAAATGTCCAGGGAGAAACACAAAAGAAACTGGACGTGATTACCAATGAGATCATGATCCGCCATAACGAATGGGCTGGCCATTTATCCGGCATGGCATCGGAGGAGATGGATGATGTTTATTCGATTCCTTCACCCAATCCGCTGGGCAAATATCTGCTAGTGTTTGATCCGCTGGATGGCTCCAGCAATGTGGATCTCAATATCTCTGTCGGGACGATTTTTTCCATTCTGCGCTCACCTGTGCCAAGCCGGGCTGCCAGCAAGGAAGATTTTTTCCAGCCGGGTACCAAACAGGTGTGTGCCGGCTATGCGTTATATGGCTCATCCACCATGCTGGTGCTGACCACCGGTCATGGTGTCAATGGCTTTACGCTGGATCGTGATATCGGTGAATTTGTACTGACGCATCCCAATATGAAAATTCCCGTTGATACCCGGGAATTTGCCATCAATGCATCCAACCAGCGTTTCTGGGAACCGCCAGTACAGCGTTATGTGGCAGAGTGCCAGGCCGGCAGCACCGGGCCGCGCGGACGTGATTTCAATATGCGCTGGGTAGCTTCCATGGTGGCGGAAGTGCATCGCATTCTGACCCGTGGTGGTATTTTCATGTACCCGCGCGATACCAAGGATCCTTCCAAGCCAGGCCGATTGCGTTTGATGTATGAAGCCAATCCAATGAGCTTTATCGTCGAGCAGGCAGGTGGGTTATCCACTACCGGCTATGAGCGCATTCTGGATATCGTGCCACAGGACCTGCACCAGCGTGTGCCGGTAATTCTGGGCTCGAAGAATGAGGTGGAAGTGGTGCTGGGGTACCACAAAAAGTAATTGATCAGCGGTTTCCTGGCCGCTATCAAGCCTGATTTATCCGGGGGATAACCGTTATCTCCCGGCTCTTCCAAACAATGTTTACTGCAAAGTGACATTCGGCAAATACCTGCTCCAGTAGCACTGTTGTCATTATCGCGTCACCAGGTTAATCATCCGTGCCAGTCATTGGCAGCTCTGCCCTGGCGGAAAAAATCCTGCCTGTCAGGTAATAATTTTCATCCGGTAACGGAAGATTTCTGATCTGACATAACCGCGATATAGCAGGCCAATTCCTGTTTCTTCTCGAGAATGGCTGGATTATGTTCGATGTAGCATGGAACCATGATTCATTCTGGTAACGATTCTGAAGGAATGTAGCTTGATTGAACGATCCAGGTAGTCGTGTGTCATACCCTGCAACTTTTAATGATTTTTTGTAACCGGTAAACCCTGTGGCCATATAGAACTGGCCTCCCTTCAAGCCTGTACGAAATGCTCGTACAGGCTTTTTTTATGGTGCAATCAATGTTATCCCGCTAAATATTGATATTTTTATTGTATGGATTTGTCAGCTTATCCATATTCTGCTTCTGGCTGACAAACTGATTACGAAATTCCTGCGCGAAATCACAAGCAGCGCGTTTGAATAATCTCTCCCCTTGTGAAATACTCATTTCCTGCTTTAATCAACTATTCATAACCCGCCCTTGAATGACCCGCAATGAGTGCAATCCAGAATACTTATCCGGGATAAGGGCATTTATCAAATTTTGGGAGATTTTATGAAAAAAACATTCCTGTTTCTGGCCTTGATGGTCAGTACCTATAGTTATGCGCAAAGCGGACATGAACAGCATGGTGACATGCATGGTGGCGATCATCATGGTATGGGTCACATGGGTGAAATGGGCGGCATGATGCATGGAGGAGGGCACCATGCGCTGGATAAAGCTACGCTGGAACATTTTTTCGAGCCGCTTCCAGCTTCCATCATTGATGAAAAAAAGAATGCAGCCCTGATTGCACTTGGAAAAAAACTGTATCTCGATCCACGGCTTTCAATCAACGATACGATTTCCTGTAATTCCTGCCATCAGCTGGATAACTTTGGTGTGGATAACCAGCCAACTTCACCGGGGCATGATGGCAAACGTGGGGGCAGAAATTCACCCACCACATTCAACGCAGCGCTGCATATCGCCCAGTTCTGGGATGGCCGTGCCAAGGATGTCGAACAACAGGCACTCGGCCCCATCCTGAACCCGATCGAAATGGGTATGCCCAGTCAAGAAGCCGTGGTCAGTAAGCTGAAAAAGATTGATGAATATCGGCCTTTGTTTGCCGAGGCATTCAAAGGTGAGGAAGATCCGGTTCAATACAAAAATGTGGGCATAGCAATTGGTGCTTTCGAGCGCACACTCATTACTCCATCGCGTTTCGATGATTTTCTCAGGGGCGATGAAAATGCCTTGAATGATGCCGAAAAGCGTGGTTTGCAAAAATTTGTACACATGGGGTGCGCCAACTGTCATAACGGTGTAGCTATCGGCGGCAATTCGTTCAAGAGAATCGGCCAGGTTGAAGTATATGAAACCGATGATCTTGGCAGATTCAATGTTACCGAGGTGGAAACGGATAAAAAGGTATTCAAGGTGCCCAGCCTGAGAAACATCACCAAAACCGGCCCGTATTTTCATGATGGTTCCATTGCCACACTGGATGAAGCTATCAGGAAAATGGCCAAACATCAGCTGGGTCGTGACGTTGGTCCCGGATTCACCGAAGATGTAAAAGCTTTCCTGGGTTCACTCACCAGCAAACAGTAAATTGACCGGGCTATATTCTGCCCGGATTCTCTTCGAGCCCATCTGTATCAGCCAGCCTGGTATCGGACGGGCAGCCTGCTGACAATCAGGACAGTCACAGGAAAGGGATTCGGTATGTAATCAGCAAAGAGATGTAGGAGGTTGCTGATTCCATCCCGAACCCCGGCGTTCATAAGGGCACCTCTAAAAATACCTAAAAAAAGCAAATCAATTCAACCAGGAGGACAATTTCACTTGATTTTTGAAATTTTTCTATCCAGGAATCAGATTTTTCTAAATTCAGGGTGATTCAGGTTGC
>WBZO01000494.1_pt1 | contig 83304 bp, 66 predicted proteins | sample 5204261 | NCBI WGS metagenome assembly WBZO01 (sample SAMN12412400, study PRJNA552823) | activated sludge metagenome | isolation source: activated sludge from anammox sidestream of wastewater treatment plant... | place: USA: North Carolina | collected 2017-09 | reverse complement strand
TTTCTAAATAACATGATAACAGCCTTAATATCTTATCAGACTTTTGAAAAGAAACCTTCCATCAAAATGTCTCATGAATTGGACAAAAATATGCCTATTCTTATCGCTGCTTAAACATTATTCACGTTAATTACAAATTTACCTTATGAAAAAACCATCGTATATCTATTTCAGTTCTTGTTTTTCAATTATTGTACTTTGAATAGTTCTATTGTATATTCAAGTAATTTTTTGTCACCATAAACTCCGTGTCCTGGAACTACAATTTTTACATTTGGATACTGAGCTTTAACGTTCTCAACTGTATTTGACCATTCTGCTACATTTGCATCACCTAAATAACCTTTGCCTGCTTTTAGTTCTTTTATTAAACAACCACCAAACATCACATTTTCGCTTGGAAAATAACCTACAACATTATCTTTTGTATGTCCTTGTCCAAAAAATTTGATAATAATATTTTCCTTTCCAACTTTTAAAATAATTGAATCTTTAAAGCTGTTTTTCGGAATTTCATATTTATTTTCTTTTGCAAGTTCAACGGTTTTCAAGTTAGCATAAGAAGGAATGTTTTCATCATGAAATACTTTTAATCCGCCTAAACAGTCAACGTGAAAATGAGTTGGTATAACAGCATTTATTTTACAATTTAGTTTTTCTTTTACCCAATTGATTAATTCTTCTGTATTTTTATCATTGGTTGGGGTGTCAAAAATAATTGCTTCGTTGCTATCTCTCACAATAAGCCCGTTGCAGGGTACATTTCCAAAATCATTTGTTTGTAAATATGAAGTGTGGATGAAAGAATTTTTAGAAATTTGGGTAATAATTAATTCGTTTGTTTTATAGATTTCTTTTGGTGTGAAAACTATTTGTTTTGTAGGACTACAATTTGAAAATACTGTAAAAAATATTATTCCTAAAAAAGATTTTATAAAGATATTCATACTGTTGAAGTTTTTCCTTTGTCTTATATTTCAGTTCTGAGATGTCTTTGTTTACACTTCTGACTAACGTTTTCCATTTCCGTTCGTAATCAAATTGTTGCAAACCCTAAATCCTCATTAGTCAGTGCAAATTTAGTGATTTGTTTTCTTATTCGCTTCACAAGACCAAGTTTTCTTTTTCATCAAAAATAAGTAATCTATTGGTCGTTTATAAAGCTTTTTTACTAGCCAATTACAGAGTATTTCGGCAAGTTTTCGAGTAGTAATACTAACAGCCGAGCGTGTGGAAGTGCACGCTCTGGGTTTTTGCTTCCTCAGGGCTTTCTTCTATTCGTCATAATGTTAGCACACGTACTTCTTTCGTTCTGTTTGTCAGTCAGCGTTGGGAAACCATACTCTTTTGCAAGTTTTGGTTTAGCGTTGGCTTGTTCGATTTGCAAATGTGTATGGTTTTTGCGTTGGGTTAAGGTTTTATGTTCCATTCTATTGGTTTCAGTCTTTCCGCTACTGTTGTTAGCGTTTTAAGTATGTCCGTTTCGGGTGGAAGTTTGCCGAAAACCAATTCGCTGAAACTTCCTGTGTAAACATCTTTGATTTTATTCCAAGTAGTTGTCGTATCAGAAAAAATAATTGCTGTCGTTGGGTGATTTGCTAACCATTCGTTGTTATTTTTGAAACTTGCAACATCATCATTTGCTACACGCAAAAGCATTGTTTCAAAGTCGTTTGATTGAAAAAACGATTTAAGGTTTTCATCTTTCAGCATTAAGTGAATGTCGGAAGTATGACGGATTTTGTTTCGTAAATCGGTAATTGGCTCTTGTGTTTGAGAAAAACGTACTAAACTCATAATTTTTTCGCATAATGTTCTTTTCGGGTTCAATGCCAACACTTCGAACGGATTCATTCCGTATTCGTCAATAAGTGCTTGTTGGTTATTTTTCAACATCATTTCGTAAATAAACGAACCTACATTTGCTGTTGTATAAGGTTCAAAATTTCCCAACCAAGTGCTTTCGACAATGATAATATCACGCACTTGTCCAAAATGTCCCTTAAAAGTTCGTGGATAATTATGTGCTGTTTTGCGTATCATTCCGACTTTGTTGGTAATGCCGTCAATGTCCATTTCGGGAAGCACATCTGAAACACATTTGGAAATCTTTTTGATTTTGTTTTTTAGTTGATTACCTGTTTCGCTTTCATTTCTCAACACAACCAAATCAATATCTTCTGAAAATCGTTGTATCATTCCAAAACATTTTGACAAAGCCGTTCCACCTTTAAAAACGGTTTCTTTGGCTATGTCATTTTTGAAAATATGGAATAAAGCAAATGTTACCCAATAATCTTTTTCGACATAAATTTCTTGTATGCCCAACTGCTGTGATGTAGCAACAACGGCATCTTGAAACAGTTCTTTATTTTCGTGTAAGTTCATTTTATATTCCAATTTTCTGCGGTTGGTAATAGTTTTTTGTCAATGCCGTATTCATATTCCGAAAGTGGGTTTAAACTTTTTTTTAATACATTTAAATCACTTTCAGTTTTGATGTTTTCCAATAAAGCTCCGAGAAAACTCCGCACTCGTGGCGGATAAGCCAATCCACATTTTATCAAAAGTCTTGTTTCTGTGGGATTGAGTTCTTTCAGTTTATTGGAAAGAATTTTTATTGCCAAATTTTTATCCAAATCGGGAATTTTCTTGAAGTCTTTTAATGCGTCTAACAATTCCAATAAATAGAAGTTTTTGTCGGTTACATCAACATAACTTTTAACAGGACTTGCTTTTACATTACCGTTTGAAACAGTAATTCGTTTATCCCGACTTGCAATTTTTATGCTTCTGGGAATTTGCGTTGTCAAACCCAAACGATTGTAAAGCGAAGTTCCTGTGATGTAGGCAATGCGTCTGCCTTTTTCAAAAAGATAAGGTTTTAAAATTTCTTCTTCATTGGGTTTGAGTTCGCCAAAAACGGTTTTCTTGGGTTTGTAAAACACACCTGTCGAAACTCTTTTGATAATACCTTTGGCAATCAGTCGTTCAATGGCTTTTGCTGCTGCCGAAAATTCCTGCGGTTCAATATCCAATTGCTCGTATTTGAACGTAGTTCCGTCAGCCAACTTACTGATTTGTTTTTGTATGTTTTGAGTAACTCCCATTGCACAGCAAAGGTAGCGAATATTTTTTGATTGTCAAGTAAACAAAACAAAATACTTGACATTTTTAAGAGGATAGTAACTATTAGTCAATCGGTTTCACAATTCTTGTCTGTTCCTTTTTTTCATCTGTTGCAGGAATTATCTTGAAAATTATTTTTGCCTCGACTACAATTTTGGAAATAAAAGGATAATTTGGATTTACTGAAAAATAATGTTCGTTTCCGTTGCACTTTATGAAGCCAACTTTTCCACGTTCGTTGTCGTGTAAGATTTTTACGATTTCGCCTTCACTGTTTTGACCTGTTTGTGTATTATGATTATTAGAGTTGCTTTGTGTTGGGAAATTCAATGCTTCAATACTTTCTGCAATGTCTTTGCTTTTAAAGTTTTCATTGTATAACGGTCAAGTGTACACGATGTGCCGACGAATGGAGGCATGTACGTGTACACAGTGTTGTAAGATAGTTGTCATTCATTAATCACCTAATAAATCCCTTTTGAATTATTTACTAAAACGGTCCAGTGTACACGATGTGCCGACGAATGGAGGCATGTACGTGTACACAGTGTTGTAAGATAGTTGTCATTCATTAATCACCTAATAAATCCCTTTTGAATTATTTACTAAAATCATTTGATTTTTGAAGTCATTCAAAAGGTTAGTTCCATTATTTTTACGTATTGGTAGCAAAGTTCAATAAAAAATTTGACTTTTTCAATTTATTCTTGTACCTTGCCAAAGCTTTTAAGCGATTAGCTTTGAAAACAAGTTTTCAGCAAATCTTTTTTGCAAGCTTTGGACCAAAATTTTCTTTTGGTTGCTAACAATACTCCAATCCTTTTTGGAACTATTTATTTGTGATTTGGATGCGCAATTTCTTACAACATTTGTATATACGCCAAATTTCGTATATTTTCCGTGTAAATCTAATCTCTTTTTATTCAAATATCCAAACTATCCAACGGGCTTTTTATACTTTTTCTCAATTTGTCTGTAATGTGCGTATATATTTCTGTTGTCTTTAGTGCGTTATGACCTAAAAGTTCTTGTACGATACGGATGTCTGTCCCATCTAGTATTAGATGATCTTTCTTTATTTACGCAGAGCGTGTTACGGCCTTATTTTTCAAAATTCATCCATATTTAGGCCGTAACCGAATAGCTTAAAAAGCACTTTTTGACTATTCTGTTTTTTACCGAACAACAATAATTTTAATATAAGTAAGAAAATCTCCCTTAGCAATATTTCAGCTTACACCAAGCCTTTGATTTTCAACAAACTCATGTTATTTATTAGAATATACAAAATATTCCCATGGCTTTAATTCTAGGGTCTCAGGTTGGGAAAATTGCTTTTTAGTACCGGAAAATACCTCTATAAACTCGCCCTCCATAACAGGTAGTTGTGCTTTTTGTACTGAAGAAGACAGATTGATGATAACAAAGATCTTATCACCTTCTTTTTCTCGTTTGAATGCATAGATATTTTGATCATTGCCTGTGGCCACTTTAATAAGAGCACCCCCAAAAGTACCGTTCCAAAGTGCTCGATTGCGATGTTTGAGGTCAAAAAGCTTCTTATAAAATCCTGCATAAGGGTAGTTGTCCCAAGGCACTTCATCCTTTTTGAAAAACTCAAGTTGCTTGTCCATTGCTGATTCCTGACCGGTATAAATCAGCGGTATGCCATTGAAAGTAGCAGTCAGCACAGCAAAAGCCTTATGGCCATCACCCATTCTGTCCATTTCCGTACCTGCCCACGAATTTTCATCATGATTGGAAGTGAACTGCATCTGATAGCCTGTTTTATATTGCTTAGCCTTTTTAGCCAAGACGGTGTCGATGGATAATGCATTTTTAGTGATGGTTATTTTCTCACCTTCTTTAAGATTACCTTGTACCATATTGGCAGTTTTGGTGCGATTTGCACCTTGCGATGCGGCTATCTCATTGAGTGTGTGGTGCATTTCCCAACCATAATCACCTATAAAAGCGCCGTTATTGACGATATCCGGATTTTCACCTTCTGAAAGCATAAACAAGGGCTTGATGCGATAGAGCGAATCTGTACATTGATCCCAGAAATCTACCGGAACAGCGTGGGCCACATCCATTCTGTAGCCATCGATATCGGTTTCATTAATCCAATACTTGAGTGCATCAATCATGCCCAGTCTCATCTCTTGATTTTTATAATCGAGGGCAGCTACATCTGTCCAGCCCCAGGATTCTCCAGTATTGTAATCAATCGGGTCAGTGATTTTTCCATCTTTACCTTTTTGATACCAGTCCGGGTGTTGAGTAATCCATGGATTATCCCAACCAGTGTGATTAGGTACCCAGTCTAGTATGATATACATCCCGGCTTCGTGTATTTTTTGGACCATTATTTTAAAATCGTCCATGGTGCCATAATCTGGATTAGTTTGATAATAATCTGCAACCGAATACGGACTACCTAGTTCACCTTTTCGCTTTTCTACACTGATGGGAAATATCGGCATAAACCAAAGGATATCTACACCCATTTCTTTCAAGCGAGGTATATGGGCAATAAATGATTTAAATGTATTTTCAGGTGTAAAATGCCTAAGATTCACCTCATAAATTACAGCATTTTTGTGCCAGTCGGGTACACGTGGTTTCTGCCATGTGGTTGGCCTGGTGGTTGCTAATTGAGTATTTTGGCGGCTATACAGATAGTAAAGTAATCCGGCAGCCATTAGTATCAAAATAGAATATACTGCAATCTTGCTATTCATAAAATGAGCGGGTTTAAAATGTGTAATAAACGATCCAAACAAAAGGAATATGCAAAGCAAAGATAAATTTTAATGTTGATTGTGCCAAATAACCGTTGTAGTGTTTATAAGTTAGTGTGATTTATTGAATGGTAGAATCAATAAGTAATTGTAAATATAGATTCTTTAGATAGTCACTGTTGAGGATAGTAAAATAGCAATATTGTTAAACTAAATTCATTAACACGATCCATGGCACACTGTCCGGATGGGGTGGTCGTTGTAACCTACTCACAGTTGTAGTCATACCCCATAAATGTATCTCACTTACTGGATAAGTGTACCGGTTGATGCCCTAGAACCGATTAGTTATTCTAGGCTATAAAATACCTATTGCCACCTAGACGCAACAAACAAAAACTTTATTCCTTCCATTTAATATTGCATCCAGCACTCGGATATTGCTTTGTAAAAGCTGGTTCTTTTCTGAGCAATAGTTCCAGTGCCATCCGTAGATCACGACCATCTACAGGTTTATCATTTTTAGGGCGTGATTCGTCTAAGCGTCCTCGGTAATACAGTTTATCTTCACTGTCAAAGACATATATATCCGGCGTGCATGCCGCGTCATATGCTTTGGCTACAGCCTGGCTCTCATCGTACAGATAGGGAAAAGGATACTTGAGTACTTTAGCAACGATGGCCATTTTATCTGGAGCGTCTTCCGGATAATCAACGGCATAATTGCTGCTGATGGCAACAAAGCCAATCCCTTTTTTCATATATTCATTAGCTATGCTGACCAGCTGATGATTGACATGGATTACGTAAGGGCAGTGGTTACAAATAAATAGAACGGTAGTACCATTTATTCCTTTGATACTGTCAAAAGTCAGGTGTTCACCCGTAATGACATCTAGCAGATTAAAGTCAGGCGCTTTAATGCCTAGGTCTAACATTTTGGATTCGGTTAATGCCATAACATCTATTTTAAATACAGCACAAGATACAAAAAAGCCTTTCAAAAACGTTTGAAAGGCTTCACTTTATATCTATTTTAGGATTTTATTGTACTAAAGATGTAGCAGCTTTAGCTACTACCTTCAATTCCATGTAAATGTTGTCATCTACAAATGCATCGCCAATATTTTTGAATACATTTTTAGACTTATACACAATGCCCCAATCGGTTCTGTTAATAGTAAATGGAGTAGAGTTTACCACTACTTCACCATCTGTTACATTGATGTTAGCAGGTATCGTCACTTCCTTTGCAATGCCTTTTAGCTCAAGATTTCCTTTTACTAAGTGTGTCGCACCATTTTCACTTGTAGGTGTGATACTTACGATTTCAAACTTTCCAAGCGGGAATTTTGATACATTAAAAAAGTCATCAGCTTCAGCGCCATTAATACCTTTTAGGTGAGATTCAAGTTTTCCACCCCATTCTTCATCCATACCCAACACTTTGATACTGTTCATATCGATTTCAAAATTACCGGCTGCAATGGTTCCATTTTCAACAGATACATTTCCATTTGATAATTTAATAATGCCCTTATGGCTGTCAGTAGGCTTTTTGCCTTCCCAGTTGATGACAGATGCTTCAGTATCAACGATATAGTTATGACCTTTTGCAGCAGCAGCCTCCTCAATAGCATCCGGAGCAGAAACAGCTTTCTCTTTACAAGATGTAAAAAACATTGCAAATGCTGCAATCATTGAAATAAAAAGGGTACTTCTCATAATGTGATTTAAATTTTAGTTGAAAAAAATTATTTTTTGTCTTATTAAAAATTATTTGTTTTAACAAACATTTTTTATCAAAAGTTTGCACTGTAAGTCGAAGTAAATCATAAATTTTTGTTAAGTTTTTTGTAGTCGTTTCTTTTGGAAGGTTATAGACTTGAAAAAATATTGAACACTCATCGATATTGAGCGAGCTTAATAGAATGTTTAAGGAATTTTACTGTGTATATTTATTAAATTCATTATTTTTGGCGATTGAAAACAATATGAATGATTAGATATTTAACAGCCTTGTTGCTTACATTGAGTGTATCATCAGGACTTAATGGCCAGAGTTTCTGGTTCGGAGTCAAGGGTGGAGTCGCGATGGCTAATCAGTCATGGGGCTCTGGTGGCAATACACTAGGCGTAAATAGAAATCCTATATTCCCATTGAACGGAGATTTTTTTGTAGAATCGCTTGATGAGGATAAAAAGGGTGCTTTGTATGCTCAGCTTGGATATCATGGGCGTGGTAGTTCTGTACGATTTTTCAGTTCTTTTGGTCAATTCAATCCGCTGGTAAAGTACAAATTTCACAATGCAGTGCTGGAGCTGGGTGCCAAGAAAAGTTTTGATTTGCTTGAGCAATTCGGCTCTTATTTTATACTAGGTGTACGTGGTGAATATACTTTTGGTAGCAATCTTTCTGTCCAGACCGCTAATCTAGGCCAGATAGTTAGTCCTGACTATATCCGGCATTTTAACTATGGTGTTACTTTTGGAGGAGGATTTGAAAAAATTCTCACAGAAATGAGCAATGCCTTTATTGAATTTTCTATTCAGCCAGACTTATCCTTTCAGTATGAACAATTTCCAATAGATAACGTCCGTAATCCATGGGTACCCAATGAGCGCATTGATCTTCCGCTTACACAGGTCAGAAACCTGACTATTGAAGCTAAAATCGGGATTAAATTTCTTAGAAAAGTGATATATATTGATTAACCATTTAATTCATACTCAATAATGAAAAATATAAGTTTACTCTTTGCCCTATTGATGATTAGCTTTACTTACAGTAATGCGCAGATTACGATCGGAAATGACGTGTTTCCAAAACCAGGAGATAATCTCAAATATGCAGAATCTACGGATGCTTCTCTTCAGCTGGATATGAAAGGCAATGCTGGTCCACATGAATGGGATTTTGAAGTATTAAACAAAGGACGCTTATTTACTGAAAGGTATGTTAGTCCTTCAGAAGGAACCGATACTGGGACATTTTCAGATGCAGATCTTTTGTTATTTAATGGTAGAGAAGAAAGATATTTTAAGTCATCTGATACACAAGTTGAGGGATTGGGTTTTGGAGGCATTAATCCACTGTTTGGTGCACCCATTGCGATCAGATATACTAAAAGACCTGCCATTCGATTTGCTCCATTGAAATTTATAGATACTAAGACATCAGAAGGAGCATTTAAAATTGGCCTTCCAGCCAGTGTATTTCCTGATACCTTACTGGCTATTTTTCCAGCAGGATTTGTTCCGGATAGCGTTAGAATCGAGTTTACCTCAGAAAGTACGGGATTGATAGATGCTTTTGGAACTTTAAAAATGCAGGGTCAAACTTTTAATGTATTGAGAGAAAAAGTGGCTGAAACTACTCAAACTAAAGTAGGTATCAAGCTGGCATTATTAGGATGGGTAGATCTTAAAACGATAGCAAGTACTTTTAATTTTCCGCTTCCTGAATTTTTGAACAATATACTAGGAGAGCAAAAAAGGACGATCTATAAGTTTCATACAGATACTAAAAAGGAGATTTTAGTTGCTGCCACATATGAACAAGACGGAACATTTCAGAGTGTAACTTTTGCTGACTTGGGTGGTGTTACTTCAGGAAATACTGACGTAAAAGGACCTGAATTTACATTATATCCTAATCCGGCATCTGACCATGTTACACTGGCTACACCTGAATGGAATTCCGGTACTTATTTAATAACTATTGCTGATGTCAATGGTAGGATTGTATATGCGGAGCCTTGTGAGTTATTTCAGCATAGTAGCAAGACCATCAACACTGATAAAATCAACACCGGTACCTACTTTCTGACAATCAGAGATGTATTCAACAGAATATCAGGCACGACTCAGTTTTTAATCGTAAAATAATATCATTTATAATAACACAACTGTCCGTGTCTGCAGTAGCAGTACGGGCAGTTTTTATTTCAATCAGGTATGAACTCATTTCAATCATTATTTATCTTTTTATTCAGCCTGATTTTTATCCATGGGTACGGGCAAAAGGGGCCGGCTTTTTTAGAAGATTATAATCATCAGTGGGTTGATTCTGTATTTGCTGGGTTGACTTTGGATCAGAAGATCGGCCAGTTGCTCATGCCACGTGGTAATTACTCCGGAAAGCCGCATGATGTCGAGCAGCTCAGGCATTGGGTCAAAGAGTATAAAATTGGGGGTATTGTTTTTTTTGCCGGCAATCCGGAAGTACAGGTACGCATCACCAATGAATTACAACAACTTTCAGAAGTACCGTTATTTATCGGTCAGGACTTTGAATGGGGACTTGGAATGCGGCTGGAAAATACAGATAATTTTCCTTATAATATTATGACGGCAGCGATGCCTTTTGATGCTGAATTAGTGACGCGGATCGGTAAAGAGATAGGGAGGCAATGTAACAGAATCGGTGTGCACATCAACTTTGCTCCTGTAGTCGATGTCAATAATAATCCTAAAAATCCGGTCATCAACTTTCGTTCCTTTGGTTCTGACAAAGATATCGTTGCACGTAATGGAATAGCCATAATGCGTGGTATTCAAAGCCACCATGTCATTAGTACAGCCAAGCACTTTCCTGGTCATGGAGATACAGACGTAGATTCTCATTTTGATCTACCTTTGATCCTCCATAACCGTAATCGACTGGAGAATGTAGAGTTGTATCCGTTTAAAAAGCTAATTCAGGAAGGACTATCAGGTGTGATGACAGCCCATCTCAACGTACCGGCGCTGGAGCCTCAAAAAGGAATGGCTTCTACATTTTCAAAGGAAATCGTCACTCATCTTTTACAAGAAGAGCTCAGATTTCAAGGATTGACCTTTACAGATGCGATGGATATGCAAGGTGCTGTCAAGAATTATCCAAATAATGAGGCTATGGTTCAAGCACTTTTAGCCGGCAATGACATCCTTGAAACTTTTATGGATGTACCTGGGGCGATTCGGGCTATCAAAGATGCTATTATATCCGGTAGAATCCCAATAGCTACTATTGATGCAAAAGTTAAGAAAATCTTGAAGGCTAAGTCCTGGGCAGGGCTCGACCACTATCAGGCTGCCAAGGTGGAAGGACTTTATAATGATTTGCAAAGTATTGAAGCCGATATCCTTAATCATTTAGTAGCGCAAAATGCGATCACTTGTTTGAAAAATGACCTCAATCTTTTGCCGATTATAAATTTGAAAAGAAAATTTGCAGTCCTTTCCATTGGTACACAAACCCAAACGGACTTTGGTCGTATGGTGGACAATTACGTGGCAAATGACTTTTACGCTTTGAAACATGATGCAACTGATGCTGAAATAGATTCTGTTATGAATGCCTTGGTTGGTTATGATGTAGTACTAGCTGCAGGACAATTTGTAGATATTCGTCCCGGGAGAAAGTATGGGCTAACCTCGCAAAACACAAAAATACTGCAGCGATTATCCGAAATGAAGCAGGTTGTACTTACCATTCTAGGCAATCCGTTTATTCTCGATAAAATACCTGAGTTGGCAACCTGCAAAAGTTTGGTGATGGGTTATCAACTGAATACATATACAGAGCAGATCGCACCTCAGATACTTTTTGGAGCGCTTCCTGCTCGTGGTATTTTTCCGGTAGATATAAACGAAGCATTTAGGCAAGGAATGGGTGTTCACTGGAAGGCTATCGACCGACTTTCCTACTCTGTACCTGAACTGGCCGGCATGGATCGAATAGAACTCTATCGAGAGCTAGACAGCTTGCTTACTCTTGGCCTGGAGCAAAAAGCTTATCCTGGATGCGTGTTGCAAGTAGCTAAAGATGGTAAAGTGATTTATAGTAAAGCTTTTGGTTATCCAACTTATGAACCTGCCTTACCATCTAAAGTCATACAAACGTCGAAGAGCGTTCAATTTTTAGATATGGCGATGGATAATCAAGCAGCAATCCAGGCTACAACGCAGACGAAAACGGTGCAAAACGATGAATTTCGTATTAAAACTACAGATGTCTATGATCTGGCATCCATTACTAAAATCGCGGCTTCAGCACTGGCAGTGATGCAACTTGTCAGCATGGATAAAATGGATATAGATGGCCGATTTAGCGCATATGTACCATCACTTCGAGGTAGTGGTGCAGGTGAAAGGACAATGCGCGATTTGTTGACTCACAGAGCTGGTCTTAAAGCTTGGATTGCTTTTTGGAAATACGCTATTGATACGACGGCTACACTACAAAAGGCTATCATACAACATCCCGAGTGGGAAAATAGACTGGTGGTGGAGATTAAAAAGCCTGGTTTTTTTAAAAGACTGTTTGGTAAAAAACCGAAGAAAATCGTGCATTATGCTGCTACAGTTGAAAAGGATCCTACATTCTGGAATGAAGTATTGCATTCAGGATCTCGTACCTGGAAGCCAAATATATTCTCACATCGATATTCTTCCATCTTCAGCGTACCGGTAGCGGATAGCTTATATCTGAATCACAATTATACAGATCATATTTTTCAGCAAATCAAACAAGCACCTGTTGAGTCCCCTGGCCATTATTTGTATAGTGATCTTCACTACTACTTTTATCCCGAGATGGTTCAATATTTGACAGGAGTTAATTTTCCTACCTTTGTTGGAGACACGTATCAGTCAATGGGATGCTCCAGTCTAGGGTTTAATGTCTATAATAGGAAATCCAAGTTTAGGATCATACCGACGGAGTATGATAGTATTTTCAGGGTACAGTTGTTGCAGCGTTATGTACATGACGAAGGAGCAGCCATGCTGGGTGGCATTTCGGGCCATGCAGGTCTCTTTGGCAATGTAAATGATGTCAGCAAATTAATGCAGATGTACCTGCAGGAAGGGCATTACGGAGGTCAGCGCTACATTCATTCTGATGTTATAAGAGCATTTACTAGTTATCAGTTTCCCGAAGAGAAAAATCGTCGTGGCCTGGCATTTGATAAAAGAGATTTTAACCCTGGCACACGCAATTCGCCGGCATTATCTTCTGACCGAGCCTTTGGTCATGCCGGTTATACCGGTACTTTTGCATGGGCTGATCCCGAGTATGGTTTTACGTATGTCTTTTTGTCCAATAGGGTACATCCTACGAGATATAACACAAAGATCAATACGCTGGACATCAGAGGGCAGATTGGAAATATTATTATCAAAAACATTATAAATAGTAAAAAATAAGATTGTATGGCGCTCATTAAATCGGTCAATGGCAAGCAACCACAGATAGGAAAGAACTGTTATCTAGCCGAAAATGCTACCATTATTGGCGATGTAGTCTTTGGTGATGAATGCAGTGTATGGTTCAATGCCGTGATTCGTGGAGATGTACACTATATCAAGATAGGCAATAGAGTGAATGTTCAGGATGGAGCTGTCATCCATTGTACATATCAAAAGTACCCGACTAATATAGGTAACAATGTGTCTATCGGCCACAACGCTATCGTTCATGGCTGTACTATTCATGACAATGTGCTGATTGGAATGGGAGCTATAGTGATGGACAACTGTATCATCGAATCTAACAGCATCATCGCTGCGGGAGCGGTGGTCACCCAGCATACTCATGTAGCATCCGGATGTATATATGCCGGCATTCCTGCGCAAAAGATTAAGGATATCAGCCAGGAACTCATTTCGGGAGAAATCGACCGAATAGCGGCGAATTATGTGATTTATTCAGGATGGCTCAAAGAATAGTCAGGAACAAGATTAATTTTTAATAAAAAGTGAGTGAAATACTCAAAAAACTTTTTAATTTTGCACGCGCTTTAACAAAGCAGGGCCTATAGCTCAGTCGGTTAGAGCACCTGACTCATAATCAGGTGGTCCCAGGTTCAAGTCCTGGTGGGCCCACAATACTTAAAGAATCCTTAGTCTTGGTTGATTAAGGATTTTTTTATTGAATAGAAATTTAGGTCATAGCACATCATATTCCGGCTACCTTTTATTAAACCCATATTATTCATTAGACTTTATTGCGAAGGGAAATGATACAAAATAGCTATGAGGATCGGAGTTTTTATTCCGCAGGCATAGTTTTACTAAGTCGAGGAAAGAAAAACGAGTGCCGAAATAGATATGAAGTAGCATTTTCATGTAGTCAATTTCTTATGGGTAATTTGGGTTAAATATCGCCACGATTGCTGACAATTACATGATGCAAAATGTAGGTAGTATTTTGGTTTATTGAGTTGTTTAAAGTACTTGATGAACTTAAATATCGCTTATCGATTCATAATTTCGTGACCAATCCTGCACTCCATACATCGAAAATATGAACAATAATTTTGTTTAAGATGGATAAAAGCCTGACTGTCAAAAGCGGATTTGACGGTTTGGTGCATTGATTTCCATTCATTGATGATACTGTTTTTTTCGGCTTTCACTGACTCTAGTAGGGAGATTGCCTTGTCTGTGTATATTTCATCTCCTATTGATTTGCCATAAAGGTAGAGTACTGGTACGATTGCATTAATGAGCAACAAATCCATCATTTCATCACTGATGTTTTTGAGCTGATATGTTGAAAGCGTTCCAAATCTATAGTGTGTATTCCAGTATTCATTAGGTTTGGCATGGAGCAATTCTCTAATCGTCCTTGCTGAGGATGCTTCTTTTATTTTGCTAAAAAGTCTATCATTACTCGTCAACAAGGCTGCAAACTGTGCCAACCGGATCGTAGGAAAATTGCCTGGCCGCATTTTACTAAACTTCCACATGACCGCATTGATGGGAGTAAGTCCGTATTTTTGGCGGAGATAGGTATATTCCTTTTTTATTATTTGATAATATTCATCCTGATAGTTAGCTTCGAGCATACCCGCCTGACCAAAGATTAGTGCTTCAATAGCCTGTGGTTTATCTGCATTTTTTAGCAAGATAGATAGCGGCAAGCTTTTGGCTAGCAACTCAAAAGGTTGTGTATTTACCTTCGCACCAAAATAACGCGCGAGCATGATGTAGAACGTTTCTTCCCAGTTATCACCGGTGGCTTTGTGGATTTCTGCCAGATGTGCTGTCTTTTGTAGTAGTCTCTCCACCACTAAAGTATATTTCCACAATTCGATTTTTTGTTTATCCACAGTAGGGAGCATCCTACTACATGGGATGGAATCTTGCGATTGCATTAAGGAGAGGTAGTGATCCAGATATATTCTTGGAATTCTACCTTTGAGTTCCAGGGTCGGTATATTATTCAGAGCTTCATCAAGGCTATCATGCTCATATACTACGTGGAGAATGACGTTATCATAGGCATGATCTCGATGGTGTTCGTGTTTGATCCAGTCAGAGGTGTAAACATGCATTTCGATATTGCCTGCCCAAATATTGCCATCCAATTCAATACGGCCATTGAAAAAATCTGGACCGGAATCAGTATTGTAAATACCATAGTCAAGCAGCTTTATCTTTCGACCATCGGTACAATGCAATAGATCACCACCTATCTTTTTGGTTTTCCAAAGATAGTGTAGGAAGTCTTCTTTGATGACAGGCTGGAGCGGCATATCTATTGTTATATTCTTTCGAAAATCTTAAAATTATAGTCATATTCGTTTTTCTCATCTTTAGTGTGTGGATCTTCCGAAACGAGTTTCCATTGATTCATATCCAGATCAGGAAAGAAAATATCTCCATCCAGTTCTATTTCTATTTCCGTAAGATATAACTTATCCCATAGATTGAGGGTCTGATTGAATATTTGTCCACCACCTATAATAAAAGCTTCGGTTTCACCATTTTCATGTGCATATTGTAATGCTTCGGTGATAGAGTGTACCACAACACAGTTACTGGAGATAAAGTAAGGATCTCGGGTGATGACTATATTAGTACGCTTAGGAAGCGGTCGCCCTATAGAAATATAAGTGTTTTTGCCCATGATGACCGTATGTCCGATGGTTGTACGTTTGAAATACGCAAAGTCAGCAGGTAGGTACCATGGAATCTCATTTTCTTTGCCTATCACGCGGTTTTTTGTCATGGCCACCAGGCTGGATATAATCATAATTTATTAGAATTTATCTCACAAAGCTACATATTTTCTTCTTTTACAGAAAGTTTAGAAATGAACAACCGCTGGAATTAATTTAAAAACTGTATTTTTACAAGTATAAAATCAAAAGCCTATGAGTTTTCAAATCAGCGAAAAGGGTGAAAAATACGATGTAGTCATTGTTGGGTCCGGTGCTGGAGGAGGTATGGCAGCTAAAATTCTAGCAGAATCTGGTCTTTCAGTAGCGGTCCTCGAGGCTGGTGGTGATTTCGATCCTGCAAAGGACGAATATCGTACACAGCTCAGATGGCCGTGGGAATCTCCACGCCGAGGTGCTAATACTCAAAGGGCTTTTGGCGATTTTGATGCTGCCTGGGGTGGATGGGAGATCGACGGTGAACCCTATAACAGAGTGGATGGCACTAAGTTTGACTGGTTTAGATCCCGTATGCTCGGAGGTCGTACTAACCACTGGGGAAGAATCTCACTGAGATTTGGCCCTAATGATTTTAAGCGAAAAGATATCGACGGACTAGGAGACAACTGGCCGATTAGCTATGATGATGTCAGTCCTTATTACGATAGGGTCGATAAACTCATTGGCGTTTTTGGAAGTAAAGAAGGCATATATAACGAACCAGACGGCTATTTCTTGCCGCCACCAAAGCCAAGATTGCATGAATTGTTTGTAAAAAAAGGTGGCGCTAAAACAAATATTCCAGTCATTCCATCCAGGCTTTCTATTCTGACACGCAAGATCAATAATGAACGTGGTGTCTGTTTCTTCTGTGCTCAGTGCAATCGCGCCTGCTCTGTATATGCTGATTTTTCATCATCTACCGTACTGATGAAGCCAGCCATGAAGCGAGGTAATGTAGAATTATATACGCACGCAATGGTCAGGGAAGTGACCACTGATGAAAATGGGATGGCAAAAGGGGTTATCTATATTGATAAAAAAGACCTCAACGAATATCATGTGTCAGGAAGAGTGGTTGTGCTGGCGGCTTCTGCCTGTGAGACGGCTCGGATAATGCTCAATTCAAAATCAAAATATCACCCGAATGGAATTTCTAACAGTTCAGGTGTAATCGGCCACTATCTGCACGATAGTACAGGAACTGACCGAATGGGTATTATGCCTGATCTCATTGATCGTCCTAGATACAATGAGGATGGTGTAGGAGGTATGCACGTATATACACCGTGGTGGCTTGACAATAAAAAGCTGGACTTTCCACGAGGTTATCACATAGAATATTGGGGCGGAATGGGCATGCCCGGGTATGGTTTTGGTTTTGGTATGGATACGATGCGCAAATACATATTGGATGAATTTGGTAAGCCATCACCCAATGGAGGTTATGGCAAAGATCTGAAAAAGGATATACGTCGTATTTATGGATCAACACTCGGTATGTCTGGTCGTGGAGAGAGTGTACCACAGTACAACAATTACTGCGAGATAGATCCTGACACTGTAGATAAGTACGGTATTCCGGTATTGAGATTCCACTACAAATGGACAGATTATGAGCGTAAACAGAGTAAACACATGCACGATACTTTTGAAGAAATATTGACAGCGATGGGAGCTACCATTCTAGGTAATAAACCAGGTGAGGATACAGAATATGGACTAGCTGCTCCCGGGCGAATCATACACGAGGTAGGCACCACCCGGATGGGTAATGATTCCAAAACTTCTGTATTGAATAAATATGCACAAACACACGAATGTAAAAATCTCTTTGTAGTAGATGGAGGATCTTTTGTATCTCAAGCCGATAAAAACCCGACTTGGACGATTCTGGCATTGGCATGGAGAACATCAGACTATATTGTCGAACACTTCAAAAAGAAAAATCTCTAATGATGGATAGGAGAGAAAATATAAAATTATTACTGACCGGTACAGTAGCGACCGGATTTTGGCTGACTACAGGGTGTAATCCTAAAGATACAGCAACTGCAGAAAAAATCATTGCAACTTCAACCAGTGGTTATGGTCGTACACCTGAAGAAATGGTACATGATGCCGAGCTGATGAGCCAAACCTTTTTTACAGAAAAAGAGCGAAAAATGGTAGAAATCCTGGCTGACATCATCATCCCTGCTGACGACAAATCTGGGAGTGCCACAGATGCAGGCGTTCCAGACTTTATTGAGTTTATGATGAAAGATTATCCTAAGTTCCAGTTACCAATGCGAGGCGGACTGATGTGGCTAGATAGTCAGAGCAATAAAGATTTTGGATTATCATTTATAGACAGTAGTGCAACTCAGAGATTGGAATTGATTGACAAAATCGCTTACCCGGATGCTGCTACGGAAGACATGAAGTTTGGAGTGCGATTTTTCAACCTTATGAGAAACCTGACGGCAACCGGATTTTTTACTTCAGAAATGGGTATAAACGATCTCGGGTATGTAGGTAATAGGACAAATCAATGGAACGGAGTGCCAGATGATGTGTTGAAGAAATTTGGATTTACATATGATGATGAATGGAAGGATGTCTATCTAAATATTGAAGATCAACACCGCATAGCGGAATGGGATGACAAAGGTAATCTGATATGAAAACGGATGCTGTTGTCCCTATTTTTGCTAACCATGTAGATGACTATAAGGGTATAGCACAACGTATTTTGACTGAGAATCAGCAGTCAAGAATATTCATATTTAGAGGCCAACTAGGTGCGGGAAAAACCACCCTTATTAAAGAATTATGTAAGGTACTGGGCTATCACGGAGAAGTGACGAGTCCTACCTTTTCCCTGATTAACGAATATGATAGCGCTGGAAACAAAATTTATCACATGGATCTCTACCGTGTTAAAGACGTGGATGAGGCGGTAGATTTTGGTATCGAGGAATATTTATATAGTGATGCATTTTGCTTTATAGAATGGCCGGATATTGTTATGGACCTCTTACCGGAAAACTTTTATACCGTAGAAATTGAGACTGCAGACCCAAGTACCCAACAGCGGAAAATCACAGTTATGTATCACGTTTAACCACAATCACAGCTATACAATCATGATATACATATCCGAAGATTTATCCCATTCAGCCTGGGTTTGTATAATTGGCTTAATTAATTCTAGTTTGTTTACATTTATTGGCAAAAGCCATTTGTTAAAATTATTATTGTGAAAAATATTTTGACCAATGAGTAAAATCAAGAAACCCATCATTTTTTCCGATTTCTTTACAGAAGGCCAATATGAAACAGAAGTTGAAATGCTGGCCGTCAAAGAAAATGCCCAGCGTTTGACCATTGGCATACCTAAGGAAATCCTCATCAGTGAGCGCAGAGTAGCATTGACTCCGCACTCGATAAGGACGCTTGTAGGCTATGGGCATAACGTTGTAGTCGAAACTGGAGCCGGTCAAATGTCCAATTTTTCTGATCATAATTACTCAGAAGCAGGAGCAACAGTTTCCTATAGTAAGGAAGAAGTCTTCAAATCTCAGGTACTTGTTAAAATTGCGCCTCCGACTTCGGAAGAAATAGATCTGATGAAGCCCGATCAAATTCTTATTTCACCTTTGCAACTACCTGTCTTAAAAGATGATTATCTCACTAAACTCAAGCAAAAGCGCATCACGGCACTAGCGATGGAATACCTCCAGTCTGAAGATGGTGATTATCCCATAGTAAAGATTATGAGCGAAATAGCCGGTAGTTGTGCCATCCTGACTGCTGCTGAGTACCTTAATAATACTCGTGAAGGTGGTCGCGGCCTGCTGTTGGGAGGTATTTCAGGTGTGCCACCTGCCAAAATTGTCATCCTAGGTGCAGGCGTGGTGGCCGAATCAGCTATCAAGGTCGCAATGGGACTCGGTGCGTCTGTCAGGGTCTTTGACAATAATATTTCAAAATTGAGTCGGCTTCAGAACAGCATCGGACGGCATCTACATACATCTTCTATTAATCCGGTTTATCTGGCATATCAATTAACCAGTGCCGATGTATTAATCGGGGCGATACATTCCAAAAGTGGTAGAACCCCCATTATTGTAACCGAGGAAATGGTATCCAATATGAAAGATGGAGCAGTAATTATCGATGTCAGTATTGACCAGGGTGGATGTATTGAGACATCCAGGATGACGACACTAGAGGATCCTTCATTTATCCGCCATGGTGTGATTCACTACTGTGTGCCCAATATCACATCTAAGGTGAGTCGCTCTGCTTCTGTTGCAATTAGTAACATTATCACACTTTTATTGTTAAAAATGGGTACAAATTTGAATTTTGACAATGTCTTGTACAATAATCAAGGTATCAGACATGGCTGTTATACCTATAAGGGTTTTGTCACCAATGAGTATCTAGGCAAGAGATTCAATGAAAAATTCACCAGCCTGGATTTATTATTAACAAGTAAATTATAAAATCAACAATATGGATCTAGGAACATTAATCAGTAAGGCAAACAAGTATAAGCAAATCCTGAAAAACACTGAATTGTATCGTGAAGCATGGCATAAAGACATCAAACCCAAGTTAACAGAAACACTGGGTAAAATGGTTGAAGAGATCAAGTTTCCGAAAGCAGAAGTCATTGTACGAGATAATTTTGAAAATCTAGAATCCGTCACCTTAGACTTAGGCAGATCAAGTAGTGGAATTTATGAAAATCTTGAAGGTACAGAAGTCAAACGAGTGATGGTAAAGTCTAATGGTTCGTTGATCTATCAGCAGTTATTTAACGGGAAAATTATGGTAATGATTCTTAGTCCTAATATTGAAGGATATGGGCAACCAAAGCCACCCATGACGGTAGAGATTCTTCGTCCGGATGAGCTCAACACATCATTTGTCATCAGACATATGGAACTCTTTTTAAATGATATCACCGAATGGGAAGACTTTGACGATGATCAACCATCTAAATCTCCTACGATTGGATTTAATCCGATTGGCTTTCACCATGACGGTCAAGAAGAGGGATAAAATTTTATGATTATCCTATAAAAAAAGGCTCGATAAAATCAGTTTTATCGAGCCTTTTTTGAGTTATTAAAATTTTATATTTATCAACCATTTAATGCTGCAGCACCACCAACGATCTCAGATAGTTCCTTAGTGATGGCCTCTTGACGCGCTTTATTATAGTTGATTTTCAGCTCCTTCATTAGTTCCTCAGCATTAGTAGTGGCATTATCCATGGCTGTCATACGTGCACCGTGTTCAGAAGCATGATTATCCAAAACAAATTTATGAAACGTCGTTTGAAGGATACTAGGTATCAATTCACCAAGCAGAGATTCCTTATCTGGTTCAAAAATATAGTCAGCCCTCGATCTGATTGTTTCTTTCTTCTCCACTTCATCATTTACTCTGGCTACCGGTAAAAACTGAACTGCCACGGGGTGTTGTACAGCTGCATTTTTGAACTGGCCATAGCACACTTCAACTTTATCAAAGTCGCCACTAGCAAATTTATCCATTAGAATTTGAGAGACTTCAGCTACATGCTCAAAACTTAGATCTGAAAATAGGTCAACATATTCAGTGATCAACTGGCAGTCGCTATACTTTCTTTTCATCGCATCATAGCCTTTTTTACCAATAAAAACTAGTGAAAGATGTCCTTCCTCGCGCTGTTGACTGTATTCTTCGGTCTTAAGGATCGCCTCTTTAATGATATTGGTATTAAAAGCACCACAGAGCCCTCTATTGGAAGTGATAACGACAATAGCAACTTTTTTGACCTCTCTGATTGCAACATAGGGTGAATTGATATCACCATCCATGTTGGACACGATATTCTTCATGATTTTATCGAGTCTATTAGCATAAGGTCGCATTTCAACAATGGCTTGTTGCGCTCTTCTCAACTTAGACGCAGAAACCATTTTCATGGCCTTTGTAATCTGTTGAGTGGACTGAACCGATTTAATTCTCTCCCGTACTTCTTTTAATTTTCCGGACATGTTTATTTTTTAAATAATAATCAAAAATTATTTAAACTGATCAGCTACTTCACCGCCTACCTTCTTGAGTACATTCAATACTTCGTCGGTAAGTTTGCCTTTTCTCAGTTCCTCCAGGGTGTCCGCATGTGAACGTTCCAAAGTCATCAGGAAAGTATCTTCAAACTCTCTGACTTTATTAACTGGAACATTTCTGAGCAAACCTTGAGTACCCAAATATATGATGGCTACCTGTTTTTCTACAGATACCGGAGAGTACTGTGGTTGCTTAAGGATTTCTACGTTTCTCTTACCTTTTTCAAGAACGGACTGAGTAGCTGCGTCGAGGTCAGAACCAAACTTAGCAAAAGCTTCAAGTTCGCGGAATTGTGCCTGATCCAGTTTCAATGTACCAGCCACTTTCTTCATAGACTTGATCTGAGCATTACCACCTACCCTTGATACAGAGATACCCACATTGATAGCTGGTCTGATACCTGCATTGAAGAGGTTAGACTCTAGAAAGATCTGACCATCTGTGATAGAAATTACGTTGGTAGGAATATATGCAGACACGTCACCTGCTTGAGTTTCGATGATAGGAAGTGCAGTTAGTGATCCGCCACCTTTGACAAGCCCTGCCTTACTAAGTGATTCAGGAAGGTCGTTCATATTTCTGGCAATGTCATCATTGGCGATGATTTTTGCGGCTCTTTCTAGTAATCTTGAGTGCAAGTAAAATACGTCACCTGGGTATGCTTCACGTCCTGGTGGCCTTCTCAGCAACAGAGAAACCTCACGGTATGCAACTGCCTGTTTAGAAAGGTCATCATATATAATCAAGGCAGGCCTTCCAGTATCTCTAAAATATTCTCCAATTGCAGCGCCTGCGAAAGGAGCATAAAACTGAATAGGTGCTGGATCAGATGCAGAGGCAGCTACAATAGTTGTATAAGCCATTGCACCACCTTCTTCAAGTGCTTTCATCACCTGAGCCACTGTTGATGCTTTCTGACCTGAAGCTACATAAATACAATATACTGGTTCTCCTCTGTCAAAAAATTCTTTCTGGTTGATGATAGTATCAATTGCAATAGCTGTCTTGCCTGTCTGTCTATCACCGATGATCAACTCCCGCTGACCTCTACCGATTGGAATCATCGAATCTATCGCCTTGATACCAGTCTGGAGTGGCTCAGTAACCGGCTGTCTATAGATAACTCCCGGAGCTTTTCTTTCAATAGGCATTTCATAAGTAGTGCCTTGTATAGGGCCTTTACCATCTATCGGTTGTCCGAGTGGGTTCACTACTCTACCTACCATACCTTCACCTACTTGGATAGATGCGATACGTCTTGTTCTTTTTACAGTAGAACCTTCTTTGATACCATCGCCAGGACCCATTAATACGACACCTACGTTATCTTCTTCAAGGTTAAGAACGATTGCTTGCACTCCATTTTCAAACTCCACAAGTTCTCCTGCCTGTGCCTTTGAAAGGCCGTAAACTCTGGCGATACCGTCACCTACCTGGAGTACTGTACCTACTTCTTCCAGTTCTGTTTCTGTTTTAAATCCTGATAACTGTTGTTTCAGTATTGCGGTTATTTCATCAGGTTTTACATCAACCATATCTTAAATATTTATAATTTTTACTAAATGATTTACTATTTTTAATTTGCTGTTAGTTCCTTTTTGAGATTTTCGAGTGTATGTGCCACGCTGGCATCATAAGACTTATCACCTATTTCTATAATAAAGCCGCCGATGATATCCGGATCTACTAAAGTATGAATATCTAGCTTGTCCATGGTTTCATTACTTGCCAGTAACTTGGCTTTAATTTCACTCAGCGCACTTTCAGTCATGGGTGCTGCTGTGGTTATTGTGACAGTCGAGATTCCTTTGATTTGCTTATACTGCTCGATAAATTCCTTGACAATCTCCTGAAGATATTCTTCTCTTCCTTTTTGAATTACAATTCTAAAAAATTCGAAAGTGGTTTTACTTATCTTACCGTCAAATACAGCATGGAAGACAGAACGTTTCTTGTCTGCACTGATGATCGGAGATTTCAGAAAGAGGACTAATTCACGACTTTGCAAGGCACCTAAAAAATAGTCCATATCTTTTTTAACAGTCTCTAACTCTCCACGCTCAGAAGCTAGCTCAATGAGCGATTTGGCATATCTGGCTGTTACTCTGCTTATTGACATTTTAATTCATTTTAGACTTTGGGAAGTATAAAAATTAGTTCAGGTTGATCTCTTTGACTAGATTATTGACAAAATTCTCCTGCTCTGCATTGCCTTTCAACTCTTTTCTGATTACTTTTTCAGCGATGGTTAGTGCCATTGCGCCTACTTCATTTTTAACTTCTGCAAAGGCTACTTTTTTCTGATTTTCGATATCAACTTTAGCACTATTGATAAGGTGATTGGCTTCTTCCTTCGCCTTATCTTTTGCCTCTGCGATAATCTGATTTTTCATGTCACGGGCTTCTTGTAAGATCTTAGATCGTTCTTCACGAGCCTCAGCCAGTAATTTTTCATTCTCAGCCTTCATATTAGCCATTTCAGCTCTTGTATTTTTAGCGGCATCCATGGCATCCTGGATGTCAACCTCTCTTTTTTCAAGTGCTTCCATGATAGGTCGGAATGCAAATTTTCCTACAATAAACCAGAATAATAAGAAAATAACTAATGACCAGATGGCGAGACCCGGTGTAGGTTGAAAAGGTGTAAAAGTAACTAAGGTAAACAACATATACTTTACAAATTTATATTTTTTACTATTAGATAATATTTCAAATTTTTAAAAGAAAGATTGCTCGGCCAACCGCTCTGCAATCTCACTTTTTCGTTTTGTCCTCAGTCTTATTATGCCATAAGGATAGAAAGAAGGATAGCAATCAGCGCTGCACCTTCTACGAAAGCTGCCATGATGATCATGTTTGATCTGATGTCGCCGGATGCTTCCGGTTGTCTGGCAATTGCTTCCATACCCTTACCACCAATATAACCAATTCCAATTCCTGCTCCGATTACAGCCAATCCGGCTCCTAATGCTGCAAGTGTTCCAGTCATGATTTGTAATAATTATGGTTTAAAAAAATAATTTACTCAAAATTTATCTTTAATGATGAATACTCTCAACATGATCGTGATCTACTTCTTCAATAGCTGCCCCGATATAGGATGCGGCAAGAATTGTAAATACAAACGCCTGTACAAAAGCAACAATCAATTCAATGGTCATCATAAACATCGTCAACGGCACAGATAAGAACGTTCCTACCGTACTGCCTGCGAGACTTTCACCTGACTTACCAAATATGAATATCAGTCCTATAAAACTTAATACTGCAATATGACCTGCTGAAATGTTACCGGCCAAACGAAGCGTCAATGTCAAAGGCTTAATAAACAATCCCATTACTTCAACAGCAGCAAGCAAGATTCTGATCGGAATCGGCACACCCGGCATCCAGAAGATATGACTCCAGTAATGCTTGTTTCCATTGATGTTTACTACGATGAAAACAATAATAGCCAACACCATTGTCACTGTAAGGCTACCGGTGATATTTGAGCCGCCTAAGAAAGGTATCTGTCCGAATAGATTCAAACCTAAAATGAAGAAGAATAGACTCAATAAAAATGGAAAGTACTTTTTATAATTCTTGCCCAAGAACGGTACAGCTACATCATCTCTGATGAAGATCACTAATGGTTCAAGTACACCCTGAACTCCTTTTGGAGCTCTATCGGGATTATTCTTATAGGCTACTGCCGCCTTTCTGAATAACCAGAACAAAAGAAGAGATACCAGAATCATAGATATCACATTTTTCGTTGGTGAAAAATCCATGAAAGAAGTAATCCCGCCTCCAAGAATACCTCCATCCAAAGTTGACCTGGCATCTAATCTATATGATCTTGCTTGGTAAAGGACATAGTGAATGTCTTTGTCTTTACCATTTACTTTTTCTACCTTAGTTGAGAATCCATCGATTCTTGCCTGACCATTCATTGGAAATCCATGGTCATTGACTCTATATACACTGCCGTGGTGCATCACATATCCATTGTAAGCTTGTGTGCCATCTTCATGAGCACCGACGCTAAATCTTGATGAGCTGAAAATATCCCATCCAGCATCAGATTTTAATATCACAGGTAGCGGGATTCTAATAAAATCTAGAATACTATATACGTTAGCATCGCTGATATGGTGAAGTGCTGTCGCTCCCGGATCAAATGCAGCGTGACTGTCATGCCCATGTGCTCCTTCTTGAGAAAAAGGCTTATAAACGACTGTCAGTAATAAGAAAACAATAAAAAATATTCTGCTTTTCATCAACCGCTATTGTGCTTGATTTAAAATTTCCCGCAAAGGTAAGAAAACAAAACATTATAACAATAGTATTGATACTCTTTTATTTACAGAATTTTAGGAGCCAAAAAATATAAGATCTCTATAGCTGGATGCAGAATTCCTACAAAATAATAATAGCGATTCTGTAATATTTTGATAGGATACAAAATATAAATTAAATATTTTATACTATGAAAAATATTATTTTGTTGCGAAATAAAATTTTAAACACTCCCTGATAAGATGTCCATTTGAAAACTTTACATTATTATGATGATTCATGATTCTAATTGTGTGGTTACATGGCTACTTTTATATCTTTGCATAGCAATTATGATGTTATTGATTTTTTAAATATGGCATTACGATAAAAATCTTAAATGAAACCAAAGAAAAAAAGCGAAAACTTTATCAAGCAACCGTACTACGAAGGCGGCTACAAAGCTATGAAGGCTTTTATACAACAAAATCTTCAATACCCTGAATCCTCAGCAAGAAGTGGAGTTGAAGGACAAGTTCATCTTAGATATGATATTAATATTCACGGAGAAGTCACTGATGTAAAAGTGATTGGTGGGTTAGACATGGCATGTGATGCTGAAGCTATTAGAATCGTTAAAATGCTGAAATTTATCGTGCCAAAAAATCCGAGAAACCTGAAAATTATATTTCACAAAACGATGACTATTCATTTTAGAATAGGCAAAAGCATACAGCCCCAAGCTGATAAAGACAGCGAAATAGTAATACAGCCCAGAATCAATTATACAATCATCACTGAAAAACCAACAGCAAAACCAGAGCCCCAAAAGACGACTTATTCTTACACTATTAAGCTGTCTTAGGATTGATTTTTCTTATTTTATAACCTAGACCAGCTACGATGAGTGTAATAATCGGACTAACCCAGTTGAAAATAGCATACATAAAATATTCGCCGGTAGCCACACCCAGAACCCCGGAGTTATAAGCTCCACAAGTATTCCACGGTACGAGCACTGAAGTTACTGTTCCACTGTCTTCAAGTGTTCGACTTAAGTTGACCGGATGAAGACCTCTATCTTCATAGGCTTTTTTGTACATTTTGCCTGGAATGACTATGGCCAGATATTGATCTGAAGCGGTAGTATTCATAAATATGCACGACATCACTGTACTGGTAAAAAGACCGAAAACAGAATGGAACATTTTTAATAATGCCTTGCTAATGATGGAAAGTGCACCTATTGCTTCCATCACTCCTCCAAAGACCATTGCGCTAAGTATCAGCCAGATGGTCTGAAGCATACCTCCCATACCACCGCTAGAAAATAGGTCGCTCAGTTCTTCATTGGACGTATGCACATTTACACTTGTGGTCAATGCATTGATGATGCCTTTGTAGGCTGTGTTGAAATCGAGGACATTGCCTCCTGCTACCTGAACAACAACATCAGGCTGGGCTATAATTGCTGCTATTCCTCCCAGTATTGCTCCTGTCATAAGTGCAATAAGTGGGCTTGTTTTTTTTATGATCATAAAAATGACTACCAGCGGCACTATAAATAACCATGCGCTCACATTAAAAGAGGTACTAATAGCATTCAGTTTATCGTGAACGTCTGCTACGCCTTGCCCCGGCAAATACAAACCGGCTATGATGAAAAATAAAATGGCGATGGTCAGCGAAGGAATGGTGGTAATCAGCATATACTGAATATGCTCAAACAACTTTGAACCAGCCATTGCTGGTGCTAAATTTGTTGTATCAGATAGCGGTGAAATTTTGTCACCAAAATAAGCACCGGACAATACTGCTCCAGCTGTCATTCCGGGAGCAATGCCCATTGTATTGCCTATCCCAATCAAAGCGATGCCAACTGTTGCACTGGTGGACCATGAGCTGCCCGTAGCCAGTGAGACAAGTGAACAAATTATAATCGATGCTGTGAGAAAGAACTTGGGTGAAAGTAATTCCAAACCATAATAAATCATAGTGGGTATGATACCGCTGATTAACCAGGTTCCTGCTAGTGCGCCTACCATTAAAAGAATCAATATGGCTTCAGAAGTGGATTTAATATTTTGGCTGACTTCCTCCATCATCTGAGCATAGGTGACCTTATTTCTAAAGCCAACAATGGCAGCCACTGCAGCACCCATGAGCAAAATAAATTGATTGCTTCCGGTTAGTGCATTATCACCATAAATGAAGATATTATAAGCAAGTAAACATACCAGAACTATGATGGGTATCAGCGCCTCCCAAATATTGAGTTCTTTGTTGATGATGATTTCTCTGTCTTCTAGGGTTTCGGGTATGATGTCCTCGCTTTTCATTTTTCTACAGATTAGGTTTAGTTATCATAATAAATCCAACACTCAACGTTACAGCACTTCAAATTTTGAATATTGTTTCAGCCTCAACGATCGGGTACAAATTCAAAATAAATCAGGTTTGATACTCGTAAAAGTAAATTATAATTAGCACAAATAAATAAAAACTTTATGATTTTATTAAACAAACCAAAGAATAAATCACAATCAACGGTATGTCTGAAAACAAAGTATGGTTAAACCCAGATAGCGCATTAAACCCAAATTGCACATTAGATTTTGTTGCGAGGGGCATTGATACAAATTTCGATGAGGCTCAGTGTTTTTATCCGGCATGCATGACTGTACGATGTCGAGGACAGAAAAACGAGTACCACAATAGATGTATAGCAGCTCTTTTATGTAGTAATTTTCTAGTACATAATTAGGGTTAAAACATGATGGACCATCATCAACAGGTAAAGAATGAGGTGGAGGATCCATTATTTGCCTTTTCGCTTCGAAAACTCAAAGCGCAGCTACATTTAAACTAAAAGAATACAAGGAAAGCTCGATGATGTCAACAATCTCCTCTCACATGGAGCCTTCTTCAGCCATCATATGTAAATCGCTTAAAAGTCAAACTCAATAGTATCACCGGGTTTGTATCCGGGTTTTGTTTTATCAATGTCTGATGTAGGAGGCTGAGGGTCATGCTTTTGGTCTGTCTCAGGTCGAGGCTCTGAATGAGTGCTTTCTGACGCCATAGCCTTCGTATCAATGGGATGATTGCTGTCGGTCAGAGATGACTCCTCTGTACGCTCCACAGCATCTGCGATTTTGACCAGTTCTACATCGGTCAACTTACCATCGATGAGTTTATTGCCCAATGCTTTCCACCCTTTGATGTCGATAAATTCTGACAAAAAGACTTCTTTTTCTTCCTTTACTTTTCCGACTTTGTAGGTACATTTTACCATTGGCTGTGGTTGCAAAGTCGCAAAATACAACTTGGTTCCTGGTGTTTCCGGTAGAAAAACAAATTTCTGGTCTTGAGTGCTCGTTTCAATTTTGAATCGTTTGACCATCGTCCATCCTTTTTCGCCTTCGTAATAGACGGCTGATATTACGCTGTTGTCATCAAAATTGCCAATCTCCACAATATTGTTGACATCATATTTTTTGGTCAGGTCGAGATCATTCACTTCATAAGCGCCATCTTTATAGACCGTAAGCAATTTACTTCCGGTGTCAAAATCGCCAAGGTATTTGCCTCTTTCGTCCTGATTGAGCTTGCCGCTGACTTCGTCCATGTAGATTTTCATGGCACCTAGTGATGACTTTCCGACGGATACCTGAGTGATTTTCCTAATAGGGTATTTAGTGACCGTATTTCCTTGCGCATTTCGACCTTTGATAGCAAGATCAGCAAAGTCAAATTCAAAGGACTTCTTTTTAGCTGATGAGCTCTGTGTGAGTTGAATATTGACAATCTCTGATTCTCCGTTAGGATTGGAGGTAAAATATAATAATTTGGATCCTTTGGTGCCCTGTGTCAGATCGTATTCCTTGTCTCTGGTGATAGCAGTAACATTAAATCGCTTGGCAAAAGATTTTCCACTCTTGCCGTCAAGGTAGATCAGATTGTAAGTCGTCCTATCGTCGGATTTGAGCCAGACCGCTGCATGGATGATATTTTTCCCAACAAATACTTTATCATCGATACGCACTACTTTAAAAGTACCATCTTTAGTAAAGGCGATGATATCTGCAATATCTGAACAGTCACAAATGAATTCGTCCTTTTTCATGCCCATACCGATGAAACCTTCTTCGCGGTTGACATAGAGTTTGGCATTATTAGCGACGACTTCCTTGATTTCTATGGTGTCAAATGAGGTGATTTCTGTCTTGCGTTCCCGACCTTTACCATACTTTTCTAGCAATCGCTCAAAGTAAGCTATCGCAAATTCAGTAAGATGCTCCAGGTCGTATTTGACCTGCTCAAGCTCAGCAAGTAACTGAGTCATTATCTCGTCTGCCTTAAACTTATTGTACTTAGAGATGCGCTTGATCTTGATCTCTGTGAGCTTGATGATGTCATCCTCGGTGATGTCTCTCATCAGGAGTAGCCGATTATCTCCATGTTTCAACGGGTCTGAAGGCGTGGCTACATACTTTCTCAGACCTTCATCTATCGTTGTAATGACTTCTTCAAAGCTTTCACACTCTTCGATATCACGATAGATACGCTCCTCGATAAAGATTTTTTCAAGACTGGCGTGGTGCCATTTTTCTTCCAGTTCTCCCTTTTTAATTTCTAGCTCACGACGCAGCAGCTCTTTTGTTTGCATCGTTGAGATGTTGAGAATTTCAGATACAGACAGAAAGTGCGGCTTATTATCTACAATGACACAAGCATTAGGAGAATAGGACACTTCACAGTCTGTAAAGGCATACAGCGCGTCGATAGTCACGTCAGGAGATACACCCGGCATAAGTTCGAGCTGGATTTCTACATCTTTAGCTGTGTTGTCACTGACTTTTTTTATTTTTATCTGACCTTTGTCATTGGCTTTCAAGATAGACTCAATGAGCGAGTTGGTCGTAACACCATACGGAAGCTCGACAATATTGAGTATGTTTTTATCTACTTGCTGAATTTTTGCTCTGATTTTTACTTTTCCTCCACGGTGACCGTCCTGATAATCAGAAACATCTATCATTCCTCCGGTAAAAAAGTCGGGATAGAGTGTGAATTTTTTATTTTGAAGGATTTTGATTGAAGCCTGCAATAATTCTATAAAGTTGTGTGGCAAGATCTTGGTCGAAAGACCGACAGCTATACCTTCTACACCTTGTGATAGCACAAGTGGAAACTTGACAGGGAGTGTCACCGGCTCTTTCTTCCTTCCATCATAGGTAAGTTGCCATTCGGTCGTCTGAGGATTGAATAAAACCTCGAGGGCAAATTTTGTCAGTCTTGCTTCAATATATCTTGGCGCTGCTGCCGAGTCACCTGTACGCACATCGCCCCAGTTTCCTTGACAGTCTATCAGCAGATCTTTTTGACCTAGATTGACCAGTGCATCACCAATGGCTGCATCACCATGTGGATGATACTGCATCGTCTGTCCGATGATATTGGCTACTTTGTGATACCTGCCATCATCCATTTCTTTCATCGCATGGAGGATTCTACGCTGTACCGGTTTAAGTCCGTCATCAATATCTGGAACAGCCCTTTCTAATATAACATAAGAGGCATAATCCAAAAAATACTCTTTGTACATGCCATTAAGGGTGATCAATTCTCCGCCTTCGTTAGTCTTGCCGCTGTTGATAGTGTCTTCGCTCATCTACGATCATGTAGTATAAATAAGTGCAAATGTATGATTTTTTATTGTAATATAATAGAAAAATGATGCGTTGTTTATAGTATGCAATGCATGATATATTCAATTTAATTATTGTTATTTTTGATAGGAAGTACACGATAGTACTAAAAGCGAGGCATAACGCCTTTTCTACCGGACGGCAGATAGGAATTGGACATTTGTGCGAGATCCGACTGTTGTAAAGAAAAATTTGTGTAAACGAGAGCGCTTTCAAAGCGGATCGCTTCAAGATTTTAAGCATTGTTTGGCGAAAATATCTAAATCGAAGGTAATTATAGCAAAAAAAACTATTTTTGTCTTAATGAAATGAATAGCCGACTGCCCAAATAGAGCATTTGATGTTAACTGGCATACATTTCTACAACAGTAAATTTTTTATGAACCGATTAACTTTATAATTTTGTACATCATAATCAACTCATATCAGCTTCTTCAAATGCCGACTATCGCTACTGGTACTTTAAGAAGTAAAGGCGGCTGGGTGCAAGACGCTTTCATCAGTCGGCTACAATGTAACATTTGACAGGAATCGACTGGACAATCTTTTTTTTACCGAAAATCGGAATGCAGATGCAAAAACAAATCGCGCTTGAAAAAATCAAATCTTTAGTTCAAAGGTTTGAGGAACAAAAAGAATTTTACAAACGGGCAGAGTATAACGAAACTCAAACTCGGCGAGATTTTATTGACCCGTTTTGGAAAGCGTTGGGCTGGGATATAGACAATGAAAATGGCTATGCTGAAAGTTATCGTGAAGTAATCCACGAAGACCGTGTCAAAGTAGGTGGCGCCACTAAAGCTCCCGATTATTCTTTCCGATTAGTAGGTGGCAAAAGACTATTTTTTCTGGAAGCCAAAAAGCCAAGTGTACTTATCAAAAACGATATTCACCCGGCTTATCAAGTGCGTCGATATGGCTGGAGTGCCAAAATGCCCATTTCTATTATTTCCGACTTTGAAGAATTTGCCATTTATGATTGCAATACCAAGCCCAAACCTAACGACAAAGCAAGTACCGGACGTATAAAATATATGACTTACGAAAACTATATTTCGGAGTTTGATTTTATTTGGGATACTTTCGCAAAAGAAAGTGTGTTGAAGGGCAGTTTTGACAAGTTTCTTGCTAGCGATAAAAACAAAAAAGGAACTTCTACTGTAGATAAAGAATTTTTGCAATCGCTTGACAAATGGAGAAAAGAGCTTGCTTTAAATATCGCTTTGCGCAATAAAAATATAACCGAAGAAGAACTCAATTTTGTAGTGCAGCACACGATAGATCGCTTAATTTTTCTTCGCATTGCAGAAGACCGAAGTGTAGAACCTTACGGAGATTTGCAAATTGACATCAAAACTGGTGAGTATTACAAAAACCTTTTGTTCCGGTTTCATCAAGCCGACCAAAAATACAATTCTGGCTTGTTTGATTTTGAAAAGGATAAAATCAGTGGTATAATATCCATTGATAATAAAGTCATCAAAAGCATTATAGCTGAGCTTTATTATCCGCTTTGTCCTTATGAATTTTCGGTATTATCAGTTGAAATATTAGGAAGCGCCTATGAGCAATTTCTCGGAAAGCAAATTTCACTTTCTGCAAATGGCAGGGCCATTATCGAAGAAAAACCCGAAGTGAGAAAAGCCGGTGGCGTGTATTACACACCGCAATATATTGTGGACTATATCGTAAAAAATACCATCGGAACACAAATACAAAATAAAACACCCAAGGAAGTGGCCGAGCTAAAAATAGTGGACCCTGCCTGCGGTAGTGGCAGCTTTTTGATCGGCGCTTATCAGTATTTATTGGATTGGCATAAGGATTATTACTCTAATAATGGTAAACCCAGCAAAGGCAATAAAAACAATCCTTTGACACCACTAGGCGAACTGACGACAGCCGAGAAAAAACGTATCCTGCTCAATAATATTTATGGAGTGGATTTGGACAGCAATGCTGTGGAAGTAACGAAATTGAGTTTGCTTTTAAAATGTATGGAAGGCGAGACCAAAGAAACCATTGAAACACAAACCAAACTCTTTCACGACCGCATTTTGCCGACGCTTGACAACAACATCAAAAGTGGCAATTCTTTAATCGACCTGGATTATTACGACAATGAATTGGATTTTGGCGAAGAGAAAAAAGTAAAACCTTTCTCATGGCAAAAAGCATTTCCTGACGTATTTAAAAATGGTGGTTTTGATTGTGTAATTGGAAATCCGCCGTATGGAGCAGAATTATCAAAAGAACTTCAATCTTATTGTTTAAAAAAATACAATATTGGAAATACAGATACTGCTGCATTATTTATGATCCAATCAAAAAATTTACTAACTAAAAATGGAATAAATGGATTTATTATTCCAAAATCATTTACATATGCGTCTAACTGGGCAAGAACAAGAGAATTATTATTAGATGACATAAGTATTATTGTAGATTGTTCAAAAGTATGGAAAGAAGTAAAACTTGAAATGAGTATTTATATTAGTGAGAAAGGTAAAAAAAGTAAGACATTTATTTCAAGCATCAGAGACAAAGAAAATATTATTATAATTGGCAATATAGAAAAACGACTCTGTTATGAATTTGATTTTATTTTAAATGGAGTAAGTGATAAAGAAATAGATATTGGAATTAAATTAAGGAAAAGCAATTTTGTTTTAAATGATTTTGTAGAAAATAGGCAAGGAATACCAAATCAAAAATATGTTGAGAAAAAATGTTCAGATTATAAAGTTATAGGTGGTGCTGAATTATTTAGGTACAGAAATATCAGTAATATTAAGGGTTATATTGACAAAAAATATATTGATAATAACTGTGCTTATTTATTAGAAAATAGTGTTTTTGTTCAAAGAATTGTTGCTCATATTGCTAACCCCAAACCTCATATAAAGTTTATAGCGACAGTATTTAATAATATAAAATTAGATGAATATATAATAGTCAATACTGTAATACAGTTAATTAACAAATCAACTTATCATAAAAATTTTATAACTGCAATCGTAAATTCTAAAATAGTAAATTGGTATGCATTAAGATTTATTTTTGCAAACGCAATAAGAACTATGCAATTTTATAACCCTACAACATCAAAAATTCCATTCCCAAAACTAGATTTAAAACTTAAATCTGATAAACTCAAACATGATGAAATAGTAAAAAGTGTAGATTTATTATTACAACTAAACAAAGACAAGCAAAACATCACTTTGCCTTCTCAGCTCGAAATGATAGAAAACAGAATCGCTTATGCAGAAAATAAAATCAATCAAATCGTTTATGAACTGTATGACTTGACAGAAGATGAGATAAAGATCATCGAAGCGAACTGAAGTAATAGATAGTACTACAAAGGGTATCCGCCTCACAACGCTAGCGCTCAAATATAAGAACTAAAAAACCAGCTCTTTATATTATACTCGCCAATAGAGTTGTAATGACACACAGGTCTCCATCACTAACCCATTCGCTCATATTTACAAAAATTGAGTATCTTTATTTTTACACATGCGAGATATTTAAGATTTAATATATCGGTATTCATAAGTGAATACGTTAAATAAAATCCTGTGTTTATCGTTTTTATGCTTTTTTCTTATCTATATTTCACGTTAAGCAATTTAAAATGCGCTTAATTATGTGCGAATATTAAGTTACAAAATATATTAAATTATAAATTATGTCAATAAAATATGTAAACCATTATCATTTTTACATATAATCGTGAATATTGCCATATTATTATAGTTTGTAAGCATTAAAGAACGTTAAAGTTAACAAATAATCATATAATATTGAAATATTTATAGACATATGTCAACTTTAAGTAGTATCTTTGTTGCCTAATTCAAAAAAACAATGGGCATGAAAACGGTATTTGCAGAAAGATTTAAATCAGCACGTTTGATGAAAGGATTTTCTTTGCAGAACCTAGCTGATGCATTGGGAAATAAATTGTCTCGTCAAGCATTGCATCGTTACGAGAAGGGAGAAGTTATGCCGGATAATGACAAAATCAATCTATTAAGTAAGGTATTAGATGTAAATCCTGACTACTTTTTCAGAGGTACCAAGGTGGAATTAAGCGAAATTGAATATCGCAAATTGAGCAAAATGCCACAAAAAGAGGCTGCTATTATCAGGGAAAAAACCAAAGAGTACCTTTCACGCTATTTAGAGTTGGAAGAAATTTTAGGATTGGGCATTGCCTTTGAAAATCCTCTTAAAAATATTGATGTGGTTACTTCTTATAAACAAGTAAATGAAGCTGCACATCAATTAAGAGAAAATTGGGGCTTAGGTAACGGAGCAATTTTTAATGTTGTTGAGCTTTTAGAAGATAAAAACATTAAAGTCGTTAAGTTAGAAGTAGATGAAGATTTTGACGGTTTGCAAACTTTTGTAAACGGCACTATTCCTGTGGTTGCATACAACGTAAAGAAAACCAATAAGCCCGACAGAATTAGACTTACTCTTTTACACGAATTAGCTCACTTGCTTTTGAATTTTGGCGATATTACTTCAAAACAAAAAGAAACCTTATGCTTTCAGTTTGCAGGTGCAATGTTATTGCCTGAAAAAACCATAAAAGCAGAGTTGGGCGAACATAGAAATAAACTTTCAATAAACGAGTTAGGCAATATCAAAAAACAATACGGTATCTCTATGCAAGCCATAGTTATGAGAGCCAAAGACTGTGGTATCATCAACGAGCACTATACCAAACAATTCTTTTTCATAATCAAGCAAATGAATTGGAAAGTAGATGAACCTGTTGAATATAGTGGCGCAGAAGAATCAAACCGTTTTGAACAACTTTTATTCCGTGCGTTAGTTGAAGACCAAATTTCAATGTCAAAGGCAGCTTCTTTGAACAACCAAACACTAGCTGATTTCAGAAAGGAATATCAAATGATGTTTTAATTTCATAATTCCTATGATTAGCTATGAAAATCAAAATTGCTGTAACAGATGCCAATATTTTTATTGATTTGTATGATTTAGGATTGACAAAATCTTTTTTCAATCTTGAAATGGAGACTCATACTACTTATGCAGTTTTGTACGAATTGTTTTCAGAACAGCAAGAAATACTTAAAGCCTATCAATCTGTTGGTAGGCTTACTATTCATAATTTGAAGGAACCAGATTTCATTGAGATTCACAATGAGAATTATCCCAAATCTTTGTCAGCAGCAGACAAATCCGTTTTACATATTGCTAACAAAATCAATGCTTGTGTATTGAGTAGTGATAAAACACTTCGGAATTGTGCTAAAAACAAACAAATTGAGTATCACGGTATGATATGGATTTTTGACAAATTTGTAGAAAGAGCAATTCTAACCCCGAAAGAAGCAAAGACTAAATTAAAACAACTTGTAGCCACTAATTTTCTTTTTCGCAACAATCAAAGTTTAGTTGAAGAAATTGAAAAACGATTGAAAATTTGGAAGTAAATCGCTAGGAATACAATAGGTCGTTTTTTAGTAATAAAACGTAAAGATTACTTGAGATGATGACTCGAAGCAGTTATCATCAATACCTGTTAGTTCGCTTGGCTTATACCTTTTGTGTAAGCACACGTCTTGTTGTGGCCATTAATGAGCGTTATCGTTATGGGGTGTTGTTAGTTTTTAAGCTTTTGTACTGATGCCATTTCCGTTCCTGAAATACCTACTATCGCTACGGCGCTTTGGGAAGTTATGATAGTAGTGGCAAGGGTATAGCGACTGATGGCATAATGATAATAAGTTGACAAATACACATGATATGAGGACAACATCAAATATTTTAAATGATAATTGAAAATGGGGAAGTTCTGACCGCATCAGCAATGGATCATCAGAATATAATCGCCAATAGAGTTGTAATGGCACATAGGTCTCCATCACTCACCTAATCGCCCATATTTACAAAAATTGAGTATCTTTATTTTTACACATGCGAGACATTTAAGATTTAATATATCGGTATTCATAAGTGAATACGTAAAAAAATCCTGTGTTTATCGTTTTTATGCGTTATTCTTATCTATATTTCACGTAAAAAGAAGTTTGATTTTATTTGGATTGCGACTAGAAAACGCTGCTGAATGCTTAATTCTACTTTTGATATTAGCTATATTTTAACTATGAAATTCATAACTGTAATTCGTGTTCAGGGCAATCAACTCTCAATTCGCTTTCAGCAAGTCGGCTTTTTAAAAGCTTGCAATAATGAACGCCTTTGTCAACCTGATAGTTTGAGCAAGTAAAACACATTCGCTGAATGGTAATGATACCTGATTTGTTCAGGTCATAAATTAATTTCAGCAGTCCGTTTAGCATTATGATTTTTTGTTCTTCTGTCAATTTTTCAAGGGGTTGCTCTATGGAAGAAGCAAATAAGGATACCTTCTTAGCTATTTTTTTCCCTTCTGTTGTAAGTGAAAGTGAATAACTTCTTGTATCTCGTGGGTCTGTTTCTTTAGCGACTAAATCTTTTGCAAGCAACACTTTTACGCTATCGCTAATGGTGGCTTTGGTCATATTGAATTCGTCTGCCAAATAACTTACCTTGCACATTTCTTGCGAATGAAAATAGATAAAAATCAAAATCTGAATTTGGATAGGACTCAATGAATTTTCTTTGCTTTCGTTCCAAAGCAATACTCTAAACGCTTCTGATATTCGTTCCAAAGCCACTACAATTCGACTTTCTACTTTGTTGTTTTGCTCGTTTAAATTAAAAGACGAGTATTTCATTTAATTACAATTTTCCATTTCAATTATAAAGTAACCTTTTTGCTTTATTTCAGCTTCCCATTGTGGCCTTAAAGTTTCAATGTGACAAAATCTACATTCTTTTGATGATAAAGTTTGCCCTTCTTGCCCTTTGGTTTTTAGATACTCTTTGCCATAATTGTAAATAACGATTGTATCTCTAATCTCTTGTGGTGCAATGATATCGAAGTGCATCACGCTACCATCTTTTTTTGTTACATAGGTGTCCCAAACTGCTACTTTCATTGTATTTGTTTTTAATTTTATAGTTTGTGCTGTCAATGTTGCGCCAAACAACAAAAAAGCAACGCTAATTATATTTCTCATTTAACTTATTATTAAAATTAAGCCTTGCAAAGATAGGGATCCTAACTTTACAAGGCAAATAAAATCACTTTACTTTATAAGGTAAGGACAAATTACCGCTCGCAACTGAATATACCTTGTAAACGCCAAGCATAGGTTTGTCTCCGCCACCGTGTCCACCATCACCGCCAGTATTTACCTGCATGAAAGCTGCAACACCGTCATAGGAAAAATCCGTTTTGTTATTCATCCGATAATCAGGCACAATTACTCTAATGGTGTTTCCTTTTGTGATGACTTGAAACCCTGGTGAATCCATATACATTGGCATTCCGGGATTTGTTGGTGGTAACACAACAGTTTTATCATTAGGGTCGAATTGTTTAACTGCTAAACCACCTTCCACACGGTTATCTTGTGTTAATACCACCCAGTGCGGATGCCAAATAATGCCGTCATTTCCATAGTTTTTGTCTGAGTTCTCGTCCCAAAGTGGCGTGTCGTCAAAGTCAGGGTGTGATGTTAAAGCGAGAGCGACGATGCCTTCGGTGTCGCCAAAGCCAACATCAGTAGGTTTCAATGTAGTTGGAAATACATAACCCAAAACAGGAGCCCCATTAAGTTGACCTGCTGGTATTGGTGTTGTTTTTCCTGCTGTTCCTTTTACGGTAATTTCCCAAATGGTTGCACCAATTTCAGGAGAATGTTTTACGCTTACCTTTTTGATTTGAAAATCATCATTGTTGTAGTTTCCACATTTGTCGCAAGCATAACTTTGAAATGCGAAAACTGAAAGTCCGAGTAGAAGAACTAAATGTTTCATTTTTTTGAATTTTAATAGTTAAAAGAAAAGTTAGCAATCCTTTTGAAATTAGGACTCCTAACTTATGTTGTCAAAATTTTTTAGCCTTTTACATCAGCCATAGACGCACCAAAATTGATGTGAAGGACATTGCCGTTAGGAGTAACCAAAGCGGGTACAGATTTTACTCCTGCTTCCTCTGCTTCTGCAATTCGGTTGCGGTCTTCACCGATGTGAACGATTTCTACATTGGTTGCACCAATAAGATTAACGATGTCGTGTTCTGCGCTGATGCACACTGGACATCCTGCGTGATAGAAAATAGATTTTGCCATTTCTTTAATGATTTAAATTGTTGTTTGACAATATTGCCGGTGCAAATATAGTAAGGATTCCTAACAAAACAAATTTTTTATAATTATTTTTCAAAACATTGATATTCTTAACCATAAGATTGTCAAAAGGGATGAGAAAATTGGCTTTTTTGCAAAACTTGGGGTGTGTATTGGCTTCCTTCGACAGGCTTGGTATAATTGTTGGGTTTTGCAAATGTGCCAGTACGGATAGGCATTAAATTATTTTTTAAATGAGCGGTGGGAAAATTTTTTAAACCCTTTTGGGTCTGCTTGTGTGTTGGTCAAGTCAAGGTCTGTCTTTGTCAGTTTACAGCGAAAATGTCTGTCCGTTTTTGTCGTGTCAGTTGATGTTAGCACGGTCGCCCTACGGTTGCAGCCAACATTTGTACATATGCGCAATAAAAACCGCTCAAACCTTTGCTTTTTGGTGTTTTTTGCGTTTTATATACATACCTCACCTATATCATGCTCATGACGGATGGGGCATCATTTTAATCTACATCGAGGTCAGTTCACTACTCTTTGTGACAGATAAAGGTCTTCTATACACCTTATGATGTGGGGACTTGAGCTTGGTGCAAGCGTAAAACCCTACCTAATAGATTACAAAAACAAATGGGTTTGCTATGACAAAAAACTTGAACGAAAATTTTCAAATCAGGCATTCAGGGAAGAAGAAATTTTTTTAAAAATTCCTAAAATTCTTGTTCGTCAAGTAATGGGAAAAGAACAAGTATTTGCAACCATTGACAGAAAAGCATTTTACGCTGACCAAAGTGTTTATATTCTCTTGCCGAAGAATGAAAGTACAAATCTTTATTTTATTTTAGGTCTATTAAACTCAAAATTGATGTATTACTTTTTTAGTAAAACCTTCTCAGACCGAAAAGAAACTCTTCCAAAAATCAAAGGTATTCAACTTGCAGAATTTCCTATAAAACAAACTACAAAAACTCAACAAAACGAAATCATCAAATTAGTTGATCAACTTTTACAACTCAATAAAGATAAGCAAAACACCACTTTGCCCAATCAATTCGAAATGAAAGAAAACAGAATCGCTTATGCAGAAAATAAAATCAACCAAATCGTTTATGAACTGTATGACTTGACAGAAGATGAGATAAAGATCATCGAAGCGAACTGAAGTAATAGATAGTACTACAAAGGGTATCCGCCTCACAACGCTAGCGCTCAAATATAAGAACTAAAAAACCAGCTCTTTATATTATACTCGCCAATAGAGTTGTAATGGCACACAGGTCTCCATCACTCACCCATTCGCTCATATTTACCAAAATTGAGTATCTTTATTTTTACACATGCGAGACATTTAAGATTTAATATATCGGTATTCATAGTGAATACGCTAATTAAAATCCTGTGTTTATAGTTTTTATGCGTTTTTCTTATCTATATTTCACGATAGATTAGCCTTGCTTCACTTTTCCATCTTCGATGGTGATGATTCTGTCGCTCATCTCAGCTAGTTCCAGATTATGTGTCACGATGACAAAGGTATATTTAAAATCATCTCTTAATTTTGAAAATAATTGATGTAGGTTTTCAGAACTGGTTTTATCCAGGTTACCTGTAGGTTCGTCAGCGAAAACCATCGAGGGTTGATTGATCAGTGCTCTAGCTACAGCGACGCGCTGTGCTTCGCCTCCAGATAATTGATTAGGCTTGTGGGTCATACGATCACTCAATCCGAGGTAATCCAGAAGTTCTTTAGCTCGGGTTTCGGTTTGAGCAGGAGATTTTTTGCCGATATATGCTGGTATGCAGACATTTTCTAGCGCAGTGAATTCTTGTAGTAAATGATGAAATTGAAAAACAAATCCTATATTTTCATTTCTAAACCTAGCCAGTTCTTTTTCATTTAATGATTCCACATGACGATCCATCAGCGTGAGCGATCCGCTATCCACTCTGTCAAGTGTACCTAATATATGGAGGAGTGTACTTTTGCCGGCGCCTGACTTACCCACAATACTGACAATTTCTCCTGCATCAACACTGAGATCTATCCCTTTGAGTACATGTACATCGTCGTAAGATTTTGTAATGCTGGAGGCCGTTATCATAATATGCTTGATTAAATAAGGGTCAAAAATAAGCATATTTGTGTTTTTTATTCAGAATTAGATGGTTAACTCGTTCAGTTTATAGTGCAAATTTTATAGCCAATAATTATTATATTGATAATCAAGCATGTACACAATTACAAATAAAATATTCAATAATTTTAAGAAAATCTTAACCCACATAACAATATTCATATGAGGTTTTCTGTTTTTATGTCGAATGGTCAAAAGCTGAATTCTAGAGATTTGTCGTTGCCATGTCATTATTTTAAATAGGTCTCAATCAGACTATTAAAATAGAATTTTATTTTTACCTTTGTAGCCCTAAGTTTTAAAACCGATATCAGGCGTTTTATGAAGATCCTTCAGTTGTGTAAAAAGTTTCCTTTTCCTTTAAAAGATGGTGAATCTATAGCTGTTACCTATCTCAGTAAGGCATTGCACGAATTAGGGTGTGAGATTTCATTGCTCAGCATGAATACAACAAAACATTTTGTTGATATCAGCCGTCTGCCGGACGATTTTAATCATTATAAAGAAATACACGTTACGGAACTTGACAATAGCGTCAATGCCATTGATGCCTTCAAAAATTTATTTTCATCAGAGTCCTACCACGTGAGTAGATTTGTTTGTCCTGATTTCAAGAATAAGTTGATAGAACTATTGAAATCAAACCAATACGATGTAGTCCAGCTGGAAACCTTGTATCTCGCTCCATATATTGAAGTGATCAAAGAACATTCTGATGCTATCGTGGCGATGCGTGCACATAATGTTGAATTTGAAATATGGGAAAGAATAACTACCAATACAAAATTCATACTTAAAAAGTGGTATCTCAAATACCTGACTAATAAGCTCAAGAGATACGAGCTAGACCATCTTAATATGTATGATTATCTGATTGCTGTTTCCGAAAGAGATCTCAGAAAATTCAAATCTTTAGGATACAAAAACGGTGCTATGTCATCCCCAATAGGTCTTGACCTAAGAAATTATAAAAACCGGTTTACCACTCAGATTTCAGATGATTTATGCTTTATAGGTGCACTGGACTGGATACCTAATATGGAAGGGCTGACCTGGTTTTTAGACCATGTTTGGCCTGAGCTTTCTAAAATGTATCCGGAATTAAAGTTTCATATCGCCGGCAGAAATACACCTGAATCTCTAAAAAATATAAATATTAAAAATGTCATTGTACATGGTGAGGTATCAGATGCTGTAGAATTTGTCAGCAAATATTCAATGATGATAGTTCCTTTATTTTCGGGTAGTGGTATGAGAGTCAAAATACTGGAAGGCATGGCACTCGGTAGAGTCGTCATTACCACTACGCTAGGCAAAGAAGGTATTTCTGCAGAAGATGGTACCCACATTCTGGAAGCTAACAATGCTGCTGAATTTTTATATCAGATATCAAGTGTTCTTAAAGGCGATAGAAATAAAAATGCTATAGGAATGGCAGCACGCGCATTTGTTGAAGATCATTACGACCATAATACTATCGCTATTAAACTACTCAATAAATACAAATCATTAAAGTCGAATCCGAACTATAAGAAGCCAGCTCATATGCTCTGAACTTGAATGGACGCCCACTTAAGACACAAGTTTTACTGGAATAAACGGCACCAAAAATAACAAAAATTTAGTTTTTTTTAATACTTTTCACAACTATCATATTATAAATAAATTATATTTATATACGACTACATACTAAGTATATAATTTAGTATTTTAATGAAATTGACTATAATATCCTTCTAGATACGTACAGACTGCATTAAAGAATTATGATTATTTGGCATATTAATTGTCTTACAATAACCGGATTATTGAACTTATACGAATTTTTACATTAAATAACAATTAAATTTTCACTAATGGTGGCAAGAGCTGTAATAGCTGACAATCAAAGGATGTTTACAGAAGGAGTCCAATCCATCTTGAAAGATATAAATTATACTGCTATAAAGATAGTAGGAATTGCACATAGCCTTGACGAACTGAATGCAATGACAAAGTACCCGATTGACCTGCTTATAATGGAGTTAGCTATGGCCGATCATTTAGGAACGAACATAATTACTGAATTAAAACAGATCATGCCGGGTATTAAGATTATTATATTAAGTAATTATGGCGAACCAAAATTAGTCAGAGATGCTTTTAAAAAAGGAGTAGATGGCTATGTACTCAAAACCCATCACTCTATAGAGTTAACGCAGTGTATAGACTTTGTGTTGAATGGAAGGACTTATCTAGCTGAGGGTCTTAGACTGGCTCCGGAATATGATGCTAATAAAAAACAAACGCAATCAGAGCGATTAAAGGCATGTGAAGACCGGATCATCTTAAGGCAAAAATTGACTAGGCGCGAACTAGAAGTATTAAGTCTTATCGTGCAGTATAAAAACAATAAAACAATAGCTCAGGAACTATTTATCAGTGATCAAACAGTATCAGCTCATCGTAAGAGAATTATGAAAAAGTTCGGAATCAATAATACGGTGAAGCTTATTAAATTTACACTGGATCATCAGTTGGTATAGTTTTTGTAAAATATAAAAATAATCCATATTTTAATAAATAGGCATCCCCTTGCCTCTTTTTGCAACAGTATTTTCCTGCGATTAGTCTGAGACAAATTTGGAATCATTTTTAGTTTATAATTAAATCAAATTATCTCATGAAATCGGAGAAATTTACAATTACGAAACCCATTAGTTTTGGTAGGTTTATCAAAACGAGTGCGTTGTTAGCGTTAATGGCGATGTGGTCTCTGAGTCTAAATGCTCAGCTCAATTGTCCTCTTGCTTGCAACGATTTAGTACAAGTATCGATGGATGATGACTGTATCGTTGAAGTCACTCCAGCCATGATACTAGAGGGAAATCCTTCCCCAGGTTGTTCTTATGTAGTTCAGGTTCTGGCCCCAAATGGTCAGCCACTGCCACCTCCTCCGGGATACACTGGCAATAACTGGGTTACATCGGCTAATATTGGCCAAACTTTAACCACTAGAATTTGGTTAGGTACCAATTCCTGCTGGGGACAAATCAAAATCGAGGATAAATTAGCGCCTGTGATTGATTGTCCTGCTGACCTTACAGTAGGTTGCTGGGATCCGGCTTATCAAGCAGGTATATCACTACCTTTACCAGCTGCAACAGACAATTGTGGTGGCAAACCTGTAGTTACTTTACTTTCAGACGTGATCACTGATCTGGATTGCGATGCTGCCTTCAGAGCTAGGAGAGTATTACGTTACCAAGCTAAAGATGCTTCAGGTAACCTTTCTGCCATCTGCGAATGGACAATTACATTTGAAAGAAGTACACTTGCAGAGGTACGATTCCCTAAAAATTATGACGGGACACCTGCTCATAGACCGCACCTAGAGTGTGACGGCTCTTGGATATGGAATCCTAATAAAAGTGTAGCTAATATTCCATTCCCTACAAGCAACTGGGATAAAAACGGCAATAATTATCCTGATCCAGAAGAAACAGGAGGTCCTTATATCAATAACCCAGGTAATGTTAGTGGTTATATTAATGGATGGCAAGTTACTGGTGGACCAGCAGGATGCACACCTGGAACCTTAGTGTTTCCTCACCAAAAAGCATCATTTGATGCATTAGGATGTACACTGACACCGTTTAGAGTGGATACATTCTACAATCCAATCCTTGGTACCAATAATATTTGTAAAATTAACGCAACTTATTCAGATACTAAACTGGATATTTGTGAAAAGAGTTATAAGATCATAAGAACATGGAATGTTCTGGACTGCTGTTCTGGAGAAATCCTTACTAGGGTTCAGACAATTAAGGTATATGACAGCAAACCGCCTGTTGTAGTGTGTCCTGCTGATGTTAGATCTGATAAATTTACACAAGATCCTATCTTTATAGCAGCCTTTGCGTCAGCAGATCCATATTCTTGTACTGCAAATTGGCCTGTTTTGGCTCCTAAATCCATAACTGATTGTACTTCTACAACATGGAGTGTTAAATTTAAGAAAGCCAATGCATTTGGCGATGATCCGGGCAGTGCTGTTCCTTTCATTAGTCAGGATGGTACTACAAGAGTAACAGGTACTTATCCAAACTATGTGATACAGGGATTACCTTTGGGAAGAACATTCCTCGAATATACAATTAAAGATGCTTGTGGCAATGAAACCAGATGTACAACTGAAGTGCAAGTAGTAGATAATACGCCACCGGTAGCTGTATGTGATGAACACACCGTTGTGACACTTTCTAATAATGGATGGGCGAGAGTATTTGCTGAAACATTTGATGATGGATCACATGACAATTGTACTAGTATAACATTCTCAGTAAGAAGATTGACTGCAGGATGTGGTTCAAATGGTTCTACTAATGAAGCCATCAATCCATTTAGAGAATTTATAGAAGTATGCTGTGAAGATGTAGGGAAAGAATTAATGGTTGAACTAAGAGTAACAGATGAATTCGGTAATAAGAATAGCTGTATGGTGATTGTGAATACTCACGATAAAGTGCCACCAGTTATTACTTGTCCGGAGGATGTAACCATTGAGTGTGGTTCTGATACTTCTGCAGTATTCCTAGGTAAGCCTGTGTATAGTGCTACAGCATTAAGTACACCTTATTATAGTGATAACTGTCCTAATCCTACATTGAGTTGGAGAAATTCAGGTAAGTTAGATGATTGTGGACAAGGTGTGATTACAAGAACATTTATTGTTACTGATAATGGAGGAAGACAAGCTTCTTGTACACAAACTATTACTGTAAGAAACAGCAATCCTTATACAGGTCCAACCAGATGGCCTGATACAAAGGAAATAGTGGGTTGTGTTACAGCTGATACTGATCCATCTAAGACAGGCACTCCGACGCTTGGTGCAGGGGCATGCTCTAAAGTAGCTTATACCTACGAAGATCAGGTATTCCCATTTGTTGATGGAGTATGTTATAAAATATTAAGAAAATGGACCGTAATTGACTGGTGTAAATTCTATCCTAATACATTTACAAGCACTAATCCAAGTTTGCCTGGATACTCCAGAGTAAGCTATAGTGAGTCAGGCCCTGAATACAGATATTATTATCCTTCAGCTCCGACTAATAATGTAAATAGCTGGACATACACACAAGCCATTAAGGTTATTGACAACGAAGCTCCTATTATCAAAATTACATCAAAAGCAGATACTGATGCATTCGGGGCTAACTGTGACGGTTATGTAGAGTTGAAAAATTCAGCTGATGACTGTACTCCTGCTGATCAACTGGTATGGTCTTATTCAATTGATTTGGATAATGACGGTTTAGGGTCACCTATCACAGGTCATACTAATGATGCATCTGGTACCTATCCAGTAGGAACGCACAAAATTACTTGGACCGTAGAAGATAAATGTGGAAACGAATCAAAAGTAACCTATACATTTAAGGTTGTAGATAAGAAAAAACCAACACCTTACTGTATATCTATCTTGACGACTGTAGTAATGCCTACTTCCGGTAATATTGATATCTGGGCACGTGATTTTGACAAAGGTTCAACGGATAACTGTCCTACAACAGGATGTGGTCTGAAGTTTACTTTCAATGGCTTTAAACCTCCTGTGACAAATAGAGAAGTATTGTTTAATAGTGATGGTAGAATAGTAGGAGATTGGCCAACCACTAATCCTAGTTTATTAGCAGGTTATGAAAGTGGAATTTATCAGAGATGGTTACCTTCTTCATGTTCATCTGCTAAGCTTTATACTTGTGCTGATTTAGGCCCTAATACTGAAGATATGAGTGTGTGGGATGAAGCTGGGAACACAGATTACTGTACTGTAACGCTTAATGTTCAAGCCAACGGTGGAGCTTGTTCTGGTTCCAGAATAGCAGGTTCAATCAGCAATCAGGCTAATGAGATGGTTGAGGCAGTAAATGTGTCTCTGCAAAACATGAACAATAACGAGCAGAGAACAAATGTAACCAATGCAAAAGGTGAATTTGAATTCTATGGAATGCCAGAAAATGCACCGTACAAGATCACTCCTGAGAAGAATGTTGACCACTTAAATGGTGTTTCTACTCTTGACCTTGTATTGATTCAAAGACACATCCTTGGCCTTGCAAAACTTTCATCTCCATATGATTACATGGCAGCTGACGCCAATAATGACAAGAATATCACAGCTTCAGACTTGTCTGAATTAAGAAAGTTGATTCTGGGCATTTACCCTGAATTACCTCAGAATACTTCTTGGAGATTTATTGACAAATCAGTTAAGGTGAATGACCCACTCAACGTTTGGAATGCACCTCAATACATCCATATTGACAACTTTAATGCTGACTTTTTGAGCAATAATTTTGTAGCAGTGAAGATCGGTGATGTCAATGGATCTGCAAGTGTAAGTGAAGTAAATAAGCCTGCTGAAACAAGATCTAGCAAGACTTTAACGCTCGTATCAAATGATAAGGTGTACAGCCATGGTGATATTGTAAGAATGAATATTACTTCTGACAACTTTAACAACATTGCGGGAGCACAGTGGACCATGAATTACAATACCAATGCGTTAGACTTTGTAAAAGTAGAATCAGGATCTATCCAGATGAACGAAGACAATTACAATGTAACAAATGGTAAGATAGCATTCAGCTGGAATGATTTTGCCGGTAAGACTGTACAAAGTGATGTAGTATTGTTTACTATAGAATTCAGAGCAATTACGAATAATACAATTTCCAATACTGTTCAATTATCATCTGATATCACAAAAGCCGAAGCTTACACACAAGACTTGAGTGAAATCAATTTAGGACTTACATTCAGAAGCGGCATTGCTGATGGTACGTTTGAATTGGGACAGAACAATCCTAATCCATTCTCAACCAGCACTACGATCAGCTTTACGTTACCTCAGGCAGGTACTGCCACCATGACGATCTATGATATTACCGGTAAGGTAATCAAGACCATCAGCGGTCAGTATGCTAAAGGTCATAATGAGTTGATACTCAATGCCAGTGATTTCAACGCACACGGTGTAATGTTCTACGAACTTGAAAGTAATGGATTGAAATCCACTAAGAAGATGATTCATCTTAGTAAATAAGATTTAAGATTAAACCAAAAATATTCAAGAGTCCGGGTACAGTCGATGTGCCCGGACTTTTTTGTTTTAATGGACTTAGCCTTGAATCGTTCAGTGAGTTTAACTCAAATTACGCATTAGAAATTGACTTCATGAAAATGCTGCTACACATCTATTTCGGTACTTGTTTTTCTGTCCTCGACATATTGAAAATATGCTTGCGGAATAATAGCGCAGAACCTCATAGCTATTTTGTATCATTTCCATACGTAACTATATCTATTGAGTAATATGGGATTAAAAAAGCTAAAAGGCTACGCATCAACCTTCCAATTAGACAATAAAAAACCCTCAATCATTAGATTGAAGGCTTTTTTGTAAATACGTATATGGGAATCCTTTTATTTGATAAACTCAAGACTTCTGGATACAAATGTAGAAAGCTCCTCACCACTCAACATCCCTTGATTTAATAACGCAAGATCATGAAGATAGTTTGCAAAATCAGCCTTTTTATCCTCGTTGCGCATTTTGATTAGTTTGTCAGCAATCAAAGGGTGATTGGTATTGATGACCACATTGTAGGTGTCAGGAAACATATTCATATCCATGCCTTGCAATGCTTGCATTTCTTTCATACGCCTCATGAACTCAGGCCTTGTTATCATCACAGGCATATCATTAGGTGACAAGGCTTTCAACTCGATATGGCCAGAGCCAATGTTTTTAACGGCAGTAGTAAATATCTCCTTCACTTTATCTTGTTCAGCCTGACTGAGTACAGATTCGCGTGTTTCTTCTTTTTGTACCAGATTATCCGGTGTGTCAGAATCCACTCTCACGAAAGTCACTTCGTTGCCTTTATATTCTATATGTTGCATAAAGTGATTATCTATGATGGTATCCATTTCCAGGACATCGTAGCCATAGTCTTGCGCTGCCTTGATATAAGCATGCTGGGCTTTAAGATCATTGGCATAGAGATAGACAATCTTATTGTGTTTGTCGGTCTGATTTGCCTTTACTTTTTCCTTGTATTCGTCTAGTGTGAAATATTCATTATTGATATTTTTCAACAGCACAAATGAAGTTGCTTTTTCATTAAATTTATCATCTGAAATCATACCATATTTGACGAAAGTCGAAATTTCCTTCCACTTGTTTTCATACTCTTTTCTGTCTTCCTTAAATAATGAGTGCAGTTTTTCAGCCACTTTTTTGGAAATATAAGAGTTGATTTTCTTAACATTAGCATCCGACTGTAGATAGCTTCTGGATACATTTAAAGGAATATCTGGAGAGTCAATCACGCCATGGAGTAACATTAAAAATTCTGGTACTATTTCTTTTACATCATCAGTAATAAATACCTGATTGCTATAAAGCTGGATTTTGTTTTTTTGTAGTTCAAAGCTATTGTTGAGCTTAGGGAAATAAAGAATACCGGTCAAATTAAATGGATAATCAATATTAAGGTGAATCCAGAATAATGGTGCCTGACTGAATGGATATAATTCCTGATAAAAATTGCGATAATCATCATCAGTCAGATCAGAAGGCTTCTTCTTCCATATAGGATGTGGATTGTTAATAATATTGTCCACTTCGGTCTTGATCTCTTGCTTGTCGTCACCTTCTCCTTCCCATGTAGTCTCGGTTTTAGTACCGAATTTGATTTCTACCGGAAGAAACTTACAATATTTGTCGAGCAATGCACTGATTCGCCCTTCTTCTAAATATTCCGTATTTTCATCATTGATGTGCAGGATGATTTCAGTACCTCGTGCTGTCTTATCGTTGGGCTCAATGGTGTAAGATGGATCACCATCACACTCCCACTTTACAGCAGGAGCATCCTCTTTGTAAGACTTGGTGATGACTTCTACCTTGTTTGATACCATAAATGCAGAGTAGAATCCCAAACCAAAGTGCCCAATGATAGAAGCATCATCTTTGTATTTAGCTAAAAATTCTTCAGCAGAGGAAAAAGCGACCTGATTGAGGTATCGATTGACTTCGTCTTCTGACATTCCGATACCTTTGTCGATAATGTGTAGCGTCTTGTCCTCCTTATTGATTTTTACTTCAATAGTAGTGTCTCCCAGCTCACCCTTAATTTCTCCTTTTGATGACAATGTTTTTACTTTTGTGGTGGCATCAACTGCATTGGAGATTAACTCACGGAGAAAAATTTCATGGTCGGAGTATAAAAACTTTTTGATAATCGGGAAAATGTTTTCCGCTTGTACAGATATATTTCCTTTAGTCATATATAATTAATTTAATTTATTCTGGAGATGATGTTCAAAGCACATGCCATAAAGGTTTTTGCGCCAAATTGACAGTGTTTTGTGTATTTGTGGCATATTTTTCGGGTTAAAAGCTACGTGATTGTGCCGATATGATACAAAGACGATTTGAATTTAATCAAACAAAATCATCTGATTTGTTGAAAAACGAGTTGGATTTTCGAGTTCTAACAAATATTTTTTGACATCTAGCCCCAAAGCGTAACCAGTCAAACTACCATCTGAGCCAATGACCCTATGACAAGGAATGATGATAGGAATAGGATTAGACCCATTGGCACGTGCTGCAGCCCGTATGCACTTGACATCACCTAGTCGAATAGCTAATGTTTTGTAGCTTATTGTATTGCCGTAAGGTATTTTGATCAGTTCGTGCCAGACCCTTAATGAGAAGTTAGTATAGCCATCTAGTTCTAAAGGAAGATTAAAATCGTGAAGGTCACCGGTAAAATATCGGTCTAGTTGCTCAACCGCTTTGCGAGTAATGGCATTTGGGCGGTCAGTAAACGCCTTATCTTTCACGATTTTGAGCCATTTTATCCCTTTATTTCCTGCCCCTACCACCCATTTGCCCATAGGAGAATCCACCTCTTGAAAGTAATCCTCGTCAGACAGATCTTTTAATCTCAGCAATGCACTCGGCTTCATTTCTTCAATTTGTAGTGCCGGAAAATGGAAATATACGCAGCCATTTCTCATAAAGATCTGGCCTTATTTCCCGATATTTAGCGGATTTTGTTAGGAAAAGTGAAATATGAATCGGAAGGAGTGATACCTCTTTTAATCCGATTTGATTCAGAATATTCTCTTTGTCCCAGCCTGAGATGCGCTCTATGTCCGACCAGGTGTCCATCACATCAGGGTAGATTATATCTTTGATAGCAAAAATAAAGGCTTCGGCATAAGCATGAAATCCAATATTGTAGTATTCATCGGGAGAGAGTATGGCATTAGTCAGTTGCTCTAATGATAAAATGATAACACCGTCTTCAGTGTTGACTTCTACGTTGTGCATGTAAGGATGATCCGGAGTCGGAAATGGGTGTTTGTAGGTATATATACGGTCAAACTCACCGATGAGATAATCCTTTTGCCACAACCCTATCAGCACACCATGTGCCGCAATGATGCCACAGATGTCATAAGGCATTTCTTTGTGGTCCTTGCCTACACCTTGAAATAATCTGCCTTCTATATACAGCGTCAGTCTGTTTTCAAATCTTTTCTTGTCTTCATCATTCAGCGTAAGATAGGGTTGAAAATACTGCACCAACCAGGCCTTTAGTTTTGGGTCAATTTCCCGTGGATACTTTTCACGCCACCAATGATCAATAGGTCCTTGAAACGCATAGAACACCGCAGCTAGTACTACCGGAATGATGACAAATCCCTTATCATTGTACGGGTCATTGTAATTTGCCAAGAATATACCGCCTGCTATCAAGAGGAGTACAATTATGATGACTGTTGAAAGTGAATGCATCTTCATATCAGTATAAAGATGAAAATGAAGCAGTAAGTTCAAATTTTATAAAAACAAAAGGGATAATTTTCTGTCGAAAACTATCCCTTGGGTGGTACCTCCCAGACTTGAACTGGGGACACACGGATTTTCAGTCCGATGCTCTACCAACTGAGCTAAGGTACCATAGCTCTTTTGTCAAAAGCGACGCAAAAATAATGGGTTTTTTAACATTTCAAAAATTAAACTCTTGAATTTTTTGAAAAATATACAAATAGCCTTAATTGTCTATTCAAGCTATGATTGAAATTTATTATGAAAAACTGGTTGACGAGAATGCTATAGAGTATTTGATCCCAATGATGATCATTATTAAATTATCATTAGAAACGGACAAATACCTAAAATAATAGTTTGTATATCCTGCTTTTCGGTAAAATGGTGTAATATTTGCATTGTAAAAATAAATTGTTACAATACATGATTCAAAATCAGCCGATACCGCGCAGCCAGGCGCAAATTTCAAGAGCAGCTATCCAAAGACTTTTTGTATCCATGAGACACTTGATCCTGAGAGGAGCTTATAAACCTCTTGGTGTATCAGGAGAATCCATGATACAAGCCATGTTGTCGCTGCAACCTGAAATATATGGCCTGATAGCTGATGAGGAAAAAGTTGAGCTAGATGGATTGCTTTATGTATTTCAGAGGTTACCGAAAGGCATCGAAGAGTGTAGATATATCAAGCTGATCTCACGTGAAGGTTACGAGCATTCTAATTTTGAGAAACATGTGCCTCCTAGTAGGCGACGCAACTGCTATCGTGTAGATGAGGAACAGTATTTTATTGAGATGACGCGAGGGGGAAGCGATATTTATGACATTCTCACTCATCTTACTTTTATGTATATTGAGGCAGAAAAAATTCGCCGGAACAGTATGGATGTCAAAGGTAGAAAGAATCGTTCCTGGTTAATGCTTGAAAAACTGGTTGAAGATCTAGACAAAGGCCTTGAGATTGAGAAGGAAGTCGGTTTTACTTATTTAAACACAATCCTTGGGAGGACTTATGACCAGGTGGAAGCTGCTTACAAAAAGTTTGAGAAGGCTCAAGAAGTAAACGATTTATTTAAAATTACTTACTGGCTCGGCCGGTTGAGTATGGATGAGTACATCTCTCAAATTGACAGAGAAATTACATTCAGTCCTGCATTAAGAGAAAGTTTAGGACATCATATCTATGGTGAAAGGTGGGCTAATCACATTAAGCAAACGCTCTGGGAAAATAATATTTTTGATCGCCCCATTCATATCATTTCATCCAATCTACACAGTGTGATGAACTGTTTCTATGCTAAAGCAGCACTAGGCAAACATCTAAAATACGAATCACTGGAAGAGTATGCTGAGGCGCTGAGTGTCAGAGAAAATGGTGAACTAAGAGAAAAGGTTGTAGCTTATGCATTGAAAAATGGAATGATAGAACTCTCCAATACCAAAGGTACAAATATAGGGGTACATATCTTTGACACTGAAAAGATAGATGCTAACAAACTCCCAAAGGAACTGAAAATAAAGCAAGTGGGCAAAATGCCGGTTATCATTGTTATGGATTATGCTTTTGGTGAGCAGGCGTATGAGACCATGGATGAATTGCTTAAACCCTTTGTCTTGGATGAAGAACGACACAGAATGAATGTAGTGTCTGTAAATATCATGGGTAAAGCAGGTATTTTACATGGTAACAAAGGTGACATCATGATTCCGACCGCACATGTGTTTGAAGGCACAGCAGATAATTACCCATTTGATAATGCTTTGAGTGTTGAAAATTTTGAGGGTTGCGGCCTTGGCGTTTATGCAGGTACGATGATAAGTGTACTAGGTACATCGTTGCAAAACAAGGATATTCTTAACTATTTTGCTAAATCCTCATGGAAAGCAATTGGACTAGAAATGGAAGGTGCTCACTATCAGAAAGCGATTCAGGCAGCATCAAAAATCAGAAAAAATATCAATGAAGATGTGGTGTTGAGATACGCCTATTATGCATCTGATAATCCACTGGAAACAGGTGGTACTCTAGCTTCTGGTAGTCTGGGCATGGACGGAGTGAAACCTACTTACCTCATCACATTAGAAATATTAAAAGGTTGTTTACAATAAATATTATCATTATATTAAATAATCAAATCTTTAAATCATGAAACTAAATGCACTTTTTTCTCTATTTATCATCACAATGGTGAGCTTTCAGTTACAAGCTCAAGATAAACCTATGATGATCTCCGGAAGCATCACGTCTGACACTATCTTGGTTGATACCATGTCAGATGATATGAAGTCATGCTGTCAGGATAACAAAAATACTTTCAGGAAAAATCTTATTTCTGTAAGTGGCCGTTATTACTTTGATGCATTGTCTAGCTCCAGAAAATTATTATCTAATAATGGATTTTCTATCAATCAGGCAGCTTATGAATATCAGGTCAGATTGTACAATCTTCCGAAAGTATTCTTCTATGATCAGAGAGGATCACTCTCTAATGGTAAATACGCATCAGTAAAGGGTATCGGTGTAAAGGAAAACCTGAGATGGAACATTCTTCACAATACCATATTTACAGTAGCACCGTACCTCGAACTTGGAGCAGGATATTATCGAATGAGTACTTATAGCAATATCACAAGTACCTCTGCATCAACGGCTTTAAATGGTCAGGTGCAAAGAAATTTTGTGGATAACATTGCCTTGACCGGCGATCTAGGATTAGATCTGGGAGTAGGTATCAATATTGAAAATACAAGATTGAATATCATATTTAGTGGTGGATATATCGCAAGTGTACCTTCAGAGTGGAAAATAGATGGTGCGTTGGCCTTTGGTGATAAGTTTGAGATGGGTAGTCCTTATGCCGGTGTAACCCTTAAGTTAGACTTGAATAAGGGTGGACATTGCGGTAGTGGTATGTGTGGTGGAGGCAAATGTGGTGGCATGATGAGCGAAGGAGGATCGTGCTGCAAAGATAAAATGGATGCATCATGTTGCAGTGGCAAATCAAAGCAATGCGGATTTGGCCTAGGATGCTGTAAATAAATAGAGGCTCTTTGGCTAGTTATTGCCACTATGCTATAAAAAATGCCGGTACTTACTCTGAAGACCGGCATTTTTTATGATATAAGGTCTGGATGTTTTATTGAGTTAAAGACAATACCTTTTTGTAAGTAATAGTATAAAATCATCTTACAATAAAGACATTTATCCATCGAGGAGATAGGTGTTGTAGAAAGATATGAAAAACTACACAAAAGATAAGCATCAAATCCATTATCGATTGCCAGAAGTAATTTCCAATAGCCGGTAGATTTTATTCGAATTACAACTATTTCCAATAAAAAAGCCGGACAACAATTGTTGATCCGGCTTTCGATCTTAGACCGATCGACATTATTAACCTAGCTCTTTATTGTTATGAAAAATTTTCAGGTTAATCTTGCTTTTTATTGATAATATTACCTTGATCATCTACTTTAAGTTCCCACTTGACACTTGAAGATTTGACTTCCAATGTATAAAAAGTAGCTGTACCCATGATGATTTTATTAACATCCTTGATTTGATAATTAGGAAATTCAGCTAGTACCTTCTCTTTAACATTGGCAGGTAGGTCTTTCACCTTGATTTCCTGTTTGTGCCTTAATACTTCTGATGTCGGAGCATAAAGTATTTCATGGTCTCTCTCTGGAAAACCTAGGTCAAAATCCACTTCGTAATTGACTCCTTTCTTTTCCCAAGAGATATCTTTTGCTTTAGGATAATCTTGCTGAAATTTATTGATTATCAGCGATGGAACATCTTTTGAAAGTATGTTCTGAGCTTTTGTATGAATTGTAAAAAGGACAATCATGCCTATGATTAAAAATACTCTTTCCATTTTGATAAACATTATTTAAAATTAAAATATAATACAAAGATATAGGCCAATTCTGTAATCAATTAGGAACTTACAAAAGTCAGCTATTTTAGGAATGTTTTTGTTCTTCTATTGCTGTTTCTCCAGGTTTGTATATAGAAAACAAAATGCCCAATGCCAGCGAGACAACTATAAAGCCAAGAGAAGCCCACTCTGGAAAATGAACATAAGAGGACAACAACATTTTGATACCCACAAAAGCTAAAATGGCTACTAAGCTATAATTGATATAACGAAACTTATCTAGCATGCCGGAAATCAGAAAAAACATAGAACGCAATCCCATTATCGCCAGGATATTAGAGCTAAATACAAGGAAAGTGTCAGTGGTCACAGCCAGAATTGCAGGAATACTATCTATTGCAAACATGACATCTGTCAGTTCGACAATAATCAGTGTTACAAACAAAGGAGTGGCCAATCTAGTACCACCTCTTTCAATAAAGAATTTATCACCTTCCATCTCATAGGTTACGGGAAAAATTTTCTTGATCCAAATAAGCATTTTAGATTGAGTAGGGTCAAAATCCTCTGATTTGTGATTAAGCATTTTAATTGCCGTATAAATCAAAAACACACCGAATACATAAATAATCCAGCTAAATTTATTGATCAGTGCAACACCAAAAATAATCATCACTGCTCTAAAAATAATGGCACCTAGGACACCGTAGAATAGTATCTCGTGTCTATATTTAGGAGGAATGGCAAAAGAAGAAAAGATGATAGCGATGACAAAAATGTTATCTACGCTGAGTGAAAGCTCAATGAGGTAACCGGTTATATACTTTATCACTGCGTGATCCGGGCTCAACCCGGTAGGGTTATCAATCCATCCATTCTTAAATGCAAAATATACTACAAATGAAAACAAAAAAGCCATACCCACCCAAATACTGGTCCATATTGAAGCCTCTTTAGTGGTGATGACGTGCGGACTGCGGTTAAATACGCCTAGGTCTAGTGCCAGGGCACCTACAACGCAAACTATAAATGTGATCCAAAGAATCATGAACTAAAAGATTTAAATTAAATTTTTGATGTTAAATTGCCTTTTTTAATCGTAAACTAAAAGCATTAATGACCAGCGGTAATGTAGCCAGTATCAATATGGCTATCAATGTCCATTCTAGATTTTGGTTGACCCAAGGATGTTCGCCCAGAACAAAACCTAATGTTGTCAGACTAATGACCCATATGAGTGCTCCAAGTATATTGTAAAAACTAAATTTTTTATAATCCATTTTGACCAGCCCTGCTATTATAGGTACAAATGTCCTTGCGATGGGAATGAAGCGCGCAATACAAACAGCAATACCACCTTTGTGGTTATAAAAATTCCGAGCTATTGCCAGATGATTTCTTTTGAGTAGCCAATAGTCCTTTTGTTGCCTTTCAAGTATAGGTCCAAACTTGCTACCAAACCAGTACCCAAAAAAGTTGCCGGCAATAGTACCACAAATAAAAAGTACTTGCCAAAAGATTAAGTTTACAACATCGTTAGAAAATATATGGGTGCTATCTTCAGCTACTGCAATCACCATTCCGGATATAAAAAGCAGTACGTCACCCGGCAAAAAGAATCCAAAAAACAAACCTGTCTCTAAAAAGATGATCAAAAGGACCAAATACATGCCTCCATGGTGCATTATCCAGTCCGGATTAGTGATATGCTGAAAAAATTCAATTATTATTTCCATTGCTGGCCAAAAAAATAAAGCCGCAAAATAAAACTACAATTCTGTAAACATTCAGGAAACCACATGAGTCTCAAAAATCATTAACAATTAATAAACAAAATCATCTAAAAGTCACACAGAAATGATGCTTCTGACTTTCAAACCGATAAGAAATATCAAATCCATATAAATCACAAATTGCCTTGACTATAGAGAGTCCAAGTCCTGTTCCCTCAGTTTTGCCGCCTTGTCTTTGAAAGCGATTGAAGAGTACATCTTTGTTGAGCGGTTGTGCTCCAGGGTTTTGGACGATCATTTGATGATCGGTAATGCAGACTTCAACCAATCCGCTTTTGGTATGAAAAACTGCGTTTCTGAGTAAATTATTAATCAGGATTTCAGCCAGCGCAGGGTCGGTATTCACAATCAGATTAACCTCTTCTTTATAGCTGAACAAAAGTCCTTTATGTTCCGCCAGGTCTCTTAACTCATCTATGCTATTTTGGAGCACCTCATTAACCGAAACCTCTTTTCTATCTAAAAACTGTTTGCTTTCAATTTTTGACAACAACAATAATGACTTATTGAGCCTAACTAATCTTTCTACAATAACAATGGTACCTCCTATGTCAGAGATAACCTCTTCCTTATGGGCATTTTTTTCAACAAAAAGCTCCAGTTTGTTCAGGATGATGGCGAGCGGCGTTTGAAGCTCATGGGCTGCATTTGAAATAAACTCCTTTTGTTGCTCATAAGATGCATTACTGCTTTGAAGCAGAGTTTGGACAGCATTTTGAAGATTTATAAATTCTGTTGTATTGGTTCTGACTAAAGGGAATTTTTTGGTTTGGCCGAGCCGATAACTTTTAAGCTGGCGTAAAAGACGATAAAAAGGTTGCCAGACTCGTCGCAACACTATATTGTTGATCACTACGATGCAGATGATAAGTAGAAGGTAAAGTAAGAGTAAATTTCGAAATGTGTGATTGATTAAAGCATCCTTTTCTACCATTGAACTGATGACTCTCAGCTTATAGAAATATCCATCATCCTCGAAAGCAGTGGTGAGCATACGGAAAGATTCTGATTCATAATAACCAGTACCTTTAGGAATGCTGATCAATGTGTCCACATACTTATCTTTGATTTCAATGCCTTCCTCTTTTGTAATCTCCTGTATAGCATAAAAGCCTTCATTAAAGTTCACTTGCTTTAACAAAACTGTGTCCTTATGTGCCTGAAAAATGATTTGTTTCCGATAATTATCGAGGCTTTCATCAATTCCTTGCTTTATTTCGGCTATAAGATTATAGTAAAATACAATGCCCCAAAGCCCAACAATGGCTAGGAGAGATGCAGAAATAATGGCAATAGATTGATTGAGTAGTTTCATTTTTCTATGAGTCTGTAACCAACCCCATAAATGGCTTCAATTTCAACATCGGCATCGGCATTTTGCAATTTTTTTCTTAGATTTTTTATTTGTGAATAGATAAAATCAAAATTATCTGCCTGGTCAATATTATCACCCCATACATGTTCGGCCAAAGCTGTTTTTGTGATTAGTCGATTTTTATTAAATAGAAAGTAGTTGAGAATGTCAAATTCTTTTCTGTTGAGTGGAATTTCTTGACTGTCTATCAACAGTTTTCTTTCGCTGATATATAGAGCAAGATTACCTGAACTGATGGTATTGAGTCCGTCAGCATTTTTACGTCGCAGCACGGCTTTAATTCTGGCATTGAGTTCTGCTAAGTGAAACGGTTTGGTCAAATAATCATCAGCACCCAAATCTAGACCTTTTAGTTTGTCTTCCAGTGCATTTTTAGCTGATATGATGATGACATTGTCAGTATTCCCTGTTTTTCTCAACATCTTCAATAGGTCCAGGCCATTACCCTGAGGTAGCATGATATCGAGTAAGATGCAATCATATTTATAATTTTCGATTTTATCATAAGCCGCCCAAAAGTGGTCTGCTGTTTCTACAATATATTGTTCTTTTTCCAGTGACTGAACAATATTTTGCTGCAAATCTTTCTCGTCTTCAATCACTAATATTTTCATAATGATAATCTATGTGTTGAATAATTATGACTATTATATTTTACCAATGATGCCTTCAGATACATTAACGATATGGTCACCAATACGCTCCAGAGTGCTGAAAATATTTTGATAGATCAGCCCTATCTTCAAGTTGGCGGTTTCAGATTTTTGCATCATCTGATAGTGTTCTCTGCGTATCTCGTCTCGCTTAGCATTGATTTGATCTTCTATAGCTTGTGCCTCAGAGAGCGAGACTTGTTCAACCGGCTGTTCCAGATTTTTATTCATAATGTCAAAAGCTATGGCAATAGAGTCAAGCAATTCAAACAATCGCTGTTTTTGAAGAGTACTAAAGTGCAGATTTTCTACGTTTTTCTTTTCTATTTCCTTAGAGATCTGATAGAAAAGATCGCCTATTCTTTCCAGATTGCTGGCGGCTTTATTCATGCCACTAGCCCTCATAGCCATACCGGAATCTTTATTGCTTTCTAAAACTCGATTGAGATAATCGGCGATTTCTACTTCGACTTCGTCGGTAATTCTTTCATATTTTTGTATTCTATCTATGATTCGGTTTCTTTCTTTACTTTCAGTTTCCATTAATAATTTACGGGTAAATTCAGTCATTCTACCGGCAATATCTCCAAATTTTATCAATTCTTTCTTTGCTTCTACGATAGAAAGATTAGGTACCAGTTTTTGATGGATACCGATGTATTCGAGTTTGTATTGCTCGTCTTTTTTACCTTTAGTTTTGACGGTATTGACTGCTATTTTGACCAGTAATGGAGTAAACCAGATTAGAATCAGGGTGTTCGTCACATTAAAAAGTGTATGCAAAACTGCAAGACCAGTACTACCATAAACATCAGGCTGTAGCAATGGATTGCCTCCATCAATGAGGGTAGTGAGATGTGCGACTAGCTTAATAAAATACGGAAAAATAAGTAATACCCACACTACTCCGATGGTATTGAATATGGTATGAATCCGTGCAGCCCTTCGGGCATGTACATTACCGACGAGCGAAGCTATTGTCGCAGTGATTGTGGTGCCGATATTTTCACCTAGCACCATTGCGGCTCCCATTTCAAATGATATCATACCGCTTGCCATCACAGTCATAGTAAGAGCAATCGTAGCTGAGGAGGATTGAATGATAACCGTCAGTAATGCACCAAAAAATACAAAAATAAGCGTGCTAAAACCCGGAATGTCGTTGATACTGGTAAAAAAACGGATGATTCCAGAATCAGCGGTGACCACAGGGACCGATTGCTTCAGGTATCCTAAGCCTATAAAAAGTAAGGCAAACCCGATTAAAGTATTTCCCAGTCCTTTTAACTGTACCGATTTGAAAAACAGAAAAGGTGTTCCTATACCTATCAGCGGTAGCATATAGACGCTGATATTAGCCTTAAAACCTAGGAAGTCAATAATCCAGGCCGTGGCTGTTGTCCCAATATTGGCACCCATAATGACGCCCACTGATTGGGCAAGGGATAATAATCCCGCATTCACAAAGGAGACGACCATCACTGTTGTTACAGAAGAAGACTGGATGATAGCTGTAATACACAATCCTGTCAATAGGCCCTTGAAAGTATTTGAAGTCATCATCCCAAGGAAATTTCTTAACCCATTACCAGCTGCTTGCTGCAAGCCATCACTCATGATTTTCATCCCATAAAGGAAGAGCGCTAAGGAGCCTAATAATGTTAAAAATTCAAAAAATCCCCAGGTCGTATCTGTTGGTACCATTTGAAAGTTATTCGTTAGTTTAAAACTTGAATTACCAAAAAGGGATAAAAATAAAAAACAAATCTGTAATAATTTAGGAATGATAAGTATTTTGCATAGGTTTGATAGCTGAAAGAGCACCTTTTGATGATGGGTATGGCAAATTAGCCCATGCGAGATGCACCCTTAAGAAGTAAGTATTTGTTTTAGGATTGTTTTTTAGAAAACTTCGTTACATCGTTATTTGACTTTTTTATGGTCAATCAAATAATCGGTAGGCACTTTAATATCCATAGGTTTTGAATCCAGTCTTATCTTTTTCCACTTTCCAGTAATGGGTTTCAAGGTGATGGTTGCCTCTCCTACTCCGATATTCACCGGTAAGTTGAAATGATCATTGCAATTTGTCCACCTATAATATAATTTTTTACCTCTGATCTTGTATTCCAACACTGGTATTCTTGTATCCCTAAGATATTGGTTAAAAAATGACTGTAGAGGCAGTCCAGTGTGTTGAGATATATAATCTCCAATTTGTGCTGTTGTCACTGTCTGGTGGTAGAACTCTTTGTTTAGCCCACGCAATACAGCTCTCCATTTATTATCGTCATTAACCCATTGTCTGAGTGTGTGGAGCATATTGGCTCCTTTGTAGTACATGTCTCCCGATCCACCGTAATTAACCCCATACATGCCAATTATCGGTCGGTCATTGATTATGTTTAATTTTGTACCGATGACATATTCCGCCCCTGCTTGTTTTCCGTAAAAGTATTCTAAAAACAATCCTTCGGAATATGCGGTAAAACTCTCATGTATCCACATATCGGCTATGTCTTTGTAAGTGATGTTATTAGCAAACCACTCATGACCAGACTCGTGAATAATGATGAAATCAAACTTTAAGCCCCAGCCTGTTTCGGATAGGTCTCTGCCTTTATATCCGTTTTTATATCCATTGCCATAGGTGACACAACTCTGATGTTCCATGCCGAGATAAGGCACTTCTACTAGCTTATAGCTGTCCTCATAAAAAGGATATGGTCCAAACCAGTGTTCAAAAGCTTCGAGCATCCTTCGTGCATCTTTAAACTGAATTTTAGCTTTTTCTAAATGGTCCCTCAACACATAATAGTCACAGTCTAAATTGCCATTTTCTCCTTGATATTGTTCGCCAAAATGAACGTAATCACCTACACTCATACTTACACCATAATTATTGATGGGATTGGACACAAACCACTCAAAAGTGCGATAACCACCTTCCACAGCTTCAATTTTTCTAAGCCTTCCATTGCCCACCGCAAAAAGACTGTCTGGAACCATATAGGTCATTTTCATGCTATCCGGTTCATCATACATGTGATCTTTACAAGGCCACCAAAGACTGGCACCGATACCTTGACAAGATGTGGCAATAAAATCCCGACCATTAGGGTCAGATGACCAGGTGAGACCTCCATCCCAAGGTGCTTTAAGTGCCTCATGTGGCTTTCCATTATAATATACTTTTATCTCATTTACCTCACCAGGATTTTGTTCTTCTTTGAGTGTGATGAACCATGCATTGCCGTCTTTTACAAAAGAAAGTGACTGACCGTGTTGAGTGACATTGACAATCTGTAAAGGTTCTTGAAGATCTATTTGGATGACACTTGCCGGTTTCAACACTTTGTAATGTATTATATTGGAGCCTGAGATATATTTTTCTTTGGGTTCCACTTTAACAAACAATTCATAAAAGGTCAAATCCCACCATGCGCGTTCATGAGTGACAGTACCCCTCAGTGTATCTGCACGGGTGAAAATGGGTGTTTGAGCTTGCAGCCCGATACCTAAAAGCCAAAATATCATCAAAAAACAGAAACCAATTCTCATACAAAGAACAAATATAGCAATATAGAAATAAAACGCTCAAAAGTAAGCATTTATGTAATGATGATCGATTTTTAACAAGATAACTCAATTATAGTTGTATCTTAAATGACAATTTAACTTTCAAGTAGGTAGTGATTTCCAGAAACAAATAGAGGGTTAATTTTCAACATTATTTAGAATATTGATTTCAAAAATCAGGTATCCTTACCCATGGTAGTGATATTATAATTACCTTTATGGCAATAAAACAGCACTACATCATGCAAAATATGCTATACAGCCAGTTTCTTGATGCTAAACAAACAGGGAGCAAAAAATTTGCAGTGTTGATTGATCCTGACAAAGTAAGATTGGGAAAGATCAGCAATGTACTGGAGTCAGCTATGGATGCCGGTGTGGACTATTTCTTCATCGGAGGAAGCCTAGTAGTCAATGATATGCTGGATTATGTGCTAGAATCTATGAAAAAAAGCTGTGACATTCCGATGATTCTATTTCCTGGCAATTCATTCCAATTGAGTTATAAAGCGGATGGAATCCTGTTTTTGTCGCTTATTTCAGGCAGGAACCCAGATTTACTTATCGGTCATCATGTGATTTCAGCACCGTTTCTCAAAGTCAGTCCATTAGAAATCATGTCCACCGGATATATGCTGATAGATGGAGGTGTGCTGACTAGCGTGCAGTATATGAGCAACACCAGCCCAATACCTGCCACAAAAGATGATATTGCTTTGTGTACAGCTATGGCAGGCGAAATGCTAGGATTAAAGCAAATCTTCATGGATGCTGGAAGTGGAGCTAAAAATCCGGTTTCATCGTCAATGATTGAGGCTGTCAGTGCCGGAATCAATATACCGCTGATTGTCGGAGGTGGCATTGCGACGCCTGAACAAGCAGCTCAAAGCGCTGCAGCAGGTGCAGATATAATTGTGGTGGGAAATGCCATAGAAAAAGATCCACAACTCATCAAAGCACTTTCTGTTGCCGTCCACGAACAATCTATGGATAAATCACCATCTTTACTCTGATGAAAGGGATCGTCATCAAATCCACCGGTAGCTGGTATAAAGTCAAAACAGAGGATGGTCGCATCATTCAAAGCCGTATGGTAGGTAAAATCAAGCTGGATGATCTAAAGTTGACCAATCCCATCGCAGTTGGTGATGAAGTTACACTGGAAATTGAAGACTCAGAAGAAATACGGGGCATTATAAAAGCCATATCACCGCGTAAAAATTATGTCGTCCGCCAATCGCCGCGTAAAAAACACCAGTTACACTTTCTTGCTAGTAATGTAGATCAAGTTTTGCTCATTGTCACCATGCGGAATCCAAATCTTAAAATTGGTTTCATAGATCGATTTCTAATGATGACAGAACCCTATTCCATACCGGTGATCATAGTGTTCAATAAGTTTGATATTTATACACATTCAGATAGACATAATTTTGACATTCTTAAGGAGATTTATACAGATATAGGCTACGAAGTGATGGCTGTTTCTTCTGTAAAAAAAATGGGACTGGAAGCAATAAGAACCGTGCTACACAATAAAATCACCCTCGTCGCCGGGCAGTCAGGAGTAGGCAAGAGTACACTGATTAATGCTATTCAGCCCAGACTAGGCCTGCGAACAGATGAAATATCAGATTTTACCGGCAAGGGACAACATACTACTACTTTTGCAGAGATGTTTGAACTCACCAACGGTGGTCAAATTATAGATACACCTGGGATCAAAACACTGTCATTTACACATCTGGAGGTCATGGATGTTGCTCATAATTTTAAAGAAATCTTTGAGGTTTCTTCTGAATGTAAATTTAATAACTGTACCCATCGCAACGAACCACACTGTGCTGTAAAAGCAGCAGTAGAAGAAGGAAGCATCAGCATATTTAGATATCAAAACTATCAGGCACTTGTAGCGGAGGTGGAAGATCAAAACTACTGGGAACGTCATACTGATGTTTAAATCGACAATAATTCATATATTTTTTACAAAATATCATATTAACGAAATATTTAATATATTTGTGCATTAAATTGTGATGTCTATGATCAATGAAGCATTTAGAATACAGGGAAGTGCACGCCTTTCCGGCACTATACAACCACAAGGTGCGAAAAACGAAGCACTTCAAATCATCAGTGCTGTGCTGCTCACTGACCAGAAAATTATCATCAAAAATATTCCGGATATATTAGATATCAGAAAGCAAATTGAGTTGTTAAGAGGTCTGGGCGTCAAAATAGAAAGGTTAAACACAAATGATTATATTTTTCAGGCTGATGACATCGATCTGGCCCATCTGTCGTCGCCTGATTATCAGGACAATGCCAAGCGAATTCGAGGTTCGGTGATGTTGTTAGGTCCATTGTTAGCAAGATTCAAAAAAGCCTACTTACCAAAGCCTGGTGGAGATAAAATCGGGCGCAGACGACTAGACACCCATTTTCTAGGGTTTGAAAAGCTTGGAGCAGAGTTTCACTTCAGTCCTGATGGAGATCAATACTATATCGGTGCTGAAAAATTAAAGGGAACTTTTATCCTCATGGATGAGATTTCTGTCACTGGTACAGCCAATGTATTGATGGCGGCCGTACTAGCTGAAGGCACTACTCAGATTTACAATGCAGCTTGTGAACCCTATGTACAGCAACTCTGTAAACTGCTTAACAAGATGGGGGCGAAGATATCCGGTGTCGGATCCAACCTTCTGACGATAGAAGGCGTAGAGCGGTTGAGTGGTGCAGAACATACTATCCTGCCAGATATGATCGAAATCGGAAGTTTTATTGGACTGGCAGCTATGACTCAATCAGAATTGACTATATCTAATGTCTCTGTTCCAAACCTGGGTATCATCCCCAATACTTTTGAAAAACTCGGTATAAAAATAGACATTCAAGGCGACAACCTATATATACCTGCACAGGACGTGTATGAAATTCAGAGTTTTATAGACGGATCTATCATGACGATTTATGATTCGCCATGGCCGGGATTTACCCCTGACTTACTAAGTATTATATTGGTTGTGGCTACCCAAGCTCGAGGTAGTATTTTAATTCATCAGAAGATGTTTGAGAGCAGACTTTTCTTTGTAGATAAGCTGATTGATATGGGAGCACAGATTATTTTGTGTGACCCACATAGAGCCACGGTTATTGGTTTAGAACGCAAGGCACAATTGCGTGGTATCAGGATGAGTTCGCCGGATATTCGTGCTGGAGTATCGCTTCTGATTGCAGCCTTGTCAGCCAAGGGTGAAAGTATCATAAGTAATATCAATCAGATAGACCGCGGATACCAGAATATTGATGGCCGTCTCAATGCACTCGGTGCACATATCGAGAGAATTGAAGAATAAATGATCTAGAGGTTAAGTCATTGAATGACAAAATTGATGCTCTTGAAATGAAGATTGACAAGTTATTGAAAAGGCCTTGATTTGCTTATTTCTTTTGGTGTTGCCAGCATAAACCATTCTTATTATCCGTAAATCGCTGACACCTATTACCATTTTTTGTGGTGACCTTGCATTGAACCATATTGGCTGATTTCATACATTCTATTGCAGGGCCCAACATTTGTACTTTGTACACATAACCAGCTTTTGATATAGCTGTACATTTGCCATCTAATGGTACATCTACCGGTTTTATATCTGAATGATCATAATGTCCTTCAGGAAAGCTGATGTCAATCAACTTTTTATCTTTCAGTTCGACGATTATTGTAAAATTTCCTTGACTTTTGCTCCCTTGCTTTTGATAAGTAACTTTAGCACAGTAATGACCATCAGGCGGTTGTCGTTTACAACCGGGCAAGACCAAAAATATGCCCCATAGCAATAATAACATCCATATAGTTGAATACGGAAATTTTATCTGTACTCTTTTTTTAACCATCTGTCAATCGTGTCTTTCAAATTAAAAACCATCACGTGTCATACTTTCAATAAATCCAGTACCTGACGAACCACATTTTCGGCGGTGAAACCAAATTTTTCATCCAGTACTTTATAAGGAGCTGAGTAACCAAAATGATTCAGTCCAAATACTTTACCGTTTCTACCTGCCAGACCTTCTAGTGTTACAGGAAGACCAGCTGTCAGCCCAAATACCGGTATATCTCCAGGAATAATTTCCTCCTGGTAAGCCACTGACTGTCCTCTAAAGAGACCTTCAGATGGTGCAGACACGACTCTGACATTAAGATGATGTGCTGACTCTAATATGGTCGTGGCATCAATCAGTGTGGACACTTCTGAACCATTAGCAAGCAAGATAACATCAGGACTACCTTCTGATTGATAGACGATATAGGCACCTTTTCGTAGTCCATAGCTATCTTCCAGACGATTTTTACCTGAAGCAGGGACGTCTTTGATATTTTGTCTGGATAGGATAAGGCCGCCTGGACGATTGATGGTGTGTAACAGTAAATCCCATGCACACACGGTTTCTGCACTATCTGCCGGACGTAGGGCTAAAAATGAAGAATGGCCAGCATGGTTGTGAAGTTTTTCGAGCAATCTCAATTGCGCCTCTTGTTCTATAGGTTGATGTGTAGGCCCATCTTCGCCAACACGAAAAGCGTCGTGTGTCCATATGAACTTGACCGGTGTTTGCATTAAAGCGGCTACTCTCAACACAGGTTTCATATAATCAGAGAATGCAAAGAAAGTAGCACATACCGGAATTACACCGCCATGTAGCGCCATGCCCGTACATAGTGCAGCCATCGTCAGCTCTGAAACACCAGCCTGCAAGAAAGCACCGGTAAAATCACCCTTGGAAAATGGTTTAGTTTTTTTGAGGAAACCATCTGTCATGTCGCTGTTAGAAAGGTCGGCAGAAGAAACGATCATATTGCCTACACGGTCTGCCAGATAACTTAGCACTCTTGAAGAAGCATTACGGGTCGCATCATCGGAGGCAAGTTCTACTTTGGAAAAATCTAGTTCAGGCAGCTGATGGTTGAGATAAGAATGCAACAATTGAGCCTGTGCTGGATGCTGGGTTTGCCAGTGGGTATATTCCTGCTTCTTTTGCTTGGCATAAGCCCTTTTTTTGTCCAGTACTTCTTGATAATGGCTCTTGACATCAGGAAAGATTACAAAAGCATCATCTGGATTACCACCCAGGTTCTTAATAGTGTCAGGATAGGATGCTTTGGACTTGCCTAGAGGCTTGCCATGCGTTTCTACCTGGCCTTCATAAGAGGTCCCGTCTTCTTTGATCGCTCCTTTGCCCATGATAGTGCGACCTATGATGAGTGATGGTTTGTCCTTGACGCTCTGTGATACTTTGATAGCATTTCTGATGGCGTTTTCATCATTGCCATCGATTTCTAAGACGTGCCAATTCCAACTCTCATATTTTTTAGCTGTATCTTCAGCCGTGACTTCACCGACTTTTGTCGAAAGCTGGACATCATTGGCATCATAAAACATAATAACATTGCCCAGTCCAAGATATCCTGCGATACGTCCCACACCCTGAGAAATCTCTTCCTGAATACCACCATCAGAGATATAAATATAGGTGTAATGCGACATCCACTCGCCAAATCTTGCAGCTAGAAATCGCTCAGCAATAGCCGATCCTACACCGAAAGCATGACCTTGTCCTAAAGGACCTGAAGTGTTTTCAATACCACGGTGAAAGTCCACTTCCGGGTGTCCGGGTGTTACACTATGCCATTGACGAAAATTTTTGATATCATCGATATTCATGATGCCACATAGTGTTAGTTGGGCATAAAGCATGGCAGACATGTGACCTGGATCGAGATAAAAGCGATCTCTGAAAGCCCAGGTCAGATCATCTGGGTCAAAATTGAGAAATTCAGAATAGAGGACGTTGATATAATCTGCGCCACCCATGGCACCTCCCGGGTGACCGGAAGCTGCTTTTTCTACCATTGCGGCAGCAAGGATTCTGATATTGTCAGCTGACTTTAGGGTAATTGATTTACTCACGACAGGAAAATTATTTTTAATATGAAATGCAAAATTACAAAAGAATAGCCACAAAACGGTGATTTTGTGAGATATAAAACAGAACTAGATTTGTAGTTATTGCCTAGGAAAGAGATACAGATAATCCAGATAATAAAGCACTTTCAGTGAGAAATTATTGCCTTGATGAGCATTAAACAAGCCTCCGAAATTATCAAAGTAGTTGCGCTCAAACTCCTTATCAGAATTGAAAATTTGATTTTTCCATACGAAGACAACATCGCTTCCAGGAGCAAAACGCCAATTATACTGTAGATCCACTGTAAAAATATTGACATTGCGGTCAAAGACCGGTTTACCCATATTGTCCAGACCATTGTAGGGCAATACATCTACATCACCTACATTATTTAAGCGGCCAAAATGCTGATACAATACCTTGTCCCAGTAGTGCCGTACTAACAAGTTGATGCCCATTTTATTATTAAAAATATACTTAGAGGAGATGGAGTTTTCCACTATAAATCGGTTGCGAATACCCATCAGAATGTCTCCTCTACCTAAACCATCTATAGGTTCTGAAACAAAGCCTTTGTTGACAAAGCCGGGCTCTTTTCTAGTCCATGTCATTGTTGTACTGGTGAATACTGACCATTTATCACTAAATCTGATTCGGGGTTCAAGTGTCAGTTTGTATTCGAAACTGCCTTCACGATTAAACCATATATATGCAGAACGAATATCATAGGCGAATGGTTTTCGATAATCTGAGGAGATGAATCCTCCAATTTTAACATTTTTGGGAATGTACAAAAAGCGACTTAAATCATCTGTTCGAGGTTCAAAATAATCATAGGATTTAACTGGAGCAATCTCAACATCAAATCCAGCGCCGAGGCGGCTTTTGAATAGCATGAATACATCAAAATTGAGGTTGAAATTCGTAAATTTATTGGGCTTGAATAAGCGTTGATAATCCGAACTCATGGTGATGGTGTATTTCTGTAGAGCAGGATGTTGTGGTTTATATTGATTGTAAGCGCCTTCTACATGGAACCATCGTTTATTGGCAAATTCGAGATATCCCATATCATTGGGATTATAATTATTTGACTCTGTGAGATGGCTGATACTGTAAGTCCATGTTCCACTAATTTTTCCAAATTCTAAATTATAGCTGTGCCCTCTATCGGTACCTGATTCTAAAAATAGCTGGGAGAGTACTCCATAACCTCCTATAAAATATACTTGGTCTTTTGTTTTAAGGTCAAAATACAATCCTGTCACATTAGCATCATAATCCTTACCAAATCGAGTCACATTTGTATTCATCAATGAAACAAAAGAGTTGTTGCTCAGATGCTGGTCAGCTACTATGGCATTGTAATTGGTCAGCGGATTAGTTTCGATGGTGCGTTCTGTTCCGTCATTTGCAAGGACGAGTGCATGTTCTTTGCCAACGATGGCATTAAACAGCCCCAATCCGGTACCTCCAGATGTTCGACCAGATATTTTTGTGGCATTGTAAAGCTGACTAATTTCAGGATTCTTGATAACCTTCTCGCCAGGTTTTAAGTCACTTTCAACTTTATCATAATGTAATGGACTACTACCTATTCTGCGGCTGTAGAAGATATTTCCTTTGTCAAAAAGTTCAGTTCCTTCCGTAAAAAACTGTCGGTTTTCTTCAAAAAATGTCTCAAAAGGTGTCAGGTTTAAAACCTCCTTGTCTGAAACAACCTGTCCAAAATCAGGTATGAGCGTCATATCCAGCGTGAACGCTTCATTGATGCCATATTTAAGGTCTAGACCTGCGCTATAGGCTGTTTCAGCATTCCATTTTTTACTGTTCGGTGCCACCGGGTTGTAATTAGTATTGATATAACCGGATACATACGGTGTTAATGAAAGTCTGACAGGCGACAGTATATTTTCAATTCCTATGACTTTACCGGACTGCTGAACCCATCCTGAAATTTTGGGATCAATTTCTGTCCAGGTGGTCATCTCTCTGAATCTTCGGACTTCACGACCAAACTGGATATTCCATTCCTGGATAGGATGAGATGGAAATCGCAAAGCAGAGTAAGGTATTTTAAATTCGATATACCATCCTTTTTCATCAACACTTATAGCGCTTTCCCACACTGCATCCCAGTTAGGATCTTCTTCATTGTTGGTTATAATTGCATCTCCCTGTACACCGGAAGCTGTCACTAAAAACTTAAATCCATTGAGACCGCTCTTAAAAGGGTCAAAGAAAACATAAAAATTGTCAGCATTGCCCACTTCATCTCTTAGCGACAGCTCTTTGGATATTTTATTTGGTTCATCATCGTACATCCGAGCACCGATATAAATCGCATTATTATCATATAGAAAAAGCGCTTCAGTTTTAAAAAATGAAGCGTTACCTGGAACCGGTTCTGACTGAATAAATTCTGTTGCAATAGCTGCTTTTTCCCAATCCTTTTCGTCTTGTATGCCATTGATTTCTATTGCTGAATGGGTCTTATACGCTTGTAAAGTTTTAGTCAGGTTTTGTGCTGAAATTAGATTTAAAGTAAAAATGAAGAATATCGGTAAAAAATATTTTCTCAAAACTACCAGGTTTAGATTGCAAATGTAATAAACAATTTCGCTACAAAATAAAGAAAGCCTTCATTTGCATTAAATAAACATGTGTGTATGAATTGTATGATCACCTACATGCAAGGCTAGAATCAAATAAAAATTTATAGTCTAAAATAATCAAACTTATTAAATTTGCAATTAGGTTATCAAAAAAATGGAATTTTGAAGTATTTGTTGATTTTAATTCTGGGCCTAACATCGTTTGCTCTTGATGCCTTAGGGGTCAAAGATAAACATGATTTACTCGTTAACGCTTTTTATGAAGATTTTTATGCTCATAGTGCGTACTCATCAGAACGTATTCGCATGAAGACTAGAGACATTTTTAACTATTTTGATCATGATTCTTCTACCGTTCTGGCCATATTTTTTCACGGTGCACCCTTTGGGCATGGGCAGCAAAATACAATAGAAAAATCAGGATATGCCGGTCAGATTTTTGTAAAAGCAAAAAACATTATTTTAAATGCCGGCAAAAAATTTAGAGGGGCTGTCATAGCCCCAGGAATTATATCTGAATCATCAATTGAAACTTCAATGCAGTTTATCAAGAAATATTGGCAGAAGCATGATAAAATTCTGTTGTATGGTTATAGCAACGGAGGAAATGTAGCCGTTAATCTAGCTCGTGCACTTCGAAAGGAAAATATGAAGGTGGACTTTTTGGTTATAGTTGATTCTTCTGACGGTCCATTTTGTAATATTACCTTAAGCCCATATCTGCCAGACAATATTGTCTCTGCACTCAATGCATTTCAAACGAGTAATTCCAGATACGAAGGAGTTGATAAAAATGATGTAAGGTATGAAGAGAGGAGGCCTCTTATTAATCTGAGTTATTCAAAAGGATTTCCATATATCGCTTATGACCCTGAGTATACAAATTTAATAAATGTTGATTTTTCTGGAGAAGGAGTAAACCATCGGAATATTCAGCAGGTTGCCGAAGAGGCAGTCCTCCAGTTTATTCGTGATCACCTTACAGAGCAACTTGAATTGACAACAGGTGGTGGTCAGTGATGCAAAACAAAATTCGGATATTGTATGTGCTTATGATTATGGCTCTAACCAATAAAAGTGTCACACAAATGACATTTTTATGGAAAATATTGAAATAGAGGGCGTTAAGAGGATGTTTTATTCTATTTTTCAAACATTATGAAGTAATTATTTATTAATTTTGCGGCCTCAATCCGTAATAAGTCGTGAACATCAAATATTTTATCTTATTAGCTATGGTGATGACCTTAGCTGATTTATCTGCACAAAACTGTAGTTTTACGATTACAGTACCCCAGGATATAACTATTTGTGAGCCTTCCAGTGTTGAACTCAATGGTTCGATTTCTGGTCAAACGCTTGGATTTAACTGGACGAGCAATTATGGCTATTTTAATGATATTGACCTCAACCCAAGTGTATTTGTCGATAAGACCACTACTTTTAAGTTAAAGGCTTTTAGTGATCCTGCCGTTAATCTTATAGTGAATGGTGATTTTTCAGCTGGAAACACAGGTTTTAACACAGATTATAACTATATGGCAGATATCCCGGGATACACTCAGGAATTATGGGCAGAAGGTACCTATTCTGTAGTTGCTAACCCCAATTGGGTACATACTAATTTTGCTCCGTGTTCCGACCATACCGGAGGTGGAGAAATGATGGTGATCAATGGCGCACCTACGTATTCCGAAGTCTGGTGTCAAACTGTCAGTATAAATCCCAATACTACTTATATTTTTCAGGCTTTTGCTACTTCCGTAGAAACCACTTCTCCAGCGGTGTTACAATTTTCAATCAATGGCAACCTTTTAGGTTCTCCTTTTAACTTGTCAGGTGGATCATGCAACTGGCAGGAGTTTTATGAAGTGTGGGAATCCGGTGGCAATACTTCAGCATTAATTTGTATCACAAATCAAAATTTTGAGCCAAGTGGAAACGATTTTGCGATTGATGATATCTTCTTTGGTGAGTTGTGTACGGATGAAGAAGAGTTTACAGTTACGCTTGAAGAGTTTCAAGTAAACGCACTTCCTTTGCCTTATCTCGATTGTAATCATCCTGATGGCACGATAGGCGTAGAACCAACACCCTATTCACCAGACTATACTTATGAATGGTCAACGATTAATGGAACCATCAATGGTGATGGTGATAGCGAAACTATCGATATTACAAATGTAGGTGTTTACACTGTAACGGTAACGAGTGCAGGTGGATGTACCAATGAGTTGTCTGTTGAAGTGAATGGAAACTTTACAGAGCCGGATATAACTATTAGTGGGAATTTAGTACTGGATTGTAATAATCCGAATACAGTTTTGACCGGCATGTCCAACTCTAATATTACAGAATATTTATGGACATTACCCGACCAGTCTAATCATACCAATAAGACACTTAATGCTACTCAGCAGGGTACCTATATTTTGCAAGTAAAAGGATCTAATGGCTGTATAAATACAGATACTGTTCAAGTGGTGCTGGATAAAGCAGATTTTAATTATGATGTGGCACCATCAGATAGTTTAAGGTGCAATACTCAACAAGTTGACATATATCTTGATCTGCATTCTCAAGTAGATCAGGTCTCTTGGTCAGGCCCGGGGATTGTGTCACAGAATCAGGATAAAGATACAATAGTTGTTTCTGCTCCCGGGTACTATATTTTTGAATTATCAATTGGTAATGATTGTAGCATAAAAGACAGTGTTAAAGTTGAGATCTTGAAACCACTGATGCAATACACATTACCGATACCCGACACTATTACTTGTAAATTGCCGACAGTGGCAATTTATCCTGAAATTTTATCCGGTGTCAATGGAATTGAATGGTTTAATCAGTCTATGGAAGATACGATTAAAGTAGATAGTGCCGGTAAGTATATTTTCACACTTTCAGATATAAATGGCTGTAAAAAGACGGATTCTATCTTTGTTGTTGACGATCTCAAATTGCCACAATATAATGTGATGATAGATTCAATAGATTGTATTAATAATTATGGTCAATTTGAAGTGAATTTTTCTGGTTTATATAGTTTTGAATGGTCGGGAAATGGTCAAACTTCTACAGCTTCTGATCCTAAGTTTGCAGAGGAAGGCTTTTACTCACTGATTGTTACTGGTGAGAATGGCTGTCGAGATACATCGGCATACCAATTGCCATCTGCTAAGCGGTTTCCTGAGATTGACACCCTCATCACTCCAATAACTTGCAAGACACCGGAAGGTAGTATTCTATTAAGTGCTTCGTTACCATCCACCTTTAGCTGGACTGATGCCACAGGTAATGTAGGTACTGAAAATGAAATTCGCTCGACCAGAGGCAGTACTTATATGGTTGAAGCTACAGCCAATAATGGATGTAAAACCAGCATTACTGTTCAGTTGCCGGTAGATACAATTCCACCTCAACTCCAGCCAATTCCAGGTTTTGAACTGACCTGTAAAGATAGCGTCTATTTGCCTACCATAACTTTTGATCAGTATGCTCAATATCAATGGACAGGACCAGGGCTTGACAAAAACACACCTCTTCGTCCTTTATTGGATCTTCCGGGTACTTATGTCCTATTATTGTCTGGTGATAATGGTTGCAGTTCAAAGCAAACATTCACCATCACAGAAAATAAAAAAACGCCGGTGTTTGATGTGGCTTGGGACACTTTAAACTGTGCGCGTCCTGAGACAACACTGACATTTAGCGGAGATAATAATCTTAATTATTTTCTCAATGGTAACCAGACCATCATTTCAGGCTTCACAATTGATCAGCCTGGGATCTACACAGTGGTTGCCGTCAATAACCTTGGTTGTAAATCATCTAAGATAATCAATGTTGCAGGATCATTTAATTATCCTGACATCGCATTAATTCCAGTCCTGCTGAATTGCTATCAGCCTCAGGCATGGCTGAAAAATACAGGAAAGGAACAAGGTGTTACCATTCATTGGGAGACGAGTGCGGGTGCGGTGACGACGGATTCTATTTTAGTGACCAAGCAAGAATTGATTGTGCTAAGTGCGGTGAATGCAGACGGATGTGAGTCAAGAGATACTGCCAGTATCCAGATTGATTTCCAGCAACCTTCGGTCCAAATAGAAGGTCCGGATGTCATTAAGTGTACTGAAAATGCAATAACACTTAATGCCCTTACAGATATAGGGAACAGCTATAACTGGTATGATGCGGCAGGCACTAATCTTGCTTCGTCCGGCACTATCATGATTACACAACCCGGTGATTATCGCCTGGTAATTATAAACCCAAAGAATGGATGTGAAAATACTGCGTCGATTCATATCAGTAAGCAACCATCACCGGAATCAATAGACTATTCAGAAGTTCAGCCATTGTGCTATGGTGATTTCGGTCAATTTGTGTGGGTTGGAAATTCAGGCGGCACTGCACCATTTACATTGTTGTTGAACCATCAATCAGTCAGTTTAAATCAGCCAGTTGAAGTCAAACCTGGTCAATACAATTTACTTTTGACGGATGCCAATGGATGTACACTTGAAGGCACTGTAGAGTATATTGCTCCTGCTGACTTCAGTGTTTATGCCGGACAAGACACATTGATTAAACTAGGACAAAGTTATGTACTCAATGGTTCGACCTCGCTTCAACAGAACAGTATCAGCCAGATAGAATGGTCACCTTCAGAGGCTTTAAGCTGTACTCATTGTTTAAATCCAATAGCGCAGCCTGAATCAGATACCAAATATACTATGACTGTTTATGATGAGAATGGCTGTGTTCATTCTGATGAAGTATTGATTAGGGTACATTTCGAAAAAGGATATGTCGCACCTAACATATTCAACCCTAACAGTCGTTCAGGTAATCATAAGTTTGTGGTGTTTCCCATTAGCAACTCGATTGAAATCCTTAAATCACTGAGTGTATATGATCGATGGGGCAACCTCATGTTTACCACAAAAGATATACCTGCAGGCAGTATTGAAGACGGTTGGAATGGCACATTTCAGGGACGAGATGTCGGACCTGGTGTCTATGTTTGGATTGCAGAAATTCTGTACAAGGACGATTCTGAAGAAGTAGCAACCGGAGACATCACAGTAATAAGATAGTCTTCTCAAAGGAAACTTTCAAATTATCACAGTTTGAATTACCTTTGCAGCCTTATTTGATAAAATACCAATCAATGTACAGAAGTCATAATTGTGGAGAATTAAGAATTTCCGATGTAGGAAAACAGGTGACAATTTCCGGATGGGTACAAAAAAGCCGTGACTTAGGTGGACTTACCTTTGTAGATGTTCGGGATAGATATGGAATTACCCAGCTTGTGTTCAATATGGATGAACGTGCTGAACTGTGCACGCTCGCGCGAAAACTAGGAAGAGAATATGTCATTCAGGCAACCGGCATGGTGCGCGAACGTTCTAGCAAAAACCTAAATAGATCAACAGGTGAAATAGAAATTGAGGTAACAGAACTCAATATACTTAACGAGTCACAGGTACCTCCATTTACTATAGAAGATGACACTGATGGAGGCGATGACCTGAGAATGAAATATCGATACATAGATATCCGCCGTAATCCTGTAAAAGACAATTTGATATTCAGATCAAAACTGGCTATAGAAACGAGAAAATATCTGGACCATCAAGGATTTATAGAAGTAGAAACTCCATTTCTAATCAAGAGTACCCCGGAAGGCGCCAGAGACTTTGTAGTGCCTTCAAGGTTAAATAGTGGCCAATTTTACGCATTGCCACAGTCGCCACAGACCTTTAAGCAACTACTCATGGTGGCAGGTATAGATAAATACTTTCAGATAGTCAAGTGTTTTAGAGATGAAGACCTGAGAGCTGACCGCCAGCCTGAGTTTACACAGATCGATTGTGAAATGTCATTTGTACATATCGAAGACATTCTCAATACCTTTGAAGGCCTCACCAGACACCTATTTTTACATACGATGGGAGTAGATCTGGGAGACTTCCCACGTATGACTTATGACGATGCCATGAGGCTGTATGGATCAGATAAGCCAGATTTAAGATTCGGAATGCAGTTTGTCGAAATCAATGATATTGCAAAAGGACATGACTTTAGCGTGTTTGATAATGCAGAACTTGTTGTAGGTATATGTGCAAAAGGCATAGCAGAGCAATACAGTAATAAAGATATGAAAGACCTTACTGAGTGGATTCAACGTCCACAAATCGGTGCCAAGGGACTCGTTTATATCAAGTATCAAGAGGATGGCAGTATCAAGTCCACAATAGGTAAATTTTATTCTGATGATGTACTGCACAGTTGGGCAGAAAGATTCGGTGCGGAAAAAGGGGATGTAATCTTAATACTGAGTGGAGAAAAGGATAAGACACGTAAACAGCTTAATGAATTGCGTCTCGAGATGGGAAGACGTCTCCAGCTGATAAAACCAGGTGATTTCAAGCCTCTATGGGTTATTGATTTTCCTCTGCTGGAATGGGATGAAGATTCAGAAAGGTTTTTTGCTATGCATCATCCATTTACATCTCCCAAGAAATCGGATATACCTAATATGATGAGCGGTGACCATGAGACATTAAAAAATCTCAAGGCTGATGCTTATGATATGGTAATCAATGGAGCAGAAATCGGAGGTGGTTCTATCCGTATCCACGACAGAGCTCTTCAAGCTAAAAACTTTGAGCTGCTCGGATTTACAAAGGAACAAGCCGAAGCACAGTTTGGGTTCTTGATGGGCGCATTTGAGTATGGAGCGCCTCCACATGGTGGACTGGCTTTTGGCTTTGACCGACTTTGTGCCGTGATGAATGGTCAGTCATCTATCCGCGACTTTATTGCCTTCCCTAAAAATAACCAAGGTAGAGATATGATGATTGATGCGCCATCACCTGTGGATGAAGCTCAGTTGGAAGAGTTGAGCCTCATAATCAAGCAGCCAGAAGCCTAATACCTGAAAGTCAATCAACATCCTAGATAGATACTTTCAGCCTTGTAAGTCTGTAAGATTTATACTTTTTGTATGTAATAAAGTGAATAAAAATAACTAAGATTATGTCTAAGCCATCATTACCTAAAGGTACGAGAGATTTTTTGCCGGTACAAGTAGCTAAAAGAACGTATTTATTTTCTGTCATTGAAGAAGTTTTTAAAACTTTTGGCTATCTTCGTATTGAGACGCCCACTATGGAGAACCTATCAACATTGACTGGAAAATATGGTGAAGAGGGCGATAGACTATTGTTTAAAGTGTTAAATAATGGTGATTTTCTTTCAGACGTAGATCCCGGTCTCCTAAATGAAAAAAATTCAAGCAAGGTCATACCTCAGATATCGAAGCGAGGATTAAGATATGATTTGACGGTGCCATTTGCACGATTTGTGGTTATGCATCAGAACGATATCCAGTTTCCATTTAAGCGGTATCAAATTCAGCAAGTATGGCGAGCGGATCGGCCTCAAAAAGGTAGATATCAAGAATTTTATCAGTGTGATGTGGATGTAGTAGGATCGGATTCGCTGATGTATGAGGCGGAACTGGTACAGATATATGCCGCAGTTTTTCGCAAGCTAGGTTTAAAGGTAAAAATCCTGATGAATAACCGCAAAATCCTTTTCGGCCTGGCTGAAGTTGCCGGCATCAAAGATAAGTTTATGGACATGACCATTGCCATTGACAAGTTAGATAAGATTGGAAAGGATGGTGTCATCAAGGAGATGATAGACAGAGAGATTACCGCTGAACAGGCTGAAAAAGTCATTGCTTTGTTACAAATAACCAGTATTCAAGATTTGGAAATTGCGTTTGAGGGCTTTGAAGAAGGAAGTAAAGGTATAGAAGAAGTGCGTCAGGTGATTCGTTACCTGGGCGATAGTACTCCCGAGTTAGCTTTTGATATTAGTCTGGCTCGTGGCCTCAACTACTATACCGGATGTATCTTTGAAGTGAAGGCTGATAGCGAAGCTTATCCAAAACTGACTATGGGTAGCATAGGCGGTGGCGGCAGGTATGATAATCTGACAGGAGTTTTTGGGCTAAAGGATGTATCAGGAGTAGGTGTTTCTTTCGGTGCAGAGCGCATTTATGACGTAATGGAAGAATTGAATCTCTTCCCGGCAGATGTTCAAAAAGATATTGATGTACTTTTTATTGCTCTTGATGAGGCCGCTCATCTTTTTGCATTTGAAAAAGCAACTCAATTGCGTCAGGTCGGGATTGCATGTGACGTGTACCCCGAACCAACCAAAATGAAAAAACAAATGTCCTATGCTAATGCACGCAATGTACCTTATGTGGCTATCGTAGGTGAAAGCGAAAGACTTGAAAACAAAGTAAGTCTTAAAAATATGGTGACCGGCATGCAGGAAAGTTTAAGCATAGACAACCTGGTTGCCTGTTTTGAGGAGACGAGATAAGAACCATATGCCGCACTACCCATATCAAGCATATATTTACATGAAAGGTACCACAGTGATTAATTATAAAATTAAAATTTGTTTTTAAGAATTTTAATCGAACTGTTAAATATATAATGTTGAAAATGTTAATATTTGTATAAATTTATTTTGATAAATTTTCCAACATATTCTTACGTTTAATGGTTGGTTTGCGATCGTGACTTGAATTGAACATTAATTTTAAAAACATATCATATTGATTATTAGATATTTATAATTTATAAGACTACTTAGAAAAACATATTGCATTTTTATTTCATATATATGGCATGATATTTGAAAGAGTTTATACTACCAACAATAAAATGTTAAACGCCATAATAAGGATGTATTTTATTGTGTTTTAATACTACCTTTGCAATCCCAAAAATTATTTACACCTGATTAATAACCTAATCAGTTATTTTTCATCTTAAAATAATTTTCAAAATCCAAAAACCATCATTTTTACCATGAACACATTCTTTAAAAAATCTAAAAGGATTGTAGCAGTATGTGTTTTACTTTTCACCGGATTATCGTCAGCATATTCCACGCCCCCTACGAATGACGAAATCATCAGAAGAGTACAAAACCTAAATACTGTTATTGACATCAGGGTTAATGACCTTGTTACAGATCAAATTGTTTACCTGCTTGACAAAAGACGTAAGGAATCTGAAATTATCCTTGGCAGGACTGCCATTTATTTTCCTTATATCGAAAATGCACTTAGAGAAAAGGGACTACCGGATGAATTAAAATTTATTCCTGTTATAGAGTCCAGTTTACTGCCTAATGTTGAGTCACATCAAGGCGCTGCTGGTATTTGGCAGTTTATGAAAGGTACTGCACAGTTACAAGGGCTTACTATCAACAAACTAGTTGATGAAAGAAAAGATTTAATTAAATCCACTGAAAAGGCTTTAGATTATCTTAAGTTATTATACAATATGTATGGTGACTGGACCCTTACATTAGCCGCTTATAACTGTGGTAGTGGTACTATCAACCGAGCTATTAAAAAGGCTAATGGAGCAACTAATTATTGGGATATTGCTAAATATCTTCCACGAGAAACACAAAAGTATATTCCAAAATTTATTGCAGTTTCATATCTGATGAACTATTACTACCTATATGACTTACAACCTATTGAGCCTGAAGATGAATTCAAATTTGTTGTTACTGCCAATATTTATGATAGGCTTGAATTTAGTGAAATCAGCCAGAAACTTGAGATTGATGTTGATTTGCTTAAAATGCTAAATCCTAAATATCGAAAAGGAGTGATCCCTGCAGGCAATGATAATGTTTATACACTTAATTTGCCTTTGTCAAAAATGAAATCGTTCCTTCAGATGTATGATTCAACCACCGATCTAACCGAGCATACTTTTTTTATCAACCATAACTATGTTGGAATCATTGATAATGCCTTTGCTACTGGAGAGATGAAATTTCCTGCTTTGCAATCAAAATTTCACGTGGTCAGAGATAATCTAAAAGATTCTGCATTTGTGCGTCATGTTAAGCTAGGCTTACCTAGTTCTACTGGTAAGATAGTTGTGCACAGATTGAAGAGAAAAGAATCTCTTGCTGATGTGGCTGATGCCAATAGCATTCCACTTGAAGAACTTATTGCTATCAACAATATAGATGTAGAAAAAGGTCTAGCACCTGGTAGTTTGATCAGACTTACAAGATAATTTGTCCCTGAGATTGACTAGTCCTAAATAACTGATACAGATTTTAGGGTAAAGTTAAATAATTAAACCGAAGTAGATTCATTTTTACTTCGGTTTTTTGTTTTATAAGATTTAATAGGGATAGAATTTTGTCTGTGCAT
>WBZO01000493.1_pt1 | contig 83331 bp, 89 predicted proteins | sample 5204261 | NCBI WGS metagenome assembly WBZO01 (sample SAMN12412400, study PRJNA552823) | activated sludge metagenome | isolation source: activated sludge from anammox sidestream of wastewater treatment plant... | place: USA: North Carolina | collected 2017-09 | reverse complement strand
TTCACAAGAGGATTTGGCTTTAGAAGTCAGGTTAAGGAAATAAAACTTAAATGTATCGCATACTCTCTGGATCGCTTCCTGAAATATCAGACAATATTATCAGTGGTCTAGGATGTCAACAGAGCCGTATATATAGATTTTCTGGACATTTCCAGCCATATGGAAACAGGTAGTGGACTGGACGGTCAGTGCAGAATTCCGACGTGTTATCGATTTTTTATTACATCGGTGCATCATGTATCATCAGTGATCCAAGACCGGAAATATCCCTCCTATCAGTTCAGAAAATTATCATAAAATGCGGGTAGAATCAATGACAGAAGGGGGATTGGGGAGTATAGACTCCTCTATTCTGGTGGCGCGTTCTTTGACAGGGCGGGATAAGCACTGGGGGATTATCCGAAAGAGAGTGATTTTCGTAAATGACGATTCCTGATGCGCTGCCTTATTTCCTTCTCCGATTCAGCTCATATGTTTTACTTCACTTTTCGCATTAAATTAATCACAACGATTAATAAATAGCGTGACGATTATATTCTATTTAAAAGTAATGCTATTTTTTGCGCAAAAAGTGAAGGCATTGGAACCGGCCCCTCTCTAAAAAACCCAGGATACTTCAAAATATTGCCAAAATTTTTTTGAATGGGATACCACCTTACTTCAAATTCTTATATTTATACTATTTCACAGTTGGACAATTGAAGACGTGTTTCCGCCATCCAATGTGGTGTTTAATATTAACATAATTCATGAATTTTCTCCTGAAAATCTATATCAAGATATATTGGTAAATGACGTTCGTGGCGAAATGAATACTAAAAAGTATAAACTGCTCTGTATTGCCCTGCTTCTAGCAGCACTATCCTGTGTCGTAGCAGTTGATGCTTACGGACTGGTTCAGGTTCCAGAAGATATGCCATGGCTTTCCGCAACGGGTTCGGATTCTGCTACAATAACCGTACACCTCATTGACACCCTCTACGGTACTGATGTTCCTGGAAAGAATGTTACATTCAATATAACATATGGGACAGGAGCACTCTCGCAAAAAGTCGCTGTTACCAACGAAACCGGTTATGCAACAACAATTTTCACAACCGGTACTAAAAGTGGTGAGGCAATCATTCGTGCTGAACTTGAGGAGGATCCAGGTGTTGCAGTCAATATCATTCAACCGATCGATCATGCCGCCCCGAAGTTTATCACAGTATATTATAGTAATGTTGTCCCTGTCGCGGAAAATATCTCCATTATCGTTAAAATGTATGATCAATATGGTAATCCAGTTGATAACTTAAGGGAACTGAACGAAGACCGACCTCCTGAGGAGGTGTATTTCTCGATGAGTTCACCAAACGGAACCGGTTATTTCACTGGATCATGGGAAGGCGTTGAATATAATGGAACAACAATTTTTAATTCAGTACTTGGCCTACCCGTTAATTCCTCTGGAATTATTGAAACGAATCTAAAAATGGATGTCTTACCTGGTAAAACGCATGTTATTATCGATCCGCTCCCATCAACTGTTTCATCAGTGAAATATATAGAGATCGAAGGTTATGCAGGCGGAACTCCGGCAGTTATGGACCAGAGCGTTAATCCCACCATTTTATATCAACCTGCAGATGGCAACCCCGAATCTATTTTCAGCATCACATACTGGCTCTACGATGAATTCGGAAATCCTCTGAACGGAAAGGATATTCACATTACAACCTCTCTAAATGAAGAATTTGAAGTCACAACCTCTGCTGATGGATCTGCTGTAATATTATACGGACCAAAAAATGATCCGGGATACGTAACACTAACTGCGAATGCGCTGGAGAGTATTGAGGATAATCCCCCGGTATCACGATCCTGCAGTGTAGAATTTTATGATTCTACACCGGTGTATATGGGAATATCAGCCATCCCTGGGATGGTCCCGAGTCTGGATATTGGAAATAATGTCAATTCTACTGTGAAAGTAAAAATTACCGATAGTAAAGGAATGCCTGTTTCCGGAGAACAAGTGAACTTCTCCATCAATAATACCCAGATTTATTCGGGCAATCAGACTTCAGCACCATACCTGGATAGTTCATACAATGTGACAAATGAGAATGGATTTGCTATTGTACATTTTATTCCTGGTGCTTTCGTCAAGGTTGGCGAAGAAGGATACAACGGAGCGGCAAATGCCAGTAGTGTTGTCGAGGCAAGCTGGAATAATAAGACCGAGGATATAACGATAAATTACAAAAATTTCCCATTCCTTTCGATTTATACGTCTGTTACTTCAGAAAATATTACTGTTGGTGACACCGTTGATGTGACAATCCAGGTACGCGGTGAGGGATTACCTACGGTAATTCGGAAGAAAGTTAACGTAATACTCCTTACTTCAAGAGCCGCCAGTATGTTGAAAGGAGAGCCTGACGACAGAATGGTTTTCACCTATCAGGCCGAGCATGTATTTATTGACAAGCTCATGAACTCCCATCCTATTGATGGACCAGATCAAGTCGGCTTGTTGACACAAGGGGGAAATCCTGCAGGTGTTGCAAACGTCTCGTTTACACAACCGGGCTGGTCAGCTGGGGATGCAGGTCTTGATCAGGATGAAGAAGATGACAGTAATTATACTGCCGCCCATTATCCCGGCAATGGATTACAAGAATATAATGATTATGCCACATGGGAACAAACCCCCACTGAGAATCTTGCACTGCTGAAACAGAAAATCAATTTTACCACTCCCTGCAGCAGCACAAATAAGAACGCAAATCAGAATGAACTGCCGTTACGTCTTGGGCTTTATGAATCAATCAAACAGCTATACAATTCATCCTACGAGACAAAAGCAGTCATTGTCCTTGTAGATTCTGAAATCACCGACTACGGCGATATACTGGCAGAAGGAAGCGCAGATTATAACTGGCATAATATGGCAGGATGTACAGAGCGATATTATCCATTCAATGGTCCTGATCCAAACAACCGATGGCATCCCTGGGATAAGAAGGACAAATTAGAGGATCCAAACCAGAATTTGGCATTGTTTGCAAACAATTACGGCGTAAAAATCTATGTAATCTACACTGCCGACCAACTGGATAACTGCGATGAGACCACGCTTCAGACTCTTGCAACACAAACAGGAGGGAATTTCAACAATACCGGTGGCGATGCCTCAAAGATACCAGAGATTTACAGCTGGATTGCCGATCAGATAATGAACGAGGCAGGGGTTGAAACCCAGATGGCAGTCGACATGGGAACACTTGAAATGAATGGAGCCTTTGTTACTTATGATCCAGACGATCCCGTCAATACCTCTGTGTTCGATTATATCTACGAGCCCGGGGTGTCTACACTCGTCAGGAATTATTATAAAAACAATACTGTAATCGAGGCGGATAAATCAATAAATCAGACCGATGATTTCTACGACGATCATATTCTGCACTTTTATCTTGGAACCATCCATCTGGATCAGATCTGGCAGGCAACCTACCGGCTTAGATCGCTCGTAAATGGTACCGTAAAGGTTCCCGGACCGAACACAAATATTACCACAAATGTATCAGGAGTGAACTTCACGTATGATATATCCGATGAATTTGTTACCGTCGAGCCTGATCTTTCGACAGCGCCTCCGACGTACGACCTTATTATTACGGATTTCAATGTATCTCCTGAAAGTGAAGACGTTGCCACGCTTGATTGGACCCTTGAATATACCGGCCCAGAAGCAGACTCTGTTCTTTCCAAACTCTATTTCAAGAATGAAGAAGGGAGATGGGTTTTAATTGCGACAAGACAGGGCCTTTCCGGATCAGCAATCTTTGACACAGGGAGTTTACCAGCGGGAACGTTGGAATTGAAACTGGTCGCATCTGCCGAACGCGCCCCAATCCGGGAAAGAAAAGAGCCCACGTTCATACCTTTTGATGTGGGAGGAGTCTTAGATCCGTTCTCTCAAATTGGGAAGATTATCCTCCAATAAATTTCTTTAATTTGGATAATCCGTGGAAAAAAAGAATAAACAACATTAACAGGGAAAGAAAGTGGTATTAAAAAAGAGGTCAGATCAATCCATGTTATACATTTTCGACGGAATTGCGTATGGATCGTGAATCGGGAACGCTCTCAATAGATTTCACCATTGGCTTTGCAGTATTTATGATTGGATTCATTTTCGTCGCAACTCTCGTTGGTGGTCTCCTCATCGGTCTCCAGAGCAAGACCATCGATTATGATGCCGTTGCCTATCGGACTTCTGTTATTCTTGTCGAAGATCCGGGTGAACCCAGGATCGATCCATACGCGGTCAACCCTGATCCTTTGGATCTATCTTGGGAGCAAATTGGGGATCCTGTTGGTATAACCCGGCTAGGACTATTATTTTCGAAAGAGCACCCTGGTGTGCTTTCAGGTGAGAAAGTCGATCGATTTTTTAAACCTGATGAGTTCACAAACACTGAATACCAGGATAGATTATTGTTAAGCCAATCCGGGCAATATCCCTATCATTTTCAGATAAGGTTATCAGGATTTCCGAACGCAGGGGATATTAAGACGGTAGGGGATCCTGATCCACCCAGTTCCACCGGGTACGTGAAAAGAGCTGTTTATATCAAAAGATACTCGATGCCGGTTATCTTAAACCATCCAGTTGAGTATATAACTGTCCCATTGTCCTTATCTGGAATACAATCCGATCGTGGAGCACTCTATGGAATAAATCCACGATTGGAACCGATTGAGATTTTCATTGATGCTTCCACTATTGATCCCGCTGTTCTTCCATTAGATTTAATAAATGTTTTCCTTACTCCGCCAGATGATTCCTCTTTTATTTATGATGAAAATATTCCTGTGCAGATTGGCAGTGCATCTGCCAGCGGCAATTATACTTTTTCTGTAAATGATATAACTGACAGTGTTACACTCCGCTTAGAGCCCGGCTATTTTTCCGGGTATTCTGTTGAGGAGGTCGTTCTTCATTTCCAGTTTGCTCCTCCCAATCCGACGGTTGCTGATTTGGATAAAACATATGCACCACCACCTCTTACGGATGCTACTCTCGAGGTGAAGATATGGTAGGGGACGAGGCGCAGCTATATACAATTGAAGGATTTGCAGCAGCTATTCTCATCGTCGTAACCGCATATTTGATCCTCAACTCAACTTTTATTCTAACTCCTGGTGACACCCATATCAATGATTTGCAGTTGGAGCAGTTGGGAAATGACGTGTTAAGGATGATGGACACAAGAGACTCGTTCGATGCTACTGCACCGACTCAGTATCTTCAAAAACAAAGCTACCTTGAACAATGGCTATCAAGCGTTGACCGGCGAGCGGGATTCAATTCATTCGCAACCAAGTTCCAAGACTATGCAGTTGATCCAAATCTGAAATTTAGTGCTACCATGTACTATTGGGATCATGGGGTGGATATGATGGAGAGTTATGTTCTCTCTCCTCCAACTCAGTCGACTGGCCGCGAACATTATGTAACTGTGACGAGGTATGTATATCTCGACAATCCCGGATGGGATCCATTGGGGGAGTCAAGAACCGTCCTCCTCGAGGTTCAATTATGGCGAGACTGAATGATGATGGTCAATGGATAATCCTGATGGGCTTGATAATATGTATCGTATTAATTATGCTTGCACTCATCGTCAACGAATCAATGCTTGTAGGGAAGACAACATCGGAGAGTGTCCTTGAATTTTCCAAATCTGATATTCTGGATATAAAGGATGAGGTATCGAGAGTCAGGGAACTTAATCTGAATCCAGCAGACGTTGATGTAGCTAATAATCACATTCGTGATATGGAACGATTATCGCTTGCCCGAAAAAGTATCATCCTCGAAATATCTGATTTCAATCCTTCAGTGATGGTTATTCATTTTAATAATGGGGTTAACCAGTATGAGGAAACTTTACGGCATCTCTAAAATCGATAACGAAGAAGGAGTCTCCCGTCTGATAGAATATCTTATGATCACGAGCATACTGCTCCTTCTTATGATTATCATGACATTATCAATTGTTCCCGTTTTTATCGAGGGGCCTTTGAACCGGTTAAATTATTATGCCTACAACGATGTGGGAAATGGTGTCAGCACAAGAATCGTGGACCTTTATTCGATCATCCCCGAGCAGAACGAAGATAGATACATTACCCGTTCCTCACACACTGACGTTTCCGTTCTTTCCAAGTTCGATATTCCAGATGAAATTGCGGGCAGAGGTTATTACGTCGAAGTTGTTGAAGGAGGCACCTTGCATGGAGCTCTGATTATTTCGGGTGACTCTTATCAAACTCAAATATCTCTATCTGGTATCGGAGAAACGATCGGGGTTCTTGGCAGTACGTCAAGCAGTGGGTTGAACAAGATTTCCTATAGATATTAAGGTGGACAATGTCGCGAGAGATAGGCAGAAAACACGAGTCAGGAGTTTCTGAAACAGTGGGATTTATCATAATTATGGGGATTGTGTTGACCGGGATTGGGCTGGTTACTTTGTATGGCTATCCAGCACTCATTGCTGCCCAACAGAATGCAAATATTAAAAATATGGAGCGGAATATGATTTCCCTCCAGAGTGATTTCAATACGCTGACCTATAAAAATGTGCCTTATAAGGAGACAATGCTCCAAGTGAGCGGAGGGACATTATTCTCATCAGATAGTAGTTCAACACCTCAGAGATTTCTTATTACCCATGGAACTGTGGGAACTCCTGTATTAGATCCCGGGTTGTTTACAGGGGGATATTTTTACCCAGGAGATTTGAGGTATATCTCTGATGGAAATATTGCAACAATAACACTTGAAAACGGTGCAGTGATCACTTCCTGGATCTCCGATAGTGCAGGGTCTTCCATGCTATCTGAACCTCGGTGGTACACTGATAGTTCTGATCTCAATGGGGATGGGGTTAAAGAATTAACCCTTGTCATAAACCTAATCCAAATTAAATCATACCATGAATCAAGAACAGGGATGTCTAACATAAGACTAGAAATATCTCCTCTTGATTTAGATCCTGCACCAGGTGTGACAAACATTATTCAACTTCCAACAACAGGTTTATTTTCCCCTCCAGACAATACCGTCTCTATCATATATGAACAAAATGGGGCGGAAAAAAATAATCAGAGAGCCTGGGATAATCTTTTCAACAAAGATGAGTTCAGTGACACGTCAGGACCTAGAGATTATTTGCTAGTTACGAAGGTAGATAGGCTCATTGTCAAGGGGTATGTAATTAGAGTGTATTGAATTGAAAATTTTTTTGAATCTCTCTTTTCTGTAGTCCTAAAGAAATACTGGATTAAAGATCACAAATAGGTAATTTCCGCCCCACTGCTCCCGTTGTAAATCCATACCTTTGTTGTATCATTCGACATCAGGGTTAGATAATACTCCCCATCTATCAATTCAAGCTCATCAATGGTCTCTCTCCCATTTTTTGTAATATTCTGGATAAATTGCTCGTGGGCTCTGAACAAATCTTCTGGAGAGAAGAATTTTTCATTAATTGATATCTCTTCTGATGAAAAATTTCCCTCCCAAGAAGTAACATTTTCACCCTTTTTATCGTATGTAACAAAAAATGAGGAATTGGCTTTATTCACTCCAAAAATCCATTCTTTTGCTGATCCATCAGCTGAAATCTGGACTCCTTTGATATAATAGATATGAGGTATTTGACCAGTAATATCTCCATATCCTTCTGAAATACTCTGATAGGCCTCGTCGAGAGTGATTTTTGAACTTACTTCTTCCGTTGTTCTCTCAGCTCTTAATGCTGGGTCCTCTTGAGAGGTACATCCTGAAAGAACGATCAGGAATGTTAAGAATAAAATCAAAAATAACCCCAGGTGCCCAAATTTCATGATCATATAAGACTTTTCGGGATTCCTTATGTTATATATATTCGGTTGATTCATGTTATCCAATATCGTTTTACAAGATGGGAGAGAAAAAAATGGGAAGTACTACTCGCGAGCTTACAAAATCAGAATTCCCGCTCGCAGAAAAAGTATGGGAGCAGTACCGGGGTCAGAAAGCCAATCCTGCCACCGAAAGGATTTTCGGGGTATTAGATAATGGGAAGCTTGCCGCGACTGCCCGCTTTACCCGCCATCCGGATGGGAACGAGATGGACTGTGTCTTCTCGCTCGATGAATACCGGGGAAAGGGATATGCCCGGAAGGCAGTGCAAGCCCTTGTTGATGCCTGTGGTTCAGAGCGGATTTATATCCATTCCACCCTTGTCCTGATCTCCTTTTACAAAACCTTCGGGTGGACCCCCATCCCTGAAGATCAGCTGCCAAAGTCAATCAGGGAGCGGTTCATCTTCTGTTTCGGGGAGATGGAAGGATGCAATGTCTGCCCGATGGTCAGGGAAGCACAGGCAAGGTAAATGCCGGTTTTTTCCCTGCCTCCCTTCCCTTGATTTGACCCTCTGGACACGTTCCGGGTAACCGGGAGTTCACCCACCACTAATCTCCACTTGGCTGGAAGGATAGGAAAAAGGCTCGCTATCGCGTTCTGGCAGGGTTTATGAGAAGGATCTGGGGTTTGTAATCCCCCGAAAACCGTCCATAGGAAACGTAATATGACCGAGAATTTTTAAGCCTTTTATTCAGTCAATTCAGCAAAATAATCAATTAAAAAAAAGACTTCTGCATGAGCAACGGTGTATTTTCCAATTGAGGGGGCGGGGATGAGGAAACAGAGCCCAAAATGGGCCCGGATCGATCCACAAAGAGCAAGGTGCAAACTGTCATCCCTACTTTCGGGAGGCATCCCAAAATTGGGGCGAATTGGTAGAAGGATACGTGTTGGATAAGACAGGGTGAGGAAGAGCTGACCAACAATGCGAGATCTGCGCAGGACACTCAACATAAGCGGTGCATCGGATAAGATCTCTTCCTTCACCGTAGTATTTCAAGGGGGACCCCTGCATCAGAGCCGAATGCATTCCGCCGCTCGAGCATCTTCATTGCCCGTTTCAGGCGCGCTTTGAGCTGGGAATTCTCATTCTCAAGGCGGCGAACGCGCCGGTAGAGTGGTTCGGCCCCCCCTGCACCGCAGAGGCTTGCGATATAGTGTTTCAGAAACCGGTCGGCATCATTCTGCTTCCGTGGGATCCACTGGATATCGAGCCTGATGTTTTTTGTCACAATCAGGTCCTTAATGGCTACCTTCTTCCGGAAGAATGTAGGATGGCGGGACTTCTGGTACTCTGACAGATGCCAGACTACAACCTGGCTGTCGGTCCGAATCCTTGCATGCGAGTGTTCAGGCAGGTGCTCGAGGGCAAGGATGACTGCATTGAACTCGGCCTCGTTGTTGGACGCTCCCCGTTCATAGGAGAAAAAAACCTCCTCCTCCGGGAACAGAGCAACCGAATGGCCGTCCCCGCTCCCGTCCACCACAATTTCGATCCGTTCCTGCATCGGTTCATCACCATGTCCCGGAAAAATGAAAGCAGCCGCGACTCCGGGGGTTTCTTCTTGTCGGAAAAAAGACGACAGGGCGCGAGGGGGGGCCACCGGATCATCCGCGTTCTCCCCCTTGTTCCTGTAGTGTTGCAACCGGTTCTCTCCCTCCGGCGCCTATAGAAGAAATTCAGGGCTTGTAATATTTAATATTTTTGCTTTGATCGATAAAATAACGGTTTAGTGTGCCCTGTATGAGAAAAAAACCGCTATGCGATGTCGGAAGGGTATCAATACCCGCGAAGATAAAAAAATTATCTGATGATCTTTGCTATCGGGATCTCAAGGATATCCTGTGCCCCTGCGGCCTTGAGACTTGGGATGAGGGTATTGACCAGGCCTTTCTGGACGACGGTCTGGATGCTGTAATAATCCACCCCGTGCAGCCGGCTGACCGTAGGTCTTTTAAGGGCGGGGAGCGTGGCGACAACCCGCTCCATAGCATCCACCGGGACATTCATGGAGAGGAGCACCTGGTGACGGGCATCGATAACTCCAAGAAGGAGGGTGACAATCTCTTCGATGGCACGACGTTTCGCCACATCCTCGAAACTCTCGCGGTTGGCGATGATGACAGTATACGACTCCATGATCTGGCCGATAATCTTGAGGCCATTCCGTCGCAGTGTGGTTCCGGTTTCCGTGAGATCCACCACCACGTCCATCAGGTCCGGGACCTTAGCCTCCGATGCACCGAATGAGTGGAAGAGCTGGACCGGTATTCCGATCCTCCCGAAGTATTCTTTTGTAATCTCGGGATACTCGGTGGTTACCCTGCTGTGTGGGCGAATCCTGGTGACATCGTCAATTGGTTCATCCCGGTGGACCGCCACCACGATCTTAACCGTTCCTTCTCCTGTCTTTGAATAGGAGAGCGGGGCTACTTCCCGGACCCGTGCCCCTGTTTCCTTCACCCAGTCGAGCCCCGAAATGCCCACATCAAAATACCCCATCTCGACATATTTTGGGATCTCCTGCGGGCGGAGGATCTTCACCTTGTCGATCCGGCGGTCATGAATGATCGGGTTGTAATCCCGGTCACCCCGCTTCACTTCAAGGTCTGCTTCCTTGAAGAGCTGGAGGGTCTGGGCCTCCAGGCTGCCTTTGGGAAGTGCGATATTAATCATGGCATACTATGTTTGACAGCTGAGAGAAAAAACATCCCTGATAATTAACAGGATCAATTCTTATGCCTCTGGATCTCCAGATCTCCTCCGTTTGATCTTATGACTGTGTGAAAGGGATCAGGAGAGGGTATGAATAACAAGCCCGGAGAGGAGTTTGGGTTCAAACCATGTTGATTTCGGCGGCATAATGCCGTTAGCATCCGCGATTGAGAGTACCGTACTCACCTGAACCGGCTGCATTGAGAATGCTACTGCATAATCTCCCCTGTCCACCATCGCCTCGAGGTCAGCAACCGGCCGGGCGCCACCGAGATACTGGAGGCGCGCATCGCCACGGGGATCGGTAATCCCGAGAATACGTTCGAGAACCTGGTGCTGGAGGAGCGACACATCAAGTGAGCCGATCAGATCGGATCCAGCCTTTTCTCTGAGAATGCATTCGTACCATAAACCCTTCAGGTACATATGAAAGACATGGGGATGATCGCTCTGCGGGGGAATCTGAAAAGAACCATTATTGACCTTCCCGTAAGGGATCACCAAACAATACTGAGCGATCTCCTTCATGAACTCGCCAGGAGTACGTCCCCCGAGGTCATGCACAAGCCGGCTGTAGCCATGGATCCTGACCCCGGAATCGGAGAAGAGCACTCCCATGAATCGTTCTGCTTCACCGATATCAACGCCCGAATCCCTCCGCATTCCTGCCACGTTCACAGCGGATTTTGCACGGTGATGTCCATCTGCAATGTATATCCTGCCTACCTGTGAAAAATGCTCTTCAAGAAGGTCGAACACTGCTGAATCAGAGATCCGATAGATCTGGTGAACAGATCCATCGTTCCAGCGCACTTCTGCATCAGGGCTTCCTGAGGCAAGGGTAGTGATATAACGGGCGAGTCCTGCTCTATCGCGGTAAATGAGTACAACCGGGCCGGTATGGGCATTCACCGTATCGATATGCCGCGTCCGGTCCTCCTCCTTGTCATACCGTGTCTGTTCATGTCTCCTGATGATCCCTGACTCGTAATCGTCGACATGGAGACAGCAGCAGAGCCCGGTGTATGTATCATTTGATGTGATGACCCGGTAGACGTACATCCCAGGAGCCGGATCACGTGCCAACACACCTGATGACACCAGTGCAGTGAAGCGATCCCTTGCAGAAGAATATACCCCAGGATCTGTCGGAGAACACTCCGGAAGCTCGGCATCCGAACGGCTGACACGTAAAAAACTCATCGGATTGTCCCGGATGATCCTCCGTGCCTCATCAGCAGTTACCACATCGTAGGGCACCGCAGCCACCTGGGGGGCAGCATCCCGGACCGGCCGAACTGCTGCGAAAGGATAGATTCTCACCATGAAGATTCCCGGCTCTCTTTATTCATTTCCTCTGACAGTATATTATTCCAGTGACACCCATAGTACGTGGCAATGGGCGACATGATCACTATACGGCGGGCAAAGCCTGAAGATATACCCGCTGTTTCTGAGATCGAGAGGATCTCTTTCCCGGATCCCTGGAGTGCGGGGATCCTTGCCGAGACACTTGGGTACTTCTCAAAGACCTTTTTTGTCGCCACCTTCATGGAATCGATTATTGGGTTCATCGCCGGGGGCCTTGAAGACACCGGGGAAGAGGTGTATGGGCACATCTGCAACCTGGCAGTCGCACCGCAATTCCGGAGCATGGGAGTGGGACGGATGCTTGTCAGGCGAGAGGAGCACCAGTTTGCCATCGAGCTTGCAACTGGTGTTCAGCTGGAGGTCCGGCTCTCCAACTACGCAGCCCAGCAGTTTTACCGGAAGATCGGATACCGAGAGGTCTTCCACATCGACCGTTACTATGCAAACGGTGAGGACGCCGTTGTTATGATGAAATGGTTCCGGTTTTAGCGGCCAAGAGCCTTATGCGCCCTGGCAAGATGCTGGGCGCTGAGCGCTCCAAGCAGCGAGAGTTCGCCGGCAAGGACTGCAGACGCGATGATCTCCGCAAACTTCCGCGCATGGGAACCTGGCGGATCTCCCCCTCCGGCAACCCCAAGCAGCTGGAGGCATTCCTGCTGGGTCGCAATCCCGGTTCCCCCTCCAACTGTACCGACCGGTAATGAGGGGAGCGTCACTGATACATAAACTCCCCCGGGAGCCGGATCCACCGTTGTCACTGCCAGGCTCCCCTCCACCACATGGGCTGGGTCCTGACCGCAGGCGATAAAGAGCGCGGCGATGATATTGGCAGCATGAGCATTGTACCCAAGCGAGCCTGCTCTTGCCGATCCGACAAGATTTTTACGGAGGTTCACTTCTGCAAGGGTGGCAGCGTCCGTCTTTAACACATGGCGGATGAGTTCATCAGTGAGCAGCACTCCGGCAGCTGCCGTCCGCCCACGCCCCATCACCATATTGATGGCAGCCGGTTTCTTGTCCGTGCAGACATTGCCGGACAGTGCGATCAGATGTGCGCCGGTCTCGGATGCGATCAGTTTTGCCGCCTTTTCGCTTGCAATGGTCACCATGTTCATGCCCATTGCGTCCTTGGTATCAAACTCGAGCCGTACAAAGACGCTTGTTCCCGCTACCGAACAGGTGATTCCCGTCAGTTTCCCATGAGAGGTGGTGCTCTCCGCGGCGGCAGCTATCTCATCCTGGTGCGAATGCACATAGTCAACAATGGCGCGTGCGTGGACCACGCCAGTTGCAGCAAATAACGGTGCACGGGTCATACCGTCCCTGAAAATGCGGACTTCTGCCCCGCCGGCCTGGGTGATGGCGCTGCATCCCCTGTTAACCGAAGCGACCAGCGCCCCTTCCGTGGTAGCGAGAGGGAGGAAGAACGAACCCTTCGCATACTCTCCATGTATGGCGATTGGTCCGGCGATCCCGACCGGGATCTGGATTGCGCCGATAAGATTCTCACAGTTCTTTTTTGCCACCCGGTCAACCGGGATGCTATATGCACCCACCACAGAAAGCGCGATGCCAGTCTCGCGTTCGATATATGCCCGTCGGACCCGGGCAGCTTCATCTGCCGGGAGTTCCTCCTCGAGCGCATAGAGTTTCAGCGACCCCCTTTTAAGCCTCTCGAGATAATCTTCCATAGATATAGGTGTGCGTTCCCGGTATACATGAGGGTGACTGAGGAGAGATGGAGCAGGAGCAGTGGATGGTGAGAGTACCCCTGGTATGGGGTGAAAAGATGCGGCAGGAGCTGATCCGCGCCGGTATCCTGGACCGTGAGAAGAAGCCCAGGATTGACGGAGAGTCCCTCCTGATGCCGGTGACTACATGGATTGAGGGTGCTGAGCGGGCATTGTTCGAGACCCGGAATCCGCTCCCTGAACTTCCCCGTCATGAACTCATCGGAGGGATAGCAATCATGCTGAACCACGATCCCGCAGCAGCGGAACAGCTTCTCTCGCTCCGGTCCTCGCTCCATACCGTTCTCTTTCCATTAAGCGATGTTGAAGGGGAGTTCCGCACCAGAAGGTTCGAGGTGCTGGCAGGCCGGGCGGGCACTCATACCCGATGCCTTGAGTACGGGTACCGCTTCGAGATCGATCTTTCAGAAGCCTACTTCTCACCACGTCTTGCCACCGAGCGGCAGAGAATTGCCGGGCTTCAGGACGACGGGGAGCATGTCATTGACATGTTCGCTGGTATCGGTCCGTTTGCCATTGTTCTTGCGAGAAAAGCGGGGCATGTTCTTGGTGTTGACATCAATCCTGGTGCTATCCGCCTCATGGTCCGGAATGTCCACCTGAACCGTACCGACAATGTCATCCCGATGCTTGCCGATGCATATCATCTTCCTGATCTCATCTCGTGGACCTTTGATCGGGTGATTATGAACCATCCGACGGGCTCAATGGCCTTCCTGCCCCAGGCCTTCCGCCTGTGTAAGCCGGGGGGATATATTCACCTCTATTTGATCCAGTCTAACGAATCAGAAGCATTAGCAGCACTTCAGAACTACCCGGTGGCCGAGATCACTGAACGGGTCGTCCGCTCCTATTCACCTGGGCGATGGCATGCGGTATATGATATACGGAAAAAAACTGATGAAAATCAGATAAACGGCTAATGGTGATAATAATAAAGATTTCATCAGTTAAGGCAGGGAAAAACCACCTAGCCCTGATGGAAAAAAGAATCGAGGGAATTAATCGGCAGGAGCGTACTTGGTCCCGTAGTAAATGACGCCACTCTCGCCGTCTGCGGCTATCCTCCGGAATACTGGTTTTACCCTCATCCCTATCCGGGCATCATCCGGTGAGCAGACGATCTGCGCTGAGATCCGCGGGCCTTCATCAAGTTCAATGATAGCAAAAACGTACGGCGTGAGCTGTTCAAACTGCTCGCTGGCCGTGCGGATCACGGTAAACGTCACAATTGTTCCATTTCCCGCAAACTGGTGGTCAACGATCTTTCCTGCCCTGCGACATTCCGGGCAGAAGGAGCGCGGCGGGAAGAAGTATCGCCCGCAGGTTGTGCAGCGAGTCCCGATCAGGTTATAGCGCTGGGGAATCTTTCTCCAGAAACGAGCGACCGACATCCATCACACCCCCAGGATATGCACGGCGACCGTTGCTCCGGTACCACCGACATTATGCGTCATCCCAATCTGGGCTCCCGTGATCTGTCGACGTCCAGCCTCTCCCCTGAGCTGCTGGGTGATCTCGTAAACCTGCTTAATCCCGGTTGCGCCAACAGGGTGCCCGCATGCTTTCAGCCCGCCGCTTGTATTGACAGGCAGGTCTCCGTTCAGCGCAGTAATCCCCTCCTCGGTGATCCGGCCCGCCTCCCCTTTCCGGCAGAATCCAAGATCCTCGATGGCACAGATCTCGGCGATGGTAAAGCAGTCATGCACCTCTACCATATCGATATCCGAAGGAGAGAGTCCAGCCATCCTGAACGCCCGCTGCCCTGCGGCGACCGTTGCATCAAGAGTGCTGATATCCCGCCGGTCATGGAGGGTGATGGTATCGCTTGCCTGGGCACTTGCGAGCACCCTGATGGGGGTATCGGTAAATTCCCGGGCACGGTCGAGCGGGGCTACCACCACCGCGGCTGCACCATCCGTAATAGGCGAGCAATCAAAGAGCCGGAGAGGGTCCGCGACAAGCGATGATCTGAGGACCGTCTCAAGGCTGATCTCCTGCTGGAACTGGGCAATGGGATTCCTCGCACCGTTGTAGTGATTCTTAACGGCAACAAGACCGAGCTGCTCACGGGTGAGGGGGTATCGGTGCATATAATCCCTTGCAATCATAGCATAGAGACCTGGGAATGTCGCACCGGCAAATCCTTCCCATTCCCGATCAGCGGCACCGGCCAGGGCATCCACGCTTGCACCTGTGCCGACGTCAGTCATTTTCTCTACCCCCGCTGCCACCACAATATCTTCAAGTCCTGATGCCACGGCAATCACTGCCTGGCGGAAAGAGAGCCCACCTGAAGCACACGCTGCTTCGACTCGTGTCGCTGGTACATGGTGCGATGCAAGGCCCGCATAGTCCGCGATCAGTGCACCGATGTGCTCCTGTTCAATAAAACGCCCTGCACTCATATTTCCCACATACAGGGCGTCTATCTGTTCGCCGGCAACTCCTGCATCTTCAAGCGCCAGCGCACCTGCCTCTACAAAGAGGTTCCGGAACGAAGTATCCCATTTCTCTCCGAAAGTGGTGCACCCTGCCCCAATCACTGCTACCTCTCTCATTTCTGCATCACGATCTTTCCCTTGTGTCTGGCATACTGTGCATAACCGATGTAGATTGGATCTTTCAGCAACTGCTCAACCCCCGGCGCTGCAGCCCTTCGGAACGAATCGCCCTCGATCTGATCAGTCACTTCGATGTCAAATGCATCGCTTCCGGCACCGGAGCCGAAGGAAGCAACGAAGATGCGGTCACCTGTTGTCGCGATATCCAGTGTCGCGGCAAGGCCGATCATGGAAGAGCCGGAGTACGTATTGCCAAGACGGGACACTACAAGTCCTGGCCTGATCTGGTCAGGGGAGAAGCCGAGTATCTTTGCCACGCGCTGGGGGAACTTTGCATTCGGCTGGTGAAAAACCGCATAATCATAATCCTTTGGGCCTTTTCCAGACTGGTCAAAGATCATGCGGACTGCTCCTTCGATGTGTTTGAAATAGCCAGGCTCCCCGGTAAATCGGCCCCCATGGCGGGGGTAGTCCTGACCCTCCCGTCTCCAGAAATCAGGAGTGTCCGTGGTAAATGAGCAGGTCCGGTGAATGAGTGCGATGGGGTCATCCCTTCCTATCAGGAATGCTGCACCCCCTGCTGCGGCCGTATACTCCAGTGCATCACTTGGTGCACCCTGTGCAACGTCTGATCCAATGGCGAAGCCATACCGTATCATCCCGCTCTTTGCTAGCCCCATGCAGGTCTGGATTGCAGCAGTACCTGCCTTGCAGGCAAATTCGTAATCGGCAGCGGTCATGCAGGGAGTAGCTCCGATCGCTTCACCAACCGTGCATGCGGTCGGCTTGACAGCGTACGGATGGGATTCCGAGCCCACATAAACGGCTCCAATATCGCAGGGATCAATATCCCTGCGCTTCAGCGCGTTTCGTGCAGCTTCAACAGCAATTGTGGCAGTGTCCTCGTCCAGGTCTGGGACTGACTTGGAATACACTCCTAGTCCTCCCGTCACATCCTCGGCATTTGCGCCCCAGACCCTGGTGATCTCTTCCACTTTTATCCTATACCGGGGAATGTACACCCCGTATGTGATGATTCCTACCATCGTTCTTCCCTCAAAATATCTACTATCTCATCGATGCCCATCATTGTGCATAGTACGGTGATATGGTCCCTCTCGGCCATCTTTGGTACCAGAGGGTGAACGAGCTCAGGCTCAATTCCCTGCAGTATTACACAGCGTGGCTTGAAGGGAGTGACCCGGATTGCCACCATCGGGGATTTTCCAGAAGTTACATCAGTAAAGATGAGAGCCCGCTCGGTACTCCAGCCGTAGATACGGTTGAACTCGTTTGCAGAGAGCTGGGTAATTGCGTTGAGACTATTGACGATCGTATAACCAAATATTGACTGGTTCAGCGACCCACAGAGAGGCTTGCAGGAGAGCACTTCTGAAAGCCTGGTGAGCGGTACCGGACTCGCGTAATCAAAAATGTCGTAAATGACATTATCGTCAATATCGGTATACAGGATCTTCGCAAATTTTTTGATATACTTTCCACCGTTTGCTTCATCGATGGTAAGTATCGTGTCAACAATCTTTCCGACAATAGCAGTACCGGGACTTTTTCTTCTCCCGCTCTCGTAATCACTGATCACGGAAGGGGAGACTTGAAGGTGTTCACAGAGTACGCCCTGGGGAATGTTGAAACTCATCCTCCATTTCTTCAGGGCTTTCCCCGGAGATTCTGAAAGCGTTATCTCCCCTGCCATCTTCTCGGCAAGCTGATACCGCACATCAGATTTCATGCCTCACTATGAGGACAGGGGGGTTGATAAAAGTAACGAACATGGCTTCGACATTCCACGAAAATACTCGGTATAGATACTCATAAATAATAAGCATCTCAACTTTGATAAGGATATGATCTTGCCCGAGGATCTCCAGTGCCTGAAAGAGATTGCCCTGAAGGGTGGCCTGAAAGGACCGGTGTGGGTCTCTTCCCAATCGCTTGGGGGCGCGCTTGGAACCAGCCCGCAGACTGCTTCACGGCGACTCCAGTCCCTTGAGCGACAACAATATCTCTCCCGTTCAGTCAATCCCGATGGTCAGTATGTCACGGTTACGAGGGGTGGAGAGGAGATATTGAGGCATGAGTATGCAGATTACTGCCGGGTATTTGGAAGCGGGCGGGAAGAGTTCGTCCTCCAGGGGACCGTCATCTCCGGTCTTGGAGAGGGCCGGTATTACATGAGTCTCGAACCCTATGTGCAACAGTTTTCCCAGAAGATCGGATTTGCCCCCTACCCGGGGACCCTGAATATCAGGCTTGAACCATCGAGCATGCAGGTCCGGAAGAGGCTTGATCAACTGGAATGGGTGCGGATCCATGGTTTTTCAGCTGAAGGCCGTACATTCGGGGATGCCCGCTGTCTTCCCTGTAGTATTGCCGGTATCCCCTGCGGCATTGTAATCCCGGGAAGAACCCATTACCCCGATGATGTCCTCGAACTGATCGCGCCGGTCGCACTCAGGGAAGCATTGAGAATAAATGATATGGATGAAGTAAAAGTTGAGGTGGCACCATGATGGAAGAAGCACTGACAGCCCTGCGCCAGGGGAAGTTTATCCTGCTCTATGATTTTGATGACCGGGAAGGTGAAACGGATTTTGCCATTCGTTCAGATATGGTGCGCCCTGCAGATATTGCCCTCATGAGGAAAGATGGGGGGGGGTTGATCTGCACGGCTATCCATCCAAAGGCAGCAGCGTGCCTCGGTCTCCCTTTCGCGAGCGATATGCTCAGCACCTGTACCAATTTTGCAGAGACCGTGGGGGATATCCCTTACGATCGAAAGAACCACTCATCATTCTCGCTCTGGGTGAACCATCGGAACACGTTTACCGGAATCACCGACAACGACCGTGCTCTTACCATCACAGCGATCGCTGATGAGGTGAAACGGAGTCTGAATGGGGGTGGGTGCGATTTTCATGGCCGGTTCCGATCTCCAGGACACGTTGCTATACTCAGGGCTGCAGAGGGGTTGCTTTCCATTAGAAGAGGCCAGACTGAGCTATCGGTTGCAATGGCAATTATGGCTGGCATCACCCCTGCAATAACCATCTGTGAGATGCTGGACGATCGATCAGGCCTTGCCCTATCCAAGGAGGATGCCCGGGATTACGCGAGGAAACGTCAAATGGTCTTTATCGAAGGAAATGATGTGATGGAGGCCTGGGAACGTTTCTCTTCCGGGTAACAATCTTCCTTTTTAATCTGTTCTCTCGTTCGTCAGGATATGTCATGGGAAATCATGAAATGCCAGATGAATACTGATTGGAATGTCTTATTCATGGCATTTTAAAAGGAATCCCTGCGTTTGAATGACCCGCAATGTCAGGCATAACGTGCTAACATGAGGAACAGCCCTGAACGGGTGAAGATAATTTTTTAACAGGGAACAGGCTGTAAGCTATGGCAGGGCGGCAATTCCGATCTTCGTTGAACATGGAAACGATGCCATCCTCTCACGTGGGGTAGAAGTATATCGGGCAGGATGAAAACTGATGCTTCCTAATTCATGAAGAGTGGATCACTCACCATGGAGCAGAGCTCTGCCCGGTACACATTATGAGGGCTGGCAGTCAGAATCTCATTTTTTGGCGAGAGAGAGGAGTGCTTCGTCTGGTAATAATTTTGCGATTGAAGATTTCGTCGGGCAACGTCCCGGTTTGATCCCCCTGGCTTTAGCCTCTTCCTTCAGCACCTTCAGATCCAGGTTTTTGATCAGCTCGGCTCTTTGTTTCTCATCCATTGTTGATCGGACGAAGATATCTGCCCGGAAAAATAAAGGTTATTGCTGTTTACAGACTGAGTTGCGAGAGTGCTTCAAACACCATCTTCCGGAATACTGCCGGGTCGGAGTGGTACTCTTTTTGCGCTCTCAAACCGTATTTCGTGGTTCCCATACTGTCAATACGGTCAAGGGTGGAAAGGGCACAGTCAAGTACCCAGCGATCCCTTGTATCTTTTTCAACCGGGGTAACGGATTCGCACCGCACCGATATGAGGGTAGCTCCATCTGGGGTTTCGTAAACGTTTGGTTTACCGGCAACAGCGACAAATGCAGGGGGTTCGATCCGGGCAATCTGTTGCATAGCTTCCGGCTGGTAACTCCCAGCCATGATAAAGAAGGTCCCGGTTGGGTCAACTACCCTTGCGCGGTAGAACATGTTCTGCTCACCCTGTTTCTTCTTCTCAGTGAGCGTACCGACAAGGAATACCCTGTTGCACCGCTCCCCGGTGGGAAGGAGCACATAGGTAGGGCTCTTCTCATCTTCACCCTCCCTGAAGTGAATCCTGGTCTCACGGAGCTCCCCGGCAAAGACCCGCCTGGCGGGTTCACGTTCGAATGTTCCTTCCCTTCGGGCGAACGAAGGTCTCTCAGGGGCTGCCATCAGAGTGCCCCCCCTGCCCTGTTCAGGAGTGCCGGGATCTCACCGGGTTCGAAATGCTGGAATACACATTCAGAGACCAGGATTCTCTGGTCGATCTCTCTTCCCCTGCAGGTGAAGAATCGCCCGAGAATACGCTCCCGCATCCGCAGGAATACCTCGTCCATCCCAAGAGGATTGTTCTCGGCAAGTTCTTTCGCTTCATTGATTGAGATCCCTGTCAGTTTCTCGGTAACTTCGCGTTGGACCAGAATCTCGCGAGTCTCCTGTCCATTGTCGAGCCACCCCTTTATCCGAAGATCGTAGAGGAATCCTGGCTGGATCTCGTGTATCGGGCAATAGTTCTGTCGTGAGAGGACCCGGTTGCAGCCCTCAACCGGACAACGCTTTATGAGCCCGGATCCAGGTGCAATATGGACAAGCGCTCCCGCAAACTCACCTTCCCCTCCGCTCACCGGGATATCTCCTTCTTCAGGAACTATTGTTGCAGTGGTGATGTTGAGTGAGATACGCCCCTGGTACTCATCGACCAGGGCGTAGTAGACGCTATAGACGGTTCCCGGGTTGAGCCGTTCCTTCCCCTCTTCCTTCCATATCACGAATTTTACTGTACCGGATTCATCGCCAAGAAGTCCGGACTGGAGCATCCGATCATGGGTCACTTCCCATTCCTGGATAAACTTTCCTCTCACACTGCCGATGCCAGGTGTCAGTTCAGTAAGGGGGGTTATCTCAGGGATCAGGGGCGTTTCACGGGAGATCTCTTTTATGGTGGTTCCCGAATGGATCTTCAGGTTAGCTGTTCCTCTGTACTCATCCACTACGACCGATTCGAAACGATACCATGAGCCGGCAGACAATCGGGGGGCATTTGCTTTAGCCCATACCACAAACCGCATCGCACCAGTGGGATCGGCGAGGATCCCCGTCTGGGATATTGCAGCGGAAGGAGAACTGGAGAGAGAGACCACTTTTGCCTCGATGGTAGCCCAGTCACCTGAAGAGAGCTGACGAAGCTGCCGCTCCTCCCCGGCAGTTCCTGCCGTCCCTGGCAGGAGGTCCGGGATGGAAAGATCACGGGCAAGCTCGTTTAAAACCGTTCGTTCTGCTTCCTGGGGGGGTACTCCGAACTCCTCCATGAGGCGGCGGAGTTTTGCCTCGATTTTTGTCCTGTCGGCCTGGTGGCCTTTTGCACTGACTTTCAGGGAGATTCTTTCACTTATACTGGAATAATCCATGTTCATACATCTCCAGATTAAGGTAGGTTGACCCCACCTACATAAAGGGTATGAGCGGGTAGTGAAAATGATGCACCAGCTGCAGGTTTAAGTATCTGCACCCTCAAATATAAGAGACATGGAATTGACGGCTGACAGCACGATTTACGACCTTCTGAAAGCGAAGCCTGAATCGGCCGAGGTACTCTTCAAATTCGGGATGGGCTGCGTGGGATGTGCAATTGCCCGCGGAGAGACAATCCGCGAAGCAGCCATGGTCCACGGTATTCCGCTCGAAGAACTCACGGCTGCACTGGGTATCAAAGAAGCTTGAAAAGAAGGTCGGAAAACGGAGGTCTGGCGTAACGTTTCAGGCCTCATTCTGTTTTTCTCTCTGTCTCATCTTCAGCTCACGAAGCGACGCTTCAGGATTCTGTATCAGGTAGTCTGCAATTACTGGCTGGTGAAGCAGGGTGCACCCGGCACAGTTCCAGACGGGTCCATTTCTTGATGCGCTCCTCACCCACTGGCCAAGTGATTCATCACCGCATGGGTAGAAGGGGCAATAACAGAATTCGCAGCGCTGCCCCTCAAAATGACAGGGGTAATATGGGCATGCTTTGGGAAGCCATTCGGCCCAGTGGTCCCCCCCATATCTTGAGTAGATAAAGTAGGACGGCGCTTCCCTTGTCACCACGCCTTCATACCGTTGCAGGGCTTCGGGAACTCCGAATAGGACTGCAGCGTGGATCCTCGTCCCCACCTCAGTAAGGGCCCCTGCACACTGATGTACTACAGGTCCTTCAGAAGCTACGATTGCCGCATCGGAAGGAGTACCACAAGCGGTATGGCCACGTTTTATAAGTGCTTCTGATTTTGCCTCGGTTGCCGTGATGATTGCCCCCGCGAGTGCTGCATCGGACATCCCCTGGCTGCTGCAGACGATGATATTGATCGTCCCGGGAGATCCCTTATGAATCCCTGCAGAAATAAAAACTGTCACAAAATCATACTGGAGGATGCAAAGGTGCTGCATCCTGACAGTGGTGAGAAGACCAAAGAAATCGCCGGGTAATCCTTCCCCTGTAGTGATCACCGAAAGCTCGCGGAGCGGTTCATGGAGGTCCTCTCCTGGTTCCACTGCATGGTTGAGGAGTGTGCTCACCGTTCCGATCCCGCCACCAGCCCCTGTGCTCACCGACCGGAAATTTCCCCGTATAAAAAGGGTGTTTCCCCTGAGATAATATCTCATGTAACCGTCTCCATGGACAATCCCTGCCGAACCTTCGTGAGATACCTGCAGGGGCAAATATGATTCATGGTCTCTTGCTCATTATTCTTCATCACATTTTCCATAGTATGAAGGATGATTCGGCAGATTGGTTGGCAGCGGCAAGATTTTTTGTTTATTCGGAGTGTGCTCCTCATTTGTTGATTGGGAAAAAGAGGTTTTGAATTATCGCCTTGTTATCAGATTATGCGACCGTGTATCGTTTCCGGTCTTTTAATTCCTGCTGTTTGCCGGCGTTCCAGCCTGAGACTTCCTGCAGATAACCGGTAACACGGCTTATCTGGACAACATCATGGGAGCCGCATTCAGGGCAGACGGGTTCACCGCAGAGAGGACAATATTCGATTCCCGATATGATCTCATGAGAACAATGGCAGTGATCGAGGGGGCACATGATGACGAGGTGCTCATCGCCGCACTGCGGACAGGGAGTTTCATCGACGATAAGGTGACAGGTGTGACACTTGTAACGCCGCTCGGCAAGAGGTATATCTCCAAGGCGTTTATATTTTTCAGCCTGTTTCTGCTGGTCCTCGCTCCATTGCATACAGTAAAATGAACGATTCAGTATTTTAAAGTTTAGAACAGGTCCTTTCGCCTCAGGTGACTCATAGGGCTCATCATGCGATCAGCATCGTCTTCTCATCACTGGCGGAAAGGACCATATTCTGCGGCGGCAGAGCCTGGGTCTGGGGAGAGATAAATCTGGCGACCGACGATGATGCCGTCCACAAGGCCGGCAACTATGGTAGCATCTCCACCCTGCGCGCCTACACCAGGCGAATAGATCTTTTTTCCTCGCACGATTCCCCTGAGGAGGCGGACACGGTCCGGGCGGGTGGCAGGGGCGATGATACCATCGGCTCCCAGCGTGACGGCAAGTTCCGCTATGTGCTCGGCAACACCACCATGGAAGAATTCCTCAGCTCCCGGATGGCTCATCTCGGCAACGAGGTAACATTCGCCATTATGGTCATGGGCGGACTCGATACACGCCTCTGCGGAGTCGCTGCCGGGAAAACCATGGCAGATGATGGCAGAGAATCCGGATGAAAACACCTGTTCAGCGATGAGGCGGTTCGTATTCGGGATGTCCGCGACCTTGAAATCAGCGATAAGGGGCAGGCCTGTTGCCGCGAGGTCACGGGCTATGGTGAGGCCAGCAGAGAGGACAAGCGGGTATCCTACCTTGATGGCATCGATATGGGGGGCACACTGGCGTCCGATACGGAGGGCTTCGGTCCTTCCGCTGACATCAAGGGCAAGGATCAGCTGGGTCATCGTTCCATCCGCTCCAGCACCGCCGCAACCAGCACAGGCAACGTAATAGTCGCATCTCCATAGACGGTCACTGCCTGTGCATCCCCGGTAATTTTTCCCCATGATCGTGCCTCATCGAGGGTTGCTCCCGAAAGCCCCCCGAGGTCCGGCCGGTCCCCCGTGAGCTGGACTGCATAGGTAAATCCCTGCGGAGTCATCAGCATACTCTGGAGGATGAAATTCTTTGGAACTCCACCCCCGACAAGGAGTGCACCGGCTTTTCCGGCCGTAAAACAACGATCGATCAGACCCTTCATGTCAGAGAACGCATCGACAGAGATTTTTCCTGACTGGGAGTACAGCCAGCACTGGAGCCCGATCATCGAATCTGCCACCGCAGGACAGTACACGGGTATCCCCGTTGCCGCAGCCGTGGCGAGGATCCCATGATCGAGTCGTTTCCCAAGGAGGGTAAGGAGCTCGGAAATGGGATAACTGTGTCCGGGATCGAGTGTGGAGAGAGACTCCTGGATGAACGATTCAAAGGTTGCAAAGGCTTCATTCGGGAGAAAGACATCATAAATGCGGTTGATCTCCTCCTGCCGGAGCTCAATGTCTGAACAGAATGCAGAACCGTGGTAATGCCGGCATCCGAGTGCTTCGATGATGTCATGAGTGAGATTTGCCCCGGTGCTGACCAGGAGATCGATGTAGCCGCGCGTGAGGAGATCACTGACAATCCCACCCATGCCTGCAGGAACCATCGCTCCTGCCAGCCCGAAGAACTTCACGGTTTTTTTATCGGTCAGCATCCGTTCGTAAATGTCAGCAGCCCGGGCAAGCGCACCACCATTATATGCCCCAGCCCGTGCGAGCTCGCACACCAGCTCGTTGACGCTCATCCCGGGTCTGATGGTTACCTGCTCGACAGGATCCCCGCATTCCATGATAAGATCTTGGGTTTCTGATCGGTTATAACTGCGTCCGCTCCGTCACCTGCATACAGTGCATCCATTTGAAGGGCAAAAGGAATCTTTTCGGTGCTCTGGATCAGATAGTATCCTGATTTCCCACACATCATGCCAGTACCCCCCACCATAACCAGAATCATCGAGGAGTATCGTGTCTTCAGCCACGCCTACCGTGAAGGGGACATCAGCAGACAGGCTCTGTGCAGGGATTTTATCGATCCATTCCTGCGGAGCCTTGGCTGGGAAATACAAACCGGAGACAGCCTTGGGCAAAGCAGCGGGCTTCTGCTCGATGTTCCGGTGCGAATCAGTAGCCAGGCCGGCTTTATCGATTATATCCTCTGTTCGCAGAAGGGGGGTGCCCTTGCTATCCTGGTCACTGATTGCTCGCCAGCTGAGGGGAGCGCCTATCTGCTTCTCAGATATGCCTGGAATGCCGGGATTGATCTTGCCATACTCACGAATTTCCGTGAATCAGCGCTGTACAACACCACCGCCCCGGTACGGTGCAGGGATGATGTAGCAGGAGCACTGATTACGAGACTCGCTCTTAACCAGTATGAAGAACAATGGGACCACATCGCTGCTCTCCTCTCCCGTGAAGGGATAACACGGGATTCGATAGGGCTTTTCCTTAAGGGACAAGGGATCAGGGAACCATCTCGGATCGGGCTAGTACTGCGGAAGGACCTGGAAATATGGCGGGCGCAGTTAGCAAAAAAAATCGCCCTCCGCAACCACGGGGTCGCGGAAGACTCCCTCAATGACCTGGTGCATGCGCTGCTTATCCGGATCCTCTTCCTCCGTATCATTGAAGATAAGGGGCTTGGGCAGGAGGGGGTGCTCATGCGGATAACCGGAGGCGGTTCAGCGTATGGAAGGCTGTGCGGGCTATTCCGCTACGCGTGCGAAGAATATGGAGGTGGTCTTTTTTGTTGTTCGGAACGTGGGGGGAGGCTGGAATCCCCCGAATCCCTGTTCTTCTCCCTCTCTGTTGATGATGATACCATCAAGAAAATTATTACGGGGTTATCCCAGGAAGCAGGCCCTTACGAGTTTTCGGTCATCCCTGCCCGGGTCCTTGCCCGTGTATTCTCCCCATATTTAGGGAGTGTGATCCGGATCAGGAATGGTAACCAGGCTGTCGTTGAGGAATGTTCTGAATTCCGAAAATACGGAGCCCCATCTCCCATCCCGTGTGAGATGGCGGAGTATGTCGTACAAAGAACCTTGTCCGATCTGGTAAAGGAGAAGACGATACGGGAGCTTCAACACCTCCATCTCCTCGATCCGGCCTGTGGATCAGGCCTGTTTCTGGTCATGGCGTTCGAGTTCCTCCTCGAATGGCATCGTGCCTGGTATTTCAGGAACCTTCTGCCCGTCCTCAAGCGGGGGAATTTTTCCCATGATGACATCCAGCCTTACCTCCCTGAAGAGGCAGAGCGGAAGGGAGCGGATTTGATCCTCCCGTTCACCATCATTCCGGGAACGGAAGGGATTCACCCAGTCAAACAACTGACCATACGACTGACCCCAGAGGAGAGAAGGAGGATCCTGCTTTCAATCTTGTCGGGCGTTGATATTGACAGGAGAGCGGTGGAAATAACCAGGGTCATCCTCCTTGTTGCATTGATGGAAGAGAGTGAGAGACAGGGGCTCCCGCTCCCGGACCTCTCTTCCTGTATCCGTTGCGGGAATTCTCTCGTTACCCCGGATTTTCTGGATGACCCTGATACCGCCCTAATCGATCCCGGTACAAGGGAGCAGCTCAATGCCTTTGACTGGGAACGTGCGTATCCTCATATCATCGGATCGGGAGGATTTGATGGGATTATCGGCAGTTTTCCTGCTCACCGGTGTGAATCACTCAAAGGAGAGAAGGGGTATCTTGAGAAACATTACCAGTGCTATCCTCAAAGTGGAGAATTATATCCCTGCTTTATTGAGAAAGGAATCTTACTTTTAAGGCAGGGAGGGCTCCTTTCCGCTGCGTTCCCTGGCATATGGCTGCGTTCAAAACATGGATCCAAGCTTCGTCACTTCCTGAGTGGATCAGGAATACAGGAGATCATCGTGAATGGTGTCCAGGGAAGGGAGAGTCCCCTCATCCAACGCACCTGCATTGTCACTGTCGCAAAGGAAGAGCCAGGGGCATCGATATCGGTGGTGCAGGGTGTGATCCCTCCTACCGGGAACTTTGTTGAGTATCTGAATAAAAACCGATACTGCATTCCACGTTGGCGGATCGGGCAGGGAAGCTGGATTCTTGCGGATACTTGCACACCAGAATTGGTAAGCAAGATACAGCGTGAAGGCACCCCGCTTGCAGAGTATGTGATGGGTGCTCTTTGCCGGGGAATCAAACGAGCAGACTACTCCCCACACCTCATTGATTCCGTTTCAAGAAAAAGGGTGATTGCAGAAGATGTGGAATCAGCCGCGATTATCCGGCCATTTCTCACGCCAGAAAGACTGAAACGCTATCACTTCCTCCCGCCAAAATGGTACCTCATCCTCACCTCTTCAGGAATTAAAGAAAAGGAACACCAGGCTCTGGTCCACCACCCCAGGAACCAGACAGAGGAAGTGGTGAGAAAGGAAAGGCAAATGGGCGAATGGACTGATGAAAAAACGATGCCTGATGCATATTCCCCGTTTCCATTTCCGGTTGAAGAGCGACATTCCGACCTCATTGCCAGCCCAAAGATTCTCTTCCCCTGCATTGCGAGAGAGAGCAGGTTCTCACTGGACAGTTTTGGTCATTATTGCCCTGATACCTGCTGCATAATCCTTTCCAGCTCATTGTACCTGCTCGGGCTTCTGAACTCTCGACTGATCTGGTTCTTGATCAAAGAAACCCTGCCATCACTCCCGGGGGGTTACCGGAAACTATGTGGCCCGTTATTTGAAAATATCCCCATCTATGTCCCTGACTTCGAGAACCGGGAGGATGTAACCAGACACGACACGATCGAGACCATGGTCAGGCAGATGATCGCTCTTAATGGGAAGATTTCTGAAATGGAAGATCCCGCAATAAAAGCAACATACTGGAAGCAAATCGGGGAGATCGACCACGCAATCGATCATCTGGTTTATGATCTCTACCAGTTGACTCCGGATGAGATCAGGATCATTGAGAAGGCCGTATCAGGACCAGATTATCCCTCTTGATCTTCAATCCCATACCTCTCAAGGTCAGGATGCCCCCTGCAGAGCGGTTTGGCCAGGTGTCGCCGGGCAGAAGGCGGGACCTCATACCACCCTGGTTTCAGCTCCCTTGTGAGGTACACCCTCTCTGGATCCTTTTCCCGTGCACCGCAGATCCTGCACTTGTATCCTTTCCCTTTCCCGGCACTGGTCATTCGCTTCCTGCAGGAAGAACAGAATGGCGCCTTCGGTTCTATCCGGGGAACAATGGACATCACCCCGATCTTTTCTAGGTTGATGCTGCCCCCCTTGTAACTCCCCACAACCACCACCTCGTCCCCTGCTATGAGCATCCGTATGATATCACGGAATCCCTTTGTGGGTTCATATGCCATGCACCGGACGGAAAAGCCGCCTTCTGAAAGATAGAATGATACATGCCCGCCACTCCGGGTCACTGGGGCCGTGGCGACCGTTCCTCTGACAAGGTAGGATCTCCCGTGTTCCAGTGCACCAGGAGACCCCGGAATCAGGTGAGCATCGGTGCCCTGGTTGGTGGTAAAGATCTGCTCCCTCTCAGGAGTTTCAGATACCACCATTCTTCGTGCACGGAGCACCCATTCACCTGACACCCCCCTTATTCCAAAGAGTACCGGATCAGGGGTATGGGGAACACAGACAACACTATTATTCTCTCTGTCAACGGTATCCCAGGTGTAGGGATATGTTTCACGATCAGCGAGAAAGAGGCTCTTGCGGTCGACCTTCCGTGGAGATCCCTGGCATTCGGGTCTGCGGTAAACAAGAATCTCAGATGTGGTGTCATCCAGGACGCTTGAGACTGCCGCTGTCGCGCCAATAAGACCACGCCCGTTCTTGTATCCCCTGAAGAGCGCTTCCGCTTCCTTAAGCAGAGCAACTGCTTCGCTGATCTCGCAGAAACCACCGACCGCTCTTCTATAGAATTCAGCAGGAAGCGCACTATCTGAAACCACAACCCCCGGATTGGTCTCTTCGCATAAGAAATCTGCCAGTTCTTCAACGATATCGCAGGCCATGGAAAAAGCCGTGCTGATATCCCCTATGACATCGATGCAGATCGCTGCATTCCCTCTTGTCTTATGGATCACATTGGGATTCAGTCTGATGAGGTAGGTTTCTCTCACGGTCATTCCCGAATCGGAGAGCCTGCCGGCAAGCAAGGCCCCGAGGTAGGTGGTGCACATCCCGGCCGGCGAATCTGTGTCGTCGATTCCGATTCGCATGTATGCACTACTATTAATAACCTGCCCTGCTATATCCATTCGTAACGGAAATGTCCCAGGATCGCCTTCTCCAGATGGTAGTGTCGGTACTGCTCATGGCCGGGTTCCGGGTGACGGAACGATTCTCTATGCGGCCGCGGAGTTTCGACCTTATTACGGGAAAGAAGGAGATCCTCCTCGTCATCAAGGTGGTCTCCCATATCGACAGCGTGAGCGAGGAGACGGCACGGGATCTCGATCACATCGCACGTTCACTCAGGGGATCTCCCCTGATTATTGGCGAGCGGGCCCGTGACGCGGAGCTCGAGCGGGGAGCCGTCTACGTCCGGTATGGCATCTATGCAGTCAGCGTTGCCACCCTCTACGATGCTTTTGTAGAAGACAATCCTCCCTTGGTGTATGCCTCTCCTGGAGGCCTCTACGTAAACATCAATGGCGAGGTGCTTCGTGAGCAGCGGGAGAAAAGGAACTTGTCCCTTGGCGATCTTGGCAATCTGCTCGGTGTTTCCCGGAGGGCGATCAGCAAGTACGAGGGCGGTATGGGGACCACGCTCGACATCGCACTCCGGATTGAAGAGATCTTTGATGCCGCCCTGGTCAGATCAATCGATCTGCTGAAGTACGAGTCCCACTTCAGGGATGAACCTGAGCAGGGGATTGCTGAGATACCGATGAGTTTCCTTCAGAGGTTAGGCATCACGCTCCATGCGATGCACCGGGCACCCTTCCAGGCAATGATCGAATTTTCTGATCATACGATTCTTACCGGCTATGGCACCACCGACAAGGTGGTCAAGCGGGCAGCCCTCATCGGGAACATCTCTCAGATCGCGGGTACCCATGCCATGTGCGTGCTGACGGATTACTACAAGCAGAAAAAGATCGGTAGCACACTGGTGATTGGGGAGGAGCGGCTCCACTCATTGGCAGACGGTGAAGAGCTGATCGAGCTGATCGATAACTCATAAACTTTATATAGAACCACAAACCAATTTTATCGCTACAAGTGGTGAATATCTATGGCACAGCAGCTTGGAGGACAACCGATCCTTATTCTGAAAGAAGGAAGTTCACGTACCCGTGGACGCGATGCACAGGGTATGAATATTACCGCCGCAAAGGCCGTTGCAAGCGCAGTACGGACCACGCTCGGCCCCAAGGGCATGGACAAGATGCTTGTCGACACGATCGGCGATGTCGTGATTACCAATGACGGGGTTACCATCCTGAAAGAGATGGACATTGAGCACCCGGCAGCAAAGATGATGGTGGAGATTGCAAAGACCCAGGACGATGAAGTCGGGGACGGCACCACCACTGCCGTGGTCATTGGCGGAGAACTGCTGAAGCGGGCAGAAGATCTGCTCGAACAGGACGTTCACCCGACGGTAATCGCCCAGGGATACCGCCAGGCTTCCGAAAAGGCCCAGGAGATCCTGCAGAACATCGCAATCACCATCAAGCCAACTGATGCAGCGATGCTGAAGAAGATCGCAGAGACCGCAATGACCGGTAAGGGTGCCGAGGCATCAAAGGAGAAGCTCTGTGACCTCGTGGTTAAGGCTGTCATGATGGTAGCCGATGAAGACGGGACGGTCGACAAGGATAACATCAAGGTGGAGAAGAAAGTCGGAGGATCCGTTGACGACTCTGAGATCGTTGAGGGAGTACTCATCGACAAGGAACGGGTCCACCCGGCGATGCCGAAAAAGGTGAAGAACGCAAAGATTCTCCTCCTGAATGCCGCAGTCGAGTTCAAGAAGACCGAGGTCGATGCCGAGATCAATATCACAAGCCCTGATCAGCTCCAGGCCTTCCTTGATGAAGAGGAGCGGATGATCAAGAACATAGTCGACAAGATAGTCGCATCCGGGGCAAATGTCCTCTTCTGCCAGAAAGGGATTGACGATATCGCCCAGCATTACCTCGCAAAGGCCGGTATCTTTGCAACCAGGCGTGTCAAGAAGAGCGACATGGAAAAACTTGCCCGTGCAACGGGTGGTAACCTGGTCTCAAGCATCGATGCCATTTCCAAGGACGAGCTTGGATATGCCGGGCTTGTAGAGGAGAAGAAGGTGTCCGGCGAGGAGATGATCTTTGTTGTCGAATGCAAGAATCCGAAGGCCGTCTCCCTCATTGTCCGTGGCGGGACCGAGCATGTCGTCGATGAGATTGAGCGTGCGGTCGAGGATGCCCTCCGTGTGGTCGGAGTCGTATTCGAGGACAAGAAGCTGGTCGCTGGTGGCGGATCCCCGGAGATCGAACTCTCGCTCCGTCTCCGCGAATATGCCGCAACGGTCGGAGGTCGTGCACAGCTTGCCATCGAGGCATTTGCAAACGCGCTCGAAATCATCCCACGGACCCTAGCTGAGAATGCAGGTCTCGATCCGATTGACATGCTCGTCGAGCTTCGCGCAGCTCATGAGAAGGGCAAGAAGACCGTAGGCTTGAACGTATTCGACGGAAAAGCCGAGGATATGCTCAAGTCAGGTGTCGTTGAACCGCTCCGTGTCAAGACACAGGCCATATCAAGTGCCGCAGAAGCGGCAGTGATGATCCTCCGCATCGATGACGTCATCGCCGCATCCAAGTCAGCAGCCCCCCAGGGACCCCCGGGCGGCATGGAAGGCATGGGCGGCATGGGTGGCATGGGTGGCATGGGCGGCATGGGAGACTATTAATCCCATCAATCTCACCTATTCCCCTGAAAAATCCCTATTTTCTCGAACATTATTTTGGGAATTTCCGACACCCGGTGCTCCTAAAAGTCGCAATTCTCCTGGGGACTACTTTCTTATAGCCACCATGGAAATGATCATGCATGACGGACCGGTTCATTTTCACCAGGTACCGGACGACCTGCTACCATTGCCACAAGGAGGCAGACCAGATTATAAAGGCAGTCCCTTACCAGTCCCAGGTAATCTGTGAAAACTGTGGTGCCACCCGGATCTTTATCCCGCGGCGGGAGGAGGTTACAAAGGAGGGAAGTTTTACCAGGATCGGGTGCTATGACCTCTGGAACATCGTGTCCGATGCATCCTGCCGTAATTGCCGGACCACCGGTCCCCACGATCTGGCTATCGGTTGCAACCACTTCACCGCCCGGTGCAGGAACTGCGGATTCACCCATTTCTACAAGTTCGACCTGGAGTATGTGGCCAAATGTCCCATTGAAGGAGGAGACTGAACGTTTTCCTTTCATTCAGTTCAACATTTGAATTTTTTCGGAATCCAGTGAAAATCAAGTGCCTTCCGGCTCAAACATCCCCGGTTTTAAACGGAATCATGAGACCATGGGCCTTGGGTTCATGTCGGGATTAGTTTCCGGATATTTCCGGATCTTGAGAAATCGGGTAGGTCAGATGGCCCGATGCCTAATGCGAGAGTATTGAAACACGTATTCAGACAGGCCCTCATAAATTGTATGACAAAAAAGAGATCGAAAAATTACTGCCCAGATTATTTCTCTTCCCGTTCCATCGATATCGCTTGCTTAGGGCATTCGTGAGCACAGATCCCGCAGCCCTTGCAGAAATCGAGATCAACCACAAGGTCCTCGCTGATTGCCGCATCGGGGCAAAACATGGCACAGATACCGCATGCATTGCATTTCTCCTTGTCAACAACGGGTTTGAATACCCGCCAGGATCCGGTCTTTCCTGACGCCCCTTTGACCGGTCTGCTTATCGCCGGACAGGTACTCATATCACCAGCTCCTGGAAGGCCGCCTCTGCTGCCCTGACATTTCGTTCATCGGAAAACATCTCCTTGATAGCCTTTTTAGCGGAATCAACCGATATAATACCCATCTTTGCAAGTGCCCCGAGAACCGGGGTGTTCAGTATCGGGCTTCCGGCAATGACCAGCTTCTCCCGGAGTGCTATCCCGGTAAGATCGACCGCAAAGGCCGGGGCCCCGTGTATCTTCTCGGTGGTAGTGCCGTTCATCAGCACCTTACCATCCCTTTTCAGCCCATGAAGGACATCCACGACTTCCATCACGCTTGGATCCAGCACCACGACCAGGTCCGGATTCCTTATCTGGCTGTAGACCCGTATCGGCCTGTCATCAATCCTGACATAGGAGACGACCGGAGCACCGCGCCGTTCTGCCCCGTAGAATGGGCACGCCGTTGCATATTTCCCATCCCGGAAGGCCGCAAGGGCAAGGAGCCGGGCAGCCGTCACGCCACCCTGCCCGCCACGGGAGTGGATACGTATCTCATACATTGCCGTTCACCCCGAACCAGAGCTCGGTGCCGGGTCTCCTGTCCCGAACAAACCCTGCAATGTCATCATAGGTGACCTCCTGGCCTCCGAGACCCGCAATCACGCTATACACCTCGACACGTGACCTGGCAATCAGGGACTGGGCAATAACTCCTCCGAATCCAAACGAGTAGTCACGGTCAATGACCACGACATCCCGCCCCGAGAGGTCGAGATCTGGGAAGGGGCGCAGCCACCTGATACGGAGGGATCCTGCTTTCACCCCTTCACTCCTGAGGAGATCGACCGCCACTTCCGCCTCCTTGCCGAGGGTCCCCATCGCAATGACCACAACATCTGCATCTTCATACCGGTACTCTTCGGAAACCCCATAGCTCCTTCCGAACCGTTCGGCAAAGTCCCCCTCTGTCTCCGCGATGACCTTCCGGGATCTCCTCATTGACTTCTCGATCTCCCACCTGAACCTGAAGTGCTCATCAGGGCCGGTGAGAGTCCCGTATCCGGCAGGGTTCAGTACATCGATCGCATGGGGCAGATGGAGCGGCGGAACGAAGTCCCCCGGTTTCAGGGTGTCAAGCGACTGCATGGAATGCGATAAGAGGAATCCGTCAAGGTTGACCATCACGGGAAGGATCACGTCAGCGTGTTCCGCGATCCTGAACGCCATGAGGGTGGTGTCGTATGCCTCCTGGACGGTGCTGACATAGACCTGGAGCCAGCCGGTATCCCGTTCCTGGAAGGCATCGGTATGCTCAGCCCAGACGTTCCAGCCCGGCCCGATTGCCCGGTTCACGTTGGCCATCACGATGGGGAGCCGTGCCCCTGCTGCCCAGTTGACCATCTCGTGCATGTAGAGGAGACCATGCGAACTTGTTGCAGTGAAGGTCCGGGCACCCGTGATGCTTGCGCCGATGCAGGCTGCCATTGCTGAATGTTCACTCTCTACCGGGATGTAGCGACAGTCCAGTTCACCCGAGGTCACATACTCAGCGATCTGTTCGACAATCTCGGTCTGCGGGGTGATCGGGTATGCGGCGATGACATCGGGCTTTACCTCTTTCACCGCGGCCGCCACCGCCTTGTTCCCGGTTGCAATCGTCAGCATATTCCTTCGGCCTCCTTCTGAAGGTGCTTTGCCCGCTGCTCTGCCTGAGACTTCAAGGCATCGATAGCCTTTCTGTCGATCCCCTTGAACCGGCCCTGGACTGAAAGATAATCCTCGATGGGAACCGGTTTGATCATCGCAGCCTTTGAGGGCCCATTGATGGTCACTTTCCCAAACTCACTCTCATACAGGATCCACAGGCCTGATCTCACCGCGAGTTTCCCCATCTCAACGGTCATCTCCGAAGAGAAGCGCCATCCGGGTGGGCAGGGTGCAAGGACATGGATGAACTTTGAGCCCCTCATGGTGAGTGCTTTTTGCACCTTTTTGAAGAGGTCCTGGGGGTAGGCAGCACAGGCTGTTGCGAGATAGGAAGGATTGTGGGCGGCAACAATGGCATCGAGATCCTTCTTTGCATGAACCTTTCCCCCTGGCGTGGTGGTGGTGCGGGCACCTATCGGGGTGGAACCCGAACGCTGCATGCCAGTGTTGCCGTAGGCTTCGTTATCGTAGCAAATATACAGGAAATCGGTCTCCCGCTCGAAGGCACCGGAGAGAGCCTGGATCCCGATGTCAACCGTTCCACCATCGCCGGCATAGACGATAACGTTGGTCTTCTTACCGGATTTCTGAAACGCCTCGCTCATTCCGGATGCACAGGCAGCAGCTGCGGCAAACGCGACATTGTATACGGGAACATTCATTGCGGTATTGGGATAGATGCCCTGGATAACACTGGTGCAGCAGGCAGGGACCACCAGCACAGTATCAGGTCCTGCTGCCTTGAGTACATACCGGAGAATGAGGGTAGAGGGACACCCTGCACAAGCCGAAGTGCACTTCAGTATAAACTCTTCTTTGGGGATCTCGGTCATGGAAAATCGTGAAAAAGGTTAGCTTTCCATCAGTAATAAGCGTAGTATTCTGGTAATTCTTGGGGATGAATGCTTTTAATCAAGGGATTCGGCCCGGTACCCATGTTTCCGGAGTATCCCTTTCAGGGAAATATCATCCGCACCTGAAGGGATCTCATGCCACACGGTTTCAAGGCAGCCGTCGCCTGATACAAGGGTCCTCCTTCCCTTGACATACCCGGCCTCCCGGCCGCTCTGGTCATAGATTATCATCGTCCTGCACTTGAAGTCGCGGCAGATCCGTGGGCGGGTCTGGTAAATCGTGCAGGTGAAGAGGCCAGCAGCGTCTTTCCTGAGGAACGGGCACCAGGCTGGATCCTGGTCACCTGATGAGAAGAGTTCCCGCAGGTCCGGCTGTACCGATACCGGTAGCAGTTCACCATTAACGGCAACGCGGCAGTAATATTGCACGGGGGAGAGGCTCCTCTCGATCCGGATATGTCTTCCAAAGCTTATGCAACATTTCCCGCATCTCGTACAGGTAAACAGTGCCATCCCTGTACCATAAATCCCAGTGGGTGATGAAGATGGAGGGTCATCCAGAGTTCATCGGCTGGGAGGTCTCTGTGAAGAATCCAGGGATGATTGTCATCGTCTATGCGCGTTTGCATGCACGTAAGGGGCACCGCGTCGTGCATGAATAAGCAGTGAGCTGGCAGCCTCCCTGTTACGGTGGCGCTGGATTCTGTTCTTTTCGCTTCGAGAGGATAGCATCTGCGAAAAGTGCATTGACGATTGCCGGGGGGTGCGTGAACGATCACAGAGGTGTGAAAGTGTGCAAGTGCTTCAGGAATGATTGTTCCTATACAACTGGTCCCTATGACTATCATGATCCTTACAACATCAGGATGGGATATTTCTGAAAGGAGAGTATGCAGAGGGTGAGTGAAGGACTGATCTACGTTACTGTCTTTTCCCTTTTAAGCCAATATCCGGAGCACGTATATAGTGAATGAAGGATTTCTCCCATACCTCTATTCACGTTCATCGGTGCCGGTATAAGCAAACTTCACCGGTTGCTTTCGTTCAGATCGCGGACCACCCGTTCGAGAGCAGCATGGTGCTCATGGAGCCGCACAAGGAATGCCAGCCTTTTTCCTTCGACAGGAAGGGGGGAAAAGGCAATCCCGCAATGCACATCCCAGAGGATGAGGCCATCGGGAGGTAAAGGCGAGAGAGGCGAGCACCGTTCACCCTCAAGCCGCAGCACAATCCTCTCCTCACCCTCCATCCCTTGCCCGATACGCAGGAGCGATGCGGCCATGAGCCGTACCATGTTCCAGAGGAAGCTGTCACCCGTCACTTCAAATACACAGGTGCTCTCTTCACACCAGACCCTCGCAGAGGTGATTGTCCGCTCGGGATTTCGCTCACTGGTCCTCGAAAAAACGGAGAAGTCGTGTGTCCCTACGAAAAGATGGGCGGCGGAGTCCATGGCTTTCTCATCAAGGTGGATTGTCCCGAAATAGTACCGGTAGGTCCGTAGCTTTGCATCATATCTCGGATGGAACTCTGGATCGACTTTTGCATATCCACTGATCCAGCAATCCAGGGGAAGCTGCCAGTTCAGGGCAGAGAGTGCCCGGGAGGGATATATGGTGGAAAAGGAAAAGATCTGCCCCCTGGCATGGACTCCTCGATCCGTCCTCCCCGCGGCAACGAATCCTGCCTTCCGGTAGTCAGAGAAGAGGCCGAGCCGGGTACATGCGGCTACAAACTCTCCTTCAACGGTCCGCTCCGCTGCCTGCATCTGGGATCCGAAAAACCGGTCACCGAGATAGGCGACCCTGCACGCAAGCCTTACCGGTGGTAGATCCGGCGCCTGAACTTCTTCCATGTATTCCTGATAGTCTGGCGGGTGTAACTCGGGAGGGGTGTCATCTTGCCTGCGGCACTGGTCTTGCCTTCCCGTATCGCGGCAAGGATGGATCCACAGTCCTTCTTTGCATCAATGGTGGTCCTGCCGAATCCGACATACCGTGCATGATGGGCATCGGATCCTGCCACGCAGGGCTTGCAGATGCGCCGCGCCATCCGTGCTGCCTTGAGGTTTGCCGAGCCGACAATGTACCTGCTGTTGAAAACCTCGATAGCATCGACCGAGTATAACGCAGAGCGGAGTTTTCTCCCGACACCGTGTCGCCAGACATGGTACGGGTGGGGGAGGATGAGGATTGCGCCTCTCTCTTTTGCGAGGTGAATGGTCTCGATCACGTCCAGTCCAGAGGGTATCTTTTCAGTAACACCGAGTGCAATCAGGTGCCCCTGGCGCGTCGAGATCTCAATTCCTGGGATGATAACAAGGCTCGTAGGGATGCTGAGTGCGGCAATGGCACCTTCTACCGTATCATGGTCTGTTATTGCGATCGCATCGAGGCCGACTGCCTCAGCTCTGCGTATGATCTCCAGGGGGGTGCTCTCCCCGTCTCGTGAAAAAATGGTATGGACATGGAGGTCGCAGGAGAGCATGCTATCATATGACTTTTTATCTCACTGGTATTAAGGAAACTTATGCGCATCCTCCTCCCAACCGGATCTGCAACTGCCGGGATGGTCAGAAAGGCAGCGGAGGGGATGGATGCTGTTGTACCGGTAACAGGCGAGATCGCTTCCTTTCTCACCCCTGCCCAGCTGGAAGAGCTCATCGGGGAAGGGAAATACGACCTTGTCCTTGTCTCCGGCATGTGCACGGCATCCTTCCATGGGGTTGAACAGCGGACCGGGGTGCCCATATACCGGGGACCCCGCCATGCCGCTGATCTTGCCCTCATCCTCCCCCTCCTTGGCTCGATTTCCCTGTCCCGTACCATCGCTGCCGATGATCTCCTGGCAAGCGAGCGACGGGATGAGGCTGTACGGACCATTGCCCGGAAGGAGCGGGAGGCGGAGTCTGAGTATCTCATCAGGGGGGTGAAGATTGGTGGAAATTCCCGGATGAAGGTCCTGGCTGAGATCATGGATGCACACAAAGAACCGGATATCCGGGCAAGGGCACTCTCCTGTTTTTCCTCGGGGGCTGATATCGTGGACCTTGGATTCGGGTTCGATGCGACCCCTGGTGACGTGAAGCGGGTCTTTTCCGAGCTTTCGGATCTTCCAGGCCCTCTCGCGCTCGACACCCAGGATCCTGTGCTGATCGCCGCAGGGCTTCCGCGGGCGGATCTTGTCCTCTCGCTCTCTGACAGGAACCTCCCGATTGTGGGAGGGAGGGTGGCAGAATGTGGTACAGGTGCGGTGGTCGTTCCTGGAGAGCGATCCCTTGAGGAGAATATCAGGCTTGCAGAGGAGGCCGGGATCTCCTGTATCATTGCAGACCCATTGCTCACCCCGGCTGGCTCCGGGCTGGTCGCATCACTTTCTCATTTTACCGATCCGGGCTATCCGCTCTTTTTCGGCGCAGGGAACGTGGCAGAGCTGATCGATGCCGATTCGCCCGGGGTGAACGCCCTCCTTGCCGGGATGGCCCTGGAGGTGAAAGCGTCGGTGATATTCACGAGCGAGCACTCGGACAAGACCCACGGTTCGATCTGGGAGATGCGGAGGGCGACTGATATGATGGTACTCGCTGCGGAACGGCCCTACCCGAAGGATCTCGGGATCGACCTGCTCATGATCAAGGAGAAGCGGAGGAGGCGGGAACCTCCCCTGGAGTATTGCAAGGAGGTCCGGGCAGGAACGATGCCAAAAGAGATTACCTACGACCCCTGCGGAAATTTCCGTATCGGGATTGAGGGCGAGGAGATTGTCGCGGTTATCGGCGGAAAGGCATACCATGGGGGCTCATGGGCAGGGGTCTTCCGTGCGATACAGGAGCACGGGGAGGTCTCCCTCCTCGATCACGCAGCGTATCTCGGTGCAGAGCTATTCAAGGCGGAACTTGCCATCAGGTTCGGGAGAAGTTTTGAGCAGGACGGACCGTTCTGAAACAGGGGGGTGCACCCCCTGGTTTAATCTCTCCACTATCCTAAAACTAGGGCAGGATATGCGTATCAGGGGAATACGGAAGGACCTGCTCTCGCTCCTGCTCCAGCTTGGGCGGGAGCAGCACCCGAACGAGTATGCCGGGCTCCTCCGCGAAGAGGAGGGTATCATCGAAGAGATCAATCTCCTGCCCGGGACAACCAGCACCGATCGTTCCGCAAGCCTCTTTCTTGATATGATGCCGCTTGACACGCATCTCGCCGGGAGCGTCCATTCCCACCCGAACGGGGTCATCCGCCCTTCCGATGCCGATCTCGCCTTCTTCCCCAGGACCGGGAGATACCACATCATCGTGGGATTCCCCTACGAGGTGGGTGACTGGCGCTGTTTCTCCGCAAACGGCATGCCGGTTGATATCGGGGTGATCGATTGAAACGGGTCGTTGCCACGGGAACCTTTGACCTGCTCCATCCGGGACATCTCTATTACCTGGAGGAGTCGCGCAGGCTCGGGGATGAGTTGTTCGTGATCATCGCGAGGGACGCAAACGTACGGCACAAGCCAAAGCCGGTTATCCCGGAAGATCAGCGGATGAAGATGGTTGGAGCGTTAAAACCGGTTGACCACGCGGTGCTCGGTGACCTGCATGACATGTTCCGCCCTATCCGCGAGATCAAGCCAGCAATCATCACGATAGGGTTCAACCAGCACTTTGATGAGGCAAAGCTTGTTGCCGATCTCCGGGAGGGAGGGATCAGCTCCGAAGTCGTGCGGATTGACCAGTATCCGGGGGACTCGTGCTCCAGCACGAGCCGGATTATCAGGAAAGTTCTGGAACAGTACAAGGAAGAATAATGTGTACAAAATTGCTGTCGGCTCCTTGCCTCATTCTTGCCAGTCTCCAAAATTTTTTCAGATTTGCATCTGAAGAGCAGAAGGAAATCCTGAAAAGACTTCTTTAAGGCCGACCCCATCCCACAGGAACTCAGGCAAGTATCAAACTTCCTGGTAAAACGGGCATCGATCCTTCAGGCATTCACGGTTCTGGTCAGAGAACCGGCAGGATATATCCTTCGGTTCAGGGAGGTGTATCCCCATCTCGGTTGAGATGAACCGGATCGCTTCCTGCAGTGCAAGGAACGTGTTCCTTTTACAACACCGGGGACCCCCATGAAGGGCGATCTTCTCGAGCGCTCTCGCGGTCATCAGGTTGGCCATCCGCCATTCCTCGCGGGAGAGCGGGGTTGCTCCGGTAACGATGCTGACAAAGATCCCGGTCCCGACCGCAGCACCGCAGTCACCGAGCAGCCCGCAGGAACCCCCCTTCACCATCCCAGCCCTGTGCCTTGCATTCTTGATTCCCAGTTCTTTCTTGCCCGGCTGCTGGGTATGATTATAAAATGCAGCTACGAGTACCGCGGGCACCAGGAAGTGATGCTCGGGCCCGTGCATCATCACCCTCGGGCTCGAGAAGATCCGCTCTATGAGGGCGAACGGGTTGTCTTCGGTGCTCTGGAGGCAGATCACCTCGATCAAGTCCTCGGTATCCAGCCGGTGGCACCGGTCACAGATATAGTGGCCGTTCACGCACCGGGTCGTGGATTTACAGATCCGCTTGCAGTACTGGCATTCCATCTCCTCCGGCTGGTCAAGGTATTCGAGATCGGCACCACAGATCAGGCAGCCGGATGAAGGCGGGGTCATGTGGGAGTAATGGGATAGAGGGGAGATAAGGGTTCGGATAGGGCTCTAGCAAATAGAAATTATAATAAGCATTTTCAGTTGAGTGTTAAATATCACATAATGAATCAGAAAATCTTTGAATCTCAAAATCCTGTTTTTATTACCTATTTTCCTGAATGTAAAAATATTCACCTTACTAAGGATGTAGGAATGATCCCTTTTATTCTGCACAGATCATTCTCGTATAAGTCATACATTCTTACTTATAGAAATGATGAATATTCCTACTTAGACCATGAAACACCAGGTTTAAAACTATGTTTCCTCAATAATTCAAGAGAAAAAAAAGTAGCATCGAATAAAACCATAGATAATTTGCCTAACAGTTGCTACCCAAAATCATTTTTTCTCCGTATTTTTTTTGCATGGTGTTTTCTCTTAAAAAATCGGAATAAAATTACAGTATTCCAATTATATCATTATAAATGGGAATCAAGGCTGGTAGCTTTTTTTTATCGATTGTATAACCCTAAAGGGATTCTTTATTTGAAGCTTGACATGGATCCCGATTCGGTAGAAACTCTCCGCATGAAATTAAAAAAGATGAAATGGAGGGTGTTTTATCAATATATTATTTTGAAACTGACTAATTTCGATATCATTAGTGCAGAAACTGAAATTGCTGTCAATTTCTTAAAGACGGAACATCCATTATTTAAGAAAGTAGCTGACTGCCTTTATTACATTCCAAATGGTTTTGATAGCCAAAATCCGGTTGTCAAAGAATTGCTAGAACATCCGCCCGCTCGAGAAGATACCATTGTTCATATTGGCAGATTAGGAGCAATCGCAAAAGGAACCGATGTTGCCCTTGAGTCCTTTGCATCAATTGCACCTTTGTTCCCTCACTGGAAGTTGGTTTTAATTGGTCCTATGGAAGAATCATTTAAAAAATATTTCGCCGATTTTCTCGAATTTAATGTAAATATTAGCCCCCAAATTAACTATTTAGGATATCTTCCTGACCGAAAAGATGTACTCAGGGAATATGCGAAAGCAAAAATTTTATTGCAGCCCTCAAGGTTTGAGAGTTTTGGCCTTGTTGTCACCGAATCGGGAATTTTGGGAACTATTCTTATTGGAAGTAAAATTGGTTCATTTAAGGAATTAACGAATAATGGTAGATATGGCGTTCTTTGTCCTGTAAATGATATACAGTGCTTTTCAAAGGCATTACAGAATATCCTGTCACAACCGGCTATGTTAGATGGGATGTCATGTTTGTTAAAAAGTCATATGCAAAGAAGATACAATTGGAATGATATTTGTAATGAATTGAATGATATTATATTTTCATACATTGAAAAAAAATTGAAGGAGTTTAATATAAATTAGGGACTGATTCTTATCCAAAGGATCAGATCCCGCAAAATTCATTGTAGGCCATTGGGATATTGAAAACCAATCGAGAGGTGTGTTTTTATCAAGCCATCAGTTGCAATTATCATTCTTAACTGGAATGGCTGGAAAGACACGGTCGAATGCCTGGAATCTCTTTACCAGATAATTTATTCAAATTATACAGTAGTATTAATTGATAATGGCTCGGTAGACGAATCCCTTGAAAATATTCGGGCTTATTGTAATGGTGATTTCAAGGTGCAATCACCTTTTTTTGAGTATAAAACTCAAAATAAACCATTAATAATTTTTGAATTCTCCCGAAGAGAATCTGAGAATATAGATTGGAAAAAAAATAACTTTGACAATCTTCCGTCTGATCGGAAACTTATATTCATTAAAAATGAGAAAAATTTTGGATTTGCAGAGGGAAATAATATAGGAATACGGTTCTCTCTCTCAAATTTAAAACCAGATTATATCTTGCTTTTAAATAATGACACGGTTGTGGACAATTTTTTTCTTCAGCATTTAACCGAAAAAATGGTAAATAACGAATCAATCGGATTTTCTTGCCCAAAAATTTATTATTACGATTTTAATGGAAAGACGAATGTTATTAATTTTGCGGGTGGAAAAATCGATATGAATCGAGGAGTGTCATCACATATCGGTCTTGATACACTAGACAACGGCCAATTCGATAGTGATAAAATGGTTGATTGGGCAGAGGGATCTTGTATTTTGGTAAAACGTAATATGATAGACATGATCGGTTTGTTAGATAGGAAATATTTTGCGTATTGGGAAGAATTAGACTGGTGTTTGCAGGGGAAAAAACAAGGATGGCAAACGTGGTATGTCCCAAAAGCAAAAATATGGCATAAAATAGCCAGGTCGACACAAACAAAAAGTGGTCGTTTAATTTTTTTTATGACACGAAATAGAATTTTTTTTATGAGGAAAAACGCTAATAATAAGGAGTTTTTTATTTTTTTTACATTATTTGGGATACAATTTTTTAAGACACTTTGTATATTACTGACTAAAAAAGATAAAGATCTCTTAAAATGCTTTTTAAAGGCAGTAAAGGACGGATTTACTCATTGATTACCTATTCAATTCTCTATAATTATGTTCAAGAATTTTTTTATATATAGGCCAATCATATTTTTCTCTCACCAATTTTTGTCCATTTTGACCAATTTTATTCCTTAGTTTTTCATTATCGAGCAGATTGGAGATTTGCTCATGGAACAAATCCAGATTGTCTTCAATTATGATGTTTTCCCCAGCTTGAAAATCGAGACCTTCCGCTCCTTTTGATGTGGATATTACAGGTCTCTTCATTGCCATATATTCTAATATTTTCAACCTTGTGCCACTGCCTGAACGCAAAGGTGCAATGCATATATCACTGTGATATAGTATTTTTTTAATATCATCGACATATCCACAGAATCTAACATTGCATGGTGTTCTTATATTAGGGGGGTTTTTCCCAACAATTAAGAATTGAACATCTTTTTTAAAATGAGGGGCTATCTTTGAAATAATTATATTAATGGCATCACGATTGGGAGGATAGTTTAAGGTACCAACGAAGGTCACAATTGATCTTTGGCTCTCTGAATAAGGAATATGATACTCGTTTAAAAAATTTTGAAATTCATTGTAATCAATACAATTTGGCACTGTTATTAGTTTTGATTGTAGGTCCGGTATTTCGGCGAGAATTTTTATTTTGTCAATATTTGAACAAACAAGAATGAGTGCAGCTTCTTCTAATGCAGCAATCTCAACTTTTTTATTTCTATTTCTGAATAGATTATTATAGGTATCCAATCTCAAATCATTAAAAGAAAATCTCTCTATTTCCCAACTAATGTTATGTTGGTTTAAAATAAAGTTCTTTACCTTCTCTCTCTTGATTGAATGGAAAAAATAAGGGGATTCAAGTTGATATAAAAATTCATTTTTGTTTGTAAATGCTTTATCCGGGATTACTAAACCTTTTGTTAGTAAAGCATTTGCATAATATTTGTACTTACTAAAAGAATTTTTGAACTTTTTACTTTGTTTTATTTTTATCCCTTCGATATAATCATCAAAAAAGTAATTTTCATGGACTGCTAATACCTCAATTTCCTGAAAAATCCCCTTTAATAATTTTGCAATGTTAAAAGTCCTGATATAGCCCCCAAATTTTTCCGGTAGTAGAGCATCGGGAGATAGAATCCTTAATTTATTCATCCTTTAATGCTCCTGGAATATTCATTTTTTCCTAGGTTGGAGTCATAGACCTTTTTCATTTCTTCAGAAGCAATATCCCAGGAAAATTCTTTCGCCCTTTTTATTCCTTTTTGAATAAAAAAATTTCGAAATGATTCATCGGTCAACATCATTTCAATATCATCCGCAAATCCTCTGGCATCTAATGGATTTCTCATGAGTCCTGCATCACTTATAATTTCTGGAAATGCTGACGTATTGGAAGTAATGACTGGACAACCACATGCCATTGCTTCAACTGTAGGCAGACCAAATCCTTCGCAAAAGGAAGGAGAAATAAAACATCGGGCATTTGAATAGATGGATGGTAAATCTTCTTCTTTAATATAACCGGTAAATATTACCTCACCATTGAGATTCTTGTTATTGATTTCCTGCAATGTTTGGCGTCTGAAATTTTCTGTTTCCGGGCCGCCAACCTTAACCAATTTCAAATTATGAAAATCAGGATTTTGTTTAAGAAATTTAAATGCCTCTAATAATGTCTTTAAATTTTTTCTAGGTTGTTCAGATCCGACAAATAAAATATAATCGAAATCGAATGGATTCTGACCAATAACCGGCTTAAAGATTGAATGGTCCACCCCATTATAAATTACCTTTATTTTTTGAGGATTAATGTCTAAATAATCAATTAATTGATTTTTTGAAAAGACACTTGGTGTAATGATTTGATTTGCCCTTTTTATACCTTTGATATCCATTTTTGCAAAGATCTGGTCTCTCTTGTTTGGGTAAATATCTCTGTAAGGATAATCGACCCACCACATATCATGAACACTAATAATAGACTTTCGAGTAAAAAGTGCAAATTTTGCGTAATAATAAAAAGGAAAGTGAATAATTGTATTATAATTCTTAATTAAATATTTTAAAAAATTAAAAAGTTCATGATAAGATAAAAGAGGCGTGGAAATTTGTTTAATCTCGATCTCCGAGTATTTTTCTAGCCTTTTTGCTAATTCATGCGAATATATTGATGGACTCCCTTTTCCTATAGGTTTTATAAAAATAATTTTATCCATGTTTATATCTCAACAATTTACTTTATTTATAGGACCTTGACAATAAAAACAAATCGTTATTTTGAATAGATCTCCAGAATTTGGTTAAATACATGATTTAACTCATAATTATTTTCAATCTCTTGGCGGGCATTTCTACTTATCCTTTCAAATAGGTCTTTGTCATTCCAAAGTGTCCTTATGATTGTTTCCACATCGCCTTTCTGAACAGGGTACTTAACCAAAAAACCAGTTTTACCATTTTTAACGATGTATGAATTTCCTCCAACATGTGTTACGATAGGGACGATTCCGAAACTCATCGCTTCTGTCAATGCAATGCTGTGGGCTTCATATTCAGATAATAATAAAAAAATATGTGATTTTGTGTATATCTGATGTAAATCTCTCTCCGTAATTCTTCCTTTAAATTCTATTTTATCATCAAGCATTAAGCATCTCACTATATTTTCATAATGATGCCTATAGGGGCCATCTCCGACAATTGTGACCTGAAATGGAATATCATGGAGAGTAGCAGATATCCTGATTACTTCGTCAATCCCTTTAAGTTTCTCAATTCTACCTACAAATAAAATCTCAAACTTATCAGTCACATTTTTATTTTGGACAATTGGGTTAGATATTTTATTAAAATCGACACCATTTGGGATGATACATATTTTTTTTTGATATTTTGTAATAAATGGGATCTCAATAATTTCAGCTGGAGAAACAATGACGATTTTAAAGGCTTTTTTACATATATAATTTCCAAGAAAAAGGTTATAAATCTTATAGAGTATCTTAAAGGTCTTTGAAAATCCCAGATGTGTTGTAATGATCAACTTTTTAGCGGAAAAAGGTTTGAATGCTAATGCTGAAAAGAACATCGGAAATGCTCGATAATTGTGGGCATGAAGAATGTCATATGACCTTGTTTTAATATAGAGACTAATCTGGGGGGCAAAAAAGTAGCTCTCGAAAGGTGCAAATCCAAAAAACCGATGTACCTTTACTCCATTAATTATCTCAAATCTTGGATATTGATTGGTTGGATCAGTACATATTACATCAACATCATGACCTTTTCTTACTAACCACTCACTCAGTTCTTTAACATGAGTCTCAACTCCTCCAATATCGGGAAAATAGCGGGGACAGACTTGTATGATCTTCATTTCAGGCACCTTTTTTAGATCCATTGAGGATGACTGACGAGAGAAATGTGGTCCACTTTTTGCCGATTCCACTCCAGGCAAGGTTTGCCGGAGGAGGAAATGAACCCTTTTCCCTTAATAGCTGAACCAATGCTCTTTTCAGTTCTTCATTGTTGTTTGGAGCGATGAAGAGAGCACCTGAATATGATTGTAAACCCTCCTCGAGGCCTCCAACTTTTGTTGCGATTATTGGAAGACCGAAGGCCATCGCGATATGGGCAACACCACTCTGGGACGCACGGGTATACGGCAGGGCAATAAGGTCAGCAGCAGAAAAATAGATCGGCACCTCATCGTCAGCGATATAGCGGTTGACGATTGTGATCTGCTCCCTGTTGGGTGATTTTTCAGCACGATCCAGAGCATCCTTGTCTTCCCAGGCCTCTCCGATAACGAGGAGGCGGGTGGAGTGCAGCAATTCAGTGGGGAGGGTGTCAAAGGCTTCGATCAGGTTTTTCACTCCCTTGTAGGGCCGAAGGAGACCAAAAAAGAGGATCACGTGTTCTTCAGCAATCTCCAGTTGTTTCCGTGCAACGGTTCGTTCGATAACAGGGTACTGGTCATAAAGGCCGTGCGGAATCACCATCACTTTGTCATGAGGAACATGGTAAGACGTTTCAACAAGAGCCCTGTCAGCCTCGGAATGAACGACATAACCCTCGGCTCGCTTTCTGATAATCCTCCCCATGAGGACCGAATATATCCGGATTGGGAGAATTGTTTGTTCGAGGGGATCAACGACCTCATGATATTCGATGATAATCGGGACGTTCCGGAAGAGCATAAACTGGAGGGCCGCATACATGTGAGCAACACTGGACGTCCACCACTGGAAAATGATGATATCCGCCTTCCTCAGCTGGGCTGCAGCCCTCATCCACGAAATGGGACTATACCAATCAAGGAGTTCCATGACTTTTACTTCAGTCTTGTATGATACTGTAGAGAGAGGATTCCCTACCCGCTTCCACCCGGGAAAAAATCTTCTGGGCAGCATGTTGCGAAAGAGGACTGCCGTTACCTCTGTCGATTCTGAAATTGCATTAGCGAGCCTGATGGTATAATAACTGATCCCGGAGAGAAAGCGGATCGATGGCCCTACAAGGACCACCCGGACTTTCGGTTTCATGGGGACCGTCCTGATCGCTGGGAGATCTCGCACGGCCCAGGAATCCCAGTGAACAGAGAATAAGTGTTGCGGCCAGACACCCGTAGCAGAATAAACTTTGGGAGATAAAACTCCGTGAGGGATCCGGACTCCTCCGGGCAAATTGAATGAGATATCAGGTTCCACCCCCGCTCAAAAGAGATGCTCACGCTCTCTTCTTGGAATTGGAGGCTAATAGGTTTTCCGGGATAATTCACTCGCAAGAAATAATCTCCTTTGAAACCAAATGGAGTCTTGTGACAGAGAAGCCTGCGTTTTTTCAGCAGTTTATGAATATGGAAGCGGTGAGACGCCAGAGCCTTATTCATATCGGCACGAATATCGCCATCACCGCGGTTGGATTTCTCTCAACGTTCTATTTTGCCCATGTTCTTGGGCCCGCAATCCTTGGTGCCTATTTTCTATTTCTTGCATACTTTTCACTCTTCAACCTAGTCGTTGACGGCGGATTTGGTGGTGCCACAGCTAAAAGAATGAGTGAGGGAAAAGATCAGGAAGCGTTTTATTCTGCAGCAGTATCATTGCGCCTCCTCCTTCTTGTGGTATCTATAGGAATGCTATTTGTGATCCGACCTTATATTGCTGATTTGGATTCTTCAGATTTGTTTTGGTGGCTGTTACTTGCCCTTCTTGTAAATCTGCCGTTATGTATTGCTTCTAGTGGGAATTACGGCTTGGGTAAGACTGGTGTGGTGCAAGGGGCTAATCTACTGAACAACCTCACAAGAATTATCCTTCAGATTATTTTTGTATTCTTTGGATACCAGATTGCTGGCCTTGCAGGAGGATTTATTGTCGGTCTTACAATCGGATTTCTTTTTAATTACCGATACCTTGAAGTGCGGATTGGCCGGTTCACTAAAGGCCATCTAAAAAGTCTCTTTACCTTTTCGTTCTGGTCATTTTTAGCTTGGAGTGGACTTCTCGTTCTTACAACTGTTGACGTAGTGCTCATCGGCTATTTCATGGGGAACTCCGAGGTCGGTGTTTATCGTGTCGCTCTCCAGCTGGCCTCTCTTGGGGTATTTGTCGCCCTCGCATTGGAATATGTCCTTTTTCCACGATTCAGTGGCTGGAATGAAGAAGGAAGCTATGAAATCATTGGAACTGCCCTCTCACGGGCGTATACGTACTCCCTTGTATTGGCAGTCCCCTTCTGTGTCGGTGGCTGGTTACTCGGCGACAAGCTTCTCTATTATTTTTATGGGGAAGCATTCACCACCGGCACTCTTGCCCTCATGGTCCTCCTGCCACTCTATGTCATCTATGTGTTTCAGTACCTCCAGATGATGACCTTAAACTCCCTCGATCACCCGAAAGACTCCTTCTGGATCACTTCAGTCATTGTCATAGTGAACATCGTGCTGAACGTTCTCCTGATCCCGGTCATGGGGATAACCGGGGCAGCCGTTGCCACCCTGATTGCGATTCTGATAAGTTCCGTTCTCGGATATTTCGTTCTCGGAAAATATATCCCCATGAAAATCGAGAGAGAACCAATCCTGCATATTATCGCGGCGACTGGAATAATGGCTCTCATTGTAGGAGGAATGCGGTTTCTGTTTCCTATTGAAAACCTGGTATATCTCATTGTGCTGGTTATCCTGGGATCGTTGGTCTATTTTGTTCTCCTTCTCAGGATCGACAGGGATATCCGTGATGAACTGAAAGCGATGGCAACCCAGGTAGGCATCTTCTGGCCTGAATTTCTGTAACACGGTAATTATACCCGGAAAACCTATATCCCCGGAACTCTACCTTCCACCAAGGAGAGAAACGGATGATTCTCAGTCTGGACACGGAATTGGCAAAGCTCACCGCCATCGCAGCCGAAAAAGGGGTAACAGCAAAAAGAATACCCGCATCAGACGTCGTCGTTTCGGACTGGGTCCGCTTCAAATGTCGATTTGGGTGTAAAGGTTATGCTAAGCACTTTGGCTGCCCCCCGTATGCTCCTTCTCCTCATGATACCCGGGCAATGGTCGGTGAATACCAGACTGGTCTTCTCCTCCGGTTCGACGGGGTTCCCGGCCATGAGTCATTCGGACCGGACGATCTTCCCGAAGATTTCCACCACTTCTACAAGGATCTCATCCTATGGGTAAACACTACGGTCCACACGATAGAAAAAACAGCCTTTTATGACGGATTTTACAAAGCCTTTGGGTTTGGAGGATATCCCTGCATCTTCTGTGAGGAATGTATTGCTGAGCAGTGCGAGGGAATGGTTGATGAAAGTATGCGAAGGAAATGCCGGCACATGGACCTTGTCCGGCCGAGCATGGAATCAGCGGGGATTGATGTGTTCGCCACGGCAAAGAACGCCGGGTGGGAGCTCTCCACTATCCCGTGCAGGGATATGGAGTATGGAAAAGTGATCCACAGCAATATTGTATCGATAGGGCTTGTGCTTCTTGAATAACCATATTTCAGGTTTTATCGATGCATTCCGAAGAGATATACCGGATTTTCATTCGTATTTTAGTCGATAATGAGCGGAATAATCCCGCTACAAACAATGTTAATCCCCGAAAGGAAATTTTCCTCCCGGACGGGAATTATCTGAACCAGAACCCCACATTCTCTGAAACTTAACCACACGTATAAATAGAGTGAAGGGAAGAATTACCGCTAGAAGGGTATCCATGCCCTTGTGATACTCTCCGGAGTGATTTACATGGCTGAATTTGCCAATGCATTTTATGGAAACGTCAGTCCCCGGAAGCTTACGCACAGCGAGCTCGTGCGTGCGATCCGGCTGATGGTAACCGATGAGTACGAAGCGATCTCGATCTATACCCAGCTCGCTGAATCGATTGATAACGAGCTCGCAAAGGAAGTCCTGATCGACATTGCAAACGAAGAGCGAGTCCATGCGGGAGAGTTTCTTCGACTGTTAAAAGAGCTGGCGCCCGATGAAGAGCAATGGTATGCGGATGGGGCAGCGGAGGTAGAGGCAGAGATCGCAAAGATGGCCGGCGCCCCTGCGGAAAAGGGGCAGGCTGAAGGCGGAGATGCAAAACCTTTGACTATCGGGTCATTGAAGGAGTGAGAGACAATGGAATTGAAATACCTCGGAAGAGACGATGCGCCAATAAAGGCGGAAACGTGGAACCTGCTCGATCAGACGATGGTGGAGGCAGCGAAGAGCATTCTCGCAGGGAGAAGGCTGCTATCCATCGAGGGGCCTTACGGCCTTGGCCTGAAAGGGGTCCCGCTCGAGGACTGTTCAGTTGGAGAATGCCTTCTTGTGAGCAAGTTCGTGCCGGTCCACATGATCAGCACCACTTTCACTCTTGGGGTGCGTGACCTGATTGCCTACGAGCAGAACGGGCTCCCCTTCGGAACGTCCCAGCTGATCGATGCAGCAATCAAGTGCGCAAAGATGGAAGATTCGATCATATTTGAAGGGGTAGCCGGGGCTTCCGGTCTCCTGAATGCAGAGGGAGTGAACGGGCAGAAACTGACATCGTGGAATAGTGTCGGAAAGGCCGCTGACGATATTATCCAGGCGATGATCACCCTCGACGAGGCAGGGTACCATGGACCTTACGCTCTGGCCCTGGCGCCCTCCCGCTACAACCTGCTCTTCCGCCGCTATCTCCAGGGCATAGGAACCGAGCTCGAGCACATCAGGACCATCGTCACCGGGGGGGTCTTCAAAGCTCCGGCGCTGAAGAGCGGCGGGGTGCTTCTCGCAACAGGGAAACAGTATGCCTCGATCGTACTCGGCCAGGATATGACCACGGGATTTGTCGGTCCGGTGGGAGACAGCCTCGAGTTCTCCATCTCTGAGAGCCTTGCCCTCCTGGTAAGGGAACCAGCCTCGATCTGTGTGCTCAAAGAGAAGGCGTAAATCCTTTTTTCCGATGAAAATGGCTCAGCCACTTTCATCCTTTATTCGCAACCGAATGGCGCTCAAGGGAGTTTATATGAAGTGCCTCCGGCACTTTCATCCTGTAAGCGGGTCTCAAGACGGTACATTATTTGACGCTTTCTGAATTTATCCGGAATCCGGGAGTTCGCGGAAATCCTGAGCATCGTAGTTGAACGTCAGAAAGACCCCCTTTAGCCGGTTCAATCATCGGATACCCTTGGTGCCGGTAAAAAAGGGATCGTGCCATCGAGGTGTCCGCTCTCATTAGTTATACAGAGCGATTTCAGGATGGTCACTGTTGCTCGCTTGTCAAGAGGCTGGTTGTCATTACCGCATTTGGGCGAAAAGATACAGGCGGGGCATCCCGTCTCACAGGGACATTCTTGGACAAGTTGGAGAGCATGGGCAGAGATCTCCTCGAACAGATAGTATGCCTTCTCCGAAAGTCCGATCCCCCCTTCGTACCCGTCATAGACGAACACTACCGGCCTCGCGGTCTCCGGGTGCACTGGTAGAGAAACACCTCCGATGTCCCACCGATCACACAGGACATAGAGCGGCATCATAGCGATGAATGCATGCTCGGAACCATGCAGCCCCCCGTCAGGATCAGATCCCTCCGCTTGGATAACCTCCCTTGTCCCCTCGGGAGGAGAGAACCAGAGAGCCCGTGTCGCGAAGGTGAGGGCAGGGAGATCCAGGGCCTCCACCCCGAGAAGTGTATCCCCGCGGATAATCTTGTATGCATAATACTGCTCGGTCACTTCGACGTCACCAAAGCTGATGGGAATATCATGAAGAGTTTTGGTCTCGATGACCTTCCGGACCGTGATCTCAACGGATTTCAGGGGTCGGGTGTAATAATCGACCTCCGTTTTACTCACCCTGATAATGCCATGGTGAATGTCCATCGAGTCAACAAGAAACTGGTCGCCCTGGTGAAGGAGAACTGCCCCCTGGTGGGCCTCCCTGAACGCCTGGTTCCGGTCCATCGTCTCGAGTGTCCGGCCTTCCGTCACAACCCTGAAGGAGTCGGGCGAGGTGCTTCCCATCCGGACGAGTTCGTGCGGTCTCCTGCTCCCGGAATAGACGAATCCCCGGGGAGTTTTTGAGATGAGCCGTTCCTTTTCCAGGGCATCGATCGCAGGACCGGTCTCTGTGCCAAAAAGTGCGAAGTTCTCCATGGTGATTGGCAGCTCTGCGGCAGCACAGAGGATCTGCCCGGAGAGAATGTACGGATTTCCCAGATCGATGATTGCACGCTCGAGGGGGGCACCAAAGAAAAGATCGGGATGACGCAGGAAGTACTGGTCGAGCGGATCCCCGCCGGCGATCAGGAATGCAGCCGATGGAGTTCCATTCCTGCCGGCCCTCCCGGCCTGTTGCCATGTCGCCATCATAGTCCCCGGATACCCGGCCATGATGACTGCATCAAGGGACCCGATATCTATCCCAAGCTCGAGTGCGTTTGTCGATACCACGCATCGCAGATCTCCTGATTTCAACCGTTCTTCGATCATCCGGCGCTCTTCGGGAAGATACCCTGCACGGTAGGAACAGAGCTCCTCCGGTCTCCCTTGCCTGGTCCGGACCATCCTCTCCCTCGCCCTGAGCGCAACCAGTTCGGCGGTTTTCCGTGACCCGGTAAATGCGAGAGTCTGGATGTGGTGACGGATACATTCGGTTATCAGGTCAGCGGCCTCCCTGTTGAGGGACGATGGTCGGTTTGGATCGTCATAAGGATTGATCATGACAAAGTGCCTGGGTCCGTGGGGTGCACTGTCTCCTTTGATAAGGGTAAACGGAAGCCCGCAGCATCGTTCGGCAAACTCCCTGGGATTGGCAAGGGTTGCGCTGGAAAGGAAACAACGGGGATCTGAGCCGTAATGCCGGCAAAGACGCAACAGTCTCCGGATCAGAAAGGCCATCTGGGAACCCTGAACTCCACGGTATCGATGGGCTTCATCGATCACGATGAAGGAGAGGCCCCTGAAGAATGAACTCCACTGGTGGTGCCAGGGCAGTATCTGGTGCAGTTCATGCGGATTGGTCAGAATAATGCGTGCCGATCTTCTGATACGTGGTCGCTTGTCTGCCGGGGTATCTCCATCGTAAAGGGCTGGTGACACCCTGATTCCGGTACCTTTTTCCATTTCCTGGACTGCTTTCAGCTGATCATTTGCCAGTGCCTTTGTCGGGTACAGGAACAGCGCTGTCGATATGGGATTCCGACCCAGGGTCTCGAACACAGGGAGGAGGAAGGCGAGGGTCTTTCCCGATGCGGTGGAGGTCGCAAGGACGATGTTCTCACCGCGCATGGCTGCCTCCATGGCTGCGGCCTGGTGGCGGTAAAGCCGGATACCCCTTGAGTTGAGATAGGCACTGGTGCGGGAGGAGAGATGACAGATGCCGTATTCTCCCTCACTCCGGGCAAATTCCTTAATGGTGGATATGTGCCTCGAAAAAGAGGGGTCCTCTGAAAGCCCATGCAGGAGGGAGTTCACGGTCATGATACACACTCCCCCTGCAGGAAGAAGAAGAGCCGGGCAAGCGAAACAAGATCCTGCCGGTTGTGGGTCACGATCGGGACGAGGGGGCCGGGATTTCCTGTTGTCATGAACGCTTCGTAAAATTCCGGCACCATCGCCCCCGGGATATCATCCCCTCTTCCGGTGCGGAGGATCCGTTGCTCAAGGGTCACCAGTCGGCAGTCAGGAAGTTCGCCTCTCCAGCGCCTCCGTGAGAAATGGAGAAGGTCGTAATGAGGATTCCCTATCACAGCCGGCCTGCCGTAGAATGCAGCACGTCCTGCAAGATAGGGGATATCGAATGCTTTCCCGTTGTAGCTGATCAGAACCCGGTCCCCCTCCAGCTGATCCATGACTGCTGAGATGGCCGGGACCTCTTCGCTGATGTCCCTCAATAGATATTGTGAGATACACAGCTCACCCGACCGGATCTCTGCAATACCGAAGAGAATGATCGGCCGCGAGAAGATGCCGAGTGTCTCGATATCAATAAAGATCAGATCGCGGGGCTGGTAGAACCCGGCAGTGAGAAGGCATGAGGGATGGGAGGGTGAGAGCCACCTGGAGATGAGTTGTTCGATTGGCTGAATCTCATGTCCTGAAAGGATTGTCATGGTTTCACGGGCAGCTTTCCCATATCTCCGGTGAACGGCAAGATCGACAATCGTGGCATACCCTCTGGCCTTCAGCTCCCTCTCTTTTCTCCTCCCGATACCATAGACAAGCGTGAGGTCCGAGAGAAGAGTGGACCGGATCGCGGCTTTATTGATCCCCTTCAGATCCAGTGGCTCTCGGGAAGGGATGCAGTAACAGGTCCCTTCGTAGGTGTCACATTCCCGACCGTGAAAAATCTCATCGAGAGTTTTATCGCCGTAGGTTGCCATAGCGGCATGCAATTGTGCTGTTGCCCGCGTATGCAGGGACTCGAAGACATACCTGTCATGGAAACCGGTTCGGAATATGGAATCATTCCGGATAACAGCATAATCATGGGATTCCCCGATCCGGGATCGCCATTGCCTGCTTATCGAGGGATAAACATGACCTGATTCCATTCGCGCTATGCTGCTCTTGATCCTCTCTCCCTTTAATCCGGGGCGTGCACGGTGAAAGTGACCAGGGGTTCGAAAATCCCATATATCCCCGGTATCTATTTGTAAGTATCTCGATACCAGAACCGGCCTGATTGCCGGGATGAGCAGCAGGAAAGGCGAGACAATTGATCGATATCTTCATACGTGGCATGGTAAAGACCTCGGGGGTGCTCCTGGATCTCCTTGATCAGGCCGGGGTTCACCACCACTATTCACTCAATGAAACAGGAAAGGTACTCTGCAGGGAACTCTTCCACTTCATGATCCTTGGTGGTCCGGTGAATATCAGTAATGAAGAGGAATGTGGCGATGAAAAAAAGCGTGCCAGGAGTAACCGTGTGGCTGCGATCCGATCAGCAGCAGCACCGTCGCTTGATCAACCCTGGCAGATCTGGAGTCTGCTCCATGAAGTCATTGTAAACGGGAGTTATCGGAATGGAACCTGAAGCCTTCCTGATCGATCTCGATGGAGTGCTGTATGTCGGGGGATCACCAGTTCCGGGTGCCATCGATACGATTTCATATCTGCGAGAGAACGACTATCCCTTCCGGTTCGTGTCCAACACGACAAGGAAGTCCCGGATGACCATCTCCCGGCAGCTCGAATCCATGGGATTTGAAATCCCCGTCTCCCATATCTTTACTCCTTCAATGGCAGCGGTGTCGTATATCACAGGAAAAGGCGGAACCGAAGCTGCCATCCTTACCACCCCTGATGTTTCTGCTGAAATGGGCTGTGAAGGAATAAAGAACCGGGAGCAGAGTACAAAATTCGTCATTGTAGGCGATGGTGGCGATCTCTTCAACTATCCTGTCCTGAACAACGCATTTCGCAATATCATCGGAGGAGCGGAACTTATCGCGCTGGAAAAGGACAGGTACTGGATGGGGAATGATGGGCTTATGCTCTCCGCAGGACCTTTTGTCGCAGCACTTGAGTTTGCCACTGGAACCAGGGCGGCGGTGATGGGAAAGCCCTCCCGTGAATTTTTCATGCGTTCCCTCGCCTCAATGAATGCAGCCCCTTCCCGTACTGTCATGATCGGGGACGATGTCGAAACTGATATCGGAGGAGCGGAGGCGGCGGGTCTTTGGGGAATCCTCGTAAGGACCGGGAAGTTCCGGCAGGAAGCCCTTGAAAGTGCCCCTTTGACCCCGAAAAAGATCATATTCTCGATTGCCGAACTGCCCCGCCTCCTTGCTTCAGGGGAGCTCTGTCCAGACCAATGACGAAAAAGTCCCTCGTCATCTTGGTTATTGCTCTATTGGCAGTATTCCTCCTCTCATCCGGCTGCGTCAGTTATATTCACAGTTTTTTTCCCGCGGCGTCCTATCCTGAAATCGAACCACAGCGGGGAGTGACGCTCCACACAGTCCCGGACTATTCCTTTCCCTATGAGGATTTTTTGGTCACCCTCTCTTCAGACGTTGACCCTGAAGTCTATGCAGGGGCACAATCGGCCGAGAAAGGGGTGAGGATCTATGATACTTCGATTGGCGATGATGAATGGCGATCAGGCCTCTATAAGGCCATGACCCTGGACCCTGCTCAGGATACGTTCTTTGACAACCTGACCGGGGAGTTCAGCCAGGTCAGAGCCACGTATGATCTCGACTCAGATGCATATCTCGAACTGATGGCGGTGTTCGTCCAGTCCCTCTCGTACAGGAACCAGAATCTTTCAAGCCCGAAATATCCCATCGAGACATATCGTGACAGGGAAGGGGATTGCGATGACAAGAGCATGCTCCTTGCAGGGCTTCTCGCTCATGAAGGTTATAATGTCTCCCTCCTCTATTTCGGGCCCGAACAGCACATGGCGGTCGGGGTAGCCTGTCAGGAAATGGGCTTCCATGATACCGGGTATGCCTATATCGAGACCACGAGGGTGAGTTTTGTCGGGAGCGAAGCTGGATCATTAGAAGGGAACATTACGCTCGTATCGGATCCGCTCGTCATCCCCATAGGGAGGGGGACGAAAGGATACACTCGTTGTGGTGAGATCCGTGCTATCAACGATGAGCTGTTCAACATCAGCGCACGCCTGGAATTACTCGCGACAGATCTCCGTGGTCGGGAGTCCTCGCTCTTCTCCCGCCGTTCAGACATTGAGGCCATGGGACGCCAGCTTGAAACGATGTTGGCAGAAGGAGATTATTTCAGGTATAACCGGCTGGTATCGGAATACAATACCGGGGTCTCTGATTATAACCAGGATCTTGAAGCATATCAGGAAATCTCTGATGAATACACCCGTCTTGCCGAACGGTATAATTACATCATCTCGCATGAACATGACCGGGAAGGAACCTATCAGTTTTTATTCAAGGGACATTCGTAAACATCGATCTGAAAGGGCAGAATTTTATTATTGGGGCTGACCGCTACAATAGTTCAATATTTTTGATTGGAATGATCAAAATACATCTTTTATGGATAATACTCTCCATATGTGATAAATATAAACATGTGAACGGGCGTAGCATGTTGATAGCATGATTGACCTGAAAACCATTTTACTCGATCTGATTAAGACAAAAGATCTTCAAAAATGGGTTAATCATAGGTATAAAAATGAATCAAGAGTAATTTTGAGTAAATCCACTTTAAATGCCATCAATGAATTTAAATTCGATGGTGATATCCGACTACCTGGAAACGAATGGACATATAAAAATATAGATTCGATTGGTCAGGTGTTGACTGATTATCATTTTACGGATCTTCAACCAACAGACCGAGTCCTGGATATTGGAGCTAATATTGGTATATTTTCCCTTCTTGCAGCGAAGAAAGGATGTAAAGTGACTGCTCTGGAACCACTATTTCACCAGGAACTACAACATAATCTAGCCTATAATAATTTGAAAGCCACAGTTTTACCGTATGCGCTTGGATCAGGGAGTTATGTCGATATCGATTTCGCAGGAAAAAAAGCCAGAGTTCCGATAATAACTATGAAAAAGATAACGGAAATGCACGGTCCCTTCAATTTCCTAAAATGTGATTGTGAAGGGGGTGAATGGACCCTTCAACCGGAAGATCTCAAAGGATTCAGAAGGTTAGAGATGGAATTGCATCACTGTACTCATCAGGTCCAGCCCGTTAACTGGTCTCTAGTAGACTGGATAGAGGATAATTTCGTAACTGAAATTGAAACATTGAAGAAGAATCGCTTGTGGCTGCTGCATGCCTACATTGGATAATTGAGAAAAGTGCATGCTTGCCCTGCTTACATTTGCGCTTCCTGATTCGTGTCACTCCTCATAAAATTCGAGTTCCGGAACTTTCCTCGTTTTTCCCGCCGGAACCTCGCATCGCTCGATCCGCTCAATTGCTTTCTGGCAGTACTGGGGGGATATATCAATCCCGATGAATCTCCTGGAATGCTTCCAGGCAACCAGGGTAGTGGTCCCTGCACCGTTAAAGGGATCAAGGACGATGTCATTCCGGTACGAGAACAGTTTTAGTAACCTCCGGGGAATCTCTTCCGGAAACATGGCAGGGTGACCATACTCCTTCATTCTTGTCTCTGGGGGGATGCTCCATCGTCCGATCACCCATTCCTTGAACTCCTCATCGGTGATATCGATATCCTCCTTCAGACCTGCCTTTTTATGGGTCTCCTTGTCAAAGACCTCAACGAACTCCCATGTATACTTGAGGTACGGCATCGAAGGGGATTTCCAGCTTCCCCATGCGGTGTACTTGGCGTTGTAATTGTTCTTCTCCCAGAGGATCTCGGCCTTCCAGAGGAGGCTCAGTCTCATAAGCTGCGAGGAGATGATGTGGTGGGTCGGGATGTAGTCTGAGAAGAGAGGCTGGATGTTCACAGCGAGCCTTCCCCCCGGTTTGAGGACCCGTGCGCATTCCTGCCATATTGCAAAGAGTTCTGAAAAATAGGCATTCCACTCATAGGTGTCATCGTGGGGGTCCTCCGCGTATCTCTGTCCGAAGTTATAGGGGGGTGATGTAACAATGATATCCACGCTGTTTTCCGGGATCCTGTTCAGGATCTTCGCGGCATCGCCGCAGAATATCCGGTTGATGAACGGTTGCACCCCTTCTGGTTCGTCTATGGGTATCATTGCATTTGAACGCCGGCTCCCCCCCCGGACAAGGGATTTTCCGGCCTTGTCCGTGACCTTCTCCTCCCTCCTCTTCCCTGGCATCTGATTCTAATGGGGGCTCTCGGGGCTTTATTGTGCCGGACGATATGGCAGGGTGAAAACCGTTTAATCCCGGGGTGCATATACACTAAAGACGATCGCAGATGCTGGATATTGAGGATCTCCATGTGGAGATAGGGGGCAGGGAGGTGCTTCATGACATCAACCTCCATATCGGAGAAGGGGAGACGCATGTTCTGATGGGCCCGAATGGGTCCGGAAAGACAACCCTTCTTCGAGCTATCATGGGTTTTGCCGGGCTGACCATCACCGAAGGTCGGATCACCTTCAAGGGACTTGACATCACCCATATGCCCCTTCACGAAAGGGCTAAGCTGGGGATGGGGATGCTCTTCCAGAGACCTCCCACCATCGCCGGTCTCAAACTTGGCAAGCTGCTCGAGGTCACTTCAGGAGGGGATCTGAACCGGGTAAATGAGTACTCCGAGTACCTCCACATGGATAAGTTCCTCGACCGTTCCATCAACCTCGGATTTTCCGGAGGTGAGATAAAGCGAAGCGAAGTCCTCCAGCTGATGATCCAGAAACCGGATTTTGTGATGCTCGATGAACCGGAGAGCGGGGTTGACCTCGAGAATATATCCCTTATCGGTAATGCCATCGCCAAGCTGGTCGACAAGGATGTTCATATCGTAAACCGGAAGAAGAGCGGGCTTGTGATCACCCATACCGGGTATATCCTTGATTATCTGGATGCAGACTTCGGGCATGTAATGTGCGACGGAGTCTTCAGGTGTCATGGAAATCCTCGTGAGATCCTCAAGGTGATCAAGACATCGGGTTACAAGGAGTGCCTCGCATGCCAGAAGATATAGAGCAGATGGAGGACCTTTCCAGCACGGAAAAGGAGCGGCTCGCACAGACAGGTCTCGAAGTGGATATGAAGAACCGCTCAGGGAGCTTCTTCCAGGTCGATCACGATATCCGACAGGTTGCATCGATGGAGAAGGGCATCGAGGTCCTTGCCATTGGTGAGGCACTCAAAAAGTATGACTGGCTGCAGGACTATTACTGGAAGCTGGTGCCAAAGGACAAGGACCAGTACACGAAATTCGTTGCCGACCAGCCTGAACCCCGGGGATTTGTGATCATTGCCCGAAAGGGGAGCAAGACGTTATATCCCCTCCAGGCCTGCCTCTTCCTTTCAAAGACCCCGGTCCAGCATGTTCACAACCTCATTATCGCAGAAGAAGGTTCAGAGCTCCATATCATCTCAGGATGTGCAAGTGCTTCCTACACAAAGACGGGATCTCATGTGGGGGTAAGCGAGTTCTATGTAGGGAAGGGAGCCAGGGTGACTTCAACCATGATCCACAACTGGGGTGAGGAGATCAGCGTCTTCCCACGGAGTGCAGCGCTTGTTGAGGAGGACGGGGTCTTCCTCTCCAATTATGTCTGCATGCAGCCGGTGCGAAAGATCCAGATGGCTCCTGTTGCCTACCTCAAAGGGAGAAATGCAATCGGCCGGTTCTCAAGCATCACCGTCACCACCCCTGGATCGTACATGGACTTGGGATCAGTGGTTCATCTCTCTGCAGAAGGAACAGGTGCAGAGCTGCTCACCCGGGCAATCACCACTGGCGGCACGCTCATCTCCCGGGGTCTGATTGAAGGGGAGGTAGGGCATACGAAAGGCCATATCGAGTGCAAAGGACTCATCCTCAAGGACGGGGTTATCCATGCCATCCCCGAGATAAAAGGGAACGTCGTGGATACTGAGTTATCCCATGAAGCTGCGGTGGGAAAGATCGCCCGTGATGAGATTGAGTACCTGATGTCACGGGGACTGGATGAGAGCGTGGCGACCTCAACCATAATCAGGGGATTCCTTGACGTGAAGATTGAAGGCCTCCCCGAGGTCCTGCAGAAACAGATAGACTCCGCGATCGATGCTGCGGAGAAGAGCGGATTCTAAAAGAGAGAGGCGGGATGACAGGCACTGACCCATGGGAGTCTGCTCGGGAACGGATGGTCGAGACCCAGATTGCGGCACGCGGAGTCGGCGATGAACGGGTTCTCTCAGCAATGCGCCGGGTCCCCCGCCATCTGTTTGTGCCCGCGGAAGTACGCAAGTCCGCATACAGCGACTATCCTCTCCCCATTGGTCACGGCCAGACAATCTCGCAGCCCTACATCGTTGCGATGATGACCTCCCTGCTCCAGATCCAGCCGGACGATCGTGTGCTTGAGGTTGGATCGGGAAGCGGGTACCAGGCAGCGGTTTTGGGAACCCTGGCGCGGGAGGTTATCTCGATCGAACGTATCCCCGAAGTGGCGCAGCTTGCGAAGGAGAATCTTGCCGATGCCGGAATCACCAATATCACGGTTGTCATTGGAGATGGCACCCTCGGGTTTCCTGGAGGTGCGCCATATAACGGCATATTGATCACGGCCGCAACCCCTTCGATTCCCCCACCGCTGGTTGAACAACTTGCGGAGGGGGGGAGACTCGTTGCCCCTGTGGGATCAAGGGATCTCCAGGAGCTGGTACGGCTGACAAGGAGGGGTCATGACCTGACCCGCGAGTCTTTTGGCGGGGTGGTCTTTGTGCCGCTGCTCGGCAAACACGGGTGGAAGCAGTGAGTAAAAACGGGAGGATCTATGATATCACCCGGCCGCTTGCTCCCGGATGCATAGTGTATCCGGGAGACATTGTTCCGGGATTTGCCCAGGAAGATCACGGGAATTACCTGATCACCGAGATACGAATAAGCAGTCATTCCGGTACTCACATCGATGCTCCATCCCACTATCTCGAGCAGGGTGCCAGCGTCGATCAAATCCCCCTTACACACCTGATGGGGTGGTGCAGGGTAATTGACGTTACCCGTGTCCAAGGTGAAATCAAAAAGAGCGATCTTGAAGAAAATATCAGAGGCGCGAAAAAAGTCCTTCTCAAGACCTCATTTTCAGAACGGAACGAATTCGTCGAGGATTATCCCTCCTTTGGGGTTGAGGCTGCGGAATTCCTTGCGGCTCGACGTATTCATTGTGTGGGGACCGATGCCCCCTCAATCGAGGAGTACAAATGCAACGGATCAGTTCACAGGACCCTCCTCTCAGCAGGGACGGTGATTATCGAAATGCTCGATCTCTGGAGAATTCCGGAAGGAGACTACTGGATGATTGCCCTTCCGCTGCGGTTGAGCGGGCTTGATGGATCTCCCTGCCGGGCTCTCCTGTTCGAGGGGTGGGAGGTGGAACCCCCATCATGGACCTTATACGAAGTGCAATAAAGAGACTGGAAACGAGAATCGAAGGATCGGGATCAGAGGAAGGAGTAGTCAGGATTGATATTGATCCTGACAGGGTTGTCTGCCAGTATGAAAAGGGTGCCTGCCTGAAAGCAGCGTATGGCGGGCGGTCCTCCGAGTTTGTCACTATGGATCCATTGACGGCAACAACCCGGATCGGATTCATGTTCGGTGCAAAGCTGGAACAATCGCGGCAACGGGCTGCGGCATGCGCTATCCTGAATGTGGTTGCAGGATTTTTCTGCATTTCCCGTGTCCTCAAGTCCTGCCCTCCCGAATTTCATCGTGAGTGCCTTGCTGCCCTCCGCTGCGAGATCGGGGATGCCCCGGTCTACCCGGTTGGGATGATGGCGGCAGCAAAAGAAAAATTTTCCAATCTGGTGCCAGATCCTGATGCTGCAGAGATTATTCTAGTCGTTGGTGATGGACTGATCCACCCTGAGATCGGCGATCTTATTGAAAAATATCGGGAAGAAAAAAGGGTCCTCTTCCTCTCCCCCTCCACGGGGGGGGTAAGTGCCCTGCTAGGATGTGAATTCTGGTGCCCGTTTGGGAAAATATGATCCTTTTTTTCCGGGTATTCACCACCTGTTGCACTCGCTGGACCTGTGAAGCGACCTGTTCCGAATCAGTAGACCTTACAGATGGAAGAGAATAATTAACCTGTTCTTGTGAGGATACCTGGTAACAGAGGGTTTGTGTCGTATTAATCATGGCAGGATCTGATCCCTTCAAGTTCCCTCTTTTATTCCGTGTGTCTGGCCTTGCAACCGTTCAAAATAGTCTACGACGATTATCATTATGGATGTGAGGGGGGGTTATCGCAATACAGAATGCATGGAGTGTCCCACGGGAATCGGATCATACCCTCGATTGTGGTTAGAAGTTAAAATAAATGTATTTTGGGTTTTGTTTCGAAATTTATACCAGATTATTGGAGGGTTCACAAACTATTAACATAATGGAACCTTAACATGTGCTGAGTATACAATGGTGAGGTCAACAATGGCAGATACCGGTTTGTTTCGATACAGGAATATAGGCGTTATTGTCATCTTAATTATCCTTGCAGCATTTTCCCTCTGGATACGGGTGCTCCCCTTGTTCGGGCCCCAGGCCGCCGACATTTTGAGTATTGTGGGGAGTGATGATCCCCTCTATAATCTCCGGCAGATCGAACAGATCCTCGCCAATTTCCCTGGCTACAGCTGGTTTGAGGCAATGACACTCTTTCCCACGGGCCAGCCTGTGCCGTGGGGACCGTTGTTTACCTTTATCTGCAGTGTTATCTGCCTTCTGGCAGGAGCAACAACGCGGACGGAGATCATCCAGGCTGCCCTCTGGGTACCACCTCTCCTCGCGGCATTGATGGTACCGGTCATCTTTGTCCTTGTCAGGAAAATCTGGGACTGGAAAGCGGGACTCATCGCAGCTGCCCTTATTGCCGTTATCGGTGGGCAGTTCTTCTTCCGTTCTCTGGCCGGATACCTTGACCATCACATAGCCGAAGTCCTTTTCAGTACAATTTACTGCATAGCGTACATCTATACCATTGATCTCTGCTCCAAAAGCCCAATCGATCTGAAACAGTGGAAATCTCTTAAAATACCCGTGCTCGTCTCCTGCATTACCGGCGTTGCCTATGTCCTCGGCTTCCTCACCATGCCGACCATGATCCTCTTTGCCTTCATCACTGCCCTCACCACCATTGGTCTCTTCATTTTCGAATATTATCATGGGAGGCACGGGGAATACCTCGTCATAATCAATTCGGTGGTGTTCGGTATTGCACTGCTCGTCTCTCTCTTCTTCCTTCCTTCCAGTGGATTCGCGCTCTATTACTATTCCCTAGGTCACCCCATCTCATATCTGCTCCTGATTGTTGGGACTATCATCCTATACTCACTCTCCTGGCTCCTGAAGGGAAGACCAAAATACAGCTATCCAGCTGTCGTGATCGGTCTCTCACTGGTCGGCATTCTCGTTATGGCGTTAGCGCTTCCAACCTTGTATCAGACATTCGTTGAGGGACTCACGGCATTCTTCGGACTCAGTCCCTATACCGTCACCATCCAGGAGGCACGACCGTGGACGCTCTCGGAAGCTTGGGCCGTCTTTAATTTTGGCCTCTTGCTAATGATTGGGGGGATCCTCGTCCTCCTGTATAAGACCTGGAAGGAATACCTGCCAGGACATATTTTCGTCCTCATCTGGTCGTTCTTTATCATCATCGCAGCATTCCGGGAAGTCCGGTACGAGTATTATCTGGCTGTGAACATTGCACTGCTCGGCGGTATCTGTGTTGGATTCGCCCTTGAACATGCCTGGCCGGATATCCAGGCCATGGGAAAAAAGGCGGCCATAAAAGAACCAGAACCAGAACAGAAGGAAGCGAAGGGATCAGCGAAGAAGAAGAAAGCCGATCGTACATCCCAGAAATCAACCAGAAAAGCCGTTTCAAAATCGAAGATCAACTATGTCAATATCCTCTTTGCCGGACTTGCATGTGCCTTTGCTCTCATCTTCGCGGTACTATCGTTACAGCAGCAGTATGCCGTGGCATCTTCCGAGGGGATACGGATGAACCAGGACTGGCGGGAATCCCTGGAATGGATGAACGGCAATACTCCTGTAACCGGAGTGGATTATTATACCATATACGAAAAAGACAACTTTACCTATCCGGCAACAGCATATGGTGTCATGTCGTGGTGGGACTACGGCCATATGATCACCTATCTTGCCAACCGGATTCCGAACTCGAATCCGTTCCAGGCGGGAGTAGCTGGACCGAACGGTTCTGCGACATTCTTCGTATCAGGGATGGAATCGGCCACCAACCAGGTTGCGAACAATCAGGGTACCCGGTATGTGGTGACCGATATCGAGATGGCGACAGGCAAGTTCTGGGCGATGGCTACCTGGTACAATGCGACAGAAAAGCAGGCCCCGTATCAACCTACCTACTACATACCCGATCCCGCCAATCCAGGAACCTATCAGCCACTCACCGGATACACAGACCAGTATTTCATAACTACCGTATCGAGATTGCACAACTTCGATGGCTCCTCCACTCCCGCGGGAGAAGTCTACTATATTGAGTATACCACTTCAATCGGCACCATGTCAGACCAGCGGATAATCACAAAGGCAACTGTGATGGATGCTGAGGAAGCACATGCTGCTGCGGCCCGGTATAACCAGCAGGCGCAACCTGGGACTGGTGCTGCTGTAATAAGTACTAATTTCATCCAGCCGACAACCGATATCCCGGCAATGAGCCATTACCGGCTCGTCCATGAATCGCCGACCAACGTGTTCTCCGGTACTTCTCCCGATGTGAAGTACGTGAAGATATTCGAGTACGTCCCGGGAGCCCGGATCAAGGGAGAAGGGATCATCGAGCTGCCTCTGGTTTCCAACACCGGGAGAGCGTTTGTGTACCGCCAGCAGAGTACGAATGGGGAGTTTGTCGTACCCTATTCTACCGAGGGGAATCCCTACGATGTACGGGCGACTGGTAAATACAAGATCACCGGAACCGGAAGGCAAGTCTCGGTATCCGAAGACGCGGTCAATAGAGGACTTCAGATCAGTTGAACGATGACATCCCAGTGCTCGGCCATCTGCGGGGAGGAATTTACCGCCCACGATATGGCGATCTCCCGCGAGAACCGGGCACGCATCGAGAATGTTATCAGCCACCTTCCTGATTTCGTCAAACGGTACCCTCCTGAACCGGCACGGGCAGAAGATCTCGAACGGGTTCATGACCGCCGGCATATCAGGATGATAAAGGAGTTCAGCTCGTATGGAAGCCTCCATTACATCGACATGGACACCTATGTGACAGAGAATTCCTACACCACCGCACTGCTGGCTACGGGATCGTCCATCAGGGCATGCAGCAGAGCACTCGATGGCGAGCACTGTTTTGCCATCATCCGCCCTCCGGGGCATCATGCCGAACCGGACCGAGCCATGGGATTCTGCCTTTTCAACAATGCGGCGGTTGCCGCTGCATGGGCGCTGGAAACGGTCGATCGTGTCGCAATCATCGATTGGGATCTGCACCATGGGAACGGCACGCAGAAGATCTTTTACCGGAGTGATCGGGTTCTCTTCTGCTCCATCCATCAGAGCAATGCCTTCCCGGGAACCGGTTGGATCGATGAGATCGGTGAGGGGAGGGGTCGGGGATTCACCCTCAACGCCCCCCTTTTACCCGGCAGCACCATCGATGACTATGCGTGCGTGTTTGGGGAGGTGTTCGCAGAGGCCATCTCGCACTTTTCACCCGATCTCCTTATCATTTCTGCGGGCCAGGACCCCCTGTCAGATGATCCCATGGAAGGGATGCGGCTCATCCCGCGCGATTTCGGCGTCCTGGCACGTATCCTCATGGAAGCCCACGAGAATCCGCTCGCTCTCGTCCTGGAAGGGGGATACGGCCCCTCACTCGGTGAGGCAGTCGCGGCCATATTCGATGCATTGCACGGTGAACCGGTTAAAATGCCCTACGGGGATCCCCGTCAGAGCACCAGAAAAGTCGTCGCCCACTTGAAAAAAGTGATGATATGAGATAGCAAGATCCTGATTTGGGACGCGTGAGCACTCAACTGTTCATCCGATTTTATACACCTGTATCCTTCTGCAATGGCTGGGAATTTTAAAGTAAGGTACAGGGGAAGCTAATGTGTGGAATGACCCCGGATACGCGCAGGATTGACGTTTGAAACCTCAAATCCTGGTATGATGACCCTGACAACCGGGATGATAGTCCGTGTAAGATCACAGACGCAAACCCTCTCAGCAAAGGGTCGCAGTTCCTCAAGCACCAGCCGGATATCATCATCGATATAGGGAGTGCTCAGATCGTCCATGGAAGAGATCGTGATCTCTTCTGCACGGGCAAACCACTCCCTGTTAATCCGTTTCATTCGGTCATACCCTGCCCGCTCAACCAGGCTTTTCCGGCCGGGATTCTCTCTGCCGCCAGACAGGTGCGAAGCCCGGCTCTGGGCTACCTCAGTAAGGGCCCGGAGGGCCGCGATAGCGGGATCGGGATGGGTCCCTGAACCCATCACGAGCAGTTCCGGATCTTTTATCACCGTGTCATCTGCTGCTGCCGCGACGGTCGGGATCCGCGTTCTCCCGGAGAGCAACCAGAGGTGGATCTCGATCCCGCTTGACTCCATCTTTTCCCGGATATCCCGTGCCGGGCAGGGGTGATCAAGCTCAAGCCGCCTCCCCATGCATCGGGTTCTGCCGGCAACACTCATATCATCCCGTTCCATCACCTCGAGAATAGCATGCAGGATTGCCTCCTCCCCCACATTCCCGCTTGCAAGACCATTGGTATCACTCTGGAACAGGGGAAAGGTCATACCCAGCGTGTCATACGGATGGAAGACCGCGTTACTCGGAATATGCACTTCTTCACCCGAGAGCAGGTCCAGTCCAGGACTCCAGTGAAGTTTCTCCCGCTCATGCAGATCCCGCGGGAGGATAAGATTTGCCGGATTGATCGTCCGGTGTATGGGCAGCTCTTCGTATGCTGCATACTCCATCCGGTCCATCCGGTATTCTGCACTATACCGTTCCACCGCTTCCATCATTGCCGATACTTTCGCCTGGACAGGATCCTTGCCCTTTCCGGCGTGGTACCGGACACCACCCCGCGCTGCACGGGGGCGGAAGGCTGAAAAACAGGGGATCCCTATCCTGTCAGAGGAGGTGATATCCTTCACCTCATCAACCCCTATTTCCTCCATAAGGGGACTTACTGAAACGAGTGTCTCATCCGGAGATTTTACACGGTGGGTTCCGTCAAGATACTGCTTTCTGACCCGTTGCAGCGTGTAACTCATCATTGGTTATGGCATAGAAAATATCTTTATAGTATCCCTATGCCTCACTGTTAGGTATGAACGCCGAAGAACTGGTGATCGGGATGCAGGTCCGCTATCCCAGGACCGGGACAAGCGGCAGGGTGACCCGTGTCGAACAGCAGCATGGGGACTTGTTTGCTGAGCTTGACAGCACGGGCCTCCTGTATAAGATCGGGGAACTGGTTCCTGCCGCTTCGACGAAAGAGAAAGAAGAGAAAAGGCGGGAGAAGGATCTGGAGAGTATCAAAAAGGAAAGGGAGTTTTTATCAGATGAGGCCTTCAGGGAAGCGCTCTCGCATACGGACCAGAGCTGCGAGGGTGGAGGTTAATCATTGATAGGGATTGTTGTCAACTTGACCGATTCAACTCCCTTCTGGGACATCAGTCGTTCCGCAAGGGTTTTCAGGTCAGCCCCTTCCCCCCTTATGAGAATAATTTCCAGACATCGGTCATGGCTCACATGGGAGTGAAGTGTTGCCTGGATGATCCCCATGAATTCGTGCTGGATATCAGTCAGGGTTGAGAGCAACCCCCTCTGGTCATGGTCATAGATCATAGTGATGACCCCCTGCCGCTCCCCTTTAACATCAGACATCCACTTGTAATACGTGATATAGCTCCGTATCGCATCCCGGATCCCTTCTGAACGAGAGGAGTAGCCCCGGTAGTTGATGATCTCATCGAATTTGTCCAGAAGGTTTTTTGGAAGCGATATCCCAATCCTCGAGAGCTCTGTGTCAATCGTCATCAGAAGTTACCTCGGATAATGAGATCTGCACAGATCCTCCACTTAATCCTTCCGGCCCGTCATTGGGAAAGTACCACTTTTTCAGAAGATTTCCAGATAATGCCCATTATCCATTCCACCTCCCAGGATCTATTTTTATAACCATACGGCGATCCGTGACCGGTTTGTATAAGTAGGTTCATTCAATATTACATAAGGAGGTTTGATCGCATTTGCGTGATGTAACAATTCCAGGCGTCAATATCGGAGTCGTCGGTCATGTGGATCATGGAAAGACCACGCTTGTCTATGGACTCACGAAGGCATGGACAGATCGGCACAGCGAGGAGATAAAACGGGGCATCTCGATACGCCTGGGATACGCGGATGCGACATTTTACCGGTGTGATGGGTGTGCCGGTTCCGATGCATTTTCGACGACACCGGAATGTCCGATCTGTGGGACAAAGGGTGTCGCGTTCCGATCCGTATCATTTGTCGATGCACCAGGTCATGAAACCCTTATGGCAACGATGCTGTCAGGTTCTGCCCTTATGGATGGGGCTATGCTTGTGATAGCGGCAAATGAACCCTGCCCACAACCTCAGACAAAGGAACATCTGATGGCGCTCGAACTTGTCGGGATCAAAAGAATAGTGATCGTGCAAAACAAGATTGACGTCGTATCCCAGAAAGATGCTCTCAGGCATTACGAGCAGATCAAGGCATTCGTGAAAGGTACCGTTGCAGAAGGAGCTCCTATCATCCCAATCTCCGCACAGAAATCGATCAATATCGGGGCAGTGATCGAGGCGCTTGATGCGGTAATTCCGGAGATAGAGCGTGACCCGGGCGCAAACCCTGTCATGCTGATTGCACGCTCCTTCGATATCAATAAACCTGGATCGAACTGGCGTGATGTAAAAGGAGGAGTGATAGGGGGATCCCTGATCCGTGGGGTTTTCAAGGAGGGGGATGACATAGAGATCCGACCCGGCAGGCAGATCCAGGCAGAGAACAAGATACGGTGGGAACCGATCACGACAAAGATAACAACTATCAACGCCGGATCCAAAAAAGTCCCGGAAGCAGGCCCGGGCGGACTTCTTGGGATAGGAACCAAACTCGATCCAGCCCTCACAAAAAGTGACGCGCTTGCCGGACAGGTGACTGGTCACACGGGCGCGTTGCCACCGGTCTGGGATCGCCTCCGCTTCCAGGTCACTCTCATGGAGCGTGTCGTGGGCGCTATGAGCGAGCTCTCGATCGAACCGCTCAAGCACCATGAGCCTCTGATGCTCTCAGTCGGCACCGCGGTCACCGTAGGGGTGGTTACCAGCGCCAGAAAAGACCTGGCAGAAGTAACCCTGAAGCGCCCGGTCTGCGCTGAACCAGGGGCAAGGATCGCAATCAGCCGCCAGGTTGGAGCCCGATGGCGTCTTATCGGGATGGGCGTCCTGACCGAGTGACCGTCCTGATCGATGCAAATGCGCTGATGGCGCAACTGCAGTTCAGGATTGATATCTTTGCAGAACTCACAGAATGTATCGGTGCGTTTGAACCTGTACTCCTCGACTGTGTTCGGGATGAGTTACGGGGGCTTGCCGCATCACATGGAAAGGAAGGATCATCTGCGCGGTCTGCGCTCATGCTTGCAGAACGGTGCACGCTCGCTGAGACCGGCTTGTTTGGAGGATCGGTGGATGAGAAGATCCTTTATTATGCAAGCACGCATGGATGCATGGTATTTACAAACGACCGGGATCTCCGGACAATCCTGCTCGCCCAGGGGATTCCGGTGATCTCGCTCGCAGGAAAACAAAGGCTGGAAGTATACAGGAACTAGGTGGGTCATGTATTACCGGATAAAACTGGCAGACAAGGTGCGGGTTCCACCCCACCGTCTCGGTGAGGAGCTCCGGAAGGTGATCCTCGATGTGCTGCAGGAGCAGCTTGAAGGGAGCATCGACAAGGAGATCGGCATTTTCATTGCCATTACAAAAGTGCTGGAGGTTGGAGAGGGCGAGATCGTTCCTGGTGATGGAGCGGTCTACTATGATGTGAATTTTGAGTCACTGGTCCTGCGCCTCAGTCTCCAGGAGGTCATTGAAGGCATGGTGGTTGAGACGACCAGTTTCGGTGCGTTTGTCAGCCTTGGACCGATCGATGCTATGCTCCATGTGAGCCAGATCTCTGATGAGTACATCAATTATGATGAGAAGAATGCCCGGCTGATCTGCCAGGAGTCCAAAAGGTACATCGCTGTGGGAGAGACCCTCCGGGTCAGGGTGGTGACCCTCTCTCTGAATGAACGCGAACCACGCGACAGCAAGATCGGACTGACCATGCGGCAGTCCGGCCTCGGAACTGCAAAATGGCTCGATGAGGAACTGGCTAAGGAGAAAGAGAAGGAGAAAGAGAAGAGTGGTGAGCGTGGCGGGCGCTAGGAAAAAACTGGTTCATGTCTGCAGGGACTGCCACCGGGTCGTCGAGGGGGAGAGCTGTGCGGTCTGCGGCAGTGCGAACCTTTCGAGCGACTGGACCGGGTACCTTGTCATCATTGATCCCCGGCATTCAGAAGTGGCAAAAAAGATGAATATCTCTCTTCCGGGAAGATATGCCCTGAAGGTCCGCTGAAGATGCTCCTGCTGCCCGAGAGCCGGAGATATCTGTTCAGGCAGCCGTTTGGGAAACTTTACCCGGATATCTCCAGTGTCCTCCCCCTGATCCGGGGGAAGGTCGTGTATACCGTAGGGGATGTGGTCACTCATCACCTGATCCAGCAGGGGATCGTTCCGGCCATCGCAATCATAGATGGTCATACAAGGAGGGAACCCTGCAACCGGTCTCCAGCTGTTTTCAGGAAACGGTGCGGGGCCAGGAATCCTGCAGGAACGCTCACCGGTGAGCTTCGAAACACCCTTGATGCAGCAGTTGCCGATCCGGATACAGAGGTGCTCATCCTGGTCGATGGGGAGGAAGATCTGGCAGTTATCCCCCTCATCCTGTCAGCACCCGAGGGGGTTGTGGTTCTCTATGGTCAGCCAGGAGAAGGAGTGGTGGTCTGCGAAGTGAATGAAGCGGCAAAGGAGAAAGCACTAGCCCTTCTCTCGTGCTTTGTGGAGGATGAGGAAGATCTGCTGCCTGGCTAGAATCGCCTGGTGGCTAGGGTATAAATAATCTGAACACGAATAATATGAGGATACGATGGATTTCGAGGTTACCAGGGATACCAGGAACGAGCTCCTGGCAAGGAGGGAGGTGGACTTCAGGCTCCGGTTTGAAGGACCCACCCCGTCACGAATGCAGGTCATCGGGAAGCTGGCCGCAGGTCTGAATGTGAGTGAGAAGCTGCTGGTGCTGGACACCATGAAGACCAGCTTCGGAAAAACCGAGCTCACCGGGATGGCCCGGGTGTATGATACGGAAGAGCAGAAATCAAAGACCGAAAGGGCTTACCTCGCCACCCGAGGCATGCCCAAACCGAAAGAAGAGGGAGCCTGATGGCTGCAAAGAAAGGCAAGGCCCCCTCTGTGCGCCGGGCCTCCTGTTACAAGACAGAAGGTGGTAAGGCGATATTAGCAAAGAAGTTCTGCCCGCGTTGCGGACCCGGGGTGGTCATGGCTGATCACAAGGATCGTATGGCGTGCGGGAAGTGCGGATACACCGAATTCAAAAAATAAACGCTGATGCCTGTTTTTGGGCGGATTCTCGGAATTGAGGGAACAGCCTGGAACCTCAGCGCCGCTGTTTTTGATAACGATCTGATTACGCTTCATTCGAAACCATACCGTCCCCCGACCGGAGGAATTCATCCGAGAGAGGCCGCCCAGCATCATGCATCAGAGATGAAGGCGGTTGTCTCGAAGGTACTGTCCGAACCTGATGCCATCACGGGAGTCGCCTTTTCACAGGGTCCAGGTCTTGGCCCCTGCCTTCGAACCGTGGCGACTGCTGCCAGGTCCCTTGCCATCGGCCTTGGTGTTCCCCTCGTAGGGGTAAATCATTGTGTGGCACACATCGAGATAGGGAGGTATGCAACAGGATGCAGTGATCCTGTTGTTCTGTATGCAAGTGGCGCCAATACCCAGGTGATCGGGTATCTCAACAAACGATACCGGATATTCGGAGAGACTCTCGATATCGGAATTGGGAATGCGATCGACAAGTTTGCCCGGAGTAAGGGACTTCCCCACCCCGGAGGCCCTGCCATTGAGGAACTTGCACGGAAGGGCAGGTTTGTAGACCTTCCGTATACGGTCAAGGGAATGGACCTCGCATTCTCGGGTCTTGTGAGCGCTGCACGGGAGTGTAGAGCCCCCATAGAGGATGTCTGTTACAGCCTTCAGGAGACCGCATTTGCCATGTGTTGTGAGGTGACAGAGCGTGCTCTCGCCCACACCGGGAAAGAAGAGGTGTTGCTTGTCGGGGGGGTTGGTGCAAACAGCCGATTCGAGGAGATGCTCTCCCAAATGTGTGCGGACCGGGGTGCGGATCTGTTTGTGCCGGAACGCAAATACCTCGGAGATAATGGTGCCATGATTGCGTATACCGGCAAGATTATGCTGGAGAGTGGGTATTCTGTTCCCCTGGAAGAATCATATGTGAATCCCTCCTTCCGTTCCGACCAGGTTGAGGTCACCTGGCGGCATGATGATCCAGCCGAACGGATCAGGGATAAGCCTCTCGATCAGATTACCCGTGCAACCGGTGCGGAAGCAGAGGTCCTGCTTGGAGATTTGTTCGTCGAGAAACGGAGAGTCCGGAAATTATACCGTCAGCAGGAGCTGAATGACCGACTGATCACTGAACGGACGCGGGCTGAAGCACGGCTTATCGCCTCTTCCCGGAAGGAAGGAGTGCCCACCCCGGTCATACAGGACATCACCGGCACAACAATCCGGATGGAGAGGATCTATGGAAGCCTTCTGAAGGATTCGCTCTCCCCGGTGCATCTGGAGGAGGCCGGGAGGACCGTAGGAAAGCTTCACACTGCAGGCATTGTCCATGGTGATCTTACCACGAGCAATGTGATAATGCGGGAGGAGAGATGTGTTCTGATCGACTTCGGTCTTTCTCTGGCATCATCAGAGATCGAAGCCCGGGGGGTGGATCTCCATGTTCTCTTCCAGACACTCGAGAGCACCACCGATAATTTTTCAGAACTGAAAGAAGCGTTCACACGAGGCTATGAGCACACCTTTTCGGGAGCCGCTGAGGTGCTCGGGAGAGAACGGGAGATAGAGAAGAGAGGGAGGTACCTGTGAAGGTCGCAGTGGTGACCTCCAATCGCCACAAGGCGGCAGAGATCGCTGATTATTTTGGTACACTTGTGGAGGTCATGCATGTCACTATGGAAATCCCTGAGTATCGTCACGATGATGTGGGGGAGATTGCGTATAAGAAGGCCGAATATGCATACCATGCTCTCCGTTGTCCTCTCCTGGTAGATGACACGGCTTTCTCAATCGAAGCCCTCAAGGGGTTCCCCGGACCTTATGCCGCATATGTCCTCTCTACTCTTGGAAACCATGGGATTCTCAAGCTTCTTGAGGGGGAGAAAAACAGGAATGCATATTTTGAGACGGCTATCGCTTTTGCGTCCACCCAGGGAACAATCCATGTGTTCAGGGGAAGGATCGATGGAACCATAGTCTCTCCCCGTGGTGACTCAGGTTTTGGATATGATCCGATTTTTGAGGTGGAAGGACAAACCCTGGCAGAGCTGGATCGTTCTGCGAAGAACCAGATTTCCCATCGTGCACGAGCGCTGTCATTGCTGAAAGCCTGGATCCTTTCAGGGGATCCCAGGGTGCCATGACAAAACCGTTAAGAGGAAGCATGACGTTTAATAATAGTCCAAGAAGTGGTGTCCCTCATGGCAAGATTTCCTGAAGCCGAAGCAAGACTCCTGAATGTCAAGATATGCATGCGCTGTAATGCCCGGAATGCGATCCGAGCAACCAGCTGTCGCAAGTGCGGATACAAGAACCTTCGTCCCAAGAATAAAGAGAAGAAGGCCTGATCAGTCGTCAGGCACTATAAAAGGTGACCCTTTTTCCTTTCTGGCTGTATTCTCCTTTGAACGTCTCGATATTCCTTTTATAACCGATGCGGTCGGCGAATCCAAGCTCACGCAAGCGTTCCCGTACCCGCATTACTTCCTGTTCATCCCTCCAGTCAGGGGTGTATATATAAATTACTTTCATGCTGTCCCGTGAATCGGGATTGGGTTTTGCAGTGCTTACCTTTGCAGAGATTCCGAGTTCATTCCGGCAGGTCGCATCGCGGACCAGGATCCAGGCATCGTCAACACGCTCGGGAGGCAGGAAAATGAGCCATTTCCCCGCGAGTTCATCCTCAATCGCGTCAGGCTTCACATCAGGAGCATCCTGCACAATCCAGTACATCCTGGTGGTCCGGCTTGGGATCACCCCCTCCCCCTCACGAATTGCATGGTAGATGGCATGGGGGGACCTGAAACGGAAGATGAGTGCCTCCCCCAGCTGGGGATAGTCATCGCTGAACGTTCTGAATATTTCGAGGAATTGCGCTTCGAAATCGATTCCTTCCTCCACCAGCTCGAAGAGATACGGTCCCCTCTCGCGAAGCCCGGTATTCAGCATCACCTCGAAAAGACCATAAGCCACGTCGGCGAGTACTTCGGGATCGACTTTTTCCATATGTTACCGTTATACGGAGGCACTAAAAAATACTTAGGTCCCAGTGTCATGTAGTACCGAGCTCCCGCAGTACCAGAGATGCCGCATGCTCCCCTGACAGGAGCATCCCCCCAAAGACAGGACCCATCCGGTTTTCACCGAAGACCGCATTTGCTGCCATTCCGGCCACGATAAGCCCCGGGAATATCTCCTTTGTATGGCTGATTATCATGGATTCAGCCTTTTCAGCCCACATGAAGCTCTCCCCCTTCACAAAAACCCGGTCCGTTTTTTTCCCCACGATTTTTGCCACGACTGCGTCATGGCCGGTGGCATCGATGGTATACCGGCACCCGAGCGTGAGCGGGTCGACGTGAAGCCCGGCCATTCCAACCGGTGTCCAGTTCACCACAAGGCCTGACAGCCGTTCATCGCTCCTGATCATGACGTCCTCAACCGTCATAAGAGTAAGAAATTCAACCCCTGCATCGCATGCAGCAGAGGTAAGTTTCGAGACTGCTTCAACTGCCCCGGCAACATAGTACCCTTCAGAATAGGGATGATAGTGTATCCTGAAATGATCCAGGAGGCGCCGGGCGCTTTCCTGAACCACGATCCTGGGAAACATCATACCTCCCCCCCACATCCCCCCTCCTACCGATAATTTTTTCTCAATGAGGGTAACTGCCAGCCCTGCCTCTCCAAGGAAGGAGGCAGCAGCAAGACCAGAGGGTCCACCACCTACGATTGCTACCTCAGTTTCAATGCAATCCAGCAGGGCTGTCAGCTCTGACTCAATAATCGCTCTGGTGATAATCCGCTCGTCAATCTCCATCTCTTCCCTCAATCCATTCGTATTCGCGAGGGATTATAAGAAATTACTTCAACAGGAATCGGAAAGAAGCAGGATGAAAACCACACGCTTTCCCTCATGGTCGGCACCCTCTCTTGACAGATCCTAGTAATAGGCCCATTGGCGCTTATTGTGTAAAAACATCAGATACAGGCGTATTTTCACATTCCGGGAAGGATTTCCTTCTCACTTGGGAGAATGTTTATGAACCACGCATTCAGAACTTCTTATCATGAAACCATGGAAGCGTGACTGGGGGCTGACAGGCAGGATCTGGCTTACGATGTTCCTGCTGTTCCTGGTCTACCTTGCCTTTATCGCGGTACTCTCCATGCTTGGTATCGGTCTCCCGTTCCTGGTGGTCATCGTATTTCTGATGGCGTTTCTCCAGTACTTTTTCTCGGACCGCCTCGTGCTTTGGACTACGCGGTCACGGATTATAGAACAGGAGGAGTACCCTGAGCTCCACCGCATTGTTGAGAGATGCGCTTCTGAGGCAGGCATTCCTAAACCCCGCATCGCCATCATGCAGACTCCGGTACCCAATGCATTTGCTACCGGGAGAAGCCCGAAACAAGCGGTGGTCGCAGTAACCGATTCAATCATGCGACTCCTTACTCCGCGGGAGCTCGAAGCAGTAATAGCTCACGAAATCTCGCACATCAGAAACAGGGATGTGCTCACCCTTACTATTGCAAGTTTTGTTGCCATGATTGCAGCGCTTGTGATGAACAATTTTTTGTTTGCCGCCATGTTTGGTCGGAGAGATTCCGGAAATGCGTGGATCATTGCCGGGATTGTGGCTGTTGTGGTCTATTTCGTTGCACAGCTCCTGATTATGGCGCTTTCACGCTACCGGGAATTTGCAGCAGACAGGGGGAGTGCCTATATCACCGGGTCTCCACGGGATCTCATATCAGCCCTTGGAAAGATCAGCGGGAGGATGGAGGCAGTACCTCCTCAGCAGAAGCAGGCCGTGGAGACCGCGAACGCTTTCTTCATCATCCCCGCGCTTTCGGGTTCCACCCTCCTCGAACTCTTCTCGACTCACCCAGCCCTCGAAAAGAGAATCGCTGCACTTGAGCAGGTTGAGCTCCAACTCAAGGGGCTCGCATAATCCCTTCTTCTCGTCAACCCTTTTTTGGTGGTTTCCGGACGAAAAAACCGGGATAAGCATATAACAAAAGGAATAAGTGGAAGTATCTCAAAATAGAATGGCGCGATTGCATCGATGGTCTAGTGGCATGACTTAGGCCTTCCAAGCCTATAGCCCGGGTTCAATTCCCGGTCGATGCATGCGGGCTCGTGGTCTAGCTGGTTATGACGTCGCCTTCACACGGCGGAGGTCAGGAGTTCGAATCTCCTCGAGCCCATTCCGGTATATTCTCTCGATTTTGTTCATCTAAGGCGAGGAAATTATCATCTTTATCGTTCCCTGACCATAGAGGCCGAGGCAGGTCTTCCTCGATATGTACCACGCTACAACACTTCAAGATCGGATCATTATCAGTCATCTGATGATTCAATTATTGCTCTATTCATCGTGAATATTCATCAGAATCTCATTAAAAAAATGCCCCAATTGAAAAAAGGAAAAAAATGCGTAGATTGTTCCGAAATTTTGACAACTCGTCATGGTTTCAGAATCAATCCTTTTAAATAGGACGATTTTCAATACCTGATCATAAGGAGCTGAATGAATTATGACTCCGGAACAGTACAGAGCGATTTTATCAAAGGCAATCGAACGGGAAGTGGAATCTTACACCTATTACCGGACCATCTCCGATAAGGTGAAGGACGCCTATCTGAAAAAGATCTTTGCCGACCTCGCCGGTGATGAGACCAAGCACCGGGAATTCCTGCAGGATCTCCTTGCAAAGGAACCAAAGAAACTGAAAATTTCAGCATCGAAGGACTATAAGATCGCCGATTCAGTGAAGGCACCCACGCTCTCTGCTGAATTAAAGCCCCTAGATGGGATCGTACTCGCAATCAAGAAAGAACTTGAAGCAATGCAGATGTACACCCAGCTCGCTGATGCCCAGACTGATCCAGAACAAAAGAATCTCTTCACAGACCTCGCGGCGATGGAGCGGGGGCACAAAGCCCGGCTCGAGGACATTTACACGAACATGGCATTTCCCGAATCCTGGTAAGGGAAATATCTTTTTTCTATTTCACTCTCTTCACTCATTGTCATTAATTTCGATATCTCCCGTAAAAAAAAGTTCTGGATATTTTACCGGTAAGCGACAATCCATGAAAACGCTCTTCGGGGTATTATTAAAATCTTGTATGTTACTTGCAGGAAGAGGGCCCTGTGAAAGGATACATTCCTTCTGCCGCTGTAAAATCCAGAGTAGTACCTTACACCTTCGCTACTCTAATAATCCCACAGACAAAGATCATACCAGCATATATGCATAATACTTCCAGGAGTTCACGGGTGACCGCGGTTCTCGTACTAGTAGCAATCAGCATCCTGGTAGGATTTATGGTCCCCGTGCAGGTGATGGGGGATTCACCGTCTGAAATTGCAGCAACCTTCATCCAGAAAGGAGATGATCTCACCCTTCGGAAAGAGTACCACGACGCACTGGAAGCCTATGAATCGGCTGTTGCAAGTGATCCATACAACAGTAATGCCTGGAACAAACTTGGGGTAGCCCATATGAACACCGGGAGATACCAGGATGCGGTTGAGGCATTTGAACGATCACTTGCCATCGATCCCTACAATCAGAAAGCATGGAATAATAAGGGGGATGCCCTCGCAGCACTAGGAGAATATGAGGATGCAATCCTTGCCTATGAGCAGGCTCTTCGCCTGAATTCAAATGATCACTATGCCCTGCTCCGAAAAGGTATCAGTCTCCAGCAAGCCGGCGTTTCAGCCGAGGCTATGCTTGTCTATCAGGACGTTGTCAGCCTTGCTGAAAAGGAAGTACGAAAACACCCTGATTACGCACGTTTCGATGGGGAATTGTGGACCAACAAAGGCGAAGCCCTCTACAGGCTTGGACGGTATGAGGAAGCATTAGAAGCATATACCACCGCGTTAACGATCAATCCAAAATATGATCGCGCCATTCAGGGAAAGATACATGCCGAGGAAGAGATCCTGCGGGCACGGGGTGCACCCCCCACTCCGAGTCCTGTTATCGAGGAAAAAGGAGTAGATATCGGGCTGACCAACCTCTCCATGTCATTACCCGTTCTTCTAGGAGCCCTTATCATTGCGCTATTTTTCCTCCGTCTGAGGCCGCCCGGCCATTGATAAACGGGGAACGAATTTTACATGTTCTATCATATTATCCTGACCGATAAGTGCAATCTTTGCTGCCGTTATTGCCGTGGAAATGAACCCGATGTGTTTCTCCCGCTGGACGGAGACTCCGGCATCGATTTGGATCTTCCGTTAGAACTTGCATACGACCTCACCGACCTCTATTCTTTTCTGGAGAGAGATCCATCGCCGTGCATCACTTTTTATGGCGGTGAACCTTTGATCAGGGCTGACCTCATCAGGGAGATCATGGACGACGCCCCGCCCGTCTGCCGGTTCATGATCCAGACCAACGGGCTCCTCCTCGATACTGTTGGCAAGGATTATCTCGATCGAATGGAGACTATTCTGGTATCAATTGACGGACCTGAGGCGCTCACCGATTATTACCGGGGAAGCGGGACGTATCGCCGGATCATCTCACAGGTCAACACACTCCTCTCGGAAGGATATCAGGGGGAACTGATTGCGCGGATGACAGTCTCCCGGAAGACTGATATCCAATCTGCAGTGCACCATCTGGCATTCAACGATGAATGTCCTTTTTCATCCATCCATTGGCAGATCGATGCCGATTTTTCTGTAAATCCCGGGATATTTGACTTCCTGGAATGGCTCGAGGGGTCGTATAAACCCGGGATCAGACGCCTGGCCGGCGATTGGGTGAAAATAATGGAAGAGCAGGGCCGGGTAACTCGGTGGTACCCTTTTCTCCAGACCACTGAGGATCTGCTCACCGGAAGAACATCCCGGCTCCGCTGTGGATCGGGCTATGCGAACTATACCATCATGACTGATGGTCATATAGGCCCCTGTCCCATCATGACCGGCATGCGTGATTATTATGTGGGGCATATAAGGACCGCGGATCCCTGCTCCCTTCCGGAGGTCGGGATATGTGAACATTGTCCGGACTGTGAGATCTATGGTTTTTGTGGGGGGAGGTGCCTCTATGCAAGTGTCACCCAACCCTGGTCTGCAGAACAGAAAGAACTTATATGCGGTGCAGTGAAGGCTCTCTTCTGCGATATATCGGATATCCTACCGCGGATCAGGACATGTATCGAATCAGGGCGGATTCGGATGGCAGATTTTTCCCACACCCGCTTTAACGGGTGCGAAATTATCCCCTGAGGTTTCCGCTGCTATTTGTGATAGGGAATCCCTCTCCTGATGCATTCAGCACGATAGATCTGTTCAATGAGGATGAGCCGGACCAGCTGATGAGGCAGTGTCATCCGGGAAAGGGAGAGAACAAGATCTGCATTGCTGATCACTTCTGGAGACAGCCCGTATGTTCCGCCGATAAAAAACGATATTTTCCCTCGCCCTTTCAGTTCCCATTCCGTCAACAAGTCCGACAGTTCTCTGCTCGAGAGCATCGTTCCTCCCTGATCAAGTGCAACGAGTATGTGCGTATCTGTTACAGCGGCCAGCAGCCTCCTCCCCTCTCTCTCTTTTGCCAGCCGCTTTTCTGCATCAGAGCTGTTCGAAGGTATTCGTTCTTCTGGGAGATCGGTAAAGGTTATTTTGTTCGCGGAACAGAGACGTGTCTGGTAGACGCTGATCCCCCCCCTGATGAACGACTCCCTGATCTTACCTATTGCTACAATCTGTATCTGCATAGTTTTTCCTGTTCTTTGTTGTTCATCAGGGCAGAGCCACGGAGCAGTTCATCGCACTTTCACAGTCCACGGCTGGATTATTTGAATCCCCTTGTTGATGAACTATATGGAGAGGTAATGGGAAAAGCCCAGTCAAGGATTGTGGGCAACCCCCTCCCCCTCTGCAGTCCCTAAGACCCTGAAGAGAAATCCCCGGGGCTCCCCCCTTTTCTCCGGGCACTCTCTCTTCGCACTCTTTCGAATTCCGGGGAATTCTTTTGGGAAATTATTATCCGATTCTTCCACTTGGGGATTTAAAGGATGCCGAATTATTGCGATGGTATTGCATTATTTTCATGAATAAAGGGCTCTGTTGACATCCTAGACCACTGATAATATTGTCTGATATTTCAGGAAGCGATCCAGAGAGTATGCGATACATTTAAGTTTTATTTCCTTAACCTGACTTCTAAAGCCAAATCCTCTTGTGAAT